>ENA-ORXU01000286-ORXU01000286.1-marine-metagenome-genome-assembly--contig:-NODE-286-length-63195-cov-5.085316_pt1 | contig 63195 bp, 56 predicted proteins | sample MGYA00237869_ERZ511484 | MGnify/ENA metagenome assembly ERZ511484 | reverse complement strand
GTGTCTCGTGTGTCTCGTGTGTCTCGTGTGTCTCGTGTGTCTCGTGTGTCTCGTGTGTCTCGTGTGTCTCGTGTGTCTCGGGTGTCTCGGGTGTCTCGGGTGTCTCGGGTGTCTCAGGGGTTTCTGGAATCTCGACAGGCTCTGACTCCTCAACAGGCTCCGGTTTCTCAACAAGCTCCAATCTGTTAACTAGCGCAGCGGTGTTGTCTACGTCGACTATCTCATCTGATTCCGAAGCGCTGCCTGCCTCATCTGACCCAGAGCTCTTGCTTTGCTCTTGCGTGTCGGCCAGTGTCTGATTCTCATCCAGATTATTCGGCTCTGCCCGAGTCTGGTCTGGCACTTCTACACCGTTGGAATCCTGGGTGCCTCCAAGAGTCTGAGCAACAGTAGTCTGATCATCCAGACCCGCATCGTCGCTATTGTCTCCGTCTTTATCAAGGCTACATCCAGTAGTCAATAAAAGAAAAACCAGACCAAGTTGAAGTGCAACACTGCGCATATGAATCCAATCTGTTATGAGTAACGACGCACTAATTTAACCATTGCAAGTTATCTACGATTGCAATGATCGTACGTTACACGCAGATCATGTTCCAGCTACCCGACATCATTAAGGACCGTTGACACATTACGGTTACTCCGAGATCAGCACTGTCGTCGAGGTGTTGTCTCCTTCAACCAAGTTCATTGATGCAGGAGGAAAGTAATTCAGCCATTTACACCCCTGGCTCTAAGGAGAATCGCTTGGAGTTGGCAAGGCAGTCTTCGTGATACTTGCACGTAACATATTCGCATCCTCGAGCTGCATGCCTATCCCCAGTGTTGCATAAAATTTCGAGTCCAGAAGCTTATAGAGCTTTATATAAGGCGCTGTAGAAGCAGCGAAGCGGATCTGGCCCGAACTTTTATGCAACACTGGGGATATAAGGCGCTGACTCTTTTCAAAGCCTCCGGCGCTTACGTGCATCCCGAATATTCTGGTCGAGCGCTGGCAAGCGCTCACTCTATACGACTTCAGATCACTGGCAATTCGGGCGACGAGCGAGTTGTCAGCAATGTTGCTTTATCCGCACCCACGACAATATTCTCCTCATGCACCATCATCAGTCCGTGTCCATAAGACAATGATGGCTCGATTGTCAGCACCATGTTCTCGCTCAGAACAGTTTCATCAAAGGAGGCATGCGAAGGCTGCTCGGTTAGCTGCATTCCCAATCCATGCCCCAGCCGTCCAATATCCCCTCCACTGTCATTCATTTCTGACAACACCGTTGACATCGCCATAAAAAGGTCACGGCTTGTATTACCTGGTCGAGCGGCATCGATACCCGCCTCGGTTGCGCGCCACAGCACATCATAGGCTCGCCTTGCCTGATCATCGATTTGAGTAATCGCCCAATTGCGGTCGAAATCGCAAAAATAGCCATCCCACGTACAGCCGGTATCCATCATGAGGACGTCTCCCGCTTTCAGTGGACGCCGCGAAGGAGGTGATATCACATCTGCATAACCACCTTGATCAGCTGCACCCACCACATAGGGGGCATCATCGGCTCCCAATCCGATAGCCGTAAGACGAAACTCACGAAAGATCTCCTCCAGAGGAATATCCACATCGATAAACTCTGGCGCTTTTGCAAAAGCTGCAGATCCGATGGCACAGATATGCGCCAGCTTCTCAATCTCCGCCGATGACTTAACCATGCGTAGTCTCTGCACCAGCGGTGTCGCATCAATGATATCAATACCCGGTAGGGCTGCAAGCAGTCGCTCCCAGTCACCCAGTGGCATGCGCAACACCGTTTCATGCCCTTTCATGACGCCAAGACGTGACCCACGCTGTGCTAGCGGTATCAATAATTCGGTCAGCAGACTCATGCCATCATCATCGGGTGCAGGCGCACTCCATGTCCGTATATCACTAAGCCAGGTTTGACGCATGAGCTCAGCCCCTATTGCGGGTATAACAGCGACCGGTTTACCACTGGCAGGTACAAACACAAACCAGGGCCGGGTTGGGCTTTGCCAGAACAGTGTTTGAAATCCGGTGAAGTAGCGTACCTCCGGTTCCGTCATCAACAGCATGCCAGCCAGGTCCAGCGCCGCCATCTTTGCTTGCGCCTTTTCTGTGCGCAATCGAAACTCTTCCTCATGAAAACCACGAACAGGCGCTACACGGTGCAGACTATCTTGCGTTATCACACACACTCCCCCCGAGTGACGATGGTACGGGCAGTGACAGACGCATCGTATGGAGGGGCGGCAAGGGCAATCTGAGTTTTTCCTTGATTTTTCTTCGATGTTGCTGTTATACACCAAACAAATCAAGGGAAATGTTCCATCACGGTGCTGACACAAAATTTTGGACCGATGGCGACTTTACAGGCGCTGTCGACAACGACGTTGTCGACACGCATCGTAGCAAAGTGGTCAAGTGCACCGGACCCGCTCGCGACGCCTGCCTGATGAACGCGCGATTGCTGCATGGATCAACGCCTATTCTTTCAAGGCAGTCGCGCAGCCTCTGTATTTCCACGTATTACGCTGAGAAAGCTCAGGAAGAGGCGGACAACGGCTAGTGGACTATGACGACGCCTGCATAGAGACACTCGAATGTGAAACCGATGGTGGCTTGGGGCAACGTGCGCGCATTGGATTGATCGTGCTGCAATCAGACCAGACCATCGAACATGAATTTGCCAGGATATTCAGAGCAGATGACATAGCGCTCTACCATGCGCGAATACCCAACGCCTGGGAAGTATCAAAGGATACGTTACGACAGATGGAGGCTGATCTTCCAGCCACGGTCAAGTTGCTGCCCGACGCTTTTGCATTTGATGCTATCGGGTATGCCTGTACATCAGGTGCGACCCTGATTGGTGAGCAACGAGTCGATCAGCTCATTCAGCAAGTGCATGCAAAGGCCAGGATAAGCAACCCACTGACCGCTGCCAAGGCGGCACTTGCTGCACTCGGGCTGAAAAGGATTGCACTGTTAACACCTTACCCACCTGATGTGACGTTAGAGATGCAAGCCAATCTGCGTGCAGCAGGCTTGCAAACCAATGCTATCGCAACCTTCAATCAGTCTGATGATTTTACCGTTGCGAGAATTGCTACTGCGAGTGTTCTGGATGCGGTGCTTCGCATCGGCGCACATGATGACTGCGACGGCGTGTTTGTCTCCTGCACCAGCCTTCGTACGTCAGACATCATAGCCACCGCTGAAGTGCAACTTGGCAAACCGGTCATCTCCAGCAACCAGACACTGGCCTGGCATCTGATGCGCCTGGCCGGATTAAGCAATAAGCCGGAAGGCATAGGGAAACTATTCACAGTGAGCTGACATTACTGGAATGCTCCTACCACGCAGACTACTAAACCAGTCTATTTGCGATAGACCACGACGCGCTATCATTACCCGCACTGTCAGGAAAATATAAATGACACAATCCCAGCCCATCAACGCACAAGTTGTGATCATCGGTGGCGGCATTCACGGATGCTCTGTCGCTTATCACTTAGCCAAGGGTGGCTGGACTAATGTGGTGCTTCTAGAGCGCAAGCAACTGACAAGTGGCACAACTTGGCATGCCGCCGGGCTGGTCGGTCAACTACAGGGGAGTCATGCCACAACAGCCTTTGCCAGCTATGGGGTTGAGTTGTTGCAGGAAATTGAAGCAGAAACCGGCCTTAACCCCGGGTTCAGGCAATCAGGCTCACTGTCTATCGCGCTCAATAACGAACGTCTGGCTGAGCTGAAGCGAAAGGCAGACTTCGCCTCCTTATTCAACATTGAAGCACGCCCTGTGGAAACCGCTGAAATTGCTGAGCGCTGGCCGTTGATGAATGCTGACGGGGTACTAGGGGGCATCCATATGCCCAGCGATGGCTCAGCTGATCCTGTTGCGCTGACTCAGGCACTGGCAAGGGGCGCACGGATAAACGGCGCGACGATTTGCGAGAACACCCGGGTTGAAGAGGTATTGACTGACGGCGGAAAAGTGATTGGTGTGCGCACAGACAGCGGCACTATCACAGCCGATTTCGTCGTGAACTGTGCGGGCATGTGGGCACGGGAATTAGGTCGATCCAGCGGTGTTGGTGTGCCGTTGCACGCCTGTGAGCACTATTACCTTGTAACAGAACCAATTCCGGGTCTGCCTTCTGACCTGCCGGTACTACGCTCCTATTGTGATGGCACCTACTGGAAGGAGGATGCCGGCAAACTGCTCTTTGGTTTTGCGCATTTTCATGCGAAAGCCTGGGCGACAAGTGGCATACCCGACAGTTTCGAATTCGATAGCCTGCCCTTCGTTGAGGATGATGTCATGGAGGTTCTGGAGTTGGCCATGCACCGAGTCCCCATACTGCAAGAGACAGGAATTCGCACCTTCTTTAATGGACCTGAAAGCTATTCACACGATGGACGATTCACACTGGGCGAGGCCCCTGATATCAAAGGCTATTTTGTTCTTGCAGGCGTCAATTCCACGGGAATCCAGTCTGGTCCCGGAGCGGGTAAAGCATTGGCAGACTGGATCATGCAAGGTCATCCGCCCATGGATTTGTCAGAAATGAATCCAGCCAGAATTGAAGACTTTCAGGCACGTGATCTCTACCTTCGCGAACGCTGCGCTGAAACGCTGGTGCTCACCTACGCTATGCACTGGCCCGGACGCCAGCGTGAGTCTGTGCGAAACCTGCGCCGTACACCGTTCTACCATGCAATGAAAGCAAGGGGCGCGGTGTACTCAGAAGTGCAAGGCTGGGAACGTCCAGGCTGGTTTGCACCAGAAGGTGTCGAGCCGGCTTATGACTACTCTTTTCATTATCCGCGATGGTTTGCACACTCACAAAGTGAACAGCAAGCCGTGCGGGAAACTGTGGCACTAATCGACTATTCCATGTTGGGTAAGCTGATGGTTGAAGGTGCAGATGCTGAAATTTTTCTACAACGCATGTGTACCAATGACATGGCATTGCCGGTTGGTGGCGTTGCCTATACGCTGATGCTGAACGAACGCGGCGGTATTGAAAGCGATGTCACCGTGGCCCGCCACGGCCCTGAGAGTTTCATGGTAATGAGCTCGATAGCGAATACTCGAAAAGATCGTGATTATCTGGGCGAACGCATTACACCGGATGAAACGGTCAGTCTGCGAGATATCACGTCATCTTACGCAGTGTTGTCCTTGTGTGGGCCTAAGTCACGAGAGCTTCTAAGCGTCGTCAGCGACATCGATCTATCTGATGTAGCCTTCCCCTTCAATAGTCTGCAGACACTGCACATTGGTCATGCACAAGTTTTCGCACAACGCCTCTCCTTCACGGGTGAGCTGGGTTGGGAAATCTTCGTGACGCCAGATTTCGCCGAGCATGTTTTTGAGGTACTGCATGATGCAGGCGAATCCTTTAGGCTTCGACTGGTAGGCAGTGAAGCCTTGAATGCACTTCGTATTGAAAAAGGCTTTGTTCACTGGGGGCACGATATGGCCTATACAGAAGCACCTCACCAGATGGGTCTGAACTTTGTCTGTAAGCCGGAAAAAAACATCCCGTTTATCGGTCGTGATGCTTATCTAGCACGAAAATCTGCTGACAAGGGGCCCTACCTATGCTCAATCAAGCTAGAGGACTCCGATGCCCTGTTGCTTCACAATGAACCAGTGCTTCGTGAAGGCGCAGTTGTAGGATTTATAACCAGTGGTGCATTCGTATTTACCCAGAACGTGTCGGTTGGTTTGTGTTTTATATCATCACCAGAGGGAAGTGTCGGCAGAGCCTCTCTGGAAGGTGGCAACTATGAAGTGGTAGTAGAAGGCCAAAATATACCTGCCCAGCTCAGCTTGAAAGCGTTTTCGCAACCTTGCACCAAGGGATAATCGACAGTCGCTAACAGGAGGTCATTCCCTCTAAAGCATCCTATGGTCACTAGCTATACCACCATTTACTATAACGAATCCAGCGCTTGGTTAACCCGCTTCCTGAGATCCTCAGGCTCTATCCTGAATATTATCAGGAGCTTGACCAATCCAGAGTACGAACGAAATTTCGAATGTCTTCAACAAGTAGATCGGGCTCTTCCATCGCTGCAAAGTGACCACCACGCGGCATTTGCGTCCATTGTGTAACGTTGTATATCCGTTCAGCATAACTACGCGGTGGCCACGCGAGAAGCTCCGCCGGAAACAGCGCACAGCCGGTTGGCACCTCAACTCTTAATCCTTCTGGCGACAGGATTCTCCCACCCTCTTCTCGGCGCCCGTAGTAAATCCATGAGGCTGTATTGAATGTCCTGGTCACAACGTAGACCATAATATTGGTCAGCAGTTGATCTTTGGTGTAGACGCTCTCCACGTTGCCATCAACAATACCAGACCAACCGTGCATCTTCTCCAATATCCATGCCGCTACCCCAACCGGGCTGTCCATCATCGCGTAACTCAAGGTTTGGGGTTTCGTTGCCTGCTGCGTGCGATAACCGTCCTGTACGACTTGATCTTTTTCAAACTGTGCCGCCCACTCAATTTCTTCTGCACTCTCTGGTGCGTCTTTGTGTCGCATAGTCAGTATGTTGATGTGAATGGCAGCACAGTTGGGAGCGTGCTCAAAACCAAGCCAACTGGAAATGGCGCCACCCCAGTCCCCACCCTGCGCAATATAGGTTTCATACCCAAGAAAATCAGTCATCAGCTTATTGAAAATTGACGCCATTTTTCTAGGCCCATATGGCCGAGGTGGCCGACCCGAGAATCCGAATCCAGGCAATGAAGGTGCGACCACATCAAATGCATCTTCCACCCGACCGCCATGTTTTTCCGGATGCGCAAGTAAATCGATGAAATCCAGGAACTCGACGATGGTACCCGGCCAACCATGACTAATGATGAGCGGTTTGGGATTTGGCCCACTGCCCTTCTCATGAATGAAATGAATATCAATGCCGTCAATGGGCGCAATGAACTGTGAATACTGATTTATTCGTGCTTCTTGTTTACGCCAGTCGAACTCCGTTACCCAGTAGTCACAGAATTCCCTCATATAATCCAGGTTAGTGCCGTATTCCCATCCTGCATCGTCTGGCATTTCGTGCCACGGAAAGCTACGCACACGCGCCTGGATCAACTCAAGGGTGTCATCGGGTATTGCTACTGAAAAAGGTCTGCAACTGCTCATGAGTAATTTTTTCCTGCACTATTTAAAGGAAGGTAACCCGAAACAGCAAAATAGACGTGTACTCACAGGTCAGACTCGCATACGCGGGACATCAAGAGGGTCGAGTCGAAGTTCAATCAGGTATGGGCCCTTGCGGCTTTTAAGCGCCTCAAGAGCATCTTCAAGTTGCTCCTTTGAACGCACCTCAAATCCATCTCCACCTAAGGACTTTGCAATATCAACAAACGAAGGCCAATGAAATTCTGTAAGACTTGGATCCATCTTTCGGTCAACAAACTGAATATGTTCAGCACCATAAGCAGAGTCATTGGCTATGATGACAATCAGATCAAGCCCAAGGCGTACGGCTGTATTGAATTCATTAATTCCGCCCATCATGAACCCTCCATCACCGCTGAACAGAACAACTGGTCTATCCGGTGCGGCAAGTCCTGCACCCACGGCTTCTTGCAACCCCAACCCGATGGCTCCGAAGTTTACGGTGCAGACAAAACTTTGCGGGTTTGGCACCGATAGGCGACACCAGACCTCTGTCATGAAACGTCCACCATCGGTGACCAACACACGCTCTTTAGGCAAGGCTTCTTCCATCCGCTCAAGGGCGTAGACATAGTCAACGAAACCGTCTGTTACTTTCGTCGATCCAACCGGATGCGCCGTTAACGTCTCCACGTCCAGCTCATGAGTAAAACCACTTGCCGGAATCTCAGCCTCATTTAACCAGTACAGAATCGTCTCGGCGGCGAGCCCTGCGTCCGCCACCAGCGCTATATCGGGGTGCAAGCCACCACCGATTGATGCAGGGTCGACGTCAATTTGCACGATCCGAATGTCTTTCATCAACTTGCCGCAATCAGTCGTAAAGTCGTGCAATGCAGTGCCAAAACAAATAATGCAGTCAGATAGAGCGATTAGATCATAGGCTGCAGGCATGGATAACGTTCCAAAAATGTCAATGTTATAGGGGTGATCGTTAAAAAGACCTTTGGCCTTTAGTGTGCTCGCAAGCGGAGCTTCCAAACGATCCGCTAACTGCACCAACTGATCCCGTGCCCCGACGGCCCCGGCACCAGCCAGAATCAACGGACGTTTTGCCGCTGCGATTATCCCTATTGCATTGTCGAGAACATCGCCTTCAGCCACACCGCCAGGGGAGGTAAAAACATCGATCACCTGCATGCCATAGTCCGCCTTCTCCCACATGAAGTCAGCCGGCATGTTCAGCACAATAGGACGGCGTTCAACCTGAGCGCGGTAGAAAGCACGCGCAACGTCTTTGCAAGCAGTAGAGGGCGTGCGAAGCTGCTCAAAACCGGCCCCCGTGACGTTGACGAGGCCACGCTGATCAATGCTTTGCAGGTGACGAGGATTGTCTACCGGTGTGTCGCCTGCGATGTCTGTTGTTGAGTTGATTTCCCGACCTGATTGTTTGAACATTTTTACGTGCTGGGATGAGAGTCATGAATTACTCTTTCTGGAATAGTGGAAGAGAACAGTCACGGTGTTAATTCTTTCCTGGTAGACACCGGAGCACGCACAGCATCATCAGCACTTTCGACGACTATATGTTGCTTTCTCCACAGAAAAAGATTTGCATGTCAGATGCAGCAGTGTTGAAGTCGCAGGAATATTCCATCGGTCGGGCAGCATTCTCAAAAATGCAGCTGTTTCGCGAATTTATTGCCGCCTAAGTACTTTTTCCGTATTACACAAAAATTTTACTGCGCATGTTGGCTTAATTCGGTCGCAACTGTAGTAGCGAAAACTCTAGGGGGGGTTTACTGGTACCCGCTAACATGTCGGTTAGATACCACGTAGAAATAGCCCACGACCCCCTCAAGGCAACCAGATTTCAATCAGCCCTTCAGCCGGTGCAGGATGATAATCCTGGAAATCACGCGCGCCAACCTGATCAAAAACTAATGCCAGCACCTCTGCAACCACATTTCCTGCCTGTGTATCAGAGCCGTGGTAATAACGGACCTCAGGACGATCAGGAACCTGATCGACACAGCGCACTTCGATGTTGCCTATACCCAAAGACGACATCAGGGATTTAAGCTGCTCAGCGAGTCGCCTTGCAGGTTCCGGTGCGTGCAATACAATGCGCTTTGAACCCATTGCATTGATGCGATCTATGAGCTCCAGTTCTATCGTTGTCCACTCAGTGTTATGTTCCTGCTGTTGCTCAGAATCAGTGGTGGTGGCAACCGGCTCACTACCGACAGCAGAATTCGCTGATGTCCCCAACAGCACGAATAAAATGGCGAGTACGGCAATTCGGGTGCCACCAGCGAGGCTGCGTATTACTGCATGCGGCATTAGCACGCTATTGTCTACTCTCAAGTTGTGCATAGTCCTGATGTAATCCATTGATAATCGTTGGAGCACACCGCAGGTTTTCGTTGTGCGGACCACAGATATGTACCAGTTTTCGGCGGCGCCTGTCAACCAACGATCCGATGTGCGATCCCTCATGACGGACAACGCCGAAAATCCTCGAAAAGATGCACAAATATCTACCAGGATAGGGTCTGAGGAACATTGGCTTCAGATGTAATGCCGCCCAAGCATCACTGTGCCTGTAGCCATCCACTCTCCCCTATGTGAAGTAGCGCTCCTCTCAAACCCTTCGAACAGAAGAACAGGTGTTTTCAGTGAGGTAGATCACTAAGGGGAGGCCGTTCTCCAGATAGGCTTTACCCACAACAAAGAGCACATCGTCAAAACGACGCAAATGTGACGAATAATCAGGGGAATAAGCGTGATCAGACAGTATATTTCTTTCGTAATGGCAACCGGTATTTCAATAGTTGCGGCCAATGCTCTTGCCAATACCGATCCGTTTGTAGAGCGGAACGGCCGATTGATAGTAGAGGTGGAGACCGGTGCCGCAGAGGGTGCATGGCTGTTTGAAAACAGCATTGAAGGGCACACTGGCGATGGCTACCTAGTCTGGAACGGTACAAATAACTACGCCAGATCAGAAGCACCGCGTGGCAATCCGATTCAGTACAACGTTCGCATCGAAAACGCCGGCAACTATGAACTGCGCTGGCGTTCACGCAACACCGTTGGACTGGACGCTACAGAGCACAACGATAGCTGGGTACGATTTCCCTCTGGAAAGAATATTGAAGGTCAGCATTTTCTCGATGGGTGGACCAAGGCGTACATGGGTCAGGTTGCACAGTGGACGTGGGATGCCTATACCGTAGACAACGACAACAAGCCCATCAGACAATATTTCGATGCAGGTGATCATCTGGTTGAAATAGCGGGACGATCAAACGGACACGGATTGGATCGATTTGCCCTGTTCCGCTACGAACAGGAAACGTTCGATGTTGCTCTGTTTAATGCGTTGACAGCATCCCCAAGGGTATCTGAAACCGAACTTGCCAGTCATGCTTTCGCACCCAATACCTGTATCGGCAACACGCTGTCTCTGGCAGCTGAAAGCGCAATCACTTATTCAGACAGTGGTAGCGTTACCGGTGGTGACACTATTTCCATCGACTCTTTGCAACAAAGCGCCTTATTGCGTTTTGAAGTTCCCCGGATTTCCCTGATTGAGGCTTCACTCAAGCTGGCGAGCAAGCAGCCAGACACAAGGGTATCGGCCTATCTGGGTAGCCGTAACGACTGGACAACCAGTACGCCGGTCCAGGAACTGCCTTACGCATCTTTGCTGCTGGGATCTTATAACGCCGACAATGTACAGGATCAAGTCCAGAGCCTCAGCCTCGAAGATAGTGTAGTTGAGCCAGGAACACTGACAATCGTTTTACGCTCCGACAATGGACTGTCACAAACTGTTTATCCCATTGCATCAGCACTTGAGCCCAGACTTGAATTCAAGGTGTCAGACACTACCTGTGCCAGCTATCAGGCAACTAAAACTGGCACTCCATTACCGAACTCTCCTGTCCGCGACTCATTTAAGGAAGATGGCGGTGAAGTATCCAGCCCGACTCAGCCTATCAGTCAGCCTGACGAACTCAATAATGATGCTGGGATTGAGGGGTCTACTGAAAAGCAGGATACACCTTCACCCTTTGATGTCATCAATTTAGAAACAGATCAAGATGCCATAGTACCATCGGCTATGAAGACGACTAGAAAAGCGGGTGCATTCTCTGGTTGGACGCTATTGATGTTGGCTCTGGCGTATGGCCTCGGGCGATGGCGCAGGACACAGAGGACTCAGCCAGTTTCCGGTGTATAAACCACTATCGACGTAGCCTGCCCACGACTCGACGTCTCGCCTACAACGCGCAAGTCTGTATCATCCATCATGAGACTTGCGGTGTTGTTCAACACTAGCAGGCTGTTACGAAACCATTTGTTAACCCTAGTGATGCAAGGTTGACAGAATCTCCAAATTATTATCTGTAGCTCAGAAACCTTCTGCATCAGGCGATCGAACGATTACTCGATACCCCGTCTCTGCCGCGGTACGATTGCAAATCAGATCGGGCAGACTGTCGACAAGTTTCTCAGCGACCAGAGTTGCTACAACCAAAGCGCCTTGTGAATTCAGATGGGTGTCATCCTGTATACCCTCAGCATAATTTTTATGAGTACCGGGGGCCAGATGAAGGTATAGCTGTTTCGACGTATTCGGGCCCCATATTGCCAGCAACTCATGCATGGCTAGATTAAGGTCGATGAGCTTGACGTCCATCTCTGCAGCTACCGCTCTAGTCACTTCCGGATAGTCCCCCAGTGTTTGCTCAGGCACGCCCTGTGGGTTGAACGTCCTTCTGGCAATCGAGGTCAGCAGAACCGGTTCCGCACCGAGCCTCCTTGCGTCGGTTACAAGGTTCTGCAAGTTGTCTCGGTAGTCTTGCCATGGGCTGGCGTATAACGCCGGGTTGGAAATCTTCTGATCGTTATGCCCGAATTGAATCATGACGATATCACCAGCGCTGACTTGTTTTAAGAGACCTTGCCACAGACCCTCAGACAAGAAGCTTTTTGTACTGCGACCATTCTGGGCATGGTTGATCACCCTGACATCTTCACATAGCAGTGTTGCGAACGATTCTCCCCAACCCGTCCCAGGCAACGAGGACGCCAGTTGCACAGCCATCGTGGAATCGCCAGCCAAGTGAACAGTCGTTCCTGACTGTTGTTCAGGCAATACAAGGGATCTCCCGGCAACGATGACCAGTACAGCGGATGCTGCGATCGTGAGTCTGTATCTCATTTGCGAAGGTATCAGGGCGCTCTGCTGACCACGCTACGTTAGATATCATCCCAGGCGGTCAGTTGGTGGGTTTTTCTGCTCTCCATATTGACAACCATCATGATCAGGCCGAATACCACACCGACGGCAACAGACTTGATTGTTATCGAGAGCAAGCTGATGGTCTCAGCGTCTTTTTGCATGAACAACAGCAAGGCGGCGATCAGCACGGCGATATATAAGGTACAGAAAGCAAAAACAAAGCGAGGAGCGGCGTAGTGTGGTGGCCGCACCTTGAAACCGAGCACACGCAGCAGTTTGAACAGTAATGGGTGTGATTTCTTCCGACCAATTTTTCGAGCATACAATTCGTGCTCAGCGCGTTCCAGCCTGGCCTCGTAGCTTTGGTCTTTCAAGCAAACTCGCTCCTGTGTCGAATGTGTTGTGAAGAGCTGTAGCCAGACATCGAATGAATCCGGGTCGACGTAACCACAATAACTGGATTCACCCTGCCGTTGCTTCAGCCAGCAGTGTGTTATCAATCCACCAGATAAGCATATTTATTATGATCCGTGAAAGAAACAGTCTTTTGAATAGCCGGTCACACGCTACTATCGGTTTTTGACGGTTATTCATCGAAATTGGACAAAAAACGTAAAATATCAGCTTTCTTTGATGGATATGTACGCGATATTGTTAGATTCGTATTTGCCCGAACATATCATTAAGGCCATATTGGCGGTCCGAAAACAACCACTTCTTGGTTCCTGGGAGGAAACATGAAATTATTTTATAAAACGGCTCTTGCCCTGGCTGTTGGAGCTGCTACGGCAACAACAGCGTCAGCAGCCGATGAGCTGACCATCGCGATCGTTAATAACGGTCACATGATCAACATGCAGAAAGTCGCAGAAGCCTATACCGAAGAAACAGGTGTAAAGCTGAACTGGGTATCTCTGGAGGAAGGCGTACTGCGTGAGCAGGTCACCTCTGACACGGCTACGGGTGGTGGTCAATACGACATCATCAACATCGGCATGCAGGAAGCACCGATCTGGGGCGCTGCTGGCTGGATCGAGCCACTGGAATTCGGTGAAGCTTATGACGTTGACGACATGCTGCCTGCCATGCGCAATGGCCTGTCTGCTGAAGGCACTCTCTACGCTGCGCCTTTCTATGGTGAGTCTTCCATGGTCATGTACCGTAAAGACCTGACTGATGCTGCTGATGTCACCATTGGTGATAACGACTCATGGGATAACGTCAAGACAGCTGCTGCTGCCATTCATAACCCTGACGAAGGCGTATACGGCGTATGTTTGCGCGGTAAGCCAGGTTGGGGCGACAACATGGCTTTCGTGACAACGGTTGTAAACTCCTTTGGCGGCGCATGGTTTGACGCTGACATGAAGCCAACTCTTGAGTCTGACGAGTGGAAAGCTGCGGTTAACTTTTACGTTGATCTGCTGAGCACATACGGACCTCCAGGCTCAGAAGGTAACTCTTTTAACGAAATTCTGGCTCTTTATAACGAAGGCAAATGTGGCATGTGGATCGACGCTACTATCGCTGCTTCATTCCTGACAGTAGATGGTGTTGCCTACGCGCAGTCTCCAAATGCAGGCAACCCGGTTGGCGCTAACTGGTTGTGGGCATGGGCAATGGCTGTACCGGCAGGATCGCCAAATAAAGATGCATCAATGGCATTCATCGAGTGGGCTACTTCTAAAGAGTACATCAAGGCTGTTGCCGAACATCCAGACTTCGGTTGGGGCTCTGTACCAACAGGCACACGTACTTCAACTTACGCCTACCCGGAGTTCCAGGAAGCAGCACCTTTCGCAGCAGCTGAAATGGCCGCTATTGAATCTGCAGCTCCAGAGGCTACCGATCTGAAGCCATACGTTGGCGTTCAGTTCGCAGCTATCCCTGAGTTCCCTGAAGTAGGCAGTGCGGTTGCACAGGAAATTGCTGCGGCTCTTTCTGGTGCCAAGTCAGTTGACGAAGCACTGGCAGCAGCTCAATCAGCAGCGTCTGCCATCATGACCGAAGCTGGCTACTAGTAAAGCCTTCAGTCTGAAAAGGACTGAATGAGGCTCGGCGGCTTGACCGCCGAGCCTTCTTTATACGGTATCAATCGTGCAGTGTCTTGACGAGTTGAATTGTACTCGTCAGCAAATAAAGACCGTACATGCTGTCGAGTATAAACGTAGCCCCCGGATTTACAAGGTTTAAAGCGCTATGTCCAAAAGAACACTTCCCCGATTGCTCCAAACGCCCGCAGTGCTACTACTGCTGATGTGGATGATAGTCCCGCTCAGCATGACGTTGTATTTCTCATTCATTCGCTATGTGCTGAACAGTACTCGCAGACCTGAGTGGACCACTCCGGCATTCAGTAACTGGCGTGGATTCGGCAATTACGAATATGTCCTGCAAGCCAAGGATTTCTGGTTTGCGGTGCAAAACAGCCTGTTTATTGTCGGCAGTATTCTTTTCCTGACCGTTGTTCTGGGTCTGGCTCTGGCCATGCTGGTTAATCGATCATTTCCAGGACGTGGCATCGTACGCGTCCTGCTTATTTCCCCCTTCTTTGTCATGCCAGCGGTCAATGCCGTGCTATGGATCAACATGATTCTCGACCCCGTCCTTGGACTCAATGGATTAGCGGTCGCAGGCATTAACGATATCGTTGCAGGTCTCAAGGACTTTCCGATTCTCGGCTGGTTCTTCTCGTTATGGCCAGAGTTAGTACCGATGTCGTTCCGGGCTACACAGACTTCCGCCTACGCAGTCATCATGATGGTCACGTGGCAATGGACACCCTTCGCCATACTGATTTTCATGACCTCGCTTCAGTCTGAAGACGAGAGCCAGAAAGAGGCGGCCATACTGGACGGTGCCAATGCATGGTCACGATTTCGCAATCTGACGGTGCCGCATCTTGGGCGACCTATCGCAATCGTTGTCATGATTCAGTCAATATTCCACCTCTCGCTGTACGCCGAAATCGAAATCGTCAGTCGAGGCAACGGAAACAAGAACCTGCCCTATCTCATTGGTGAATTTTCATCGAATAACATTGGTGCAGCCAGCGCCGCCGGCATATTCGCCGTAATCATTGCCAACATCGTTGCGATATTTTTGCTTCGCATGGTTGGTAAGAGCATGATGGATTAGGACACTGACATGGCTACAGTCGCTCAAAAATCCAGGTTTGGAGACATTTTCTGGCCCGTTCTTGCCTGGGTCATCGCGCTGATCTTCTTCTTTCCGATCTTCTGGATGATCTTTACCAGTTTCAAAACAGACGCAGATGCCGTCAAGCCCGAGTTTCTGTTTGTGTTCAAGCCAACGCTTGAAAACTACACGAACATGACCGAGAACTACGACTACTGGCGCTTCGCTATCAACTCGGTTATTACAGCATCGTTCGCAACGCTCTTTGCACTTTTTGTGGGCATACCAGCAGCGTATGCTATGGCGTTTAATACTAGTCGTCATACCAAGGACATCCTCATGTGGATGTTGTCTACAAAGATGTTACCGGCAGCAGCGGTTCTCTACCCCATGACCTTTTTGACCAAGAACTTTCTGGGTATCTACGACACACACTTTCTGGTCATCCTTGTACTGTGCCTTGTCAATCTACCTATCGTGGTCTGGATGCTGTTTACCTATTTCAAAGAAGTTCCAAAGGAAATAATCGAAGCAGGCCAGATGGACGGTGTAACTACCTGGGGTGAGATCAAAGACATCCTGATACCTCTGGCGTGGGGAGGTGTTGCATCCACAGCGCTGTTAACCTTTATCTTTTGCTGGAACGAGGCTTACTGGACAGTCCGACTAACCACGACTGAGGCTGCGACGTTGTCCAAATTGATTGAAGGTAACCGAGCTCCTGAAGGCCTGTTCTTTGGTCGCCTGTCCGCAGTGTCAACGGCTGCGGTAGGTCCGATCATTATTCTGGGCTGGTTCTGTCAGAAGCAACTGGTACGTGGTTTGACCTTTGGAGCCGTCAAGTGAACTGTCTGTTTACTCACGGCGCAGACGTGATCGTCTGGTGACATGTCGATCATTGAACCCGAAATTGAGCAAGTTGATCGAACCACGCGCTCCATACGCTACCTTCAGCATGGGTGGCCATCTGACCTTTGCCGCTGGCATGCTCACGAAGAATATGAATTGCATCTGGTTGTAGAAACCCGAGGCAAGGCTTTCGTGGGTGACTACATCGGCGATTTCACAGCCGGCGATCTATTTATGACAGGCCCTAATCTGCCGCATAACTGGATAACAGATAGCGTCTGGACCAAACCTATCGACATTCGAGACATGCTAATTCAATTTAGCCACGAAAGTGTCGAGAAACTGGCTGAAGGTTTCCCTGAATTCTCGCAAGTTCTTGAACTGTTGCAGCTTGCTAAATCCGGAATCTGTTTTGAAGGGTTCAATCCCACGTTTGCACGTGGACACATGGAAGCGATACGCGACAACACAGGGGCCGAGCGTATCCTGGCCTTTGTGCGCTTTCTGGTTCGACTCAATGAGCACGCCGAGAAGAAAACACTGTCGATTACCAAATTGATTCAGCCGGAGGGTGGTAGCAAACAAGCTCGCATTGCGCTAGTGGTGGATCACATCAACAAACATTTCGCTGAGTCGTTCTCAGTGGCTCAAGCTGCAACCATGGCCAACATGACAGAGATAACGTTCAGTAGAAATTTTCATGCGGTAACCGGACATAGTTTCGTTGAGTTCCTGAACCGTATCCGTATTGGCCAGGCGTGTGGGATGCTCTATGCCTCAGATGATCAGATTACTGCCATCGCACAAGAATCCGGATACAAGAATCTGGCTAACTTCAATCGACATTTTCTCAAAGTGAGGGGAATGACACCTTCTGTGTACCGTGAAACAGCGCGTAAAGATCTCGCCCCCAAACGCGATATCTCATCATGAATACGGATAAATCTGATCTGATCTCTGCAACCCAATACGATCGCTCGACGTGTCAGGTTGGCGTGATTCATTTAGGGTTTGGAGCCTTTCATCGTTCGCACCAGGCGGTCTATCTAGATGATTACATGGACGTCACGGAGGACTTGCGCTGGGGTATTGCAGCGGTAAACCTACGTCCCTCAGAAGCTGCGCATTTCGCTGCCGCTGATGACGATGTCAAGCGCCATGATGGCTACTATCTGAAGTCCTACTCTGCTGATGGTAAGGCGAGCCTGCGCCAGGTGCGCAGCCATGTGCAATTTTGCGACTGGAGCGTTGCACAAGCCGAGTGCGAAGCTCTGCTGTCTCTGCCATCGGTTCATCTGGTTACCATCACGGTTACCGAAAGCGGCTACTACACCGATGCCAATGGCAATCTCAACCTTGCCGATCCTACCATCAAGGCGGAAATCTCAGGTGAGAATTCACAAAGCGTTTATGCCTATTTGCTCAAGGCTATTGCACAGCGCGTTGCTACAACTGGTGCTCCGCTGACCATAGCCTGTTGCGACAATATTCGTCAGAACGGTAAAATGCTCGGCAAAAACTTGCTGTCATACCTCAAAGCCTGCAACCAGAATGAGCTTGTGGCATGGGTTGAAAAAAATGTTGCTTTTCCATGCTCCATGGTAGATCGAATAACGCCACGCAGCCCTGATGCGTTGTCTGCTGAAATCACGACATTGGTCGGTGAGCCTGTGACATCGCCCGTCATGGCAGAGGATTTTTCCCAGTGGGTGCTGCAATCAAAAGCTGCAGCTGATATGCCCGATCTTGACAAGGCAGGCGTTACGGTAACAGCAGACGTCGACCCCTACGAAGAAACCAAGATAAGAGTACTCAACGGCGGACACACCGCCCTCGCCTATCTGGCCGCATTGGAAGGTGTCGATACATTTGACAAAGCCATGCGGGTACCACACCTGCTGGAACACTTCCAGAATTTTGAATCCAGAGAAGTTCTGCCAGCGTTGACGCTCGATCTTCCGTTTTCCAAAACTGACTACCTGCAAGAGATCATCAAACGCTTTTCCAACGCGGCAATCGGTGACACGGTCGCCCGGATCTGTGCAGACGGCATGGCAAAATTTCCAATATTCATCCGCCCGACACTTGAGGGCTGCCTGATGCAGGGAACTATGCCCATCCATGCGATTCGCAGTATTGCCAGTTGGTACGTCTTCGCAACGCATGTTGATGCAGGCAAGGTTGAATTCAAGTACGTCGAACCCAGCTGGGATGATCTGAAGGCGTTACTGGGAACAGATGCCTTCGTCACCAGTGCGCAGTTATGGGGTGAATTGCCCGCAAGCTACCCCGTATTCGCCGATAAGTTACGGCACGAAATTAACGAAATGGAGTCAAAATGGCCAGTCTAACGCTACGTGGTGTGCGCAAGAGCTATGGTGATACCCAGGTCATGCACGGCGTCGATCTGGATGTAGTCGATGGTGAATTTGTTGTATTTGTAGGGCCATCCGGTTGTGGCAAATCCACGCTGTTGCGCATGATCGCCGGGCTGGAAGAGATTTCGGGCGGTTCTGTATCCATCGGTGAAGCTACAGTTAATGATGTTGCTGCTTCCAAGCGAGGCGTGGCTATGGTTTTCCAGACCTACGCGCTCTATCCGCATATGACCGTCTACAAGAACATGGCATTCGGCCTTAAGCAAGCCAAAACAGATCCCGCTGAAATCGATCGACGCGTGAAAGGTGCCGCAGAAATTCTCCAGATTACTGACTATCTGGAACGCAGTCCGCGCAATCTCTCGGGTGGACAACGCCAGCGAGTAGCGATTGGTCGAGCTATCGTGCGTGACCCGGATGTGTTTCTGTTCGACGAGCCGCTGTCTAACCTGGATGCGGCGTTACGCGTTCAGACACGCCTGGAAATAGCACGGCTGCATGAGCGACTCAAGACCACGATGATTTACGTCACACACGATCAGGTGGAAGCAATGACACTCGCCGACAAGATCGTAGTGCTGCGAGACGGTCTGATCGAGCAAGTGGGATCACCCATCGAGCTTTACGATCGCCCGCAAAACGCGTTTGTTGCGCAGTTTATCGGCAGTCCTAAAATGAATTTCTTCTCTGCGACAGATCTCACTCCTAACTGCAGTGCGCTGGTCGGCCGCAACATCACTCCGGGCATGCAAGTAGGATTTCGTCCTGAACATCTCATGTTGGCAGACGAATCCAACACAGTACTGGAAGGCAAGCTGGAATTGATAGAAAATCTGGGTGAGTACGCGTTGGTCCACCTGATAACAGAAACAGGCGTTGAATTTATCGCCAAGCTAGACAAGCCGCCTACCGTGCCTAAGGGCACTACAATTGGCTTTGGCATCAAGCCCGAACTGGTACACAGTTTTGACACAGCTTCTGGCATGAGGCTGGAATAGCGATTATCTACGCGTTATAGCTTGTTGAGCAGGCACCTATTGACCATCTCCACATGAGTCAGTCACGCTGCTCCGCCAAGACGCAAGGCTAACTATTGAACTACACATATAGTGACTATCCCAGAAGCTGCATGACACTTTGAGGGCTCGCGTTGGCCTGCGACGACATGGCAGTACCCGCCTGCTGCAGGATTTGTGCGCGAGTCAGGTTCGCCGTTTCAACCGCAAAATCGGTATCCATGATTCGGGCACGCGATGCAGACTGGTTTTCTACTCCGGTCTGCAAGTTGGAGATGGTCGATTCAAACTGGGTTTGCATGGCGCCGAAATCCGCCCTTGAGCTAGCGACATTTTCTATCATCAGATCAATCGCATCAATCGATGCCATCGACGCATCGAACGTGTTGATGTTTGCGTTTAATGGCTCTATGCCCACCAGATCCATGGACACGGTATCCTCGTCTCCTGTTCCTGGCCCCACTTGATAATTAATCGATCGTGCTTCATCGGCCAAAACGCTTTTTCCGTTGAATTGCGTGGTAGACGCTATCTGCGAGATTTCGCTATTCAAAGCGGTGAATTGCTTATTCAGATTCTCTCGATCAGCTGCTGAGTTACTGCCATTCGCCGACTGCAATGCTAACTCACGCATTTGCTGCAACTTGTCGTTCACCTGACTAAGGCCACCCTCAGCAACCTGAGAGGTTGAGATACCGTCGTAGGCATTGCGCATACCCGCATTCATGCCGCGTATCTCCGCATTCATCCGCTCTGCAATAGAGATGACTGCCGCATCATCTTTTGCACTGTTTACGCGTAGCCCGGAGCTGAGTCTATCGGTAGCTGTTGCTACTCTCTCATTAGCCGCATTCAGATATTTCTGGACTTTCAGTGATGCAACCTGGTTATCTATAGTCTGTGCCATTTTTCAATCCTCAATGAATGATATTCATGTCAAACAATATGACGCAATATGTTGTAGAAAGTACGTCGCTAACTCCCGGTTAGTATTCACCTCAAATTGTTACTACAATTATTACCGACAGGGTCCGGAGATACTGTGGTACCTGCCAGTTCGGCTGCACTATCATCATGCGTTCTACCTGAACGTGTCATGAGCCAGAACAACTCCATGGCGCGGATCACCTTACCCTGAATTCATAGTTGTTATAACCAGTATCATCAGATACTCAACCCTAGTGATGCATAAAATTTCGAGTCCAGAAGCTTATAGAGCAGTATATAAGGCGCTGCACGGAGTTTTTACTGGATTGAGCCTAGTCACTCTAGGTGAGATCCAGAAAAAATGAGTACAGCGGGGGCCGCCTCCGGTACTTAGATGCTGCTATAGAAGCAGCGAAGCGGTTCTGGGCCGAAATTTTATGCATCACTAGGGTCAACTATCGAAAATGCAGGCCGGTTTCCATGGTGAAGGAGTTAAGCTATGGATTGTGAAGCCGCCATGGCACCTAGATCGTCCATCGGTAACGCCAGATTCAACGGTGCTTTCACATAGCGTGAACTGACAGGCATTAGTCTTTGGATTTCGTGAGCCGATTCAGAATCTGCTCCTCTGATAAGCAGCGAACTCTAACCTTCAGATTGGTTCTTGAAGCGCTTGCGCCGAGAGGGTTTCGGTACCGTATCGATCAGCGTAGAGCCCGGAGCCTCTGTGTGACCCGTAAAACCGTCCACGCTCACCCTCGGTATCGTCTGCCCTAAAAGCTTCTCTATACCCTTCAATAGCTTGACTTCATCAATGTTGACTAGCGATATAGCTAGGCCACTGCTACCAGCCCGACCCGTTCTGCCAATGCGGTGGATATAGTTTTCTGGTACATGAGGCAACTCGTAATTGACTACTGTTGTCAGATTTTCAATGTCTATACCTCGAGCTGCAAGATCGGTTGCAACCAGCACTTGTAAAGAACCAGATTTAAATCTTGATAGTGCGTTAGTACGAGCGCCCTGGCTTTTATCACCGTGTATGGAAAGCCCCTCAATCTTGTCTTTCGCCAGCTTCCCGATCAGTCTGTCGGCACTGTTCTTCGTCTTTGTGAACACCAGAACCTGCGAGCCTACACCGTCCTTTATAAGCTTTGCCAAGAGTGCTCGCTTACGGCTTTGATCTACGTGGTGCACAACATGTTCAATAAGCTCTGTGACGGTATCGCCAGTATTCACTGATATTTCTTGTTGTTCGTTCAAAAAAGTATGGGCTAGCTTTTTTATCTCCTCTGAATAAGTGGCAGAAAACATCAAAGACTGGCGCGTTTCCGGTAGCAGCTGCAGTATCTCCTTCATCTCGTCAATGAACCCCAGATCCAGCATGCGATCAGCCTCATCAAGCACTAGAATTTCTATATCAGAGAACCGCACAATGTTATGCCGAACCAGATCCATTAATCTGCCCGGTGTTGCTATCAGAACATCAACCGGCTTTCGCAGGGCCATACGTTGTGGGTTGATGTTGACACCCCCAAAGACCACATAGCTTTTCAGTGGTAGATATTTTCCATAGGTCTTAGCCGATTTCTCAACCTGAGCAGCCAGCTCACGAGTGGGGGTTAGTACCAGGCATCTGGGTTGACCTGGCCTCGTACGCCCCTTGCTCGACAAACTGAGTCTGTGCAGGGCTGGCAACATAAAAGACGCTGTCTTTCCGGTACCTGTGTGGGCAGAGGCAAACAGATCTGCACCCTGTATTACACAGGGAATAGCCTGGGTCTGAACAGGTGTCGGGTTTGTGTAGCCTGAATCTTCTACGGCATCTAGCAAAACAGGCGCCAGGCCAAGCTCGGCAAATCTGGATAGGTCAGTGGTCAAGGCTACAGCCGTTTTGTGAATGGAGGTGACGAGTGCAACGCCTGAACTGATCAGCGTAGGCGACTGTCAATACGTTGATCTTACAGCAGTCTGGGTTGCGTTCTGGGTTGCGTCAGTCAAAAGGGTCTTGCGCACCGCGATACGCAGCCAGTGATTGTACCCGCGATGCGTTTGAGCAATCGCTGTCCCCTGACATGATGTCGGTCAAGCATACAAGAGTGTTGGCATTCAGATACGGGGTTTACGCTGGCGCTGCATGGGTTGTGTGAATACAGATTGCCCTGGAGGCTGCAAATTAGATACCCTGCGTGTACTTCTGGTCCTACACTACAATAAATGCCATGAAATACGTTCTGTTTGTGCTCGCCCTGGGTGTTCTGTGGTTTGTTGCACAGCAATTCATGAACCGCGGCAAGGCTGGAGAGAACACCCAGCTAGGCCAGACTTTCCTGGAACAGAACCAGGCCGAGGACGGCGTTAATACTACCGCATCAGGGCTTCAATACAGGGTGCTTGAAGTTGGTACGGGAACCGTAAATCCAACTGCCACCGACACGGTCAAAGTGCATTATCACGGGACGTTACTGGATGGTACGGTCTTCGACAGCTCAGTGGACAGAGGCGAGCCCATCTCATTCGGGCTCAATCAGGTCATTCCAGGCTGGACCGAAGGCTTGCAGCTCATGGTCGAAGGCGAGAAAACCCGTCTTTTCATCCCGAGCACTCTGGCGTATGGCAATCGTGCTGCGGGCAAGATCGAACCGGGTTCCACGCTCATATTCGATGTTGAGCTACTTGGTATCAACGTCAACTAGTCTGAGTAGGTCACAGCTCAGACTCTGGCTAGCCAGATGGTGTGTTTGATGCCTTTACTGCCATGCGCAAAGACAGATTTTTCAGTGACCTTTAATCCGCAACTGCGCAGCCGCCTGGCAAAGACTGCATCCGGGGTTGCGGACCAATAGGCCAGTATCCCACCCTCTTTCAAAGATGTCTGAGCACTGCTGATACCTGCAGCCGAGTATAGCCAGTCGTTACCACTGGAGCTCAACGCTTCAGGACCGTTGTCCACATCCAGTGCGATGACATCGTAACGATGCTCGGCATGACGCAGCAAATCACTCACATCACCCGCGTAGAGCGTTGTTCTCTTGTCTGCCAGTGGATGTCCTGAGTAGTGACCTAATAGCCCCTTATTCCATTCGACCACTTCGGGGACTAACTCAGCCACGACCACACAGGCTTTGGGACCTGTAGAGGCCAGTACCGCCGCCAGCGTAAACCCCATACCGAGACCTCCAATCAGTACACTGGCAGACTCCGGTCGTTCTAGCAACTGGCATGGCAAAGCGCCCAGCGCGTCTTCAGAGGCGTGCCTGCGCGTTGACATCAGCTCACCTCGCCCAGAGATCACAATGCTGCAATCGTCTTTGCCCTTGTACAATTTAAGCACACGATTCCCACCGGGAATGGCAGCCTTGCCTATCAGGGTTCGTTGTTTCATTTTATCCGTTGCTGGCAAAAGCGCCGGGCTCTGTTCTTACAAAACCGCATGCAGAAGGTCCGCAGTACACTAGTCTATCTGCGTTATCGTGATACGCATTCATAGTATCTGATCGGAGCAATTACCAACACGCAAGACTGATATCAACGACACATTCGTTGCCCCCCTGTCTGGAAAACATTGAGTTGTTGTCCCGCGATGAGCATCACCTGGTTATTTCCAGACCCACTGGCTTGCTGAGCTTGTCAGGCAGCAACCCTCTCAACAAAGACTCTGTTCACTACCGGATAACTCAGGACTACCCGAACGCCACTCTCGTACACCGCCTGGACTTCGGCACATCAGGTGTCATGTTGGTTGCATTGAACAAGCGAGCTAACGGGCACCTGAGCAAACTCTGCTGACGGCGTATTGGTTATGGATATGTACGCCTGTTTCTGACGCGACACTGACTCGCCGATAGCGTCCAGTGAAGCTCGGAGCACGCTGGCCGATTCGGCCTGCTGCTGCATCCGGACCTCTTGAGCGTCATTGGGCTTCAGGCTATCTCCGAAAGTTCCAACACCATTAACCAGATCGGCCAGTTGCGCCACTATTCGCTGTCCTGCATCACTACTGCCCCCCCGATGGCCTTGTTTCTCAGGAAATCCGTCTTGATCTTTTTTCAGCGTGCTGCCTCTTGAGTAGTCAGGGTAGCGCGCAGCGATTTTAACATCAGCAGGTTAGCCTCAGTGCCTGATGTGAGTAGTTGCGCCTCACCTCGGTAGTGGTCGTTGATCAGTTCATCCAGTTCGGATTCATTCATAACCGCCGAAATCTTTTCAGCCAGTTTATTCATGTTTCGGTAGCTTCCCTGCAGTAGGAACCGTGGCTCTGCCCGGTACTTGTCCTCTTGCGCTGCAGACGCTATGTACTGCTGATCAACTTTCAACACGGTGTCCTGTACGACACGATCGCGCGTACTAGTTTTTAGACTTGTAGATTGTCACGTGGGGCTCGGCGGGGTCGCAGTAAAGGGCAGCTCATTGATAGGGCCAGAGTGTGGTCATTCTGACACCGAGGTTTTCAGCACGTGGGATATAGCAACTGAATTGCAAACGTAACCAGATAGTGAACAATGTTGTACCTTACTACTCTGGGCTCAACGGCCCCTGCCAGCCAAGGTACCCACTGGTGTTAACACTGAACAACCGAGAATCTGTATGAGTGCGTCGCTACGGCTCGCAGCAATCGGACTGGATCACAGGCAAATTTACGGAATGTCGCAAGGCATGATGGCGTCAGGTGCCGAATTCGCGGGATGGTGGACTGAAGGCGAGCCTGAAACGCTTCCCGGATTCGTTAAGCGATTTCCTGATACACCTCGGTTCGAAACACGACAGCAACTACGGAACAAGACTCGCTGTGAACCTATAGACTGCAAAGATGCGCCCCTTCCCTACTTCGACAATCTCGCCTTCGATGTGTTGAACCGAACTGCAATAGCCTGTTCTCAACAGCATACATTTTCAGTGACAGAACTGGCGCTGCAGGCTCAGGCAACTGCGCAGATGAGGGGCATTTTGGCGATTGATGACGAGTAGTTCACGAATCAGTCAAGAATCGTTTCCAAGATGAGGGGCTACCCTTTTTCGCCAGCTCGTCAAGCGCGCCTCTGGCAGCCAGTGCCATCAAACCGTTCAGCTGCCTGAGTGAGTGAGTGGTGCCTGAAGTAGCTCTACAAAGACTTCAGGGAAATTCTTTTTGTTTGCTGCATACCAGCGCAGATCAGCATGGCCAGGCGGACTCAGGACGTACTACCCTGTCTGAAGCCCGTATCCATGGCTAATATAAAGCGCTCTGGAGACTGATTGTAAGTAAACCCTAGTGATGCGTCAATACATACACGTCAAATTCAGTTCTCGATAAAGTAGCATAGAGAACTCGTTATCAGCGCGTAAACACATGCATCAAGAAGAACCCGGCCCTGAGCCAGGCAAGTCCGGTTTACCCCAGAATCTACCGGATACGGCCAACTCCACGGTATCTACATCAACTGCTGCATCCGGTGAAGCTGATCCGCATCGCCGCGTACTAGAAGATAACCGATACCACACCGAAGAGGAGCGACTCAAGGCTTACGCTCATTTGCTCGATAGCGCCATCCGGTTACCAGGCGGTTTTCGCATTGGTCTGGACGGCATTGTGGGTCTGGTCCCGGGCATCGGAGATCTGCTCGGCGCTGGACTCTCTGGCTACTTCATCTACGCAGCATCTCGGCTCGACATTCCAAAATCTGTCATTACGCGGATGATACTCAACACAGCCATCGAAACGGTGGTTGGCACGGTTCCCGTACTCGGGGATGCCTTTGATTTCGTATTCAAGGCTAATGATCGTAACGCCAGGTTACTTCACGCTGCGCTCGAAGCTCGGGATCAAGGGCAAAGCCGGACACTCTGATATAAAGGATCAGACCACCAGGCTCAGTCTGCTTCGCTCTCTGGCAGCCACCTCAGCACTGCCGTGAGCTGAAAGCTTGACGATTTATTGGACACATCGACAATCCTGGTCCGTGGCCACTGCTCAGGCTCATCCAGAGACAGCATCCCCTACTAGTGCAGGTTATCCAGCGATCCGAGTAACCATCGTATTTGTCTGGCACCCTTTAGTGCAATTGGCATGCGGGTGAGGTCACCAACGCGCACAGTGTCGAGACGCTGTCGGTTTAGGAATAACTTACGGCATGTCAGTTCATTGCAACGATAGCCGATAACGTAACCACCATTGAGTTTCATCCGTGAAGTATCAATGATGAAAAATTGCATTGGGACGCATTGAGCCACTGAATATGAATACGCCAACCGGCACCGCCTTTCATAGCTGATAGCCTCTGTATGAATCATCTTCGAATCAAGTACAAGCTCCTATAATCATCGTGATGCTTGTTCTGCCAACGAGGGTAGCGACCTACCTGCTTGCCAATATGGCGACAGAGGATATAGACCGCTTCGACGCCAGCCGCGCGCGCGAATCGCTTGAACAGAGTCTGGCGGCAATGAAATAAATCATGTAGATATTCTTCATCTTCACGACCCCGAGCATGCGGTATCGCTGGATGAGATCACAGGCAAGAACGGTGCACTAGCCGAGCTCATGCGTATGAAAGAAGAAGGTTTGTGTAAAGCCGTTGGCTTGGCAGCTGGTCGTGTAGACATCATGGATGAAGCTCATTGAAGACTGGGATTTCGACATTCTGATCAGTCACAATCGCTATACGCTCAGTAACAGAAACGCCGATGCGCTGTTTGATCTTGCAAAAGCCAGAGGTGTAGTCATCATGAATGCGGCACCTTACGCGGGTGGCGTTCTGGCCAAGGGTACAATCGAACATCCTCGGTATGTCTACCAGGAAGCCAATGACGAGACACTGGCACCGATACGAAAAATTGAGCAGGCCTGTGCGCGACACAGGGTTGCACCGGGTGCAGCTGCACTTCAGTTCTCTCTTCGTGATCCACGTGTTGCATCAACCATTTGCGGTGTAACGCGCCCTGAGAGAGTGGAACAAACCATAGACTGGGCAACCATAGATATTCCAGAAGCACTGTGGGCTGAACTCAGCGGACTTGAGCCATCCTTCGATGACCCTGAGGCAACACGAGTCTTTAAGGCCGGGTGACCCACGCAACACCGTGAATTTGCCTAACCCTGTTTACGTTTGTTGTACACGTCAAATATGACAGCAGCCAACAGCACCAGGCCTTTAATCACTTGCTGATAGTCAATCCCTATACCCATGATGGACATACCGTTGTTCATTACGCCCATGATGAACGCACCGATGACAGCACCCACGATAGTGCCCACGCCGCCCGCCATGGAAGCACCACCGATAAACACGGCAGCGATGACATCAAGCTCCACCGCGAACCCGGCTTTTGGGGTGGCGGTGTTTAACCTGGCGGCGAAGATCAATCCGGCCAGCGCAGCGAGCATCCCCATGTTCGTGAAGGCCAGGAATGTCAGTCTTTCTGTCTTGATACCAGACAGTCTGGCTGCCTTCTCATTACCCCCTACCGCGTAGATACGTCTGCCGATGGTGGTCCTCTCAGTAACAAAGGCATAGATCACCGTTAGAACAGCCATGGTGATCAGTACATTCGGCAACCCCCGGAACGTGGATAATTTGAAGACAACAAATAGCAGAGCTCCTGCAACAATAATGTTGCGCACGATAAAAAATGCGAGGGGTTCATCACCTATACCATAGGACTGATCTTGAAAGCGTCTGCGAAGTTCCAGCCAGAGAATAACTGACGCGGCGAAGAGACCAATGAGCAAAGCGCCGGCATTGATACGACGCACCTCAACTATCCCTATAAGCACATCACCTGCGGTACCCGGCAAAAAGTCACCGATAAAACCCGTAGACAGCGCTTGAAATTCTTTAGGAAAAGGCCCAACCGACTGCCCTTCAAGCAACCAGAGCGACAGACCACGGAATACCAGCATCCCCGCTAACGTCACTATAAACGAAGGGATTTTCCAGTAGGCCACCCAGTACCCCTGAGCAGCCCCGATCAAAGCACCCAGCAGCAGACAGATAGGTATGGCCAGCACCACGGGTAGTTCCCACTGCACGACGAGCACCGCTGCAAACGCGCCGATAAAACCCATGACCGAGCCTACCGACAGGTCAATATGCCCAGCTACAATCACAATCAGCATGCCGAGCGCCATGATGATGATGTAGCTGTTCTGTAAAAACAAATTCGTAATATTGACTGACTTCAGAAGCGTACCGTCGGTCATGACCTGAAAGAACGCCATGATGGCAATCAGCGCAAATAACAGGCCGTATTCACGCAAGTGTGACAACAGGTATTCACCCAACGGACGAGCGGTGGGCACTACGACCTTTGCCTCGGTTTTTTCTGACATGCTCTATTTTCCGCAGCCTCAGGACTAATCCGTCACTATCATCGACATGATGCGCTCCTGACTGGCCTCTTCAGCCGTCAGCTCGCCCACCAGCTCACCTTCATTCATTACATACAGCCGATCACACAGGCCAAGCAGTTCCGGCATCTCGGAGGAGATCATGACCACACCGCGTCCCTCGCCAGCCAATTCATTCATGATGCTGTAGATTTCATACTTTGCCCCGACATCAATACCGCGTGTAGGCTCATCCAGTATAAGAACCTGCGGGTTGGCAAACAGCCATTTGGACAGAACAACCTTTTGCTGGTTTCCACCGGACAGATTCAACACTCGCTGAAAGACGTTAGGCGTGCGGATGTTCATGGCAAGACGATAACGCTCGGCCACTTCCTGCTCTTCAGCATTATTGAGTACACCCCGACTGGACACTTCCCCAAGATTGGCGAGCGTGATGTTACGCACAATGGACTCATCCAGAATCAGTCCAAGCTCTTTACGATCCTCTGTGCAATACGCAAGCCCTGCAGCGATGGCCCGATCCACTTGATCCACTCTGACCTGCTTGCCATCAAGGTACACTTCCCCGCTTACACCTCGACCGTAACTCTTGCCAAACAGACTCATGGCAAGCTCTGTTCGGCCAGACCCCATCAGTCCTGCTATACCGACTATCTCGCCCTTTCTTACCGAGAAGTTTACATTTTTCAAAATTTGCCGATCAGCAAAATCAGGATGCCACGCATTCCAGTTGCGCACATCCATCAAGACGTCGCCCGGGTTCCGGTCACGCTCAGGGTAGCGCTGAGACAGATTACGCCCCACCATGAATTGTACGATCTTGTCTTCACTGATAGGCGCCAGACTACAATCATGCGTCGACACCGTTGCGCCATCTCGTAATACGGTAATTCTGTCAGCAACCTGCCTGATTTCATTGAGCTTGTGACTGATCAATATCGAAGTCATACCCTGAGCCTTGAGCTGTAATAGCAGGGACAACAAATTCTGGCTTTCGTTTTCCTGCAGTGCTGCAGTTGGCTCATCAAGGATGAGTAAACGGACATCCTTGGATAGTGCCTTGGCTATCTCTACGAGCTGCTGTTTGCCTACTCCAATCTTGCCAACCGGCGTTGCCGGGCTTTCGTCCAGCCCCACCTTCTTAAGCAGTACTTCGGTGCGCCGGTACATTTCCTGCCAGTTGACGATGCCATGTTTTGCTACCTCGTTGCCGAGAAAAAGATTTTCAGCAATCGAGAGTAGTGGCACCAGTGCCAGTTCCTGATGAATGATGATAATGCCACTGCTTTCGCTGTCCGAGATGTCGCGAAACCGAGCGGTAGTACCGTTAAACTGTATGGCACCCTCATAGGCACCTGCCGGGTAGATACCCGAGAGCACTTTCATCAACGTGGATTTACCGGCTCCATTCTCACCGACCAACGCGTGAATTTCACCCTCGTTGACAGTCAGACTGACATCATCCAACGCTTTGACACCGGGAAACTGTTTGCTGATGCGCTGCATCTCTAACAGAGCGGGCATAGGATATTCGGTAGACGGATTAGGTGGAGGAGTGAGAGAGAAACGTTCCTGCCTGTACACCTGCGCAGACAGGAACGGATATCACTGAGCTACTGATACATGATCAGCTAGACATCATGTCATTACTTGATTTGATCCATCGTGTAGTAACCGCTATCTACCAGCGCCTCCTCCCAGTTACTCAAATCTACCGGCACCGGTTCAAGCAGATAGGAAGGCACGACCTTCACACCGTTGTCATACGTTTCAGTGTCATTGATGTCAGGTGTACCGCCATTCAACAACGCTTCAACCATGCCTACAGTCACACCAGCCAGTGTCCGGGTATCCTTGAAGACCGTGGAATATTGCTCACCCGCCAACATGGACTTGACTGAAGGAACTTCTGCGTCCTGACCTGTCACGATAGGCATTTCGACACCACCCGAGCCATATCCCAAGCCTTTTAGCGACGACAGAATACCGATAGACAATCCGTCGTAGGGAGACAACGCACCATGCACGTCCTGATCACCATAGTGAGCAGACAACAGGTTATCCATCCGCGATTGTGCAACAGCACCATCCCAGCGTAACGTCCCGACCTTGTCCATACCCATCTGACCGGAAGGGATAACAATGTCACCGCTTTCAATCATAGGATCGAGAACCGACATCGCACCGTTGTAAAAGAAAAAGGCGTTATTGTCGTCGGGTGATCCACCAAACAGCTCAACGTTCCAGGGTTTGCTATCCGGGAAACGTTCTTCCAGACCTGCCACCAGACTACTCGCCTGTTGAACGCCCACTTTGAAATTATCGAAAGTAGCGTAATAGTCCACGTTACCGCTCTCTCTTATAAGCCGATCATAGGCAATAACCTTGATATCAGCAGCAGCTGCATTTTCCAGCGCATTGGACAGTGTTGTTCCGTCTATGGCGGCTATAACCAGCACATCAACACCTTTGGTAATCATGTTTTCTATTTGCGCCAACTGATTAGGGATATCGTCCTCAGCGTATTGCAGATCTGTTTCATAGCCCGCTGTGGTGAACTGTTCAACCATGGAACTGCCATCGGAAATCCAGCGTGCTGATGACTTGGTTGGCATGGCGATGCCTACTGTTCCCTTGTCGGCAGCGAACGCTGTTCCCAGGGGCGACAAGCCCAGCAAGACACTCAGTGCCAGTATTTTCTTGACCATTGGTAAGCCTCCAGTTGAGTTGCCCTTAGGCAGCTTTATAGTTATGGATGGCTTATCAGTATGTCAGATTTGGGCAATGCAACCCAGATCTTTCAAACCGTGTGCAATGCCACTGATCAACAACTCATGAGTCAGGCGGCACTGTCCAGACACTTGCACCATCAGACGACCCACTGAAAACCTGGCCGCCCATACCTGCCAGAAGCGCGTACTCAGCTGCAATTTCCCGGATGTCAGAGTCTGCTCGCCTGTCTGCCAGCACAGCCACAGTTCCGCCACTGCCTCCGCCGGTTATTCGTGCGCCGTATATCCCTTTCGCAGTTCCTGCCTTCTCAATTCGACGGACCAGTTCATCCGTACCTGGCGATCCGATTCCGCACGTAGAGTAGCTGGCATGAGACTGGTACATACACGCTCCCATTTTCTGTGCAACGTCAGCTGAGACAGCATCACGACCTCGCTTTGAGGCTAGCTGCGCGAATGATCTGACACGCTCATGCTCGTATACAGGATGTGCAGTACAAGCACGAACCTCATAGTGGCCATCAGGGTCTACTGCAGTGACTGTATCGGTAGTGGCATCAAACCGACTCAGAAATTCCTTGCCCGACATACTGTCCGGTATCGCTTGAGTAAAACTGGTCTCAAACTCCTTGACCGTTACGTTGGCTAGATAGCCGTTCCATCGCGTATCGTTGATATGCTTCGCAGACATTTGTGCATCGGCAATACCTGCCTGTTGCAGTATTATGCGGTATCCGATGAATGCCGCTACTCGTACATCGGTATAATCGGATCCGGAGACATGATGTCGCACGCCCGAATCAATGCCCCACACCGACAGGTTTTCGGGCAGCTCAATTGCCTCCTCCATGATATCCGGCTGGCACCGCAGGCGCAGCAATGCATCCTTGCGCCCCAGACTACTGGTCATCTGATCCATCAATCCGCACGGCGCACCGACGATATGATTCTCAACGCGCTGACACAATACAGCCTGTTGATGAGCATCAATATCAAGGCCCGACAGATGGGCAATCGCGCGCATGGATGCCACTTCAATGGCAGCGGATGAACTCACCCCTTTGCCAATAGGCACCGTGGAATGTACAAACACCGCCAGCCCTTGCTGCAATCTCAGACCACAGTGCTCCATGAGTACCGGCAGAATACCCGCTACGTAAGCGCCCCATTGCTGATCATCATCCAACGCGGAAAAATAGCCTCGCATAACGGACAACGGCTGAGCGGCCCCCGTTCTTTCATGGAAAAAATGTTCAATAGGCATATAGAACGACTGCTGGACTTGATTGCATCCTGTATCTGTCGATATCACACGCACCATGGAGTCTGATGTTGTCTGACACAGAACAACGGCTGCTTCTGATAGCGGCAGTTGTAACACTGTTGATCCGGAGTAGTCAGCGATACCACCCATGACGTCTAGCCTGCCAGGGGCTCTGGTTGCAATAAGAGGTTCACGGGAGTCGAACAACGGCACGACTTCTGGGTGCTGATCGTGAAGAAGACGAGTCAGTAGAGACAGTGCCTGCTCGATATCATCCGGCATTGGATCGGTTGGCAGCTGCCCACGGTGTACGCCCGTTGCCACCACGCGCTGTGCAGTATTCCAGTTCCACATGATGCCGTACTATGTTGAGTTGTAGTGTATTGACGGGCTTGCGCGAAGTTCGGACGCCTTGACCTCGGGCATGGTATCAGCAAGAAAATTGCCACCACCGATTTCATGTGCCGCAACATACTTGCGTAGCTCAGGTGTACGTAGCGGAGGGTATAACTCAATGTGAAAATGAAACAAGGAGTAATCACCATCATCTACCGGTGCCTGATGCAGCATCATCAGATAAGGAAACGGCATTGACCAAAGGTTGTCCATTTTGACCAGAATCAACCGTAAAAGAGCCGCTAGATCAACGGTTTCAACATCGCTCAAATCACTGACATGAGCCACGGTACGTTTAGGTGACAGGTAAACCTCATAAGAGAATCGTGCGAAGTAAGGAACGAATGCCACCATGGTGTCATTTTCTGCCACGATTCGTATAGCATCGGATTGCTCGGCCTTCAATATGTCCTGAAACAGAATTCGACCCGTCCTTTCATGGTGTTCCCTTGCTGCCAGCAAATGACTCTCAATCGTTTTATAGATAAAGTTGGTGGCGTAGATCTGTCCGTGCGGATGAGGATTCGACATGCCACACAACTCGCCTTTGTTCTCGAATATAGTGACACTGCGAATACCGTTCAATGTTGAAAGTTGGTGAGTCTGCGACTGCCACTCTTCAACGATGGTCAGTACCTGTGATTCAGACAGTTCCGCCATCGTCTTGTTGTGTAGCGGGGAATAACACAACACACGGGTAAGCCCGGTTGCGGGCTTGTTTCGATAAATGCCCGCGGGTACAGGCAACACACTGGGTGCATCAAAACTGATACTGGGCCGATCATTGTCAAATACATGAACCTCGGAATACGAAGGATTTTGTACGTCGTTGATACGCAGGTTCCCCGGGCATAGATAGCACTCGGCATCGTAGGCGGGTTGCGCCACATCCGACGCTACCGCACGTTCTCCCGTCCAAGGCCGTTTCTGCCGATGAGCGCTATAAATCACCCACTCTCGTAGCAACGGATGCCAGCGTTGTTCCCATTCACCAGTGGGTGCAGATTGTGCGGACACGGTAGAACTGGGTTGTTTATTGCTCAATTTGCGAGAGCCCGGGCAGATATCGGTCAGAGTGAAAATGCTAGCACAACAGAGCCTGATGGTTCCTTGAAAGCGAATCGTTTGGCACCGCTGCCTTGCAATAGCGGGGGAAACCCTACAAGAGATTGCTTGACGACTTTGCCGACGCGGATATAGTCTTGTGCCACGAAACAGTTACTGAAGTCTACAGCCTCACTGAGGCTCAACCTGGAGAGATTACCCCGATGAAGCTGAATCGCAAGGCCACTACTCGCACCGCTATTGCCAGTGCACTGATTGCACTGCCCGCTATCTCTCTGCTGTCCTCACCTGTAGCAGCTCAGGAAACTTCGATAGCAACCGTCGTCAAGATTGCGGGAATCCAATGGTTCAATCGTATGGAAGAAGGCGTTATAAAATACGCTGAAGACACGGGCACCAACGCCTTTCAGGTAGGTCCTGCTCAGGCTGACCCCCAACAACAGGCAGCGTTGATCGAAGACATGATTGCCCAGAAAGTCAATGCACTCGCGGTTGTGCCCATGTCACCCGAAGCCCTTGAGCCTGTGCTGAAGCGAGCACGAGAGCAAGGAATTGCGGTGGTAACGCACGAAGCGGCCAGCCAGGAAAACATCGACTATGACATCGAAGCCTTCCGCAATGAAGACTTCGGTGCCAATTTGATGGAACAACTGGCAACCTGCATGGGCGGCGAAGGTGAATACGCTGTGTTTGTGGGTTCGTTGACGTCGCAGACTCATAACCAGTGGGTAGACGGCGGTATTGCGCATCAGGAAGCCAATTATCCTGACATGACACTGGTCGGTGACAAGAACGAGACTTTCGATGACTCACAAAACGCCTATCAGAAAGCACAGGAAGTTCTGCGAGCTTTCCCTAATGTGAAAGGCATGCAGGGTTCTGCGTCAACAGATGTTGCCGGCATCGGTCTCGCCGTTGAAGAGCGTGGAATGGAGGATGACACCTGCGTGTTTGGCACCTCGCTGCCTTCCATTGCCGAGCAGTATCTGGACACCGGTGCAGTCGATGGCATTGGCTTCTGGGATCCGTCCATCGCAGGCTATGCCATGAACAAGGTTGCTCAGATGGTTATCGATGGCGAGGAGGTTACCGACGGTATGGATCTTGGGCTGCAAGGCTATGAGGCCGTCAAACTGGAAGGCAAGGTTATTTATGGTCAGGCATGGGTCAATGTAGACAAGGCAAACATGGCCGACTATCCGTTCTGATCGGTTTCTATAACCCCTTCATAACCACAAACGCCGCCTGCGTCTTGCGATGCGCCCAAACTACTTATTAGTTCGGCGCATCGTCAAAGTCACCGCAGGCGGCGTTGTTGCTCCACGGATAGTCATCGGCGAGCGTCGAACTCATTGATCCAAACCAGAGAACTCACAGACATGCCCGCTGATGTGTCGAAGCGGAACGAGGAATCGTTCGTTCATATGCAGGGTGTGACCAAGCACTACGGCGGTGTGGTTGCACTCGATGGTGTGAATATTGACATCATGCCCGGTGAGGCTGTTTGTCTGGCTGGCGAAAACGGGTCGGGCAAGTCCACACTGATCAAAATACTAGCCGGCGTCGAACAGCCCACCAGCGGCTCATTGAAAATCGGCCAGAATACACAATCCCCGCTGGATCCGCGGACATCCGCTGCAGCTGGTGTCATGGTGATCTATCAGGATTTTTCGCTGTTTCCCAATCTCACGGTCGCCGAAAACATTGCCTTCGCCAGCGAACTGGGCAACGGTACTCGATTGGCCAGCAAAAGCCGCAACTTGCAGCTTGCCAAAGCCGCCTTGCAAAAGATTGATGTCGATATCCCTGTCCATGCGCGCGTGGAAAGTTTACCTGTTGCTCATAAACAACTGGTTGCCATCTGTCGTGCTCTGGCGTCTAACGCCCGCTTGATTATCATGGACGAACCCACCACTGCCCTGACGGAGCGCGAGGTTACCTCTTTACTCGGCATTATCCGGCGATTGAAAGAAGATGGTATTGCCGTTCTGTTTGTCAGCCACAAGCTTGCCGAGGTGCTTGAAGTGTGTGAGACCGTGCTGGTACTCAGAAACGGAAAACTGGTTGCAGAAGGCCCAGCTGGTGACTTCGATGCAGCTTCCCTTACCAGACACATGACCGGACGCGACGTACCACAAACCCCTCCCAGCGCCATGAGTGAAGCAGCCACCGATCTACTCAAGGTAAACGGACTGCATAAAGAAGGTGCTTTCAAAGGCATCAACTTTACACTGCGAGGTGGTGAAGTTCTGGGTATTTCCGGGCTGTTGGGTAGTGGCCGTACTTCACTGGCAAAGGCATTGTTCGGTCTTGTACGACCGGATAGCGGTAGTGTTACGCTGTCGGGAACACCTGTACGTCTGGGGGATCCGCTAGCCGCAACACAAGCCGGTATTGGCTACGTTCCCGAAGATCGCCTCACTGAAGGTCTGTTCCTCACCCAATCGATCGTGCGCAATGTCGCCGTCGGCAGGCTTGATGCACATGCCAACAAGGGAATACTGAACCTTACCTCGTTAACGGCTGAAGCAACGGAATGGCTCAAACGATTGACCGTTAAGGCGCCTGATGTGGAAGCAGCCGTCAAGTCACTGTCAGGCGGTAATCAGCAACGCGTAGCACTGGCCCGCTGGCTGTCACGCGCGCCGCAGGTACTGATTTTAAATGGCCCAAGCGTCGGTGTTGATGTGGGCTCAAAGTCAGATATCCACACCATCATTCGGGAACTGGCTGAACAGGGCATCGGTATCATTGTTATCTCCGATGACCTTCCCGAGTTACTTTCTGTATCGCATCGCATTCTGGTGATGAGAAATGGCCAGCTTGTGGATGAAATAGCCAGCGGTACTGTTGATGAACGTGAACTGACTCATCGGCTGGCCTCATGAAATCTGTGTTTAACAAACAATTCTGGACGCGCAACGAAACGCTGGTGGCAGTCGTCATCATTCTTTTCTGCCTGATAGCATCGGCCAGTGATCCTCGCTTCTTGTCGGCAACGACACTGACAGATCTGCTGCGCGCATCTATCGTACTGGGTATCTTTGCCATCGGCGCCATGCTGGTACTGATATCGGGTGGTATCGATGTAAGCTTTACAGCGATAGCCGTGTTTGCCATGTACGTTGCCACCGTACTGACACTGGGCACTATCCCTTCTCTGCCCTGGTATCTCATCTTTACACTATCAATTTTGATTGGTGCTGCATTGGGTGCGCTGAACGGCCTGTTCATAGCCCGCTTTGGTCTGCCCACTTTAATTGTCACGTTAGGCACTCTATCCCTGTTCCGGGGTTTTCTGCTGACCTTTGTTGGCTCTGAGCGGATCTCTAAACTACCGCCAGGCATGCGTGACTTTTCACGTTCAATGCTGGCCAGAGGAACCACGGAGTCCGGTAATTTCTATGCCTTGCCGCTAGCATTCGCCGCGCTGGTTTTTGTCGTCGTGCTTACCTGGTTCATTCTTCACAAGACCATGCTGGGGCGCTCTATCTTTGCCATCGGTGGATCAGAGGAAAGCGCCCGAAGAATCGGCATCAATGTGCGCGCTACCCAGTTTTTCGTGTATGTCTACGTGGGCGCCCTGGCAGGTCTTGCCGGTATTATTCATGGCTCTCTGGGACGCATGGCAGATCCCTTTTCACTCGTCGGACTTGAACTGTCTGTCATAGCAGCGGTCGTCCTCGGTGGCGCGCGACTGACCGGCGGATACGGTACCGTCAGCGGCACACTGCTGGGAGTTGCACTGATCGTACTGGTTCAGAACAGCCTCATCGTGATTGGTATTCCATCAACCTGGCAATCCGTTGCCATTGGTTTGTTGATTCTCATTGGTACGGGCCTGCCTGCCTGGCAAGCCAAGCGTGCAGCGGAGCAAGCGGCATGAGAATACTGGCCAGTCCCGAATGGCGCCTCGCTATCATCACCGTTGCTGTTTTTGCACTGATGGCAGCGCTCTCGCCGGAACGCTTTTTATCTGAAGGCAACCTGGTTTCCATGGCATTCCAGTTCCCGGAGTTCGCCATACTGGCTCTGGCCATGACGCTGACCATGATGACGGGTGGCATCGACTTATCCGTGATAGGGGTAGCTAATTTGTCGGCCGTGGTGGCGGCAACCTTGCTGGCAAGCTTTGCTCCCGCTGGCATCGGCACAGTCGAGTCCCTACCCTGGCTTGCGTTGGCCTACACCTCAGCGCTTATTGTTGGTGCAACTGCCGGTGCCATAAACGGACTGCTGGTCGCAAGACTGGCTCTGCCACCCATACTGGCAACTCTTGGATCAGGTCTGGTGTTCACCGGTTTCGCGGTTGCACTGACAGGCGGTAGCGCAGTCATGGGTTTTCCGGAGTCTGTTGCCTGGCTGGGTAATTCCCGAATGTTTGGAATACCCGTACCGCTTATCGTGTTTACGCTACTGGCCTATGCACTTCATTTCTTATTGACTCGCACATCTTTTGGCCTGAGAGCCACCTTGTACGGCGCCAACCCACTCGCTGCTCTATATGCAGCAATCGACACGTCAAAGTTGCTACTTCGCGTATATGTCATTTCAGGTGCGCTGGCAGCTGTTGCTGGCCTTGTCATCATGAGCCGGGCTAATTCTGCCAAGGCTGACTATGGCTCCAGCTACCTGCTACTGGCCGTGTTGATCGCTGTACTGGGCGGGGTTAATCCGTATGGCGGACGTGGCCGTGTGATAGGTGTTGTACTCGCTGTGTTGTCCATGCAGATTCTATCCAGTGGGCTGAACATGTTGCAGGTATCCAATTTTGCACGCGAACTTATCTGGGGAGCATTGTTGATTGTCGTGATGCTCATCAATACGGTGGACTGGTCAGAACGGCGATCAAAACAACCTGAAGTACAAGGCAAAGTGACTGGAGAATCCTCATGAAAAAAATACTCAACAAGCCAGTCGACTACGTTGACGAAACGCTGGATGGGCTCATCGCAGCGCACCCTGAGTACTACCAACTATACGGTGATACGGATAGGGTTGTGTCACGCGCTCAGGAAACCCCAGAGGGCAAAGTCGGCATAGTAACCGGAGGTGGATCAGGCCATTTACCCGTATTCACAGGCTATGTGGGCAAGGGTCTGCTGGATGCTTGCGCAATAGGTGACGTGTTTGCATCCCCGTCGGCTGAACAGATGGCCGATGCACTGCGTGTCGCTGACAGAGGTGCAGGCGTGTTGCGGTTATATGGTAACTATGGCGGCGATGTCATGAATTTCGATATGGCTGGTGACCTAGTGGATTTCGACGATATTACCAGCACCACTGTATTATTGGCAGATGATGTAGCCTCAGCAAGCCTGGAAGAACGCGACAAACGACGTGGTGTTGCTGGCATGGTGTACGCGTTCAAGACGGCCGGTGCTGCTGCAGAAGCAGGACAAGATCTGAATGCGGTAACTGCTGTCGCACAACAAACTGCCGACGCCTGTCGATCCATCGGTGTGGCACTCGGACCTTGCACCGTGCCGCAGGCCGGCAAGCCTACCTTTCAGATCGCCGATGATGAAATGGAAATCGGTATGGGCATCCACGGTGAACCGGGCATGCGGCGTGGGAAATTGCTACCTGCCGATGATATCGCCAACGAAATGATGGACAGGCTGCTGGAAGATCAACCTTTGAATTCTGGCGACAAAGTGTCAGTCATGGTTAACAGTCTGGGCGCTACACCACCTGAAGAGCTTTATATTCTGTACAGAACAGTCAAGGCGCGTATAGAAGCAACCGGAGCATCGATAGTCATGCCACTGGTTGGACGATACGCCACGTCCATGGAGATGTCCGGTGTATCGTTCACGCTGTGCAAACTGGATGATGAGCTGGAATCGTTATTGAAAGCACCGTGTGACTGTGCTTTCTGGAGAGTCGGTTGAGCATTGATCGTGACGCATTGCTGGCTGCAATCACAAGGCTGAACACGGCAGCTGAACGCGATTTCGAAATGCTTAATGATGCTGATGGCGCGCTGGGTGATGGAGATCTGGGCATCACTCTCAGCCGAGGCATGTCATTGATTTCTGAAATCTCAGGCGAATTGTCCGAGGACCTCGGTAAAGCACTCTTGCAATGTGCGCAGGCATTCACGAAGAGTTCGGGATCATCCTATGGCACGCTGATGGCAACCGGCCTGATGGCCATGGCCAAGGCATTAAAAGGTGAAACCATTGTGGCGCCAGCACGCGTGTCAGAACTGGTATCACTAGCGCGAGACGCCATGCAGGCACGTGGCAAGGCAGAACCGGGCGGCAAAACAGTGCTTGACAGTCTGGATGCAGTAGCCAGAGCAACTGCCGGCCAACAAGACTCGCAAACGGTTGCAGATGCAGCCGTTGAAGCCGTTGACCGTGCATTGGAGGAATTTCGTACCGTTCAGGCGACAATAGGTCGAGCACGCATGTTCGGTGAAAAAACCATTGGCATGGACGACCCAGGTATGTTGGCCATGCAAACCATAATCCGAGCATTGGCCGATGAGAATACCTGAGCGAATGAATAATTTGCTCGAGAATAACTTGTCAGAGCAAACTTATTCCTGCGCCCCAATACCCACAAAACCGACTATACGAGCGATCAGCCCCCCTTCTGACTCAACAAAGTACTGACCCAGCTGAGTCATTTCTTTGCCATCAGGTCCCATTCCGCCAAACGCTACTGTGGCACGAGTCATTCCTGCGGTAGTACTACTCGCAACCACTTTTGCCGTCCAACCCGGTGCATTAGCGCTGAACATGCCCACATATTCGCTTAGCGCATTGATGCCATTGACAGTTTCTGGCGTGCGTGGATCATCGTATTGCACGTCTGAGGTAACAGCGCTGGTGATTTTTTCGAGTCTTGCATCCGCTGATTCAAGTTGCCACGCATCGAAAAATGTTGAGATTGAGTCTGACATGTCTAGCTCCACAGTTGGTTTATCGTCATTTTAGCGCGGAAATTGATATTCTCCGTACAGATGACCGATAGAGAACCTAGTTTCTATTCTATAGGGTGTAATAAGGACAAGGCCTGCCACTCGAGGTCGGCGCAGGCTACTGCCTGGGCCAGGCCAACTCCCCACTACACTGCCTGATACCGCCCTTCTTTATGATTTATGGCAATAGTAAGGTTCATCACAACAGCACCCAGTATCGACAGAGCCACCCGGTCCCAGTCTGCCACTGCCAACGCCGCCAGCACAATCAAACTGTCCAGCAACAACTGTATCTTGCCAGCACTTATTCCAAAGCGTCCCTGCAGATACAGAACCGCTATGTTGAGACCACCTAAGCTGCTTTTATGTCGAAAGAGAATCAGCATGCCAGAGCCGATCATCATGCCTCCGATGATTGCCGCTGCCGCCGGTACCAATTGATCGAACCCGATCACTATCGGCAGATAGCGCACCAGCAATGACAGCAACGTAACCGCTACAAAAGTCTTGAGCGTAAAAATCGGGCCCATACGCTTCCAGGCGAACACATAGAACGGTAAGTTGATTACGAAAAACGCAATGCTGAAATCGATTTGGGTGGCATACATGGTCAGAAATGCCAAACCGGCTGTACCGCCAGTCAGCAACCCTGCTTGCCGGAACATCAGTACACCCAATGCTACGAACACAGTGCCGACGATCAATGCCTGTACATCGTCATGCCATCGATGCTCGTTACTATTCTTTTCTGTACGATTGCTCATGGCGACGGATGATACGTGTTTGCAGGCAACCATTGACGTTTGATTGACCCGAATTTAAAAACATCATCCTAACGATATTTGTCCCGCCGGGTAGCGTACCCGCGGGACGCTTCGGGTAGCTAGAAGAAATCCAACGGCCAGTGGACCAACACGGCCCACAAACATGATGAACATGATGATGGCAAGCCCTACCCCATCCAGCTCTCCTGTGGCTCCTCTGGAGAGGCCCACTGTTCCGAATGCCGATACAACCTCGAATGCCAGATCGATAAACTTACCGTCGTGACTGATGGAAATAGTGAAAATACCCACGAGCACAAGCATCATGGCAATCGTAGCCAACGCCATGACTTTCATCACCTCATTCACTCCCAGTGACCGGCCAAATGCGTGTAGTGTCTGTCGGCGTTTGAAGAACGCCACCGTAGCAAGAAGCAGAACGCATAAGGTGGTGACTTTTATCCCACCCGCGGTAGACGTGCTTCCACCTCCCACAAACATTAGCGTCATCGTTAACAATGTGGTGCTGTCGTGCATACCGCCTGTATCTATCGTATTGAATCCGGCGGTACGCGGCGTTACTCCCTGAAACCAGCTTGCCCACAATTTCTCTACTGTGCCCATCGCACCCAACGTTGACGGGTTATGCCATTCGAGAAGCCCGAAAGAGCTCACGCCCAGCGCTATCAGAATGCCTGTTCCTGCAAGCATCAACTTCGAGTGCAGCGTGAGAGTCTGCCATCGTCTCTTCTGATACAAATCACCAACCACAATAAAGCCCAGACCACCCAGGATAAAAAGCAGGGGTATAACCAGATTTATGACCGGATTGCCTACCCACTGAGAGAGACTGTCAGGGTGCAGTGCAAAACCTGCATTGTTAAAAGCTGACACTGAGTGGAAGATAGCTTGCCAGATTCCGTCTCTACCAAATTCAGGTACGAAGACGATAGCCAGTAACAGAGCACCAATAAGTTCACAGACGATAGCGACAACGAAGATGACACGCACCAGCATGGTAAGGCTGGACAGTGACGTCTGGTTCAGGTCTTCGCGCAGTACGAGTTGTTGAGGCATACCAATTGAAATTCCCAGCGCACTCAGTACCAGCACAGCGAAGGTCATCAACCCCAACCCGCCCAGTTGTACCAGCACAGCAATTACGATCTGACCATACAGTGTGAAAGCTGAACCGGTATCCACCAGCACAAGGCCCGTTACCGTCACCGCCGATGTGGCCGTGAACAACGCTTCCACGACACCGACATCACCATGGTGTGAAAAGGGCAACCACAACAGAGTTCCACCTAGTAGTATCAATGCCGCATAGATCAGAACCAGCAAGGCAGGCGGTGCCAGCTTCAGGTTACTGACACTACGCACCCGACGCTTCTTGATTTCATCACTCACAAACTGGCTGCAAACTTGCGGTAGTCATCTCGCTTGCCAAGCAAGAGCAGCAGATCATCATTCTCCAGCTGACAATCTGAGCCGTCCTGCCCAATAAATTCAGTCGTACGCATCACACCGATACATCGCAGGTTAAACTTTTTTATATGCGGTAACTCGGACAATCGTTTCCCTTGAAGAGATTCGGGAATTCGGAAATTCACCACGTCATAGCCATTACCGAGGCTGACGTAATCACGAACCAGTGGATTGTGCATGACCTGTGCGATGTGCTTTCCCACCTCCACTTCCGGGTGAATGATTCTGTCGACACCCAGTTTGCCCAGAATTCGATGATGCGTTTTAGTTGTAGCTTTTGCCCAGACAGTGGATACGCCAATCATTTTCAGATTGATAGAGGCGAGAATGCTGGACTCCAGATTCGATCCAATCGCCACCATGCCTGTATCGCACGAAGAAAGTCCCGCTTCACGTAAAGCCGCATCATCACGAGCATCAACGATAAGAGCCTGCGACAATACGTCTGCCATACTACTTACGCGTGCCTCGGAAATATCCACACCGATCACATGATTATCAAAACGCTGGAGCTCGGTAGCGATAGTTTTTCCGAAGTTTCCAAGACCAATGACACAGTATGTTCTGCTATCGTTTTTAGGATTGCCCAAAGTCGTAGGTTCTCTTTGCGTTTCGGCTATTGGTGATCGATGGAATTAATTTGACGCTCCAGAATGCAGTGTTACACCAAATCATCCTCACCACCGTAGTGGCGATCTGGGTAGCTCGCATGCAATGCCTGATCGGCTTCACTCAAACGAGGTAAGGCAAAGTTGTGCTGGTGCCAGTAAGGGTAAATCAACGGCAGTCGACTGACGTCATCCAGACGCTTCAGTTCATCATCGCTTAACGTCAGCTCAGCAGCCTGCAGGCTGTCTGCAAACTGTTCAGCCGTACGGCCACCGACTACCAAAGAGGCTATCGCAGGGCGCGTGAGTAACCAGGCCAACGCAACTCTTGCAGCAGACACACCCTGTGCCTCTCCCACTTCAACCAGCACATCAACAATGCGCCACAGTCGATCAGCGTCTCTGATAGGCGGTTCGTCCCAACCGGCAGCTTGTCTGGATGCTTCTGGAGTTGCCTGGGAACGACGGTGCTTACCACTGAGCAGTCCGGCAGCCAGTGGACTCCAGACCAGCACACCCAGATTCTCCGCTACGGATAACGGTAGTAGCTCGTACTCCGCCTCCCGCGCCTCCAGCGTGTAGTGGATTTGCTGCGTCGCAAACCGGGCTCCACCTGCCTTGTCTGCCGCACCGAGTGATTTCATCACATGCCATGCTGAATAATTGGAACAACCTGTGTAACGAACCTTGCCATCACGCACCAGCGTATCCAGCGCTGCCATGGTTTCTTCTACAGCGGTTAATCCATCCCACTCATGCATGTAGTAGATATCAATATGATCACGTTTCAATCGTTTCAGCGAGCGCTCACATTCGCGAATCAGATGCCAGCGTGATGTGCCTTGATCATTCACGTCATCACCTATAGGCATTCGTGCCTTGGATGTAACCAGAATGTTGTCGCTACGCCCTTGTAGTACCTCTCCAAGAATTTCTTCTGAAAGACCCGTTGAATACAGGTTGGCGGTATCAAAAAGGTTGACGCCATGCTCCAGACAAACGTCTACCAGGTTGCGCGCCTCAGCCACATCCTGACAGCCTGCGCGTGCAAAGCCACCTCGCCCGCCAAACGTGAATGTGCCCATCGTCATGGCGGACACCTTAAGTCCTGTACGTCCCAGTGTTCGGTATTGCATGCAGGCTATTCTCTGGTGGTGTAGGTCGGTGTCTGAGTGGCTCACGTTGCAGGGCAGGAGCTGAACTCAGGTTTGTCGAAACTTCACAGGCAGGATACTACTTCACACAGGCGCATCGCTCACGGCTGGTAAAACTTCACGCCAGAACCTCTTTCAATGCCGGATACAGCTTCAGGTAGCGCTCATAAATGGCCTCATAAGCGATTACATTGGCAGCGATAGGCTCAATCTCACGGCCGGGTTTAACCATCGCTTCAATACCTTCATCGATACTGCTGAACTGGCCAGCTCCAACCGCTGCCAATACAGCTGAGCCTGTAGAAGGTGCATCTGGCGACTCAGGCACCCTGACAGGCAATGCTGCAGTATCAGCGTGTATCTGTAGAAAAAGTGGCGAAGCGGCAGCTCCACCGCCTACTGTTATTTCACCGCTGGTATACCCTGCGCGTGCGAATGAATCCAGAATGGCACGTGTGCCAAACCCGATACTCTCCATCATGGCGCGGAAAACATGGTGTTTCTCATGCGCTAGCGTGAGCCCGACGATAGCACCACGTGACAGCGGGTCGGTGTACGGTGTGCGGTTACCCTGAAAATGATCTTGTACCAGTAAGCCATCAGAACCGGGAGATAACTTTTCGGCGGCCTCGTTAAGCGCTTCATAGTCCATGCCGGTGCCACTCATTCTCCCCAACCAGTTAATGATAGACCCAGTAGATGTTTGCCCACCTTCAACGATATAGCGCCCGGGATAGACGATATCGGGATACGCACCCCACATGCCCGGCGCATGCATGGCAGTTTCGGTAACACCGAACAGTAAGTGAGAAGACCCCGTAATCAATGCCAACTGACCTGGCTTGGCAACACCCAGACCAATCATGCCAATCAAGGCGTCTGCACCACCTTGCACCACTTTCACTGATGCTGGCAGCCCGAGCGCGCTTGCAGCATTTGCGCACAGTGTACCGATGACATCGCCCGGCGCTACAACACGAGGAGGCCATTTGTCCAGAATATCGCTCATACCCAAGGCGTCGACCAGACCATCAGCCCAACCATTGCCAGCGTTGTCGTAATGCCAACGTAACCCCACGTTGTCCAGACTGGCTGCCCATTCACCCGTGAGCTTGTAGGTCAGATAATCCTGATACTCACAGATACGGTAGGCAGCCTTATAGTGCTCCGGCTCGTTGCGTTTGAGCCAGAGTGCCTTGGGAATCATCCATTCAGCTGAGACCGGGCCACGGCCGTTACCATTAAACTTCAAAGCGGCATCACCCGTTGCCAGAACGGTCTCGGTTTCCTCACTGGCGCGTACATCCATCCAGATCATGGCAGGTCTCAATGCATTGCCATTCTCGTCCAGAGCAACCACTGAGCAACTGGTAGTGGCATAGCAAATCGATACCACATCAGACGAGTCGATACCTGCCTCTTTGATAGCGGCTTTTGAGGCGCTGATAAAGTTTGCCCACCAGTCTGCCGGATCCTGTTCTGCCCGACCGCCAGGCGCGAATTCCGTTTGATAGGCTACCGCCTTGCTGCCCAGACACGATCCATTTTCATCATAGACGCGAGCTCGCAGACTCTCGGTACCGCCATCAACCGTCAGGTAATAACCCATGTGCCATCTCTCCTCTCTGTCTTGCTTAACGGTCTGTACTCACCGATCTGTCTTGCGTTGGCTCTCGGGACTCTGCCTGCAACTTGAGCCAGCTTCAGTCACGTGTGGCAGACAGTATGATATCGGCAACTAAGCGCGGCTCATCCCAGTGTGGCATATGCCCCGCTGATGGCAGATGATGCACGGATACGCGCGGGGAAATTCTATGCACATCCTGCCAATCAAGAATACGATCAGCATGCCCGACAATCAGTCTGACTGGGATAGCCGCAGCGATCTTTTCCACGGTTTCGAGTATATCGATGCGTTGCCCATGAGCACTAACAGCACGCTCGGCAAGCGCTTTCAATCGACCCTGCGCAAGGGACTCATACAGCACATCAATGGCAGCAGATGATAACGCCAGTGGTCGCTCACTGAGCCGTCTTAACAGATGCGCAACTTCAGCGCTCGACGAAGGTGCGCCCATTCCTTGAACAAACTGCGTATCGATGAAATAACCCATGCCTGCAGGTGCGATCAGTGTGAGTGATTTCACGTTGGATGCCGTCTTGCCATCCAGTTGATCCAGCACCAGTTGCACGGCGGGTATGGCACCCATGGAATGTGCAACAACATGGCAATCCTGTTTACCAACCACCTGACCGACAAGCTCTTTTAAACCCGTTGCCAGTGACTCTGTATCGTTGGCGGGCAACCGGCTTGCACCATGACCCGGCAAATCGACTGCGATTGCCTGACAATCCGCTTTAGCCACCGCGCTGGCTAACAAGGCCCAGGCCGAATGGTCGGCCGCGAAACCATGCAGCAACAAGTAAGTACTACCCGTGGCCGGTCCCTGGCTTGAGTACGCGATGTCACCTGCAAAGGATAGTTTAGTGATAGCGGCCGCAACGTTGATGCTTTGTTCAACACCACGCGCGCTGGACATCACTGCCCTATCGATATCGTGATGCTCAATGCGGCCTCGCCGGCCAGTACCCTTAATATCATCGAGACGAAGTCCGTGTTGTCTTGCCAGACGCCTTGCAACGGGAGTTGCCCGAAGAGCCCCGGTTTCCGTCGGGGCTGCTATGCCGGGCAGGTATGATTGAGAATCAGTAGCAGTAGCGATCTCTTGTTCATCAGTCGGTGTTTTGGTAGCAGAAGACGCACCAGCTGAGCCAGACCCCGGATCATCCGATGGCTGAGCGTCCCCGGTATCGTCAGAACTAGCCAGCCAATTCGGTCCATCACCAATATCAACGGTCGCGACTGGCGCACCCACGTCTACCTGATCCCCTTCACTCACCAGTTGCTCCACCAGTACGCCGTCACCCAGCGCTGGATACTCAACAGCCGTCTTGTCGGTTTCAAACTCGATGATGGGGTCACCACGTAAAAATGGTTCGCCTTCCTTGATCAGCCAGGCAGCGACAACGCCGTGTTCCATCGTCTCGCCCAGACGAGGCATGGTCATCGTCACCTTGCTCATTCGAACAACCTGCCAACCGTCGCTGCAATTGACTCGGCACTGGGTACCGAACTCGCCTCCAGTTCTTGCGAGACTGAAATTGGAATATCTTCTCCGGCGATGCGGATCACGGGATCATAAAGGTAGTCAAAACATTCTTCACTGATACGTGCAGAGAGTTCAGCAGCAACACCTGCCGTCATGACCCCTTCTGATACGACGACCACACGGCCAACCTTTTCTATTTCAACACGCAGCGTATCGAAATCGAGCGGGTTTAACGTTCGCAGGTCTATCACAGTGGCGCTGATACCTGACTCATCCAGTATTTGTGCCGCTTGCATGGTGTAGTGAAGCTGACGTGAATAGGTCACAATCACTACATCGTCGCCACGCCTACGCACAGCAGCTTGCCCCCAGGGTGCAACCTCTTCAGCAAGATCCACGTCTTCCTTAAGCGTATAGAGTGCCTTGTGTTCAATAAACACGACAGGATCCGGTTGCGTCAGAGCCTGACGTAGCAGATGGTAGGCATCAGCTACCGTGGCTGGCATGACAAGGCGTAGACCCGGCGTGTGCATGATGTACGCCTCAAGACTCTGACTGTGCTGAGCACCGGCAGAACGCCCCGTACCACCCTGCGTGCGCAGCACCATGGGTACACCAATCTGTCCGCCAAACATGTAACGGATCTTGGCAGCCTGATTACCAAGCTGATCCATCGTCATCCCCACAAAATCCACATACATGAGCTCTGCGACCGGACGCATGCCACTCATGGCGGCACCAACGGCTGCGCCTACTATGGCGGCTTCGGATATCGGCGTGTCGATGACGCGTTGCTCACCGAAGTCATCGATCAGCCCCTTGGTAACACCATAGGCACCACCGTAGCGTCCTACTTCTTCGCCGATGATGAAGATTGAGTCGTCTTCGCTCATGGCATCGTGCAACGCTTGCCTGAGTGCGTCGCGATAAGTCATTTGTACCATTGTTCAGCTCCTCGCCAAAACGCGATCAATACGCGCATTTACCGGCTCAGGCTCAGGTTCTCCCGGTGCATAGACATCCTTGTACATGGACGTAAGCGGCGGGGCTTCCGAACTGACTGCAAAATCGATAGTGGCATCCATCTCAACGTCAATGGATTTGTCCAATTCACTCAAGGACTCTTCAGTTTCGTGTGATTGTAAAAGCTCGTTACGCGTGAACTCAACGGGATCGCGCTGACGACCCTCTGCCTCCTCCACTTCCGTGCGATACGGGCTTTTGTCCTTTCTGGCATGACCGTAAAAACGGAAGCATGAAATAGCCAGAAAACCCGGTTTCCCCTGCCTCGCATCATCGACCATGTCCTGTGCAGTTGCCTGCACATCGGTAACATCCAGACCATCAACAGAGCGGCCCTGCAACCCAAATGCCTCAGCCCTTAAATGCAACTCCGTCCCTTTAGTGGCGCGATCAATTCGTGTCCCCATACCGTACTGGTTGTTGATGCAGACGAACATGACAGGCAAATCCCAGAGCGCCGCCATGTTCATACATTCGTACAGGATTCCCTGCTGCATGGCACCATCGCCAAAAAAGGCAATAGACACAGCACCATTCTTCTTGTGACGCGCCGCCAGACCCGCACCGACAACGGCAGGAATACCACCGCCTACTATAGCGTTGGCGCCTAGATGCCCCAGGCCCATATCAGCAATATGCATGGACCCTCCCTTGCCATGACAATAGCCCGATTGTTTGCCGGCTATCTCAGCCATCATCAGATTCGGTTCTGCGCCACGAGCCAGGAAAATGCCATGGCCACGGTGATGGGTGGTAAAGGTGTCGCCCTTCTCCATGGCAGTTGCCACACCTACCGCTGCGGCCTCTTCTCCGATTGACAAGTGCAGCATGGAGCCTGCGCTTTGACCGCGAACAAACAACTCACCTACCCGCTCCTCAAAGGTGCGTATCCTGCGCATCTCACGGTACAGACCCAGAGTATCCACGTTGGATCTTTCGGTAATACGGTCAGACGTCTTTTTCATCAGGTGTGTCAGCTGTTTTTCGATCGACTTTAACTGTCACTATAATACGTATTACACAGCTTTGTCGTTTACTACTGAACGGTGGTGTGACGCAAAAGTGAATCGACTGCGGAGTGGCTGGCGATGCGCAGGCGATCACAGCTCTGCTGACGGTTGATTAGTCGCAAATCAAAGAGCTTCGAGCAACCCATCCGGATACAGCTCTACACTCCCTTTCCTCAGGTCGTCAATGGAATACCATCAGGCTGTGCAGTCTTCACCGCTGTCCTCCGAAAAAACGACAAGTTCGCGGTTATACTAAGATCTGTCCATCAGCTCTATACCAATGGCAAACACGATTTCGTGCCCCCGCTTACCGCCGTGAATATAAAGATTTTCAAACGTCCGCCATCGCCCCGAACAGATGATATCGGTGTCAAGCTCTTCTCTGAATTCCCGTGTGATGGCAGCGTCTCGGGATTCACCAAATTCGACCGTTCCACCTAAAGGGCGGACACCTTTGACAGCCCCTTTGTCGTCCAGCACTTCACCCGCCAATAGTGAACCCTTGTTGACGCAGATACCGATAACCTTGACCTGGATTTCTTGAGCGGGACGCCACTTTTTCATGGTTCTGGTCTCTTGCAACGTAGCGAATACGATAGATAACGCGAAGACCTTCCCTGGCTTTTCGCACACAGATTATAGAGATAATGTCATCGATCGTAAGCAGAGAATCGCACTGCCCACTGTGCCGCAGGATGTACTCAGTGCCACCTTTAAAACCGTCTACTTGCTATAGACAACGTTCAAAATGGTTTTTGTACCTTCACATGCCCTAAGCTTGGCTCCATGGATCGCTACTCTACACCTGCCAACCGTCAACGCTTCGAGATCGAGATCAAACGTAGCCGGTTTATAACAACCGTGATACCGGTGCAGGATAAGACCGCCGCCATGACGCAAATCGACTCCGTTCGACAGGAATTCCCCGATGCCAATCACCATTGCTGGGCAATGATAGCCGGAGCCCCGCTGGATACGCACCAGCAAGAACAGAATGATGACGGCGAGCCCAAGGGCACTGCAGGCAAACCCATGCTCAATGTCTTGCTGCACTCTGGCATGGGTAATCTGGTGGTTATCGTGACGCGCTACTTCGGTGGCATCAAGCTGGGTGCTGGCGGTCTGGTTCGCGCATATTCCTCGTCTGTGAGTGGCGCTCTGTTGCAGATCACAACCATTACTCAATACGTATCGGTTCGCTGTCTGCTTGAGTTGCCCTACTCACAACTCGATATACTGGAACACTGGTTGAAAACAGGCAACATCATGATTTTGGATCGGGAATTCAGTGATAACGTGGTTCTGACACTGGATGTACCCGAGACTGAGGTAGCTGCGTTGCGAGACAAGGCAGCGGAGCTTGGTGTAACGCTTTCGTGAAACAGGTTCCGATGAGAGCAACACATCAACAGGTATCAGAACAAAACTGGCTTCAGCCTTTGAGACAATGGTCAGATAGCCTTCTGCGAGCTTGTGGGATGCCCGTTGGAGCATGAGTACCAAACAAGCGGGAGTTGATGAAGTACCATGGCGCAGCAAAGACTCATCGCTGCGCCGGTCCCTCCCCTGGCTCAAAAAAAACATCTCCCTACAGAAATTCACTGACCAATGTCGACCCACCCACTGCTCACTGATCGAACAGACATACGTGTCAAACCCGGACTGCAAGTTGGCGAGACGATGATAGGCAATTACTCCCGATGAATCTGCCGCAAATCGGGCGGCTACCAGCCGCTGCACTTGCAGTCATCGCCTGCGTTAATGTCGCCAGTGCACAAAACGCAGCTCCACCGGAATGCCCTAGTGATAGCTCGATGCCTTCGCCGGCTTTCGCCGATATTGGCAGGCCTCCGACGGTTGCGTTCTGGAGTAATCTGGCCAGCCTTCCAGGAAACTGCGCCATCTCACTCAAAGCTCCTGTCGAATTGACAATCGCGCTTGCAGGCTCATTCATCCATACCGGAACGGTTGAAGATATTGCTGCAAGGCTCGGTGCTATTTCAAACACCCGTGACATCCTTTACTGGTCAGTCAGTGATGAAAGCTGGCGTAAACTGATCTCCGAGGCAGTGGCGCTTGATTCTGCAAACCCAAAAGACTCACGGTCCGACTTCTCAGGACAGGAAGTACTCAGTGGCCAGACTTTGTATTTTTCGCAAAACGACACAAGCTCCTGGGGGACCAACCTGTACACCAGCAAGGTGTTGGAATCCTCAGCCGATCACCTTGTTTTTGCCAGTCAGAACAGCTCTCCCATACGACTCGGACCTGTCACGATTTTCAAGCCTGAAGAGGCCCAGTCTGTGTTGTTTATCAACCGACTGAAAGACACGAGTTGGACAGTTTTCAGTTTGTCTGTCATAAAAAAAAGTGGTTTGCCGATGCGTGAAAAATCACTGATAAACCGTCAAGTAGCATTCTATCGACTATTGACCGGTGAGCGATTTGACAAAGAGCCACCCGTAGCCCCGTAGATTGGTTGTAACGTGTATGGAGGCAAGTCCTGTGGTGGTGGATACTGTGACTGGGCACGAAAGTATCACCACACTCACTTGAAAACTGCCTGTTCAAGGATGCCGGTGATCAGGCAGTTCTCAGCCACCACAGGGTCAGCTGGAGCTCGCGTCTGGGTCAAGACCGGCCACCTTCATAATGCCGAACAGGATAGATGCGCATCACCCTGACTCAGGCCTGATGAAGCCAATATCATTTTTCTCACCGATTCTTTAACGGTTCAGAATCAACTCTGATTCACATCGTCAGACGTGTCTCCCATCACGTACCGTGGGCCAGCGCCCAGCATTGCCGCTCTATCGTCAGGATGATATAACCCAGTGTTGCATGAAATTTTGAGTCCAGAAGCTTTTAGAGCAGTATATAAGTGCCGGAGGCGGCCCCCACTGCACAGAGTTTTTACTGGATTGAGTCGGGTCGCCCAGGCCGAAATTTTATGCAACACTGGGGTTCAATAAAGACGGTTACATTCAATCCGGCATATGATATCCGGGCGTGGACAATGACAATGCTATTTCATCGTCAGACATCACCTCGGCAATTGACTCAAACAGTGGTGAGGATAAATAGCGTTCACCAGTATCCGGCAACATGCACAGTATATTGGCACCTGGCTTGGCATCTGCAGCGATATCCATGGCAATTGCGAATGTGGATCCGCCCGATATACCCGTGAATATGCCTTCTTTCTGAGCCAGCTTCATGGACCACTCAATACCGTCAGCTCCCGCTACGGGCAATAGCTCGTCATAGAACTTGTTATCAATGGCGTCCTGCAATACCAGCGGTATGAAGTCCGGCGTCCATCCTTGAATAGGGTGCGGCTCGAATGCTGAATGACTGACGGCGGGTGAACCTTCATCAGTACGCTCTTGTTCCTGACCACTCGCAATGAGCTGTGCATTGGCAGGCTCACTCAGAATGATTTTTGTGTCCGGGCTTTTCTGCCTCAGCACACGCGCCACCCCTGTCACTGTTCCACCCGTTCCATATCCGGTGACCAGATAATCAAGAGAGCGATCTGCGAAATCAGCCAGAATCTCGTTGGCCGTCGTGTTCTCGTGAATGAGCGCATTGGCATCAGTTTCAAACTGACGTGCGAAGAACCAGTCGTTCGCCTCTGCCAACTCCTGCGCTTTCCGGTACATACCCAGACCTTTTTCTGCACGCGGTGTTAACACCACCTTCGCCCCCAGAAATCTCATGAGCTTTCTGCGTTCGATGGAAAAACTGTCCGCCATTGTAATGACCAGTGGATAGCCTTTCGCCGCACACACCATCGCCAACCCGATACCGGTATTGCCGCTAGTTGCCTCAACAACCGTTTGCCCTGGTTTTAACGCACCACTTTTTTCTGCTTCTTCGATAATACTGACGGCGAGCCGGTCCTTGACTGAAGATGCCGGATTAAAAAATTCTGCCTTGACGTAGACATTGACACCCGTTGGCGCTAACTGGTTAATACGAATGCAGGGCGTGTTGCCTACGGTATCCAGTACGCTGTCATAAAGCTTGCCTCGACCTTCTGTTGTTCTACTCATGGGATGGCTCCGTTCTGTGCAGCTGATTGGGCATGAGCGGTTACCCATGCAGAAACGATTTCAGGACGATTCATCCTGTATACCCCCAGCCTACGGGCTCTGCGACGACTATTCAACTTGCCTACCCAACTTTGACATTCCTAACAAGTTGAGTGACAGGGTTCAGACAAGGTTGGCAAGACCGTTGATTAACACCGCGGGGATACTCAGGCACTGGGTAAATGGCACTGCTTCAAGACCGTCATCCCCGCGCAGGCGAGGATCTATCCTTGTACTGACAGGGATTCTTAGCCTACGCGGGAATGACGAATTGGGCTTACTGCAGTGCCATTCGGCTCCGGTTTGAATACACGCAATCGATAGGCATTCAATTCAACCTATCGATAGCCAAGTCGGCCGCGCGCAGTCCTGCCTCAACAGCACCTTCAAGATACCCATTGGAGTGAGCACCGGGAGTGGCTGTTTCAGTACCCGCCCACAGCACACGCGAATCCCATTCGGTTGTTGGTAACGGCTCACCAGATGGGGGTTTACCACCAGGAGTCAGATCCAGTTCGGTGCAGGTAAAAGGCTCTTGTGCCCAATCTTCAAGATAGATACGTTGCGGGTCTGCAGCTTCAGGTCCGAACAATCGAACCAGCTGCGCAATAGCCATGGTCTTGAGCTCCTCCGCACGATTATTCCGCTGTGCAGGTTCAACCCCTACAAATCCAAACAATGCATATCTGTCACTCTGACGCGGAGATGCATCGTGTATTTCTACCAGAGGTCCTATTTGGCTGAAAGCATCGCCCGATAAACCATCCGATTGCCAGAACGGTTTGTCGTACAAGACAACCAGTTTGGCATGAGCAGCCATCCATGTGGGAATAGTAGCTAGGCTGCCATCAGTAACGCTGGTAAGCGCTGGCTCCAGAACGATGGACTGTGCAACAACGCGTGGCGGAATGGCCAGAATGACCAATTCGGTTTCAGTGTCATGGTGTTTGCCCTCGACAGCCACCTGCGATGTAACGCCTTTTGAGGTCTTGGCAAGCGACACCAGTCTGGCTTGAGTTGTTATGTCTCCTCTATTGCCTGTTTGCAAAACCAGCTCATCAATCAAGCGCTGCATGCCCCCATCTAGCCGGTAGGAACCCGCCATGGATGCGGCACCCGGTGTCTTTTGCAGATCACCGTTGCCATATTCAACAACAGACAAGCCTTCACTGGCTTGCGCGTAAACACTGTCCGAGACATTCAGGTCGTCAATCAGTTGTGAAAGACAGGACTGGCCCGGCCAGAACCACGATGGACCCAGATCCACTGAAGGAACAAATTCATCAACCTTAACGCTCTGGCTGATGGCAGGCTCTACCCGTATCCTGCCACCCAGACGGCTGCGTGCTTCGACCAGCTGGAAGCTGATATTATTGTCTGCCAGATGCCTGGCGACACATAGTCCGCTCAAGCCACCACCCGCTATGAGCACGCGTGTTTTCATCTTCAGGTGTTGAACCGCTGAGTGACGTCATGGAAGACTTAAGAAGATTGCACCAGCAAATAGCGAACGTGAAAAAGAATATATTCGCAGCCAGTACAGCAAATCAAAGAAAGAAGCACCGCAAACAGCCCTGAAGCGCAGTCATACACTTCAGGGCTATCTTGATCAGCAAGTGATCAGTCGTCGTCTGACTTGAGCGTAGTGGCAGAAACAGATTCAGTCACCGAAGCCACGCCACTTTCATTTACTGCGATGACAACGAATTGGTAATCGGTACCGGCATTCAGGCCTTCCACGAAGTAGCTGCGCGCATCAACCGTGTCCAGTCGCTCACTGCCCTGATACACCTCGAAACGAGTGTCGTTTGTCAAAGCCAGGGCATCAGTACTCCAGAACACTTCGACAGCGGATTGCGAATAAACCTGTACCGTCAGATTCAATCCACCGTTATTGGCTGGCTCACTCGCGCCGGTATCACCCTGTGTAGTCACACTGATGCTGTCTTCGGACACCACATCACCCGCGGCATTGATGCCCACCAGAGAATAACGGTATTGGGTACTCTTATTGAGTGAACTGTCGAAAAAGCTGCGACCATCCGTTACCGTCAGCAATTCATCGTTGCGCCTGACTTCAAACGATGGCGCAGATGACTCAGTAGTCACCCAGAATAGCTCAAGTGCATTGCTCGAGTACACTTCGGCCGTAAACTGGCCTGTCGGTGAGCTGGAAGGGTCACTAGACGAGCCTTCAACAGACGAGCCTTCAACGCTGACAGTTTCGGAACGGCCCCAGGTTTCCCAGCTACCTTCTCCGGTGGCGACCACATAGTAGTCACCGGCATCGGAAGCCGTCCACTGCGTACTGTCAGCAGACAGGGACTCTACCCAGGCCCCGCTACCACGATGAATATTGAAGGCCACGGCATCCACTGTTGCCCAGGACAACACATTGCCTGCAACGGCAACTAGAGGTGCTTTCACTGACTCGGCAGTTGTAGGCTCTGGTGTCGAGACTGGCTCTGGCTGCGGTGTAGATTCTGGTGCAGGTTCTGGCTGCGGCTCAGGCTCTGGCTCAGGCAGCGGCGCAGGTTCTGGCTCAGGTGCAGGAACTGGCTCAGGCTGTGGCTGCGGTACAGGCAGTGGTACAGGCGCTGAAACACCACTGGATCCAGAGGAGCTTATTGAGTTGAATCTGGACGCCGAAATAGAGTTGTCTGTGTAATTAAACAAGGCGATGCGATCGATAGCATGACCATTAGACCGACCCGATATCTGCATAGTGTGTTCGCCCGCCGAGAAGTACTGTCGTACGCGTCGACCCACATTGTCCACGGTGGCGGACTGCCAGGCCCACTCGTTCAGCGTGCTCATAAACACTTTCGTCCAGCCGTTCAGGCCATGCTGGCCGTTGATGTTCTGGCCGGTAGGAAACCGTGCCCAGCTGTCGTTATGCTCTGTACGGTTGTTACCTTTCGTGATTCGGGAACGCCAGATAAGCTCGTAGTTGCCGGCGCGTTGAATTCGGAATTTGTACGTTATGGTGCCATTACCCGGTGTTCCGAAAAAATTCGCACCGTTCCAGCGCAGGTATCCGTTTCCTGAGAATCCTCCAATCGAACTCTCTTGTTTCCAATCACCTGCAGCCGGAGACGATTCGGCCTCCATAATAAGAATGCCGTTGTTCTCTACAAACGTTTGGGCAAAAACAGACGGCGTACAAAAGGCGCACGCGAGCAACACGCGTGAAAGCAGTTTAGTCATAGGGATATCGGAAACCGGAGGACAGATGAAGAGGTGCGATGAAGCCGACGGACAGATACTTGCGTGGCCGTCGAGCCAAGCGTCAATATATTATTGCCTTGTGCGTCATAATGGCAACGGGTTAAACATTAACGCTTGTTCAGGTTTATCTGTTCACCAGCACAGAGGCACTCTCAAACGCTGCTAAACTGGGCCATCTATCTGAATGCAGCAACACAATCAATTTCATGAACCCCACGATCAATCTTTTAAAAGCTCACCGCTCCATCCGCAAGTTTACCGATGAGGCAGTCAGCCAGGACGTGATTGATGAGTTGATCCTCTGTGGTCAGGCTGCTGCTACATCCAGCAATGTTCAGGCTGTTACCGCCGTTCAGGTGCATGACGCGGACAAACGCGAGACGCTGGCCAAACTCGCTGGCGGTCAACCCTATGTTGCCTCGGCCGCTGCTTTCTTTGTGTACTGTGCTGACATGAATCGCCCGAAGTACGCTTGCGAAAAAGAAGGGGGTGACTTTTCACCCGGCATGACCGAGCATTTCATCATCGCTACTGTCGATGTTGCGCTGGCTGCACAGAACACGGTGGTAGCTGCAGAATCGCTTGGACTGGGTATCTGTTACATCGGTGGATTGCGCAACAATCCGGCAGAAGTCAGCGAACTACTGGAATTGCCAGATCATGTTTATCCCGTATTCGGTTTATGTATTGGCCACCCAGCGCAGGATCCTGAAGTCAAACCACGCATGCCTCTGGAAGCTGTGCTCATGCACGACAAATATGACGCATCGATCTTCGGCAGCGGTGTTAGCCAATACGACGACACCGTCAGGGAATACTACAAGTCACGCACCAGTGGCAAGAAAGACAGTACCTGGAGCCAGGAAATGAAAGCGCTAGTAGGCAAGGAATCACGCCCTTACATGAGCGGCTTTCTCAAGGAGCGCGGATTTTTGAAAAAGTAGCAGCGACGATTTGCTGCCGTGTGCACTATCAACATTGAGGTAGGTTATCCATGATCTTAAAGCACCTGACACCCATCCTGTTGGCTGCAGCACTGGCCATTCCGTTTACCGGAGGATTGCGTGCATCAACCATTGGTGATGACGGCCTGCACAAGCAGGACTGGTTTTCATTGACGTTCAAGGATATCAGTGACGATATTGCTGAGGCAGAAGCGTCCGGAAAGCGGCTGGCAATCGTGTTTGAACAAGCGGGTTGTGTGTACTGTGAAAAGATGCACGAGACTGTTCTGTCCGACCCGGAAGTTACTCAGTACCTGAAGGATCACTTCGTCGTGGTTCAATACAATCTGTACGGTGACGAGGAAGTTATCGATACAGACGGCGAAGTACTAACGGAGAAAACAGCAGCAGAAAAATGGGGTGTCATGTTCACCCCCAACTGGATGTTCATGCCCGAGTCTGTTGATGGTTCACTAGATGCCAGCAACGCGGCCATAGGGCAAATGCCCGGTGCATTCGGCAAGGGTACTTTTCTGGACCTGTTTACCTGGATCCACGAGAAAGGCAATGAAGGTGATGAGTCCTTCCAACGCTACCATGCGCGAATGATTCAGGAGCGTATTGCATCAGCCAACGGTCAACCGGTTGCAACGGACTAGGAGGCTAGAACGCCTTTTGCGAACCTTCCCGATACTTGTTCTGCGGTACGAAGCCTGTTCTCTCGGCATCGCGCGGCTGAGGCACCCACAGCACTCTGTCAGGGTGCATACCAGCTCCATACACCGCCGACACCGCTGATAATCGCATGCGATTCAACAGTCGTGTATTCACATCACCACACAGAGGGTGAATACCACCGTTGTCAGCCACTTCCTTCTCCCACTGTGCTTTTCTCGCCTTGAAAACAGCAGGATCTGTGAGTTCTGTACAGTTGAGTTCATTGGTATCCAGATCGGCGAGAATCTCATCACCGTCCTGCACTAATGCAATGGGCCCACCCAGAGCTGCTTCAGGTCCTACATGGCCGATAACCAATCCTACCGAGCCGCCGGAGAATCGTGCATCAGTCATCAGACCGATCACGATTTCACGCTCGCGGCACAAGGTGGTGATGCGTGACGTGGAATCGAGCATCTCGGGCATGCCCGGCGCACCACTGGGGCCTTCATACCGCACGATAACCATATCGTGATGGGCAAAATTCTCCGGTGCCGCTTCCAGCGCATTCAACAGATCCTGTTCACCGTTGAAGATGCGAGCGCGACCCACAAAACAATTATCTTCCAGACCGCCTTCCACACCAGCAAGCTTCAGCACCGCACTGAATTCAGGCGAGAGATTACCACCTAAAACACGCAGGCCACCTGTTGGTTTGTAAGGCGTTTCTACCGGGTATACCACCGTGCCATCGGGCTCAGCGGTATTCAGCCGGGCCACCTGCTCTGCCAGAGTCTCACCGGTACAAGTCAGTGTATCGCCATTGAGTAGCCCTGCATCCATAAGGGCTTTCACAATCACCTGCACACCACCTTTCTCATCAATATCCACCATGGAATACAGACCATATGGACGCGCATCGGTTAGCACCGGTACGACATTCTGAGACAAATGATTGAATTCTTCGGGCGACATGACGTCATCCGCGAAGCTGGCAAAGCCTGCGGCTCTGGCAATTTCCGGCGCATGCAACAACACGTTGGTTGAACCCCCCACAGCCATGGACACGATAACCGCGTTACGAATGGCATCACGGCTGACGATATCTCTCGGCGTATCGCCTCGATCAATCATGCCTTTTAGATAAGCCACCAGCTGCTGCGGGAATTCATTGAGACGACGAGGATCATCAGACGCCGGCGCTACCATGTGCAACGGCTGCATGCCGACAACACCGATGAACGTCTGCATGGTGTTGTAGGTGAACATGCCCCCACAACTGCCGTAACCCGGACACGCTTCCTTGGCGATACGCTTCTTGAAATCAGCATCGGTGGATCCAGCCACCTGAAAAGCGGACACGATATCAATCGGCTGTTCGGTGACTGAATCACGACCCGGCCGAATAGGGCCATCCGACATGATGATGGCAGGCCGGTTATGTTCCAGCAATCCTGCCAGTGTACCCACTGGCGGTTTGTCGCAAGCAACCACGGCGATGGTGCCTTCCAGGCCACTGGCACTTAAGTGTTCGCAGACCGTGTCGTGTGTGACTTCGCGACCAATCAATGAATAGCGCATCTCGCGGGTACCGTTGCGCATGCCGTCTGACGTGGCCACCGTATATTCGGGCTGAACGAGCCGCATCGGCATCTGGCCCTCACCACGACCCAGACTGGCTCGCAATGCATCGTGTATCGCCTCAACCTTGCGCTGCACACCCATGTAGCACTGGCTATCACCCTTGGTGCCTACTACCCCGACAGAGGGCTCATGAATCAGCTCCGGATCCGCTCCCAGCTCACGGGCAACACCGTAGGTCTGAGCGTTTCGGCCAGGATTGTTATCGAATACAACGCTTTTGATTTTATTGGACATAAATGCACACTTGAAGAGGAGTCTCTATATCGGAGTGATTCTGCCAGATTGAAGCCAGGCAATGAACCGTTGACGAGGTCAAAACCCGAAATTCAGCCGTCGAATACCGAAATCAGCCTCATTTTTCATCCGGCAAAGTGAGTAACTGCACAAGTTTATCCGTAATTGTTGCGAAGTGGCACCACTGACCTAGCCCTCCAATGCCTGTCATGGTATCGCCCCCCCCTCTACCGGCAACGGTGTAGTAGTAGTAGTCACTCTTTGGTTCTTGATGGATGTGAATGAAGGCGATCGTGATTGAGCGGATACACCGCAGGTTTCGAGAGGCCAGCGGCTCCTGAAATACGGGTATAGACAAACATCAAAAAATCGAAGCCGACGAAAGCTACGACGCTGACAACGAAAACCCGATAATCTCTGCGACCAGCACGTCCAGCGAATCAATGACAGGTACTGACACCATCACCGCATCCGCGATCAGAGAGAATTCGGAGCAACCCACCAGCAAACAGCCGGCACCCTGCTGTGCGCAATCACGGCCTGCGTCTAGCAACGCATCATGGTCCTGCTGAGAAGGACCTGTCGACTTGATACGCCGAATAGTTGCCAGCAGAGGTTCATCGTGAGCTGGATACACAACTTTCAAACCCAGCCTGGCAAATGCCTGTTTGAAGAGATTGATCTGCTGTGTGGCAGGCGATGCCAATACACCTACTGTGGCACCCTCACCTACTGAGCTCACAATCGCCTTGCCCGCCAGTTCAATCATATTCAACAACGGGATGGTGACAGCTCGAGTGATGTCTGGCGCGTAGTAATGTGCTGTGTTGCAAGGCATGGCTAGCGCAGCAGCGCCAGCCTGTTCCAGTGTCCTGGCCATGTCGGCAAGGACAGGGCCAGGATCACTACCTTGCTTGTGTAGAATCCAGTCCAGACGCGACGGGATCTGTGGGTTCATGTCAATCAGCAACGGGATGTGCGAAGCATCATCATCGGCAGTAACGCCCGACACCAGCCGTTGTTGTAACAGTATGGTGGCTTGCGGCCCCATGCCGCCCAGCACACCGATGCGTTTGAATGTACCCATCAATACTTATCGCGTTATGCGTCGCCAGTGCGGCGGGCAGTGAAATCGAACGCTGAGTCATAACCAAACAGCGCCACTGAACCACCGGTGTGCAGAAAGACCACACGCTCATCCTTGCTGAACTTGCCCTTGCGGATCAGATCGATAAATCCGGCAGCACCCTTGGCAGAATACACAGGGTCGAGCAGTATGGCTTCCAGTTCGGCGAACATGGAGATAGCCTCAAGCCCGCTTTGCGTTGGTATGCCGTAGCCCTCGCCAACGTAGTCTGTGTTGGCCACAACGTCTTCACGCTTGACCACACCCGGGCAACCCAGCTTCTCAGCTGTCGCGACGGCCAGGTTGAATACGTTCTCTTCCTGTTTGGCTTGTGGCGCACGCACACCAATCCCCAGTAGTGGTATGTTGGCGTTCATCGCCTTGAGCCCGGTGATAAGACCGGCCTGTGTACCAGCGCTACCTGTAGCGTGAACGATATGATCAATCTTCAGGCCGCGATCGTTGAACTGGGCCATCATCTCAAAGGCACAGTTGACATAACCCAGCGCACCGGTAGGATTAGATCCACCACCGGGGATGGTATAGACCTTCTTGCCCTGGGCTCTGAACGTCTCGGCTACCGCTTCCATCTCGGCGTGCATATCCACACCACCCGGACGCGTTTCGGTCGTCGCACCGTGCATGTGGTCCAGCAACACGTTACCGTT
>ENA-ORXU01000280-ORXU01000280.1-marine-metagenome-genome-assembly--contig:-NODE-280-length-63862-cov-4.215944_pt1 | contig 63862 bp, 56 predicted proteins | sample MGYA00237869_ERZ511484 | MGnify/ENA metagenome assembly ERZ511484 | reverse complement strand
TTCGATACCACAAACGAGAGCTGGAAAGGATTCAACTACCTCGCTTTCATTGTGATAGCCCTAAAAAAGTTCAAAAAAAAAATGAGAAAAAAGTTTAAATGACTTCTTACTATAAAGACGGATGAGTGTAAAAATAAAGGACAAATTTTTGTTAAATATTTACCATAAATTACCAGTGTTCAAGAATACTGAAGGGTATTGGTCGGCTTAGTACTTTGCAGTTATTATTCTTTGTGATTGTAGCCCATGAGCAGACTATCCTGTTGGGAATCATTCACTAAAACGGATAATTTCTTATCTGTACGCTCTAAATGCTGCATAAATGTATCATAAGGAAGATTTTCCCTTGTATTCCAGATCCGCTCGTTCATTACGGGAAGGCGTCTTCGAAGGCTTTTGAATTCAATTTCTTGAAGTTGTTCCCATGTGCACATCTGCGCACCGATAATTAAGGGTGTTTCTTTCAATTGAATGGGATTTTCCATAGCAGGTGACTGCGACCACCAGTTGTCAAAACGCCATAAGTTCCAGTTATAAATAGTTTCGGGTTCCCACTTCTTTTCATTTACCACATATAGGGGTTTCCAAGAGGTGTTGACTACGGTATAGCCATCTTCTATCAGTTCATCGGGCAAATGGTACAGCGATTCGAATTCGAAAACGATCATATCTTTAGGAATCTTGATTTTACCCTTTCTGGCAAAACCTTCCCAATTACAGGTCTGTTTTCCCTGTTTTTTGACGGCTTCGTTAATACGGACCAAGAAATGGCGATAGAGTTCGTGTACATCATTGTCTAAATTGTTCTCCTTTATATAGCTTTTCACGTCCGGGTCATCCATCACTTTGGTAAACCTTGCTTCGTCACCTCCGATATGGAAATAGGGCGAACTTTTAAAGATGGGCGTGATTTCCGCGATCAGTTCTTCCAATGCGGTATATACCTTCTCCTTGCCCATATTGATAATGTACGGATTCTCTTCAAAGTCCGTGATTCCAAAAATTTCGGGATAGGCATCGACGAACGATTTTGCATGCCCTGGCATTTCCAGTTCGGGAATAATCGTAACGCCCCTCGCTTGCGAATAGGCTTCCAGTTCCTTCAAATCCTCGAAGGTATAATTTCGACCGGGCGTTGAAAGTTTTGGATATTTTTTAGAGGGAAGCGTAAACGATTGGTCATCGGTAAAATGCAATTGAAGATAGTTGGTCTTGTAATAGGATGCCAAATCGATGAGCTTTTTTACGGTTTCCATGGAATGCCAGCTGCGCGCCAAATCTATCATGAGTCCGCGATATTGGGCATCGGGGTGGTCTGTCAGATCGATTTGTGGAAACAACAGTTCTTCGCCTTCTACCTTTACCATTTGTAACAAAGTAGTACGGGCCATTGCAGCGGACTGATAACTGCCAGCTTTTACGCTGACTTTGTTTTGGATATCGATTTTGTAGGTGTCAGCAATTAAAGTAGAATCGATTTGAAAGATAATTGCCGCTTGTTCGGGATCGGGGATAATAGGTAAATCAAAATTGGTCAATGCTTTCAATTCCGAAGAAAACAACTCCAATAAGGATACTAATTCTGAATCTGGACTTGACATACCGCTCATGTTATCCAATACCAATGCCTTTTCTCCCAATACCACCTCCTTAGGGGCGGGTATTATTTCTACGGATAGTTTTTTATTTTTGAGGTTTGGCGTTTCTTGGCAAGAGAACAAGCACAATATTCCTATCGATAAAAAGATTGTTTTTTTCATTTTGTAATCGGTATTTTACGAAAGATACGTTCCGTATCAATGTACGGCAAAAAAAAGTTTATGATAACGGTAGTTTCTGGATTCGGCGCTAGTATATTTTTAATTTTAAATGGGACGGTTGTTTTTTGCCAGGGTGAAGTATTTATAGAAAGTCAAGGGCTAACGAACTATATTCCGTAGGTGCAAGATTATCATTTCGAAATAGCCAAAGAAAATTAAAGCTCGGCAAGATTCTTATAAAGATATATTTTCCAAAATGAGTCGGGATGCTCGAAAACATGTTCTAATCGAAGTTCTTTGGTATTGTTCGTATCAATTTCGCCAGGGGATAAAATGTACTGCCCGCCCATTTCTTGTAGCGCACTAAAGTTAAAATCAAGTCCTTTAATTTTCTTAACGTTCGGATTTAGGAAAAACCTTTGCAAAGCATTGTTGAGCGCATAACATCGAGAACCCCAACTATCATAGTAATTCTTTAAAACCGAGTTCGCTTCCAATTCCGGGGCTATAACTTCCCTAAATTTCAGCTTATGTTCTAAGGGGTAGTTCGGAAAGTAGCCGTCTAAGGTATAAAAGCCATTATATTGCGCTATGGCAGGGTGCATACCAATACTGATTACCCGATAATCTTCCATCGGTCGGTTTATAAAATTCTTTACTTCCGTAAATAGTGATTCCGCATAAAATTCTTGGTACGAAGGTCTATTGGGGGGGCGACTTAAGAATCCGTGTTGTTGAACTATGAATTGAAGTTGAAAAATCAGAAGGCCCCAAACTAAAATCTTACCTATTACACCATATTTTGATAGGTGCCATACGGCGAGAGCCAATAAGATGTACCAAGTCATCGGGTGCAAAAAATGGAATCTTTGAAATTGTAACGGTACGATTTCCGATAACCAATTCGTGAAATCAAACACCGGCACCCACTTCATATAACCATATATCCAAGAGGTCACCACCAAGAAAAGCACACAAAATAGAGACCTCTTGTCAAGTTGTTTTCTGAAAAGTTGAAGAAGCAGAATGGTTGCTATGGGTATAATCAAATGCGTGTGAAAACTATGTGCATGGTATTGACCGAATCTTATGATTTCTTCAAATCTTTTAAAACCTATCGCAGAAGACCATGGTTTCTGCACAAATGATTCTCTATGTGACACATAATCCCCTTTAAAAATAAATGAATAGAACAGTGGATAATGGCTAACTACGTAGCAAGCACATAGTAAGAGTATTCCTTTAACAAATAGAAAATTTATTTTTTTGGTGCGAACGGTATCATAGAGCAAAATGAACATTAGAACAGCAATGAAGAAAATACCCGATAACACCATTGATGAATAAAATGTAAACCCGACTATAATCAACCAATCCGATAATACCGATTCTTTTTTTCGAAGGTTCAAGAATGCATAAGATAGCAAGGGCAGCCCACTTACGCTTAACGTAAACGACCAAAATGGGAGCAATGCATACATCAGGGATACAGAAAAGGCGATGAGCGAAGAGCTGCCCTTTGGGAATAAATGCTTGGTGAGCAATAAATGCATTCCAATAAAGCCGACCAAACCCATTATGATTTTATTGATAATGTAACCCTCGTACATACCAAATAGGTAAAACCACAAGAGGCTAATATCGTAATTGCCATATAGTGCCGATCTTGGAATGCCGTTAAATACTTGAGGAACCAAGTCTTGAGGAGCGGAAAACATCATTCCGCTATCCAATAAAATCTTTACCATAGCGACGTTCGAATCCAGATTATCATGTACGGTGATATGGCTGTTTTCGCCGTGGTAGATATATGGAATATAATAGGCAATTATAAGTACCATGGCTATAATCCATTGTACTTGAGGGCGATTAATAAAAGATTTGAAAGACGATGCCATCTATGATATTTCTATTTTATCAAATACTAAAAGTGATTCAATGATATGATTTAATTCATTTTCTGTTAAATCATAAAATAACGGCAAGCGTAGCAGCGAAGAAGAATACCGCTCACATTGGGGCAGTTCTCTAGACCCATGAAAACTACTATAGAATTTACTTTTATGTAAACTTTGGTAATGGAATACGGCTAAAATTCCAAGTTCTTTTAAGTATTTCAATAATTTTTGTTGTTGGTCTTGATTTTCGGCTACCAGATAAAAGAGGTGGGCATTGTTCGTGGCGTATTTCGGTAAAAAGGGTAGCTGAATATTGTGTTTCTTTGCCCATTGCGACAAACTGTTGTAGTAGGTGTTCCAAATGTGCTTTCTTTTTTGCTGTATATCATCCATTTCTTGAAGTTGTGCGTAGAGAAATGCTGCGATAATATCGGAGGGCAAAAAAGAGGAACCAATATCTACCCATTCATATTTATTTACTTTTTTTCTAAAAAAAGCCGTGCGATTCGTTCCTTTCTCCCATATAATTTCGGCTCTCTCTACAAATCGCTTATCGTTGATGACTAACATGCCACCTTCGCCCGAAATAATATTTTTAGTTTCATGAAATGAAAAAGTAGCTAAATGCCCGATTGAACCAAGTGCTTTTTTTTGTGTTTTTGAATCGTCGAAATAATAACTATCGATTGCCTGTGCTGCATCTTCTATAACAAAGAGGCCATGTTCGTTCGCCACCTGCATTATTTTGTTCATATCGCAAGCTACACCCGAATAGTGCACCACGACAATTGCCCTGGTTTTAGTCGTTACAAGCTCTTCTATACGGTTCTCATCTATATTCGGAAAGTCATTTCTACAATCGGCGAAAATAATTTTCGCCCCTCTCAAAACGAAGGCATTGGCAGTGCTCACAAAAGTGAAAGAGGGCATTATCACTTCGTCTCCCTCTTTAATATCAAGAAGTATGGCGGCCATTTCAAGTGCATCGGTACATGAGGTCGTTAAGAGGCACTTTTCAAAGCCAAAGCGGTCTTGAAAAAATTCTTGACATAATTTCGTGTATTTGCCGTTACCCGAAATTTTGCCATTTTTCACCGCATCTTCAATATATGCTGTTTCTCTACCGGTAAGGTGGGGTTTGTTGAAAGGAATTTGAGATTGGGATGAATTCATTAAGCAAATTTAGGTCTAAAAGACTTTCTAAAGGTCAAGGCATTCCTATATTATCATAAAATTCTTGTCTCTTAAAGAATATTTTTTCTGCCCTCGGATAAAAAAATTTACATCTTTTTCAAAGGAGACATCAACTAACCGTAACGGTTTGGCGCTAAGTCCGATTTTAGTTTTCGAATAATCGAATTCTTTACTAACAACGTGGATAGCCTAATCATTCAAAATTTCCTTTACGATATAAAGCGGTCTGTTCCGTACCCCTTCAAAGGTTTTTCCGACATAGAGACCCACTACTCCCAAGGTAGCCATAATAATACCCGACAAGAACCAAATAGATACGATCAGGCTGGTATAACCAAGTATGAATATATCTCCGTTCAACCACTTATAAAGGTAAACAAGTGCAATTAAAAAAGCCCCGACAGCAACTATTCCACCCGTTTTTATAACCAAGCGTATGGGTTTGTCAGAAGAGGCAAGTATAATATCCATAGCTAGGTGAACCAAGGACCTAAAATTATAGTTTGATTTGCCTTCTTCGCGAAAGGCGTGGTCCACTTTGATTTTTGTAGACTTAAATCCGACCCATCTTACCATAGTCGGAAAATAGCGAATGGACTCTCGCATAGAACTGACTGCACTAATAACCTTTCTATTATAAATTTCAAAATTAGCTACACTTTCATCGTGTTTATAACCAGTGAGATAACTGAGTGCTTTGTAGAATGTCTTCGAAAAGAACCTTTTGAGAAAGGCATCTTTTCTTTTGAACCTGCTTGCCAGTACAACATCAGAACCTTCTTGGGTTTTATCGTACAGTTTTTTTATTTCTTCGGGACGGTCTTGCAGATCACAGTCCATGACTACTATCCATTCTCCCTGAGCATGGTCCAATCCTGCGGTTATGGCACGGTGTTGGCCGAAGTTTCTACTTAGCCTTATTCCTTTCACCTTGTTATTTTGGCGAACTATTTTTTCTATTTCAGGCCATGAGTTATCGCTACTGCCATCCTCAACGAGAATTATTTCGTAATGCTCGCTAATCTCCCGAACGTTTTTCTCGATTTGATGAACTAATTGAGAAATAATTTTTTCGGCATGATATACTGGGCTAACTACGGATATTTCCAAACAGTCTCTTAAAATACTAGATAGTCAGAAAATATAATTTTCAATAGAGAATCTCATTTTCAAAACTAAGATTCAACAATTTCAACATTGAGACTTTCAGGTATTGTTCTAGGAATAAAAATAATTTGATTTCTATCTTTGAGAAAATACCGTTTTCTCAGAAAATCTGAAATAACGGTATAGAACTGTACTGAATCTGCCTTTTTTACAACGTCCGCAAATACTCAGCGACCTGTCGTGTTTCGTCGTCCGATAAATTCTGGTTCAACATAATGGCATTGTTATACTCTTTGAGCAACGCTTTGGCTATTGGATCTTCTTTAAGCATACCATCGGGGTTACTGATCATGTTCATCACCCAAGCCGGGTTTCTTCTATCATAGACACCTTTTAGCGCTGGGCCGATCAGGCGTTGTTCTGCCATATGGCAAGCCGTACAGATGGCTTTGAATTTGGCCTCTCCAGCTGCTGCCATTTCAGCGTCAACATCACCATCAAAAGAAATATCCTTAAAAGGGCCTACGCCTTCATTGGCCATATCGACCGGTACGCCTTCCGATTTGGCTTCGACCGCTTTTTCTTCGGTCTTGGTACGGTTCATTTCAAAACCTTCTTTCTTTTCTTCCTTTTTTTCTTCGCCACAGCTGATCATCAATCCGCCTAAGGCAAATACAACCAATAATTTTTTCATTTTATGTTGAGTTTTACGCTGTCCCGAAAAAAATCCGAAATTTCAGCAGTTACTAGTTTCTGGTACTAATATAAGGAATAGCAAAATCTAAACCACGTCTTCCAAAAATTTTATTGCCCTTTTTTCCGAATAATAGGTATTCCCGTTATCAACGAACCCAACATGACCGCCGAATTTTGGAGTTTCTAGATAGATATTTTCGTTATCCTCCGCTTCTTTATAAGGGTAACATTCTTCTCCTAAAAAAGAATCATTTGTTGCATTGATAATCAGACTGGGCAGTTTAATAGTTGGCAAGAACTGTTTACAGCTACATTTTTCGTAATAGTCCAAGGCATTTTTAAAACCGTGCGCCCTACTGGTGTAGATGTCATCGAAATCTTTTAGGTTTTTTATATTCCGAATATCATTTTTAGAAATCCGGTCGGGAAACAGGGGCAGTTTCAATATTAGTTTTGCCACCAAATGTTTACGGAACCGTTGGGAATAGGGTAGATTTTTTGTTTTCAAAAGCTGCCGCAATGAACTGTAAAGATCGCAGGGCACGGAAATGCCGATCGCCGCTTTGACCGCATTGGGAATTTTGCGTTCTTCTCCGAGGTACTTCATGGCCATATTACCGCCCAGGCTTACACCCTTGATATAGATTTCCGAATACGGTTTGTTCTTGACAATATGTTGTATTACTGCATCAAGATCTTCCGTTGCACCGGAATGGTACGAACGAAACAACCGATTGGTCTCGCCGCTACAGCCTCGAAAGTTGACCGCGCAGGCATCGATGCCCGCTTCGTTGAAGGCTTTGGCACTCCCAGTGATATAGGGGCGCTGGGCGTGGCCTTCCAATCCGTGCAAAAGGACAACTACTTTTTTAGCGATATTTACGGAAAAGCTCCAATCCAGATCCATAAAATCCCCATCGGGCAGTTCGAGGCGCTCGCGCTCTTGAACAAGTCCGGTTACGGTTCTAAACAGTCCTGAATAAATGGTGGATAGATGCCCGCTCCTGAAATGGAAGGGAGGCCGATAATCCGAAGAAAGAAGTGGCATTAATAAAGAATATTATCCTTCGGAGCAACCGGTTCTGGAAGGTCTTTTTCATCCAACATATCCCGTAAATCAATTTCTATGGTTCTACACAAAGCCGTCATCGGGACATCGTTGATACGCCCCTCGAAAGGGTCTTCACTATTGTCGCCGATGACTTCCATGGTAACGAATATCCAAGAGATCAATACCGAAAACGGAATCATTAAAAATATATACCAGTTGGCCATATCACTTGCCACCGTTGCGGCATCATCTTCAAAAACATCTAATAGACCAAAAGGCAAAAGCAGCACGAATATCCATGTAAACACTTTTGAAAAGTACCCATATTGCCTTGGAAAAGGTGTGTTCTTGATACGTTCGCACTTGCCCTGAAGATTATAGAATTCCTCCAAACACGATTGTAACTGATCTTCATGAAATCCATCGATGATATGGTTTTGCCTCAGTTCAGAGACATCGCGGGCTTGGTTTTTTATCAGATGAGTAGCAGGGTTGACCCTTTTTTTCAGGTCGCCGAACTCGCGCATACTGACAAAGTTATAGGCCTCGTTGCACGAAATATTGCGTTCGTCGTGCTTGTCGAAAACCTTCTCGACCATTCGATTTTCTTTGATGGCCCATGACTTGGGCTGGCGTAATTGTACACGAAGGGCATTGATCCAAGCGATATGGCGATGGATCATTTGCGTATGCATCTTTTTATCGTATACAGGATCATCCGACTTTACAAAGCTCATTACGTGAATCGCCCAAGTACGGCTGTAGTTGACGATACCTCCCCAAATTTTACGACCTTCCCAAAAACGGTCATAGCTTTGGCTGTTCTTAAAACCGATATAGAAAGCTACCGCAATACCGATTACACTAAGGGGTTGAAAGGGCACATCGATAAACGTCCACCCTAAAAAGTGGTAGAGGCAAAATATTCCAGCGGCATAGAGCGTAAAGAGAATAAGGTTTTTCCATGCGTAGCGGAAAATCAATCCCCAACCAATATTACGTTTAATGTACATTTTAAATGGATTTTAAAAAAAAGGTCAAATTGAATGTCTTCCGCTAAAAATACTTAAAACTTTCCTAAAATGGTACAAACCAAAATTCGTGATGCAAACTTTATCGTAAATTTATGGATGGCTTTACGAGGAAAGAAATGTGAGCATTTGGAGGCGATTTCCAATTTAAAAAACCAGAAGTCGTACGAGTGTGAAGAATGTATAAAATCAGGGGATTCGTGGGTGCATTTACGAACCTGTCAAAGCTGTGGGGCGACACTTTGCTGCGACAGCTCGCCCAACAAACATGCCAGTAAACATGCTGCTGCGCAGGGCCATCCTGTTATTATTTCTGCGGAACCCAATGAAAAATGGATGTGGTGTTACCCACACGAACAGATTGCTAGCTATTAAACAGGCACTACAAAATGAACGACCCTAGATTTCCCGAATTGACACAGCGTCAAATCAATATTTTAAAAGAACATGGTAGTATTGAATCTTTTAACGAGGACACTCGCGTCTTTTCATTGGGAGATTTGCAGTACGATTTTTTTGTTGTACTTAATGGTGAAATATCCATTGAAGACCCGACCAATAACAACGATGTTATTGTAGAACATAAACAGAATGAGTTTTCTGGGGATAGTGGAATGTTATCGAACCGAAGTGCCCAATTTCATGCCATTGCCAAAGCCGGTACTGCGCTGTTGCGTTTAAGTCCCCTTGAATTACGAAGGGCGATAACTAAGCATAGCGACATTAGCGACATACTTCTGAACGCTTTTTTGTTAAGGCAACAGACCGTTCTTAATGAAATTACCGGAGGATTAAAATTGCTCGGCTCTGGCAATTCAAAAGAAACTTATGCCATCCGCGATTTTATGGAAAAAAATCATATTTGGTATAATTTTTTGGATGTGGATAAGTCCGAAGAAGCAAAAAACCTATTGTTGAACTTTAATCTCTCCGAATCTAATTTACCGATTTTGATTACAAGCGATTCCAAGATTTGTAAAAATCCTACGCTGGACTCCGTAGCCAGAAACTCTGGAGTTTTAATGGATTTTGAGGATAAGATTTTTGATCTCTTGGTGATAGGTGCCGGGCCTGCAGGATTGGCGGCAAGCGTTTATGCCGCTTCTGAAGGATTGGATGTGGTCACCATAGATAGCAACGCCCCAGGTGGACAAGCCGGTAAAAGTTCGAAAATCGAGAATTATCTAGGTTTTCCGACGGGAATTTCCGGTAGCGACCTTGCCAATAAAGCGTATGTTCAGGCGCAAAAGTTTGGTTGTAATATTTCAATTCCGCATCGCGCCAAAAGCATTGAACATACGGGAGATTATTTCGTTCTATGTGCCACAAATGGAAAGGAAATTAAGTCAAGGTCGCTAATGGCGGCAACAGGGGCAAGCTATAGTAGACTACCGCTAGATAAAATCGACAAGTATGAGGGAAGCGGGGTGTATTATTCTGCGACCGGTATGAACGCTTCTTCGTGCAAAGATGAGATTGTGGGCGTCGTGGGTGGAGGAAATTCTGCAGGACAGGCTGCCCTGTTTTTGGCAGACCATGCGAAAGAAGTCCACGTGATTTTACGAGGTGGTGATTTAGGTGCTAAAATGAGTGATTATTTGGTACAACGTATCGAGGCGGCACCAAACGTTTTTGTGCATTTGTTCACACAGGTTACCCAGTTAAACGGTGAGCATCATCTGGAATCCTTGATTTTGGAAACCAACGATGGAGAGAAAATAGAAAAAGAAATAACGAACCTATTCACATTTATCGGAGCTAAACCGGGTACGGATTGGCTAAAAGGTTTGGTGGCAACGGATGAAAAAGGATTTATCTGCACCGGACCGGGAATCAAAGAAGAGGACTTACACAAGTGTGATATTTTCAAGAAAAGACAACCTCAGTCTCTGGAAACAAGTATTCCAGGGTTTTTTGCCGTTGGCGATGTTCGTAAAGGTTCGGTAAAACGAGTAGCTTCAGCGGTAGGAGAGGGCTCCATGGCCATCAGCCAAGTACATCAGTTTTTGGGGGAGTTGAACGCGAGAGAAACGATTGAGGTTTAGAAAATTGTCATCCTGAGCGCAGTCGAAGGGCTTAGGAACACGAATGTGCTTCGACTGCGCTCAGCATGACATCTTATTTCATAACAGTTTCCCCTTTAATAAGAGGGGAGTAAGGGGTGTTTTCAATTTGGGCACATTGTTCAAAAAACACTTCGCTAGCCCTCATTGTTAGGTGGAAATATTATTTTGGATACGTCTCCAATACCTTCACCTGCTCTTCAATAGCAGCCTTAAATTCTGATTTTAAATTATCAATCAACTCGGCAACAGGAAGCGTATTATCGATTGTCGTGGATCCTTGACCCGCCGACCAAATAGTTTTCCAGGCCTTGGCCTCGGTATCCAATTCTTTCCCGAAATCGATTTTGGTATCTTTTTTCAGGTCCTCTTCGGTAAGCCCCGCCGCTTTTAAACTGGCACCCAAAAAATTTGCATGTACACCAGAAACCGCTGCGGTGTAGACCACATCACTGGCTCCGGCATCGATTATCATTTTTTTGTATTCCTCTGGAGCCTTGCCTTCATCGGTGTTGATAAAACGAGTACCCATGTATGCGAGATCGGCACCCATCTGCAATGCAGAGGCAATATCACGCCCCGTACTGATACATCCAGAAAGGATAATGGTTTTATGGAAGAATTTTTTGATTTCGGCCACTAAGCTCATCGGGTTAATGGTGCCTGCATGCCCGCCCGCTCCAGCAGCCACTAGAATAAGACCATCTACACCAGCTTCTTGTGCTTTTTCCGCATGGCGTTTTTTGATTATGTCGTGAAAAACGAGTCCGCCATAACTGTGAATAGCATCGACCACCATAGAAACTGCACCCAGCGAAGTGATAATAATTGGCACTTGATGTTTTACACAGAGTTTGATATCCGCTTCCAATCTGGGGTTGGTTGGGTGTACAATAAGATTGACTCCGAAAGGCGCAGGTTTTTTGCCCGTTTCCTTTTCGAACTTTTCGAGTTCCGTTTTTATTTCGATCAGCCATTCTTCAAAACCCTCACTTGTACGTTGGTTCAGGGCCGGAAAAGTACCTACGATTCCTTTTTTACAACATTCGACGACCAATTTTGGCCCGGAGATCAGAAACATGGGCGCGGCTATCGCCGGGAGAGAAAGGTCTTTGATGAAGGAAGGTTTTGATGACATATGAGGTGTTCTTTGGAATGAGCTGCAAATATAGAAGTAAAACTTTGGTGTAGGGCAATTCATTAAAATTGTATACTAACAAACTCTTAAAGTGTCTTTTCTGAATTAAAAAGTTAGTTATCTTGTGGCAAGGACTGTTAAAATTGCTAAATCTTGAGGCTCCTCCCTTTTTTAAAGGGAGGTGTCACGCCTTCGGCGTGACGGAGGGATTAAGTCATCGAACATAGCACAAAAAAACAAGTAGCAAAATCTCCATATCACCATGCAAAAAAGAAGAACATTTATAAAGAAAACTGGGCTTTTGCTCGGTGGAATAAGTATACTGCCACAGATCGCGTTCAAATCCAATTTCCAGAAAAACAAACTAGGTGTTTGCCTCGTAGGCTTGGGTAATTACAGCGAGAATTTATTGGCTCCGGCACTTCAACTTACGAAGCATTGTGAACTTCGGGGCATTGTTACGGGCAGCCCGGAAAAGATTCCGGTATGGCAAAAAAGACATGGTATCCCCGACAAGAACGTCTACAACTATAATACGATGGGGGCAATTGCGAACAACCCTGACATCGATGTTATTTATATCGTACTTCCTACGGGACTACATTCCGAATATGCCATAAAAGCAGCGAATACGGGCAAACATGTATGGTGCGAAAAGCCAATGGCAAAAACCGCGAAAGAATGCCGGGCGATTATCGATGCCTGCAACAAGAACAAGGTCAAACTTTCTATCGGCTATCGCATGCAACACGAGCCGAACACCCAAAAAATAATGGAGTGGTCAAAAACCAAACCTTTTGGGGCGATTGAAAATATAAAAGCCGATATTGGTTGGAAAATTACCAATCCGCCCGATACATGGCGTATGGATGCTGAATTAGGCGGTGGAATGATTTATGATGTTGGTGTTTATTGCATTAACGGGCTTCGCTATACCACAGGCTTAGAACCAATTTCAGTAACGGCAAGTCATAAGAATACCAGACCCGAAATTTTCAAAGAAGTAGCCGAAACGACTATTTTCAACTTTGATTTTCCTGAAGGGATAAAAGCTAGTGGAAAAACGTCGGCGGCAGAAAGCGTTAATATTTTACGAGCTGATTGCGAAAACGGTTGGTACGAACTCTCCCCGTTTCAAGCGTATAATGGCGTAACCGGAAAAGCAAGTGATGGCACACTTTTAAACACCTATATTGAAAATCAGCAAGCCCGCCAGATGGACGATGATGCCTTGGCTATTTTAGAAAATCGCCCAGTAATGGTTCCGGGCGATGAGGGTATGAAAGATGTTAATATTGTAGAGGCCATAAATAAGTCGGCCGAAACGGGAGAGATGGTACGGCTATCCTAAAAGGTTCAGATTTCTTTCGGGCAAACTGACTAAAAAGTCTTGGTTCTTGACTCTTCGAGACTGCTTTGAAATATGTCGTTAGAATTGTTATAGACTATTTTTGATGCAGATCTAGGAAAAATTTTTAAGCATAGCAGAGCTACGGTTCAAAATTTTAACGACGATATGCGCAAAAAGAGGCTATAAGAAAATAATCGAGATATTTCAAAACATTCGCTTAAAGCGAAGCGGTCTTGTATCTTTATCCCAGCAAACAAAAACCTATGTACCTAAAAGATTTTGAAATCCGGTGGAGCGATATCGATGCCAATCGCCATTTGGCCAATTCGGCATACCTGAACTTTATGAGCCATACCCGAATGGCTTTTTTAATGCAGTTGGGTTTTGACCAAAAGACACTCGCCCAGCACGAAATCGGCCCCGTTGTTTTTTATGAGCATATGTATTACTTCAAAGAGGCCTTCCCGGGGAGGCCCATAAAAGTTTCCATGGAGGTTATGGGAATGAGCGAAGATGCCAAGTTTTTTGAATTCCATCATAATTTCTATGATTATAAAGGAAGGAATTTTGCCCATTGCGAAATGATGGGCGCTTGGATGGATTTAAAAACAAGAAACCTCACGGGATTGACCAACGAATTTCTGAAATCGTTTAGTGGTGTTGAAAAGGGCGAGGGCTTTCGGGTGCTGACAAAGGAAGATACCCGAAAGTTTACCAAGGTGCCAAAGGATTTGAATTCATAAAGTGAAACCTTAAAATCAAATAGTTCATTTCAACACGCTTTCTTTTTTGTATCGTAAAGGCAAAATTTCCATAAAACAGTCTTCAAATAGCCTATTATACAGAAAATGACACCAAGGTGACACCTGAATGTCGTAAAGAAAGCATCCTGTAATCAGTAGCTTTGTGCCAACAAAACTATAGCGATGGAAAACCGAACTTTAGGCAAAAACCTTATTTACCAAAGAAAGCTGAAAGGCTACACTCAAGAAGAACTCTCGGAAAGAACCGAAGTTACGGTACGTACCATTCAACGCATAGAAAAAGGCGAAGTAAACCCGCATTTGCAGACCGTGAAATTGTTGGCCGCTGCGCTGTCGATCAATGTCGATGACCTTCTTGATTTGGAGAATCCCAAGGAAGAGGCCATCCAGAAAAAATGGTTGTTATTGATGCACGGCTTGCCACTTTTAGGGTTTGTGCTTCCTTTTTGTAACGTTCTTTTCCCCTTGTTCCTTTGGATTCATAAAAGAGCCGATAATGCGATCTACGACAGGCATGGTGTCAAGATTGTAAACTTTCAGATTACGGTATTGCTCTTCTATATTGGCTCGTTCGTGGCATTGTTGACCATCGAAAAATGGGGCTTCATAATTTTTGTGTCGGTTGTTCCAATATGTGTATTGATCGTAATCGCGAACATCGTTTATTCCGTAAAGGACCATAAATCCTATTATCCGTTGGCCATTCCCTTTTTAAGGTCCAAAAAACAAAGTACCGCTAAGATATTGCTGATGCCTTTATTGGCCATGGTATCGATAAGTTGTTCGACCCATAACAAAAGCGATATCGAACGTTTGGACGGGACTACGATTTCCACGGATTCCCTGACCCAAAAAATCGACCAAGTGATGACTGATGCCAACGTACACGGTATGGCCATCGCGGTATTCAACGAAAATGAGGTCGTGTATCAGAAGACATTTGGCCAGAAGGACTATCCTCAAAAACAGCTCCTTACCGATTCGACGAATATTTATGGGGCGTCCTTGAGCAAGGCCGTTTTTAGTGTTCTGGTCATGGACTTGGTGGAAGATGGAATCATCGATTTGGATACGCCACTCGAATCCTATCTGCCCAAAAAATTATATGAGTATGAGCCTAAGACCCGATGGCATGACGATTTTTCGGACCTGAAGGAGGATAGCCTTTACCATAATATCACAGCTCGCATGTGTCTTGCCCATACCACTGGCTTTGCCAATTGGAGGTGGATAGAAAAAGACCAAAAACTTAGAACCAAGGGTGTGCCCGGAACGAAATACAGCTATAGTGGCGAGGGTTTTGTGTATTTACAGGTAGTTTTGGAAAAATTGACCGGCAAGGGGCTGGAGGAATTGGCGCAGCAACGGATTTTTAGGCCCTTGGGGATGGAAAGCTCTAGCTACGAATGGAAAACTAAATTTGAAAAGGACTATGCATTCGGTCATAATACAGATGGCGAAAAATATAAGAAGGACAAGGATAACGAACCCCGTGGCGGTAGTACTTTGGAAACGTCTGCCTCGGACTACGTTACATTCTTGGAGGCCGTGCTCAGTAAAAGAATTGTGTCCGAAGCTTCGTATGCTGAAATTTTTAAGCCCCAGATTCGGATTACATCATCGACCCAATTCGGCTCTGGAACTGCCATCGAGACCGATAAATACGATAACATCGATCTCAGTTACGGGCTAGGATGGGGCTATCTTGAAACCCCGTATAGTATAGGTGTCTTTAAGGAAGGGGGCGGAAACGGGTTTAAACATTATTCCATTTTATTTCCAAAGACAGGTACGGGTATCATGATCATGACCAATAGTGATAACGGCGAAAGTATCTTTAAGGAACTTTTGGAAGTCGCCATAAAAGACACCTTTACCCCTTGGGAATGGGAGAATTACATTCCCTACGACCGAATTTAATCCAAATTTTGGAAATAATCCGTATATTTGGATATATTCCGATAAATGAAGCGTTTAGGCACAGCAGATTTATTACTACACGGAGGTGCCGTGCCACCGTGGCTCTTTAGTAGAATGAGGCGACTAGCCTTGCCAATAGTCGAAGCGTTTATTGAAGAAAAGGGGGCAGCAGATTTTTTAGAACGACTTTCAGACCCGTTTTGGTTTCAGAGTTTTGGTTCGGTCATCGGTATGGACTGGAATTCTTCGGGAGTGACCACCACGGTCTTGAACGTGCTGAAACAGTCCATCAATCCCGTTTCCAAACAATTGGGACTTTATGTCTGTGGAGGGAAAGGAAAAAGCTCCATGCGAACGCCCCACGAACTAATCGAAGTCGGCCACAAAACCGGACTTGACGGAAACCACTTGGCCAAATGCAGCAAATTAAGCGCGAAGGTTGATAATACGGCCCTTCAAGATGGTTTCAATCTGTACATTCATAGTTTTATCGTCAGCGATACCGGTAGATGGTCGGTAATTCAACAGGGCATGCACAAATCGAACGGAATGGCACGTCGTTATCATTGGCATTCCGAAAGTTTTAAATCATTTGTTGAAGAACCGCATTCGGCTATTTGTGGTAAAAATCAAGGTAATATTTTAAACCTTGCACATAAAGATGCACTACCGACCAAAGCAGGTATTTTGGAGATCGCCAAAGAGCATCCCGATAAAATATTAAAAGAACTCCCTCATTTATTAGTGCCGATATATCATCACATAAAACCCAAAGATGTCGATATGAAACGCCTTGGAAGCATCTTGTGGCTGGCGCAGGAAAACGAGACCCAAAAATTCGAAGATTTATTATTGCTAAAAGGCCTCGGCCCCAGAACGCTGCAATCATTGACATTAGTAAGTGAAATCATCCACGGAACGCCTTCGCGGTTTTCCGACCCGGCACGTTTTGCTTTTGCCCATGGCGGAAAAGATGCTACTCCGTTTCCGGTACCTACCAAAGTGTACGATAAAACGATTGGGGCCTTAAGGGATGCTGTCGATTGCGCCAAAATTGGAAATACCGATAAACTCAAGGCCGTCAAAAAACTGACCGATTTGGCACAAAAAGCTGAGAAAGGATTTACGCCCAATACTAATTTTGAGGCGCTGGTAAAAAAGGAAAATGAGGAATCTTATAAATATGGCGGACGAAGTATTTATGGGTTTGCAAAACGGTCACAGAACAAGCAGTTGAGTTTGTTTTAGATGCGGGTGTGTTTTCAGATATAACCCTTTTTCCTATCTTTAGTTTTCCGCTAACTAACCAGTACGCTTAAAAATTAGTGGTAATTCGTGAAATTCGTATCAAGTTCAGACACTAATTTCACTAATTTACACGAAAGTTACTCCTAACAAGCCGAATTTGGACTTCCTGTATGAAGAAACGCTCACTTTTGGTCATTTTTTTGTTAATTTCTTATTGTTGGACTGACCATTTACATTTTTTTGTTTTGAATTAGCAATGAGCAAATCACTCTTCCCGACCCGATATAAAATGGTCTTCGGCACATTTGTGCTAGCGATGATCGTATTGTTCGACAGAATTCTGCTTTCGGTGGCCAAAGACCCCGTTGCCGAATCGTTGGCCTTGAGCGACAAACAAATGGGCTGGGCAATGAGCATTTTCGCTCTCGGATACGCCTTGTTTCAAACCCCGGCCGGACTTTTCGCGGATAAATACGGGCCACGGAAAATATTGACGGCCGTGGTGGCCCTTTGGTCTATTTTTACCGCGCTTACCGGAGCGGTCTATAGTTATGTTGTTCTCTTGATCGTTCGTTTTTTGTTCGGTGCTGGCGAAGCGGGAGCCTTCCCCGGAATGGCGCGGGCGATTTACAGTTGGATTCCCCTTCAAGAACGCGGCATCGTGAACGGTATCAATTTTTCCGGTGGTCGTATCGGGGCAGCTTTTGCCCTGCCCATGGTCGCTTGGCTGATGGATCTCGTCGGATGGCGTATGACCTTCGTTATTCTGGGTGCCGTCGGAATTCTTTGGGGAGTTATTTGGTACGTTTGGTTTAGGGACAACCCTGAAGATCATAAAGGAGTCTCCGAAATGGAAGCAAAGTACATTTTGGAAAATACGAACCGGAGTAGCGGAGAAGATGAAAAAACTAAAATTGATTTTGGAAAATTGTTCAGATCAAAAACCATGTGGTTGTTAATGGGCCAATATTTCGCCAGTAACTTTACCTTCTTTTTCTGTTTGACCTGGTTGTTTCCGCACATAAAGGCAAAGTACGGTCTCGACGCTCTTGAAGCTGGCTTTTATGCCTCTGCCCCATTGATTTTTGGTGCCTTAGGAAATTGGTTTTCCGGTTTTTTGGTCGATTATATTTACAAACGGAAAAAGTGGGCATTATCAAGAAAAGCCCCTGCGATAATTGGATTCATCCTAGCCTCCGTAGGCATCGTGGCAAGTGTATATATGAAGGAGGTAACCCCTGCAATCATTTTTATTTCCATCGCGGTTTTCGGGGCCGATATGACATTGAGTCCTTCTTGGAGCGCCTGTGTAGATATTGGGAAACAGTTTTCAGGTGCTGTTAGCGGTACTATGAACATGGCCGGCAACATTGGTTCTTTCCTGACGGCCTTGGCGTTTCCGTATTTATTGGATATGACGGGTTCGGAAGTTCCTTTTTTCTATTTGGCTGCAGGGTTAAACGTATTGGCGATTTTTCTATGGACAGCCGTAAAACCGCAATATCCATTAGAGATAACCGCTTGAAAAGTTTATGAGTAGAAGTATAATGAAGCGGTCTACCCGAAGTCAAAACGTATTCCCTCCCCTTGGGGAGGGTTAGGGAGGGGACATCTTAAGAAGGTTCGACGAAATAGAATAATCAAAAAATGATCACAAAAGAAGATTTTAAATACGTCTGCGAAAAATCTATCGAAATGATAGAAGCGGCAGGTATCTATCTAACCGAAGCGGATAAAAAGAACGTAACCGCTGCCGATTTCGGCCTGAACGATATCAAAAAAGAAGGTGTACAGATTCTTACGCTCTTCGATACGAATCGCATGGCCGCAAAGATTTTGGTCTTGCTTCCCAATCAGACCGAACCCGAACATTGGCATCCACCGGTTGGCGATGACCCCGGAAAGGAAGAAGTAATTCGCGGTATTTGGGGCGATTTGACCTTTTACGTCCCCGGAGAAGATAACATGAAAGAAGGTTTTATTGTAGAAGGAAAGGATGATTGTTATACGATGCGCAATGAAGTTGTCATCAATCCCGGCGACCAATTAGTGTTGCCCCCTGGAACCAAACACTGGTTTCAAGCAGGAAAAAGGGGAGCGGTGATGTACTCGTTTTCTACCAAAGTAACAGACTTGATGGATCAATTTACCGACCCTGATATTGTAAGGGAAACGAAAATTGAGGAGTATTGAAAAGTTAATTGTGATATAAAGGAGAAAAGCTCCTCCCCTCATTTTCGAGGGGAGGTGGCCCCGACTTTTTCTGTCGGGGTCGGAAGGGTAAAAGCGCAGGCATTGGCACAATCCCAAAAGATAAAAAGAAACAACAATCATTTGAAACAATAGAAACAGATTCCCGCCGAAGCCTGTGCTGAGCGCAGCCGAAGTGCGGGAATGACAATAAAACAATTATTTATGAAGCAGAGTATTATAACCGCCTTTCTAGGCCGAACCCAAGACCGATTTTCAGAATATCAAGAACCGACATCGCTAGAACAACGACTCGACTTGGTCGTAAAGATTCCCGGAGTAGATGGTGTGGAAATAGTCTATCCTTATGAAACGGAAGAAGCTAGTTCGACCAAAAAAATGTTCAACGATCGCGGACTAAGTTTCGCGGCCGTTAACGCCAACATCAAAAAAGAAACGCAATGGGTCCCCGGAGCTTTATCGCGACCCAATGCTGATTTGAGAAAGGGAGCTATCGAGATTATCAAAAAGGCGAAAGATTATGCCAGAGCGGTCGGTGCCCCTTTGGTGACTTGTTGTCCGCTGTCCGATGGGTACGATAATCTTTTTCAGGTCGATTATCCCAAGGCGTGGCGCAATATGGTAGAGTCCGTTGCCGAAGCCGCCGACTATATGCCCGAAATGCCACTATTTATTGAATACAAAATCAACGAAACGCGAGTTCATGCGCAATTGGATAATTGTGCAAAAACTATTCTATTTTTAAAGGATGTCGGAAACAAGGCTACGGGAGTGACCATCGATTTCGGCCATGCCTTATTGGCGAAAGAGAACCCTGCTCAGGTCATTGCACTTTGCGAAGAAACAGGTACAGACTACTACCTGCACACCAACGACAACGATTTTAATTTTGATTGGGATTTGATTTCCGGCTCTAGAAACTTTTTGCATACGGTTGAATTTTTATTTTATGCAAAAGAATATGGATATGATAAATATTTCACGGCCGATGCCTCCCCAAGAATCTTTGATATGATCGGTTTCTTTACCGAACACGCCGAAATGAATCTTGCTATGTGGAATTTAGTAGATAAACTCGACCGTAAAAAGTACAGAAAACTCATGCAAGAAGAAAAACATATGGACTTAATGAAACTGGTGCGGAAAGAGATTTATAGGTTGTAAGTCCCCAAACCTCCGAAGGGGAACGCCAATGTTATGAAAATAGAGTGCTTTCCGTTAGGAAAGTATTTTTTATACGTTCGAGTAAGGGTTCTCGCCCTTGGGGGAGTTAGAGGGGGCCATTCTCCCTTAGGGGAGACCGAGAGGGGCCTTTCTTACTCGCCAAATAGACCCCTAAAAGCACCAAACAGGCCGCTACGATTTTTATGGTTGTGAGTGTATCTTGTCCAGTGGCCACCGCATATAAAATTCCGATAAGGGGCTGAACATAAATAAACGCACTGACCGTAGATGCCTTGAGTTGTGTTAGTGCAAAGATGTTGAAAAGGTAGGTGCAAAATGTAGTTCCGACGATGACGAAAACTATTTTCCATATAGCCTCAAAAGGAAGATCTGCCCATTCGATTGCTACCAGTTCGTGATATCCGAAAGGAAGACATATCAGGATACCTAAAGAAAATAACCATTTCATAAATGTAAAAGGGTGATATTTTTTGATGAGCGTTTTCGCTATTATCAAATAGGTTCCATAAAAAATGGCGTTTAATAGAATATAAAAATTCCCCAATGGAATGTTCGGTGCATCTTGGCGTATTTCATTACCAAATAGTATCAACCCAAGGGCACCTGCGAGACCGATTACGATTCCTACGACTTTTCGGGACGAAATCTTCTCTTTAATAAGAAACATAGAAAGCAGTAAGACAATTATTGGGGTAATTGTTATTAACACCGCACTATTAATGGGCGTGGATAAGGCCAAACCTTTAAAAAACACCAGCATATTAATGCCCATTCCAAAAATGGCGCAAAGTAACAGACGCCGATAGTCTTTTTTTTCAATTTTCTCTTTTGGTCCGAAAAAAGAAACTAGCCAAAACAATAGCGAAGCTCCAATGACCCGAAGCATAATAAACCCTTGGGGTTCTACATAATTCGGCATCACCCCTTTTGCAATGGTGTGGCTAAGACCGTAGATCGTGGTTGCCCCAAGGGCTGCTAATATGGCTAACGTGCGCTTGCTCAAGAATGAATCGCTGCTTTGGCAGCTTCGGTTACCTTTTTGCTGTTTCCGACGAATATCGCGTCATCGACCAAAACCACAGGCCGTTTTAAAAACGTGTAGTGTTCCAAGATGAGGTTTTTATATTCCGTTTCGGAAAGCCGTTTTTCATGCAGTCCTTTTTGGCGATACAGGCGTGCGCGTTTACTGAATAGGGCTTCATAGCTTCCGGCGAGTTTTTTCATTTCCTCGACTTGGGCTTCCGTCATGGAGTCAGTTTTAATATCCTGTAATTCAATGTCATCCAAAGGTCGCAGTTCTTTTAAGATGCGTTGGCAGGTATCACAGGTGCTGAGGTGGTATATTTTGCGCATTCGTTTTTATTCGTCATTTCCACGAAGGTGGAAATCTGTTCAACATACTTCAAAGATAAATTTTAGGACAGGCAGTTAAAAGCCCAAACTTCTGTCTTTGTACCCGACGTGAGGTTAGAAATACAAAGGCTTGGGTTCTACCCCTTCCGACTTCTTGCTTCGCTCGAAGCCACCTTCCCCTATCTGGGGAAGGAGCCGATCAAGTATTTACCTTGATTTCGTTACAAAGAAACCCATTTCCGTTCAATTGTACTATTTTTAGCATCCACATAAAAAAGATAAAGTTTGGAAAAGATATTCGATACGACCCTGCAAAACCGAAAATTACTCTACAAAATTCTGGACAACACCCCTAAAGAACAGTTGCTGAAAATACCTAAAGGCTACCGGAACAATATCTGGTGGAACATCGCCCACGTGGTCGTTACGCAACAGCTATTAATCTATAAGTTTAGTGGTTTGCAAACGCGCGTTCCTGAAGAACTTGTAGATAAATTCAGAAAAGGAACGGTACCCGACGGTACTGCAACCGATGACGAAATCAAAAAGATCGCATCATTTTTGATATCAACGGCGGAGTGGGTAAAGGAGGATTATGAAAGCGGGCTTTTCAAAGATTTCAACGAATACACTACGAGCCTCAATGTAACCTTAAGAAATGTAGAAGACTCCATAACCTTTAATGTTTTTCACGAAGGTTTGCATTTAGGAGCTATACTTGCGCTGCAAAAGATGGTTTAGCAATGGGTCAAGATTTTGTCTTAACCAAAAATGGTTTGACATCGTCGAAAGGTAAAGTAATGACAATCGGTCCATCGGCATAGGAAGCTACTTCGTAAGGGTTATAAAGCAATTTGATACCTTCTTCGGTAAACCCGATATTTTCAGGTAAGTAAAAAGAGTCTTTTTCGAACATAAACCCAGTACTATTAATAGTTTCTTCTAAGGGAATGTCTTCTTGGCCCCGAAATTTTAACTCTGCAAACTTTTCAAAATCCTTGCGATCCTGAAAAAGTTGCCAGTTTTCAAGTTCTTTTCCCTTGGTCTTGTCGAAATTCAAAAAACGCCTAGAAGTATATCCGTGGGCACCACCTGTAAAAAGATACGTATTCAATTCTACAGTAAGTAAAACGGGGTTTTCAAAAGTAATTTTGCCTTCAATCTTCGCTTCCCAAGAAGTGGTTTCTTCTGGATATAGTTTTTTCAGTTCCCAATAACCGTCACTAAAAGACTTGACTGCATCCTTAAGCGTAGCCGCTTGGATCTCCTCATCATAGTTCAAGATTTCGATGATTTCTTCCCGTATCGCCGTATTTATAGTTGTTGCGGCCTTTGAATTTTCCAAAGCGTTTGGAATATCGATAGCTACTTCCGGGCATTCTGAGCAGCGGGTTTCATCTAAGTTCAGGGGCGCAAAGGTCAATTTCTTTTCCTTTTGACAACCAATAAGTATTAAAAAAAGAGCAGCGTAGGTTATGTAGGTTTTCATGTTGGTAGTAAAAGAATACGTGAGGGGCGTATTGTATGCTAGTAAAGATAACGATACATTTGTAGGAATAATTGCAGATAATGAGCGAAAAAAAGTTAAAATTTAATAGTAAGACAATACACGGTGGACAAAAACCTGATAAAGCCTACGGCTCGGTGATGCCACCTATCTATCAAACCTCGACTTATGCCCAGACTACACCGGGTGGGCATCAAGGGTACGAATATTCAAGAAGCGCCAATCCGACACGGACGGCATTGGAAAATTCTTTGGCCAGTATCGAAAACGGAAAATACGGATTGGCCTTCGCCAGCGGTCTGGCTGCAATGGATGCGGTTATTAAACTATTGAACCCAGGCGACGAGGTAGTTTCTACAAACGATCTGTATGGCGGAAGTTACCGCCTTTTTAAACAGGTTTTTGAAAAGTATGGGATTAAGTTCCACTTTATCGGGATGCAAAATGCGGATGTAGTCGAAGACTATATCAATGAAAATACCAAATTGATCTGGGTAGAGACGCCGACGAACCCTATGATGAACGTAATTGATATCGTGGCAGTTTCTCAACTTGCAAAAAAGCATAATGTGCTGTTAGCGGTCGATAATACGTTTGCGACTCCATACTTACAAACCCCACTTGACCTTGGTGCTGATATCGTGATGCATTCCGCTACTAAATATTTGGGAGGTCATAGCGACGTGGTAGTAGGTGCCTTGGTCGTAAAAGAAAAAGAGCTAGCCGATAAACTTTATTTCATTCAAAATGCGAGCGGGGCGGTATGCGGTCCGATGGACAGTTTTCTAACGCTACGCGGAATTAAAACGCTTCACGTGCGTATACAACGCCATTGTGAAAACGGTAGAGCAGTTGCCGAATATTTGGCAAAGCACCCAAAAATAGAAAAAGTTTTTTGGCCTGGATTGGAAGACCACCCCAATCACGACATTGCCAAAAGCCAAATGAACGATTTCGGCGGAATGGTTTCTTTCATAACCAAGGGAAGCAGTTACGACGATGCCATAAAAATAGTCGAAAGATTAAAGGTCTTTACGCTTGCAGAATCGTTGGGCGGCGTAGAAAGTTTGGCTGGCCATCCAGCGAGTATGACCCATGCCAGTATTCCAAAAGAAGAGCGTGAAAAAAGTGGGGTTGTCGATGCCTTGATTCGATTGAGTGTCGGTATTGAGGCTATTGATGATCTGATTGAGGATTTGGAGCAGGCAATAGGCTAGTCCCCTGTCCCCTCCCTAGCCTCCCCGAAAGGGGGAGGGAACAAGTTCCTAAGTTTGTTCGGCTTTCCGAAATAATCAGCTCCCGGGCATGATAATAGCAAGGCAATGATGATATACTAAAAATGAATTCCTCCCCTCGGGGATTGCTAGGGAGGGGAATATTATGGATTTTCTATAAAAACAGAGTTCAAATTATATAAATAGCATAATTTTGCCGTTATATTCGAATTTCAACAAAAAAACTCAAATTTAATTACTCCTTATGGATGCAAAAATCAAAGGCTTCATGGACGAAGTCAAAGAAAGAAACGGTCATGAGCCCGAATTTATTCAAGCGGTACAGGAGGTTGCTGAAACCGTAATTCCTTACATCGCCAAGAATAAAATTTACAATGGCAAAAACATTTTATTGCGTATGGTCGAGCCAGAAAGACTGCTATCGTTTCGTGTCGCGTGGATCGATGATGATGGTGAGATTCATGTAAACCGAGGTTATCGCATTCAGATGAACTCGGCTATCGGACCTTATAAAGGAGGATTACGTTTTCATCCTTCGGTAAATGCCAGTATCCTGAAGTTTTTGGCCTTTGAGCAAGTGTTTAAAAATAGTTTGACTACGCTACCTATGGGTGGTGGAAAAGGAGGTTCCGATTTTGACCCGAAAGGAAAATCCGATGATGAGGTAATGCGGTTTTGCCATGCTTTTATGGTGGAGCTTTGTCGCCATATCGGACCGAACACGGATGTACCGGCAGGGGACATCGGCGTAGGTGCCCGTGAAATCGGTTTCCTCTTCGGGATGTATAAAAAAATCAGGAATGAATTTACCGGCGTGTTGACCGGAAAAGGCCTGTCTTGGGGCGGATCAAAGATACGTCCGGAAGCTACAGGCTACGGTACCGTATATTTTGCCCAAAGCATGCTGAAGAGCAAAGATGAGTCATTCGATGGAAAAACGGTAGTGATTTCAGGTTCAGGTAACGTGGCGCAATATGCAGCTGAAAAAGTTATTCAACTCGGTGGCAAGGTCGTAACGCTTTCCGATTCTGGGGGTTATATTTATGATGAAGAGGGCATCGATGAGAAAAAATTGGCCTTCGTAATGGACCTGAAGAATAATAAACGTGGTAGAATCTCTGACTATGCCGAAAAATATAAATCGGCTAAATTCCATAAAGGCAAAACACCATGGGACGTAAAATGCGATATCGCGCTACCCTGTGCAACCCAGAATGAGCTGGAAGAAAAAGATGCCAAAAATCTATTGGACAATGGTTGTACGTGTGTGGCGGAAGGAGCAAATATGCCTTGTACTGCAGATGCCGTTCACGCGTTCCATAAGGCCAAAATTTTGTTTGCACCTGGCAAGGCTTCTAACGCCGGGGGTGTTGCAACTTCGGGTCTTGAAATGTCACAAAATTCGTTACGCATCAGCTGGACACGTGAGGAAGTCGACGAAAGACTGAAAGATATTATGGAAGATATACATGACTCCTGTATCGAATACGGTAAGGAAAAGGATGGCTACTGCAATTATGTAAAAGGAGCGAACATTGCCGGTTTCGTTAAGGTTGCAGATGCGATGTTGGCGCAAGGGGTTATTTGAAGGTACGAGGTTAGAAGTACGAAATACGAATTTAGACCTGACAGGTTTTCAAAACCTGACAGGTCTTTTTTTGTTAAGACTGTCCAAATATTTCAAAATGTCGTAAAAAAGTCAGTCAAATGCCGTAATCAATTGGTTATAAGTTGTATAAATTTATAGCAAATCAAGACAGTGTTATGGACTTTATTGGGAAAAAAATATTGGAGACGAGAAAGATAAGAGGACTGACCCAAGAAGAACTGGCCGAGAAGTCAAATATGAATTTAAGAACGATTCAGCGAATTGAGAACAATGAAAGTGAGCCCAGAGGAAAAACCTTGAACTCAATATGTGAGGTGCTACAACTTGATGTCAGCGAATTATTGGAAAATGGAAAACTCCAATCGAGAACAGATGTCCGGGTGAAACTCATTGAAGGTGTTTTTCTCGTAGTACTCAATTTAATATTCAGCTCGATTTTCGGATATTTAATGGCCGCTATGGGAGCCAATTTTAATAGTCGATTGGGTGCATTTCTATTAAGTTTCTTTATTCCTATTTTCATTGTTCGCTTAACTCAAAAAATGACCGGACTTGCAAGAATGTTGAAATTCGGAACTGGTTTTATAGTATACATGGCTATGATCTTAATTTTGGATATTCCAAGAGGTCTTGAAACAGGTTTGCTACCATGTCTAGTTATCTCGCTAAGCGTTTTGTATTTTGGAAAAAAGTCTATTGATGTCTGGAATTAAAACAAGTTTTAAATTTTTTGCACTTGTTATTTGTCATTGGAGTTCTGCACAAATATCAGGTACGGTGATAGATGCGGAAAAAGAAAAACCCATACCATACGTTAATGTTTGGGTAAAGAACACCCTGATTGGTTCAACGACTGGAGTAACCGGAAATTTTCTGATAAATGGAGCAAAGGTTGGCGATACACTATATATTTCTAGCTTAGGATATTATACGGTCGAGTTTCCATCCAAAAAGGAAAATAGCATAATGCTGAAACCTAAAATCGACGAATTGGACGAAGTTGTAATTATGCCTATGATAAATTCAGAAGACTATTCGATTCAATCGTTCAAAAAAGTCAAGAAAAACAGGAACTGGTACAATAATGGCCATTATTCATTGGCTAGGTTCTATTCCTATGCGCCAGTATATAAAAAAACACCTTTCATAGATAAAATCAGTTTAATCACACTGAATTCCAAAAAAGAGAATGTAATCTTTAGAATACGTTTGGTAACAGTCGATAACAATGGTCAACCTTCCGAAATCGGATTAACAGAAAGCATAGTGCTAGAATGTAAAAAAGGCGTTAGCGAAGTATCCGTCGATCTTAAAGCAGAGCGGATAATTTTTCCTGAGGATGGTTTTTTTATAGTTGTAGATCGTCTGAATTTGAAAGCGAACGAAAGTTATAATAAATTCTCGAAGAGCAATATTCTACAGCCCGCTATCGGAATGGAGAGAAGCGAACAGGAAAAAAACACCTGGTTCGGATTTGGCGGTAAGTGGATGGCTCCAGTTGAAATGGGTGAATTTCTCGGAACAAATGAAAATATTGCAGTTAATATCAAGCTCACGAATTGAAGGTATTGGAATAATGATCTTGCGCTTATAGGATAATTTTAAATAGTCGGACACAAGTGGATATTTACATAACCGATTTTTTCTTAATTAGTTTTTTGCTCTGACTCTTCGGAAGATATTGCTTCTTTAACAATTCATTCCTTCGTACTTCGTACTTCTAACCTCGTACCTCAATTTGCTATCTTTGTTCTAAACCTGAGCCATCCGATGCAAATAACCACCAAAGCCATTGTATTTACATCGCTCAAATATGGTGATACGAGCCTTATCGTCAAGGCCTTTACAGTATCCGACGGGCTAAAATCCTATTTATTAAAAGGAGTGTTATCCTCAAAAAAAGGGAAACTGAAAACGGCCTATTTTCAACCGTTGACGCAGTTGGAATTAGTCGCAAATCATAAGAATAAGGGTACTTTAGAAAGTATTCGTGAGGCCAAGGTAAATTACCCCTACCAAACTTTACATACAGATATTACCAAAAATTCTATGACGATGTTTTTGGCCGAAATGTTGGGAAACAGTATTCACGAAGAAGAACCGAACCCAGGGCTTTTTGAATTTTTGGAAGCGGCGTTGCAGTGGTTGGATGCCCATACCGATATTTCCAATTTCCATATTTATTTTTTGATACGGCTTACCAAGTACTTGGGCTTTTATCCAGATACAAATGCAATAGAAGCTTCTTGCTTTGACCTCATGGAAGGAGAATTTACAGAGACCCCCTCTTTGAACCCAATACTTACCGGAGAAAATCTTAGTTTTTTTAAAACCTTCTTGGGCATAAATTTTGATGCTATACATAACGTCAAAATGAACAAAAGCAATCGACAAGACCTCTTACAATCTTTGGTAATGTATTATGAACTGCATTTACAAGGATTTCGGAAACCAAGATCTCTTGCCGTTTTAAACGAAGTTTTCAGTTAGTGATATGCAGCGAATAATATACGTTTTCACGTTATTATTTTACCTATCGGTTTCCGCCCAAGAAATCAAGATTTTGGATGCGGATAGCGGGGAACCTATCTCTAATGTTGCCATTTATAACGTAGACCGCTCAAAGAACGCGCTGTCGGACTTTGATGGAATTACAGACCTATCGGTTTTCGAAACTAAAGAACGTATCACCTTCAAACACCTCAGTTATCAGATTCGAAAAAGCACCCCTTCACAGATTACTAGACGTAATGGTATAATCTATATGGTAATGAAGGCCGAACAGCTCGATGAGGTAGTAATGTCGGTCTCGAAATGGGAACAACAGAAGAAAGACATTCCCAATAAAATAGAAGTGATTACCGCGAAGGATATCGAATTCACCACTCCGCAGACCTCTGCCGACCTGTTGCAAAATAGCGGTAAGGTCTTTGTTCAAAAAAGTCAATTGGGCGGTGGTAGCCCAATGATCCGTGGTTTTGCTACGAATCGGCTATTACTTTCGGTAGATGGCGTACGCATGAACAATGCAATTTTCAGGGGCGGCAACCTTCAGAACGTTCTTGCTATCGACCCATATTCCGTAAAAAATACCGAAGTGATTTTTGGTCCCGGTTCGGTGATCTATGGTAGTGATGCTATAGGTGGAGTTATGAATTTCTACACGAAAAAAGCTGAGTTTTCGAATACGGATAGCCTACAGCTTTCGGGTGATGCCAGTTATCGGTTTGCAACTTCCAATATGGAAAACACCTTGCATATCGATTTTAATCTAGGAAAAAAGAAATGGGCTTTTTTAACCAGCGCGACCTATAATAATTTTGGGGATTTGATTATGGGGAAGCACGGTCCGCAGGCCTATTTACGAGACCGATATGTAATTACCCAAAACGGACAAGATGAATTAGTTCGTAATGAAAAACCAAGGAAACAGAATCCTACGGCCTATGACCAAATCAATCTGATGCAGAAAATAGCTTACCGCCCAAATAATACTTGGAGCTATGATTTAGGCCTACATTATTCCGAAACTTCCGATTATGCGAGGTACGACCGTTTGATTCGCCCGAATAACGAAAATAATGGCCTAAGTTCGGCGGAATGGTTCTACGGCCCACAGAAGTGGTTCATGGGTAACTTGCAGTTACGTAAAAGGGGTAAAGGTATTTTTTACGATGGCCTTAAAATTACAACTGCCTACCAGCGCGTTGAAGAGAGTAGAAACGATAGGGATTTTCAGGCCCCTGTTCGGTTTACGACCGAAGAAAAAGTCGATGCGATTTCGACCAATATCGATTTTGAGAACAAAAAAATCGGGAACTTAAGACTCTACTATGGCGGTGAATATATATTCAACAAAGTAGCTTCGGAGGGTAGTCAACAAAATATTGAAACCAATGCCATTTCCGATGCTGCCTCGCGCTACCCCGATGGTTCTGCTTGGCAGACCTTGGCCGGCTATATCAATGCAGAATATAAGGCCAAACCCAATTTTACGGTTCTTTCGGGGCTGCGTTACAGTCACGTATGGATCGATGCGGTCTTCGACAAAACTTTTTATCCCTTCCCTTTCGATGATGCGAATTTGAACAATGGGGCATTGACGGGAAGCATCGGGTTCAGTTGGTTTCCGAAAGCTGATCTTCAGATTACCTTGAACGGTTCGACCGGTTTTCGCGCCCCGAATATTGATGATGTAGGTAAGATATTCGATTCCGAACCCGGATCTGTGGTGGTTCCAAATCCTGATTTAGAACCGGAGTATGCTTATAACGCCGAGCTGGGTGTTTTCAAAAACTTCAATGACAAATTGGTGGTAAAAGGAGCTACTTTTTATACCTATCTCGTTGATGCCCTCGTTCGAAGGGATTTCGATTTCAACGGCCGTCCGGAAATTGAATATAAAGGTGAGCTTAGTAATGTGCAGGCCATACAAAATGCGGCAAAGGCCTTTGTCTACGGATTTGAATTCGGTCTAGAGGCTTTCCTGTCCGACAACTTTTCTATCATTTCGAACTTAACATTTACCGAAGGCGTAGAGGAAGAGGAAGACGGAAGCGACTCTCCAGGACGGCATGTCGCCCCAACTTTTGGGGATTTTCATTTGGTCTGGAAAAATCAGCGGCTACAGACCGATTTGTTCTTGAACTACAACGGTAGTATTCCTTTTGATGATTTGGCGGCCTCCGAACGTAGCAAAGATTATATATATGCGGTCGATGCGGACGGAAACCCATACTCCCCGTCATGGCATACTTTGAATTTCCGATCACAATATGCTATTTCGAATGCCTTGAAAGCTTCCGTTAGCTTTGAGAATATTACCAATCAGCGGTATCGTTCTTACTCTTCGGGTATCGCCGCGCCGGGCACCAATATCATTCTAGGTCTGGGGTATCGGTTTTGATTAGCATAATTCACCTATGCCTTACATAGGAGGTTATCAATTATATCTCTCCTTGCTTGGGTGAGCAACTGGTAAGACCACAAATGTGGAATGGAAAAAGGTTCCCCTCTTTAGATAAAGAGGGGAATGAATCCGCTTGCGGAGAAAGGGGAGTTTGACCCGTAAACTTGCTCAGGTATTGCTGAGCAAATATTACAAAAACCAATCTCTCGTGAGCAAGTTTGCGGGTCAAACCTTCCGCCCCGCCAAAGGCGGAACACCTCCCTTCGTCTGAAGGGAGGAGCCTTTAAAATTTCAAGTTCTCGAAAGAAATGGGGCAATTTTACACCATAAAAAAACCCTCTGGTTAAGAGGGTGATTTTATCAAAGTAGGTTTGGTTTTAATTTGGTTTGATATTTTACAAGCTTTTCGTAGGTCAAGTTCCGATTTGGGATCGTAACTTTTTCGGTTAAGTTCACAGTTTCGATTTGTCCCGATACTTCGGGGAGCACTATCACTTAATTACAATGTAAACTTACGCTCGTTTTGAGAAGTATCTAAATTATTGTTGTGAACTTAGGCCAGAATGTTGTGAAAAATACGAACGGTTCTATTTCCCCGACGAACGGTAGCTATTGAACAGACAGGCAATAGCTTCGGTAGCTTTTGTTTATGATGGGAGGGACAACGAAATGGTTTTTACCTTTCCGAAATCTTCGGTATAATCCATGTGGACAAAGTCTTTTTCAATTAATACAGAAAGTAAATTCGAGTAATCAGCTCAAAATATCTTTCACCACATGCCCATGAACATCGGTCAGTCGATAGCGTCTACCCTGGTGCTTGAACGTAAATTGCTTGTGGTCTATGCCCAATAAATGCATTACTGTGGCCTGAAAATCATGCACATGTACATTGCCCTCGACGGGGTTAAAACCAAAGTCGTCCGATGCGCCGTATGTGAAACCGGGCTTTACTCCGGCCCCGGCCATCCAAATGGTAAAGACATAAGGGTGATGGTCACGGCCCCAATTGTAGGTGTCCTTAATATTTCCTTGTAGAAAGGGAGTCCTTCCGAATTCACCGCCCCAAATGACCAAGGTGTCTTCTAACATGCCCCTTTGTTTCAGATCTTTGATCAGGGCCGCGCTTGCCTGATCGGTATCTTGGCACTGGATTTTTAATTGATGGTTCAGGTTGGTGTGCTGGTCCCAACCGGCATGCATACATTGAATAAAGCGAACATCGCGCTCGGCCAATCTTCGGGCCATCAGGCAGTTGTAGGCAAAGCTGCCCTTGCGGTGAACATCTGGACCGTACATATCCAAAATATGCTTTGGTTCATCGGAGAAGTCGGTGAGATCGGGTACGCTGACCTGCATTTTATACGCCATTTCATATTGGGCGATACGCGTGTTGATCTCGGGGTCTCCGTATTCCTTTAGGTTCATTTCGTTGAGCTGCTGCATATCATCTAAAATGGTTCGGCGCATCTCACGGCTCATCCCCTCGGGGTTTTTCAGATAGAGCACAGGGTCGCCCCCACCTCTAAATTTCACCCCTTGAAATTTGGTCGGTAAAAAACCGCTGCCCCAATAGTAGTCATAAAAAATCTGCCCACAGCTGGCTTCTTTATCTCGGGAAGTCATACAGACAAAATCCGGGAGGTCTTTGGCTGTGCTTCCCAATCCGTAGGTGAGCCAAGACCCCATGCTGGGCCTACCGGGCTGCTCGGATCCGGTTAGGAAAAAAGTGATAGCAGGCGCATGGTTGACCGATTCGGTGTACATCGATTTGATAAAACAAAGGTCATCGGCGACCTTGGCCGTTTCCGGCATAAAATCGGATACCCATGCCCCGCTTTGGCCATGCTGTGCAAAATTGCTGATTTCACCGATTACCGGGCGTGCCGCTTGTCCTCCGGTCATCGTAGAAAAACGTTTGCCCGCTGTAAGCGAATCGGGAATCTGCTTGCCATGCCACTTGCGTAACATCGGCTTATAATCAAAAAGGTCGACATGTGATGGCGCACCGTTCTGAAAAAGATAGATAACCCTTTTGGCTTTTGGTGTAAAATGAGGTAGGCCTAGCCCGCTACCCTTGAGGTTTCGTGGATTTGAAGCGAAAGTCGATAACGGATTCAGCATGCTACCCAAAGCCATACCTCCGATACCCTGTGCCATTTTTCCGAAGAAATTGCGGCGGGTCATATTGGCTTGGTAAGCTTCGAAGGGATGTAGGATTTTATTTTTCATACGAATTTATCTAAATTCAATATTTTCATTCATAATTAACCTCAAAAAGAGCCAAGACTGCTTTGCTTGAAGAACCAAGAATCAAGACAAAAAATCAGAATCTTTGTCTTGATTCTTGGCTCTAGTCTCTTGGTTCTTTTACCCTTTTTGTCATTCCGACGCAGGAGGAATCTCCTATACAGTCGAATAATCTACTGGGGGTGATTGAAACCTGTAAAACAGGAATGAACTTGATGTTTCAAACAGCCCAACTTAAAAGCTGTAACACCCCGCAAGTTCCCTCCTGCGTCGGGAGGACAAATTCGGTAACGCGATTTTCATCATTGTCTCGTTATCGTTTCATCGAGGTTCAAGAGTAACGAACTAAGCACGGTATAGGCGGCATGGTCTATCAAATCGAGTTCTTCGTTTTTTCTGTATTCCCCGATGGAGGTCAATTTTTTTGCCTCCTCGGTATTTTCGGAAAACTCTTTTCGCAATTGTCCCAGACGGTTTTGTAAAATGTCGAGCTCATCGGGCCGGGGCTTTCGCGATGTTATCCATTGAAAGGCGTAGTCGATGCGATCGACATCCTTGAGTTCGGCCGTAAGGGTCTTTTCGGCAAGAACACGAGACGCTTCCATATAGGTAATGTCATTTAGCGTAGTCAGCGCATGTAAGGGTGTATTGGTATTTAAGGTCTTTACCGTACAGACTTGTCGCGAAGAATTATCAAAAAGGAATGTCGGCCCAACGATCCGACGCCAAAAGGTATACAGACTTCTGCGGTAAAGACCGTCGCCTTCGTCTTGTTTGTAAATAGTCTTTCCGAAGGTAGCTTCGGACCAAATACCTTCGGGTTGGTAAGGTTTTACGGGTTTACCGCCAAGCGAATCGACGAGTAGGCCACTTGTGTACAAGGCTTGGTCGCGAAGCATCCAAGAAGGTAAGCGCATCCGGGTCGAGCGAGCTAGATATTTATTTTCGGGATCAATTTCAAGTATTTCTTCATTTACTTTTGACGCCTGTCGGTAGGTTGCGCTCATTACAATTTTCTTAAAAAAAGCTTTTAGGTCCCAATCGTTATCCTGAAAATCGACGGCGAGCCAATCTAGTAGCTCAGGATGGGTCGGCAACGCGCCCTGCACCCCAAAATCTTCAATAGTCTTTACGATGCCGTTTCCGAAAAAGGCCTGCCAATATCGGTTTATCGTTACACGTGCCGTTAAAGGTTGCTCGTCGGAGACCAACCATTCGGCCAATGCCAATCTGTTGTTGGTCTTGTTTTCAGAAATAGCCGGAAGTACGGCAGGAACATCCATACAGACCGTTTCTTCCAGTCTTGGTTTATTATATCCGCCCCGCTCGAGAATAAAGGTCGATCTTAATGTGTCAAGCTTATCCATAACCATCACCTGAACGGTACCTTTTGATGCTTTCTGAAGGTTCTTATGTGCGTCAATAAGTTCTTTTAAGAGCTTTCTGTAAGTATTGTCCCTTCCAGAAAAATAAGTTGCCAATTGCTGTAGGGCACCGGTTCCTCTACTTCCTGCGGGCTTTAAAAGAATACGTGGATCTACGCCCTTAATGTTTTTAGCCACCTTTGATTCAGATGGGGGAAGCCCGATTTCCCGTGGAAATTTAGTTACTTCAAAAGTGTCGACCTTTTTATTTAACCGCTCGATATATTCCTCCAGTCCGGCCATCTCCTGACGCTTTTCCTCAGAACTCATATTTAGCACGGGTTTTATCTGGCCACCATATTTACCACCTTCCTCGGAAGTCTGGTTAAAATAATCGAAGAATTGGTAGTATTCCTTCTGGGTAATGTTATCGAACTTATGGTCGTGACATCGGGCGCAGTTAAAGGTCAGGCCAAGCCATGTCGTACCCGTTGTCTCTACACGATCAAAAACATTCGTGACACGAGTCTCTTCGGGAATGGTACCGCCCTCGGTATTATAGGTATGGTTTCGGTTAAAGGCCGTTGCCAAAATATCGTTGTCCGTTGCGCCTTCAAGAAGGTCACCTGCCATTTGCTTCACCGTAAATTCGTCGAACGGCATGTTCGTGTTCAACGCTCTTATAACCCAATCACGCCATGGCCACATATCTCTGGTATAGTCGCCTTGAAAGCCATTGGTGTCGGAATATCGAGCGACATCGAGCCATTCCCACGCCCAACGTTCGCCATATCTTGGGGAGGCCAAAAGACGGTCTACAAGATTCTCGTATGCCTTTTCGGAGGTGTCATTAACAAATTGCGCAATTTCTTCAGGAGTAGGAGGTAAGCCGTTCAAGTCGAACGATAGCCGACGTATCAAGGTTTCTTTTTGAGCTTCAGGTGAAGGTTCGAGACCAAGTGATTCGAGCTTATCCAATACAAAATAGTCGATTTCGTTTTTTGGCCAATCCGTACTTTTTACCTCGGGAAGTACAGCTTTTTGAGGAGCGTTGAACGCCCAATGCGTTTTCCATTCGGCATTTTGTTCGACCCATTTCACCAAAATGGCCTTTTCTTGCGAAGAAAGACTAAGGTTCGATTCGGGGGTGGGCATTACCGTTTCGAGATCATCACTCAAGATACGTTCGATCAGTTCGCTCTCACTCGGTTTTCCGGCTACGACCGGAAATACTTCTTTGTCCTTTATCTTGGAGAACATACCTTCCTCAACATCCAATCTAAGGTTGGCTTTGCGAGCGTTTTCGTCCGGGCCATGGCAGTGAAAACAGCGATCGGATAGAATAGGCCGTACATGAAAGTTGAAATCGATTTTTTCGGGAAGGTCTTCGTAGGCGATTTCAACCGCTTCGGGCATACTGGGACCACAATTTAAAAGTATAAGGGGTAATAGCAACCAGAATAAAAATGCAAAATATTTCCTTTTCATTATTTAAATATTCCTTTGGAAGAGCATCATAAAATTTTACCCTAGGAAGATACTGATTTTTTGATGATACGAGAACTAATAGGTTTCGTCGTAAATACCGTCGAAAACTTTTGGATATCCTTTTCGAGAAAGAATGGAGTATGTTTTTTTTGTAATATTGAAATATCACTAAAACAACCGGGCAATGAAAATGACAACCCTACTACTTACAGCACTATTTTTTTCAGTAAATCATGGTCTTATGGAAAATCAAGAGGAGAAAAAATTGATTGTTAAAGAAATCGAATATGACGGAAAGGCGACATTAGATGATGTTTCAAGACTATTGGAAGAGCAAACAGAACTACACGCAATCGGAGTGTTGAATTGGGATGCATTCTCCTACGCCCCAGAAGTCAGATTTAGAATTGCTTACAGCAATAACGATATTTGGTTGAAGTACTACGTTAGCGAAGAGAATATTCTAGCCCAGCACACCGCTATCAATTCGGGAGTGGCCGGAGATAGTTGTGTTGAATTTTTCTTTGACCCTTTAGCAGATGGTAATTATTATAACTTCGAGTTCAGTTGTATCGGTACCCCTCATCTTTCGTATGGCCCGGGGCGACAAAACCGCGAGTTCGTAGATCCAAATATTATTGACGAATATTTAAAAATAAAATCTACTTTGGGAGATCAACCTTTCGATGAGAAGAAAGGTGGCCACAAATGGGAAATGACTATCGTAATACCGGCTGAACTGTTTACCAATAACAAAGGTATAAATATAGCTGGTATTGCCTCAAAAGCTAATTTCTTTAAATGTGGTGACGATACTTCCAAAAAGCACTATCTTACTTGGAACCCTGTTGGGACTCCTAGACCTGACTACCATCGTCCAGAATATTTCGGAACGGTGGTTTTCGAATAGTATCGTAATTAATTATCACATAGTTTTAATAACTTCATTGATAAAACGAAGAAAGATATAATTCGGAATACGTTGGTTTTCGTAACTTTAAGTCGTTGACCGATAAAAGTTTAGAAAGTTAGATTTGGTCATTTAATCTTTTACCGATAATCTTTTGCAAAATCCAAATTCCAGCCATTCGCTAGTTACAAATATTGGGCCTCGGATATATTCGGTCTTTGTAATTGCGATACTCCTACTTTATGGTTGTACAGAAGAAGATGACGCCTACAAAAGCAAACTGTTCGTACCGGAAGGTTTTTCATCGAACGTAGTTATCGACAGTCTTGAAGAAACAGTTCGGCACCTTGCCGTTAATGATCAGGGTGTAATTTATGCGAAGCTCAGAAATTCTACTAATTCAGGGTCTGTTGCTGCGCTCAAGGACACCGATGGCGACGCAAAGGCAGATATTGTCAAAAAGTTTTTGCCGTATGGCGCCCGTGAAAGATGGAGCTATGCAACGGAAGCTAAAATATACAACGGATATTTGTACTATAGCTCAGATTTGATAGTATACCGTATCAAACTTGATGAAAACGAAATAGAGCCTATTGGAGAACCCGAAACCATAGTAATCGATGATCATGAGCATGGCAAACATGAACATATTACAAAGCCTGTAGCGTTTGATGGTGAAGGAAATATGTATGTGCCTTTCGGGGCTCCGGGAAATGCCTGTCAAGAACCGAAACGTACTCCGGGTGCCGCAGGGTTAGATCCATGCCCACAATTAGAAGACCACGCGGGCATTTGGCGTTTTGATGCGAACAAGTTGAATCAAACCCAAAAGGATGGTACCAAATATGCAACCGGAATACGTAGCATTGTAGGTATGGATTGGAACCGCGTAGACAATAACCTCTACGTGGTTGCGCATGGCCGTGATCATCTGATTAGAATGTTCCCTGAAAAATATGGAGCTTGGGAAAGTGCGATGTTACCGTCTGAAAAGTTCTTGAGGGTTACCGAAGGTTCGGATTTTGGATGGCCTTACTGCTACTATGACCAATTGCAACAGAAAAACCTGTTGAATCCCGAGTATGGTGGAGACGGTGAGATCGTTGGCCGTTGTGATCAATTTGATAGACCGGTTATAGGTTTTCCCGGCCATTGGGCACCGAACGATATTATGTTTTATGAAGGAGACCAATTTCCCTCTCGCTATAAAAATGGAGCTTTTATAGCCTTTCATGGTTCGACCGATAGGGCGCCTTATCCGCAAGCCGGGTATTTTGTGGCTTTTGTTCCATTTGAAAACGGGCAAGCTACAGGCGAATGGGAAGTATTTGCGGATGGGTTTGCCGAATTAGATCCTATCATCAATACTAAAGATGCGGCACATCGCCCTGTTGGTCTGGCCACCGGACCAGATGGAGAATTATATATATCCGATTCTGTGAAAGGTAAGATCTGGAAGATTACGTATGATGGCGACAAGACTGGATTTGGGAAAGAACAGTTGGTGGCTATGGAAGAAAGAAAAATGTTGTCGAACATTCGCACTCCGGATAGGGAAAAAGATAACCTCATGCCAAAAAACCTTCAGGGAGGCGCAAAAGTGTATCAACAATATTGTAGTGCTTGCCATCAAATGAACGGACGTGGGGCCTCTGGACGATTTCCTCCACTTGCGGATATCGATTGGGTAACAGGTAATAAGGAGCGATTGATAAAAATTGTACTTAATGGAATGGAGGGTAGTTTGATCATAAACGATGAGGTCTATAATGGAGTAATGCCGCAACATAGTTTTCTAAAGGATACCGAAATCGCCCAAGTATTGACCTATATACGATCGAGCTTTGGGAATGAAGCTTCCGAAATTGTTGAAAGCGAGGTAACAGACTTAAGAAAAATACAGGAAGAAAGCGGTATGCCTATCGAACCGATAAAGGTAACAACGGAGTAGACCTGTCAGGTTTACAAAACCTGACAGGTCTAGCACCAAAATGAAAATATAAGCGAAGATGAAAAAATCGAAACTCAAATCAAAACTAACAGGATTTCTAATCTTGATGGTCGTTCATTTTTCCTTTTCACAGGATTATGATATCCTCATAAAAAATGGCCACTTAATCGATGCTAAAAATGGTATTGACAAAGTCATGGATGTGGCCATCAAAGATGGTAAAATAGCCAAGGTCAATACCGAGATCGCCAAGAGTAGTGCAAAAACGGTAATCGATGCTGTGGGGCTTTTTGTTTCTCCGGGCCTGATCGACATCCACAGCCATAATTTTCATGGTACAGAACCAGATGCCTATCTCAGTAACAGTTTTACCGCGTTGCCGCCCGATGGTTTTAGCTTTCGGGTCGGTATAACTACCATCGTTGATGTAGGTGGAGCGGGCTGGCGAAATTTCGGGATGTTCAAAGATCAAGTTATCGACCGATCCAAAACACGGGTATTGTCGTTTTTGAATATTGTGGGTTCGGGAATGAAAGGTGGTGCCGTGGAGCAAAACTTGGCGGATATGGATTCGAAGTTGACCGCAATGGTCGCGAATCAATATCCCGAATATGTAGTGGGTGTAAAATTGGCGCACTACAACGGATTTGATTGGACACCTACAGAACGGGCTGTAGAAGCTGGAAAACTGGCCGATATCCCGGTGATGATAGATTTTGGGGGCAGTGACCCTGAACTTTCCCTCAAAACCCTTTTTATGGAAAAACTGCGTCCCGGTGATATTTTTACGCATGCCTACGCCCATGTAGATGGGAGGACGCCCGTTGTAAACGAAAACGGAAAAGTGGCCGATTTTGCTTGGGAAGCCCAAAAGAGGGGTATTATTTTCGATGTCGGGCATGGGGGCGGAAGCTTTCTGTTCGCGCAAGCTGTTCCTGCCATGAAGCAGAGCTTTAAGCCGTATACGATAAGTACCGATCTGCACACCGGAAGCATGAACGGCGGCATGAAAGATATTATCAATGTGATGTCTAAGTTCGTGAATATGGCTATGCCCGTATCCGAAGTGATAACCGCCACGACTTGGCACTCCGCAAAGGTCATCAAACGAGAAGATTTAGGTCATTTATCAGTTGGAGCGGTTGCAGACGTTGCCATTTTAAATCTACGGGAAGGCAATTTCGGATTTATAGACACCAAAGGTAAAAAGATGAAAGGCGACAAAAAACTGGAATGCGAACTGACTATTCGAGAGGGAAATGTGGTTTATGATCTGAACGGCCTTGCTGCAAAGGAATGGGATAAATAAATGTCACCCTGAGTACTTCGACTGCGCTCAGTATAAACTAAAGCCGAAGTACTCAAGTTGACAAAAACTCAAGATGATAAGAATCGAATACTAAATAACTACAATCAATATGAATATGGAAAACAAAACGACAAGAAGGGCATCCTTTAAAAAATTAGGAATGGGGCTAGCTGCGCTCTTTGGTGTAGGTACTGTAAGTGCCATGAACAAGAACGCAAACCCTAACACCGAAAAATCGAATAAGAAAGTCGTTAGTGACATTATTATGGATCAAGACATTCCGCTTTTTTCAGGCGCGGTTAAACATGGCAATACACTCTATATCGCCGGAAAGGGTGCACACACGGAACCTTTCGAAATTAAAGCACACACCGAAATCGTACTTCAGGAATTACAAAAAGGTTTGGAGGCGAACGGCTCGTCGATGGAGCAGGTGTTAAAGGTAAATGTATATCTCGCCGATTTAGGCGATTATAAGGCGATGAACGAAGTGTTCAGAGGGCGCTTTGGAAAAAACCCTCCAGTGAGAACAACTGTTGCCACCTATGGAGGTGTACCGGGAAATTCGTTGGTTGAGATGGACTGTATAGCTGCGGTGGATTAATATGCTATAATGGTAAAAAACCAAAAATTCTATATCCCTTAATCCCCTCTGGAGAGGGGCCTAGGGGTGTGTTATTTAAAAACTCATAGAGTTTTTGGTTTTTTTGGGACAATAGAAAAATCAGGAACAGATTCCCGTTTAAGCCTGTGCTGATCACTAAAAAAAGTATACAGAAACGATAAACAGATTCCCGCCTCCGCGGGAATGACAACAAATAGCATTATTATGAGTAGAAGAAAAGCGTTAAAAACATTATCCACTTTGCCCTTGGTGGCAGGCATGTTCGGCCCCAGTCTTTTGACCGCCAAAGTTGCCGAAGAATCAGTAGCGAAACCTTTGGCACGGGATTTTTTTAAAGAACTGGGCCTGAGAACCTTTATTAATGCAGCGGGCACCTATACCTCGATGACGGGATCGCTGATGCATAAAGAAGTGACCAATGCCATTAGCTACGGAGCGACCGAATATGTGAATTTAGATGAGCTGCATGACAAGGTAGGGGAGCGTATCGCACAGTTGTTGGAATGTGAATATGCAACGGTTTCTTCTGGGGCCTTTGGTGCAATGACCATCGGTCTGGCAGGTATCATGTGCGGTATGGATGAGGAGAAGGTCAAGCAACTTCCAGATGCTACAGGGCTTAAAAATGAGGTCATTGTACAAGAAAAACATGATATTGGCTATACCCATGCACTGATCAATACAGGAGCGAAAATTGTATCGGTCAAATCGGCAAAAGATTTGGAGAAGGCCATCAACAAAAATACGGCCATGTTATGGTTTCTGAACGCCAATACCGATGAAGGGGAAATCCAGTATGAAGAATTCGTAGCCTTGGGCAAAAAGCACAATATTCCCACTTTTATTGATTGCGCAGCCGATGTACCACCGGTTGAAAACCTCTTCAAGTTTACCAAATTGGGATTCGATCTTGTATGTTTTTCGGGAGGAAAAGGAATTCGGGGACCGCAAAGCGCAGGTCTGCTTCTAGGAAACAGAAAATATATTGAAGCGGCCAGATTGCATACGCCACCAAGGGGAACGACCATTGCCAGAGGCATGAAAGTCAATAAAGAAGAGGTTTTGGGTATGCTTGTAGCACTGGAGCTTTATCTAGCAAGAGATCATAAAAAGGAATGGGAACTTTGGGAAAACCAGATTGCGTTGATAAGCGATAGTGCCAAATCGGTCAAAGGTGTGGAGACCGAAATTCACGTGCCTCCGCATGCCAATCATGTGCCCAGTCTTAAAATCCGTTGGGATGAAGGTGTTGTAAAAATATCAAAAGACGATATGCGGAAGCAATTGCGCGATGGTCATCCATCCATAGAAACTGTGGGAAGCAAAGAAGAAGTGGGCATCACTACTTGGATGATGGAACCGGGCCAAGAACGCATCGTTGCCAGAAGAGTCAAAGAAGTGCTTGAAAATGCTTAATATTAGGGAATCAATCTTGAGAAAAACCAAACTATGAAAACGATACTTGGCCTAGTAGCCTTTCTACTGCTATTTTCCTGTAATACAACCATCGAAAAAAAGGAATCCGCCGTAGTTGAAAAAGAAGCTTCACAAACACAAATCGACCCGAATTATGACCCGGAAGCAAAGCTAAAAGAATTGGGTATCGAATTAAGTACCCCTTCCGTTCCCGTGGCAAATTATGTCAACGCCGTACGCACGGGAAATCTGATTTTCTTGGCAGGCAAAGGCCCCTTAAAGGCAGACGGAGAAAATATTACCGGAAAGGTCGGAACCGACCTGACCATTGAAGAAGGTTATGAGGCGGGTCGAATAACGGGAATCAACCAGCTTTCGGTATTGAAAGCAGAACTGGGTAATCTCAATAGGGTTAAACGTATTGTAAAGGTCAAGGGTATGGTTAATTGCGCACCTGATTTTATCGACCAGCCCAAAGTGGTTAATGGCTATTCCGACTTGATGGTGGCGGTTTTTGGTGAACGCGGCAAACATGCACGTGCGGCCGTAGGTATGGGTTCTTTACCCAGCAATATTGCCATAGAGGTCGAAATGATTGTTGAGGTTACCGATTAATAAAGCCAAAACTATGAAAAAACAACTGCTTGTCCACCTGCTTCTAAAGGGCATGCTGTTTTTTTTCGTTCTCCTATTTTTTACGACTTGCCAGCCGAAGGAAAACGAACCTGAATTTTTACTGCGCACGGCACTTTTAGTCAATGAAGACCATACGTGGTACAAGGCCTTTGCTTATTTCGGGGAAATCTTGGAAGAACGTTCCGATGGAAGAATAAAAATGGAACTATATCCTTCCGAACAATTGGCCAAAGAAATCGAGGCCATTCGCATGATTCAAGCTGAGGTTATCGATATGACCACTACGGGCTCTACGCTGACGAATTGGTTTGAAGTAGCTACATTTTGCGAACTCCCATTTTTGATGCAAGATTCCCTCGATATGCAGCGATATATCAAAGGCCCTATCGGAAAGCTGATGGAACAGGAAATGATAGAGAAAACCGGACTTCGGTCTTTGGGCCATTTTCAGCGCGGCCCCAGGCATTTGACCTCGAACAGACCGATACGGCATCCCGATGATCTGAAGGGGTTGATCATTCGGGTACCCAACGTACCCTCTTTTGTTTCGACCTGGAAGGCTCTTGGCGCAAAACCGACTCCCATGGCATTTTCAGAGGTGTTTACCTCGTTGCAACAAGGCACTATCGAAGCGCAGGAAAATCCGTTCGCGATGATAAATAATGCGGGCTTTGCCGAAGTACAAAAATACCTGAACCTAACCGGACATGTATTGAGTTGGGTGTACCCTGTGGTCGGTGAAAAACAGTTCCAAAAGCTACCGCCCGACCTTCAGGAAATTTTTTTAAAGGCAGGCAAGGATATGCAGAAATATGAGCATGACCTTTTTTTGGAAAATGAAAAAAAAGTGCAAGAGCAATTAAAGGCCAAGGGCATGGAGTTTATTGAAGTCGATAAAGACGCTTTTCAACAAAAATGTGAGAAGGCAATTTACGACAGTCTTTCCCCGGAAATGCAAGAAATCTATCACCAACTTAAAGCGGAAAAAGATGCTGCATAAAACCATTGGCCGTATATTGAAATATGGTGCCCTTCTCAGTACTTGGGGTTTGATATTGACCGTGTTACTTCAGATTTTTTGTCGGTTTACCCCAATTGCCACCCCCTCATGGACGGAGGAGGCGTCGCGTATATTCTTTATTTATGCCATGTCATTCGCAGCAGGTCTGGCTATGAAAAGTGATTATTATGTGCATCTCGATATGTTCTACAACAAGTTTTCGCCAGCACTTCAACGGTTTCTGGAAAAAGCGATACCCGTAATTACATTTTTACTCTTTACCGTTATGGCGATTTTTGCTATTCAATTTATCCTATTGGGTATTCCCGAACAATCACCAAGTATGGGGTTCAATATGGGAGTCGCTTTTTTCAGCATGTTCATAATGTCAGTATCTATCTGTTATTATTTAGGGATAAAAATCAGAAAAAACTTTAAAAATACCAGTCCATGATTTGGATTTTAGTCATCGTTTTTGTGGTCTGTTTGGTACTCCGGTTTCCGATCGCTTTTGCATTAGGGCTAGCCTGTTTGAGTTATTTATTGGTGAAAGGGACGCCGTTGATTATCGTACCGATGAAAATGTATTCGGGTATCGATGTTTTTGTGCTGTTGAGTGTTCCTGGATTTATAATGGCGGGTAACCTTATGAACCACGGCGGACTTACCGAAAAGATTATAGCTTTCTGTAACCATTTGTTGGGTCATATTCGAGGCGGATTGTCACTAGTGAATATCGGTGCCTCGATGTTGTTTGCAGGTATTTCTGGAACAGCAATTTCCGATACGGCAAGTATGGGTTCTATTATGATTCCCGCCATGAAAAAGGAAGGGTATGATACCGGCTTCTCGTGTGCGGTTACGGCAGCTTCTTCTACGGTAGGGCCAATTATTCCCCCAAGTGTGCCGATGATCATAGCGGCGACCTTAAGCGGACTCTCCGTTGGAAAATTATTTTTGGCCGGCGCACTTCCGGGATTGTTGTTAGGAGTTGGACTCTTGTTTACCGCCTATTTTATTTCCAAACGAAAAAATTATCCGAAACACGAACGCAGTAGTTTGGGCGAAGTGGCCCGTGGTTTTGTAGACACCTTCTGGTCGCTCTTAATGACATTTATTATTCTTTACGGTATCATAGGTGGAATTTTTACGCCTACGGAAGCATCTATTATCGCGGTGGTCTATGCCCTGATCATCGGAAAATTTGTCTATGGGCGATTGAATTTCAAGAATATTCAGGTTGTTTTTTTAGACAGTATGAAGACCTCTGCCTCCCTGATGGTCTTGGTAGGTTTTGCTAACCTGTTTGGTTATATTTTAATAACCGAACAAATTCCGCAGACGATATCGAGTGAAATTCTAGGGTTTACGACCAACAAATATGTGGTGCTGTTGCTGATCAATTTGCTACTGATTGTAGTGGGTACCTTTATGGAAACCATTGCAGCACTTTTGATCCTGTTCCCGATTTTGTTAAAGGTTGCCCTTGCGGTCGATGTCGACCCCATTCACTTTGCCGTAATTGCCGTACTAAATTTGATTATCGGGCTGACAACGCCTCCTGTTGGAGTCTGTCTGTTCGTGGCCTCCAGTATCGGAAAAATATCGATAGGGGAGGTCAGTAAAGCCGGATTCCCTTTTTTACTGGTCAGTTTTGTGGTATTGATTTTGGTGACGCTCGTTCCTGAAATTTCCTTATGGCTGCCGAATTTGTTTATGGATTAACAAACCGGTATTGGTTGCTGTCGTGCTAAACCTGATAAGACCGATAGGCTTTAAAAAACGTAGGTATACAAATACCTCACAATGAAAACGATGAATATTCCATTTATCCTTTTAACGATATTTCTTTTCAATTGTGGCGATAACGGTAATCCGTCCAAATCCAGTGCCACAGAAAGTCAAAATAATGTTTCTGAAGTGGTCGTGGAGTATATGGCGGATACTGCCGATTTTCCAAATCCCGATCGTGGATTCTATCGCTATTCCGCAACCAAAGCAAGTAATTATACGGCCTTGAAAGAGGAAGAGCTAAAGGGCTATCGAAATCAAACAATGGCCCAGAAATCGAGCTACAGCACGGTCAGTACTTTGTTTTTCCGGTATTTTATTCTTGACACCTTTATCGGGGGGGCCATTTCCGCTGAGTTCTTGGCTCTTTTAGAGGCCGACTTTGTCACGGCGCGGAATGCAGGGGTAAAGCTGATACCGCGTTTTACCTATACAACGACATCGAGGGCAGGCGATTGTCCGACCGGTTTTATATGTCCGCCTTACGGTGATGCCCCAAAAGATATCGTTTTGGGCCATATCGCGCAATTAGGTCCCCTATTGACGAAAAATGCGGATGTCATCAATTGTATCCAAATGGGATTTATCGGTACTTGGGGAGAAAACTATTATACCGATTTCTTCGGGGATGCCTCTACTAATGCCGACCAGGGAAAATTGCTCGATGAAAATTGGCGAGACCGAATCGAAGTACTAAAAGCCGTTTTAGATGCCACTCCGAAGGATATTATGGTGCAAGTGCGCTACCCTCAGATGAAGCAACGTTATGTGTACGGCATCGACGCCACGACTGACTCAGCACCACTTACGGTAACTGAGGCCTTTTCAGAAACGGACAAGGCTCGTATCGGTATCCACAACGATTGCCTTTTTGCCAGTGCCGATGATTTTGGCACCTATGCCGATTATGGTAATACAGCCACACCTGATGCCATAGATATCGAAAACCTAAAGCCCTATTTTGCCGAAGACAGCAAGTATGTCATCATTGGCGGGGAGACCTGTAACGACGGCTATAGCCCCAAAAATGATTGTTCACCAGCTGGAATGGCCGATACCGATTTAAGGGCACTCCACTATACCTTTCTGAACGCCGATTATAACAATGAAGTGAACAATGATTGGGTAGACGGTGGCTGTATGGAGGATATCAAAAAAAATCTAGGCTATCGGTTCGTAATGAAAAAAGGTTCGTATCCATCCGAGGTTTCAGCCGGAAAAGTATTAAAACTAAGCTTGGAAATCGAGAATGTGGGCTATGCTTCTCCGGTAAGGGAAAGAACGGTAAACTTGGTTCTTAAAAACAAAACTTCGGGCAAAATCAACTTTTTTGAGTTCGAGGCCGATGTCCGTGAATGGTTCTCTGAAGTTACGCTGGCCGGAAACTTTGAACTGCCCAGTTCGCTGCCCAAAGGGGATTATGAACTGTTTCTACATTTGGCCGACACCTATAAAAGTATTTCCGACCGCCGGGAATATAATATTCGTTTGGCCAATAAGAATGTTTGGGATGAGGTTACGGGGTATAATAATTTACAGCATACCCTGGTCATCAAGTAATAGATGTTTTGACTTAGGCACATAGATAATAAGAATTAAAATGTACAGATGAAAACCAAATTTTAACCGCAAAGTTCGCAAAGAAGCCGCGAAGTTCGCAAAGAAATTCGGAAGACAAAACCTATGCGCTCATTGCATAAACCCTTGCGCACCTTGCGGTTAAACCAATATTGGACGGGTGTTGAGGCAATGACCACATTCTAAAAAGCACAAAATCCCCATTAATAGTGGTTTCACAGTATTGGTTAAGTGCCTAAGTCGATAGATGTTTTCAAAACATCTATTTTTTCTAGTATTTTGACTATATTAGTCTAATATATAAGTAATTACTGTTGAATTATGTTAGACATCATATATGGCTACCAAAGTCTACTCGATAACATCGACACCTATATCGAAAATAGTAAATTCAAGAAAGAATATCTTATTGAGCAGCTTGGTGTTTCTAGGGCTACGTTTTACAACAAGGTTAAAAAGAAGAATTTTACCATTGATGAAATGGTCATATTGAGTACTATTCTTTTTCCTGAAGAAGCTAAGGCATTTGAAATTAAGGAAGCACTTAGAATCAGCCGTGCCGATAGTAAAGCAGGAAGAACAAGAAACCATAAAGACGTTATAGCGGATGTACGTAAAAAATTGCGTACATGAAAGTAGTATGGACCAAGAAAGCGGAAACTTCTTTTAATGGTATAGTCGATTATCTTTTGGCGCTATGGCCGATAGAAATAACCACTAATTTTGTCGACATTGTTGAACATACGATTGGGTTGATAACAGAACACCCGAAAATGTTCAAGGTTTCGGAATACGACAATAAAAGCCGAGAAGCATTTATTACCAAGCATACAACAATGTTCTATAGGATATTGGATGATGAAATCGAGATAGAGTACTTATGGGGGAATTTTGATGACTCGGAGAAGATAAAGGGATTGTTAAAGTTTGAATAAAGGTTTTTTATGGATTATATACTGCTTTTCTCGACTACTATATTTTTTGGCTTGCTAGGTGGTATTGTAAACGGTATCCGAGAAGGAATTCAAAATCATCATTATTGGAAGGCAATAGTTAAAGGTATTTCAGCGTCGCTTTTAGTTCTTTTTTTCTTTTCATCGTTCGGAGTGAAATAAGCAGCAATTTAGGTGCTGAAGTATATGACTATATTATTTATGGGGGCCTATGCTTAATTGCTTCTATCTTTTCAGATAATTTTTTTGATAGTATGGCCGATAGGGTGTTAAAAAAAGCTGAGGCACTAATTGAAATGAAAGCAGAACCTGAAAGTTCTTCAAACTCAAGCAATAAAATCTTAATAGAAAAAAATATGACGAAATATCAAAGAACATAATAAGTGTCCTAGCTTAGAACAACTATGAATTTCGGACAATTTCTGGTATTTCAAAGGATGCAAATATCAATCAAACTACTGTTGCCAAAAGATTACATAATCTAGCTAAGGACGGAGTCGTTCTAAGAGTAAATGCTGGGAAGAGGGTATTGTGGGCCCTAAACAAGCCACGTAAGAAAATGAATGATTTTTAAAAGTTCAAATAAAGGATAACATTTAGAAATATTCGTTATTTATACGTATATTGTACGTACTAAATATTATGTATCATGATACGGAAAGAATTGCATTTGGATGAAAAAACGGTTTCCGCTTTGGAAGCCGAGGCGAAGAGACAGAATCGGAGTCTCAAAAATTATTTGGAATATTTAGCTATCGAACAAGCTAAAAGGTTGGAGGTGCCATCGAAGGAATACACCATAATGATGGACAATCTTCTAAACAAGTTCGATAACAATGAGATAGAGTTTTCTACAATTGAAGAAGTCCTGAACAGGAATGGCGTATCAAGTTAATATCTCAACGGATGCCGAGAAGGACCTTCAAACGGCAAAATGTTTTTATCGCATTTCCGGTCTTGAAAAGGATTTCGATACCGATTTCGTGGGACAAATAGAATATCTCAAAAACAACCCGTTTCTTTTTCAAGTATATTATAGAAATGTGAGAAGGCTACATTTTCATCATTTCAACTATTCAATACATTATTTCATAAAAAGGCAGAGCGTTTATATTTTACGAATCTTACATCATAAGCAAGATTACAAATAATTCAATGATCTATAGTTCAAATAAAATTGAAATTAGAAAATTTCAACCCATCAGAACATAAAAGTTTCATAGACTTAACCGTGGAAAGTGCTCTGGATCCGATGAAGCAACAACTTAAAATTTCTGATAGTGGAATAGTCAATGTTAATTTTATCAGTAAAATAAGTAAAGAGATCAATTTCAATTATGATTACAGGAACTTTAATTTAATTGTTTCGCCAAATGAAGAAATAGAAATAGACTTAAAAATCGATGAATTACTTGATTGGTCAAAGTTTGAAAATTTCAAGGTTGGAGGTCTTAATAGTGAAATAAATACCTTGATTATTTCTAATACCTCTTATATTGATAGTTTGATTCAAACTGCTACAAGTGCAGGTGCTAGAGATGGTACATGTTCTGATATTGAATATAAAAATTTACGCTTAGATGAAATGAATAGTCATTTAAAATTTTTTGAAGGCTACATTTCAGAAGCTAAGATTATCGATAAGACATTCATTGATTGGGGCAAAGCTCAGATTAAATATAGTGTAGGAAATGATTTAAGTATTTACCCGTTTATGGGAACATATAACCAAGAAATTGATGATAAAAGTGAGTATTTTGATTTTGTTGAAAAAATTGGTTCAAAAACTAGCAACGAGTTAATCTATCTATCCTATTTGGAGTATCTAAATAACTTATCATCATCACTTAGGATAATGAGCAATATTTCAGATACATATTCAAAAGATCGCGAACAGCTTAAAAAAGATTCAACAACAAACTTTCCGATTGCATTTGATATGATAAAACGACTACCTGATAATAAGGAAAGAGAATATATTATGGCCTACGCATTTCTTGGTAATAAAATGGTACCCGAAAGTTATCGAGATAGTTTAAAACTCTATGTTAATTCAAATCTGATTGCAATACCCGAGATAGAGGACGAAAATGAGAATTTGAATATTCGATACCTTATAGAGAACTATAATATTTCTGAAAAGGAAAAAAAGGAACTCCTCGATTTATATGCTGACACAGAGGGCAAGGTGATTTTTCATGATTTTTGGTTCGCTACTTGCGCACCTTGCATTAAGGAGTTTCCTCATTACAAGGATTTAATTGCAAGTAACGACAATGACGTGGTTTTCATCTTTTATGGAACCTATATGAAAGAAAAGGAATGGAAAAATACGATAGAAGAGTTTGATTTGAAAGGCCGTCATCATTTGTTAAGTAAAGACCAATTAGCATTTTTTCAAAAATATTTTGGTGTTCAAGGGTTTCCGCACCACCAACTAATAAATGCCAATGGTAATATTGTAAAAAAAAGAATTCAACGTGTTTACCCGAGTAGTTTTGAACGTATAAACGAGCTAATCACAAAACACAAATTCGACAGCAATAAAGAAACTGACGGTTAAATAAACCTATCTCTGAAACCAAAGTTCAAATAAAGGATGGATTAAAACAAAAAACATGCTCAAAACCAATCTTCTCATATACGTTTTCCTTCTCACAGGAATAACCTCCTACTCACAAACCACCTACGAACTAAAAGAAAACATACCCTATTACGACACAGCCACCCAAACTTCCGATATCTACATCAAAAATCGCTGTAAATTAGATGTATATTATCCAAAGGATACGACCAACGTGTCAACAGTGGTATGGTTCCACGGTGGCGGGTTGGAAAACGGCGAAAAACATATTCCCGAAGGCTTGTTGGAAAAAGGTGTTATTGTAGTTGCCGTAAACTATAGAATGCATCCAAAAGTAAAGCATCCCGTTTATATTGAAGATGCATCGGCAGCGGTGGCTTGGACGTTCAAGAATATTGAAAAGTACAACGGAAACCGCAAAAAGATTTTCGTTACGGGGCATTCCGCCGGAGGCTATTTGGCAAGTATAGTAGGCCTTGATAAAAGCTACTTACAAAAACATGACATCGATGCGAACGATATTGCGGGTTTGATCCCCTTTAGTGGCCATACGATTACACATTTTACCATCCGTAGAGAAATGGGTATTGAGGGCACCCAGCCCATCGTTGATAAATATGCGCCCTTGTTTCATGTACGTAAAGATGCACCGCCGATGTTATTGATTACCGGCAATCGTGAACTGGAACTTTTGGGCCGTTACGAAGAAGTCGCCTATTTCTATAGAATGATGAAGGTAGTTGAACACCCCGATGTTGAATTGATGGAGTTGGATGGTTACGGGCATAATATGGTGTATCCTGCGATTCCTTTACTTTTAAATTTTGTGATGGAAAGATCGGTGGTATCCCAACTTTGACAAAGTTTGGGCGTCATTTAAAAAAATCTTTAATGCCTTTCGCTATTGAGTGTTGTTGTAGGAGTTGGGAATAACTTTGTCAAAGTTTATTCCCCGCCGACCAAGTTCCCTTCAAAATTAACTTCCATCGCAAACGGATTTAAAATCTTGTCTGTCAAAATGCTTGCCGTTCTTCGATCGAGAGGAGTTTTTTCATCGAATTCTTGTTCGATGCCCCAGCTTTTCCAATTAGTTTGAATGGATGCGACAAGATAATCGGGATTTAGTATTTGTACAACGGACATCATAAACGGAAGCGTAATTCCCTGCCCCGAAGCAGGCACTTTTTCAATTTTTGGATAATAGGCAAGCAACCCCATTTTCCATTCATATTCTGAAACGATCCGATCGGGATAGAACCAAGTCTGGTTGGCCCATTTATACGGAATTCCGAAGCCCTTTAATATTCCGGCGGCACCGATGCGTTGCATTGCCGCAAAGCCGTCATCATCACTTTTTACATCATAAAAAGGCATTAGGTAGGCATTACTTTCCAAAAGTGCATTTTGTACGCTTCTGATCGATACCCGCGAGGGACTCTTACCTTCCAGAATCGATGTGGCCGCCAATGCCCCGGCCGCTTGGCCGATACCCAAGACCACGGGTTGTAGTCGTGTCGCTCCGTTAACAATGTTGGAAACACTGATGTTCTTTTCGGCAACGATAAAATTCTCGACCGTTTCAGGAACTAGACTTCCGATGGGAATGTTGTAACTCGGCACCCTTATATTGATAAAATCGATTTCAGGTGTTCCTTCCGGATTTTTATCGCGATGATGATCGATAGGGTAATCGCCTACGGCCACTCCGGTTTTATAAAAGTCAAAGTCATAGGGCCTTTCCAGATGGTCGACGGTCAAAAATGTTTTGCCTTTTACACGTCGCGCTTCACGGTCATAGGGTATCATCGGAAAATTGTCTTTGGTCGGAAATTCTTCGGCGACCCTCAAATTTTCGAACCCCAGTTCGTTTTGAATGTAGAAGACAAAACCTTGGGTAAAGGCTTTGGCTTCTTCGAGCCGATTTGCTCGTTGTTCCATCGTAAGTTCGGGCCAATTCAGATAAAAATCATTACCACAGTTCGGCCAGTTGATCATGTATTTATTGTTGGGCAGTTTGCCGTAGTCTAGCATTTGTTCGCAACCCGATACGCCACCGAACATTTCGCCATCTTCGCGTTTGCAAGCACAGGCGTATGCTTTTGAATCATAATTTTGAGGTTGTTTGACTAGTCCACGTTTACCCTTTTTGTCTCCAACATCCTCCAAAATAATACAATAGGTCATGTCCTGTACAATGCTATTGGCCGTTTCGGGCGCTTCCGTTTCACCGGTATCATTTTTCGAATCCATTCCTAAACGGAAATCCGCTCTGACTAAAGGCAGTAGTTCCCCGATTTCCGTAGCATCCACAAGTATTTTAGCCTTTGTGGTGAACGTCTTTCCTTTTTGTTTGTATGTAACGAACCATCCATCTCCTTCCTTTATAACCTCAGTATAAACCGCATTAAAAGCAGTGTCCAAATTAGGAATAGCGGCCATTTCTTGCAGAATTTGATTCCCAATCGAAGGTTCAAATAAGGTGTGGCTTACCCAACCGGTCGCCAAAGCTTTGGCTCCCCCATAATAGTCACGTAATTTTTGTTGAAACTCCCCCCAAATACCCGATGGCATCTCGTGATTGCCATCGATTGCGGATACGCCTGCCGAGGTCAGCATGCCACCCAACCAAGTGGTAGACTCGATAATCTGCACTTTGGCACCCATACGTGAGGCCTGTATACCTGCGGATGTTCCGCCCGCGCCGCCACCTATGATGATTATATCAACTTGTTTTTGGGCTAGTAGTGTCGAAAGCCCTATCAAACAAAAAAGTACTGTGAGAGAATGTTTTCGCATATGTGTTTATTAGTCCCTTAAATTACAAAAAGACGACGAACTGTAATATATTGAAAAAGCGATAGTACGGCATAAAAAAATTTTCATAGATGCGTTCGTCGACAAACGTCGATATAGGTAAGTAGAAGATACCGAAAATAGGGCTAGTAGCTTATTTTTCGGATGGGCGTTCATCGAAAAGTTGTCAATAAACTTTGACGCACCAAGGTATTTTAAGTACTTTGGATGAAAATTCCTACTTATGCAGAACTATGTCGTTCTTATCAGTTTTTTCGCAATCTGCTTTGCTATCGGGTGTCTCCTCACGGTTTATCTTACTAATGACCGTTAATACATTGTTTCTTTATTATCAAGTTAGAGGTTGAAACCTTCAATTTTATTGTAGCTATTTTTTCTATAAACATTTTAGCCACATGCGTTATTGATTATTGGGTTACTTTGGCTTTCTCCCTAAAGAACCGAATACCTCTTTAACACAGTAACTATTGGTAATTTCATCGCTGCTGTAAAAACTATAGATTTTCAATGCATAGTGGTTTCTTAAAGAAGTGAATAATCGAGGTTCGTTCGTGCGACCAAAAGACCTTAATTCTTGTTCGGGTTTTCGGCAATGGGGTGTCTATAAATGTGAATCGTTTTGGACGCGGTCGAAAACTTCTAAAATTCTACTGTTTTCACGTATTTCTAAAACCAAATTTTGTTAACTTACTTGGTCTAAACCCAAGGTGAGGGTATGCTATTGGTATTGAAAATTAATTTGCAGAAAATTCACCGTTGCCGAGAAATTCTAAATCTAACTAAATATCATTGAAAATGAAATCAAGTAGAAGATCCTTTATTAAAAAGACCGCTGTTGCCAGTTCTGCCGTAATTGCGGCACCCACTATTGTGTCGGCCAGTGTTTTCGGTGCCAACGACCGTATCAATGCCGCCGTTCTAGGAGTTCATGGACGCGGAAAAAATCATATCGAAAGCTTGATGCAATTAGAGAACGTACGGGTAACGACCTTATGTGACCCCGATATGAACCTTTTAGAAGAACGCAAAAAATCGTTCAAGGAAACCTACAATAAAAAAGTAAAGTTAGAGCAGGATCTTCGCCGTGTGTATGAAGATAAAGATATCGATGTGGTCAGTATAGCATCGCCGAACCATTGGCATGCCCTTTCGGTTATTTGGGCCTGTCAGGCAGGTAAAGATGTTTACGTCGAAAAACCCGGATCACATAATATTTGGGAAGGCCGTAAGATGATCGAGGCCGCCGAAAAGTATGACCGTATCGTACAGCACGGCGTACAATTGCGAAGCTCTCCGGCAGTCAACGAAGCTATTAAATTGATGCGCGATGGTTACATCGGTAGAGTGTATATGGCACGTGGACTCGTCTTTCGTTGGAGGCCCAGTATCGGTGATGCAGGCACTTCACCTGTTCCGGAGGGAATCGATTATGACCTATGGACGGGCCCTGCGCAAAAAAAACCATTTTCTGAGAACTTGGTGCATTACAATTGGCATTGGAATTGGGACTATGGTAATGGCGATGTCGGTAACCAAGGTATTCACGAGACCGATCTCTGTATGTGGGGTTTAGATGTTGGGCTACCTAATAAAATCACCTCTATGGGGGGTAAATTTCTTTGGGACGATGCCAAAGAGGTACCCGAAGTATTGACATCGATTTACAAGTACCCGGACGAAAAGAAGATCATACAATTTGAAGTACGCCCGTGGTGTACCAACACGGAAAGTGACGCTACCGTAGGTAATATTTTCTACGGGGATAAAGGCATATTAGTGGTCGATGGCTATGATAAATATACCACCTATTTAGGCAAAGACAGAACACCCGGGCAAGCGGGAAGTGATGGAGGCGAGGCCGCATCGGGTATGGACCGAGGTGCCGGAGGTACTGTAGGCCACTTCGCCAACTTTATCGATGCCGTACGCAAACGCGATAAAACAATATTGAACGGACCGGTAGAAACCGCGCACCTTTCATCGGGCTTGGCGCATTTGGGTAATATTTCATATCGTCTAGATCGACAACTGACCTTTGATCCCAAAGCGGAAAAATTTGTCAATGACCCTGAAGCCGATAAAATGCTGAAGCGTGACTATCGTGCAGGGTTTGAGGTGCCGGAGAATGTTTAGGTGAAACAGAATTGATAAGTTTTGGTATTACATATAGACATCGGCTATTGTGGTTGGTGTCTTTTTTTATGGACCAAAAATGGGATTATGTTTCAGAAGGAGTTTTGTAGAAATATGACTAATTTAAGTGGTTGAAATTTTATAAGGGAGATATGATTAGTAATTATAGCCCTACTTTATATAGCATTAAAAAATGGACTTAAAAAGGGTCAAAATAGAAGGACTTCAAATTTTTAAGATTGACAAAGACGTTAATCAGAAGGTTAACTTACATACACCAGAGCCAATAGATTCTCAAGTCCAAAAAGCAAGAAAAAAAATTAAAAAAGGAAAAGGAAACCTCTTCTTTATGAGTGAAGAGGGCGAAGCTCATCAAGCAACGACATTTACGCATAAAAAAAAAGTTTATGCAGGACACGCGCCTAATTTAATCCACATTTATTTCGACCAAGCACTTGCCCAAATTCAATGGTCTAATAAATATGCCGATTCATTCCAGTTTATTTCAAATCAAGACTTGGCAGATATTGGCCTTTTGCAAGGCAGAATTTTTAATAAGTTCATTCAATTGAGAGTAAGTGCAATAGTGTTTTTACATCTATCTATTGAAGCCTTCATAAACTACATCATACCCGAAGATTTCATTTATAGTAAAATTGAAACAACGAATTCATATAAATACTCAGAACAAATTACAAGACTTAATAAAAAACAAATTGAGCGTTGGACTACTTTTCAAGAAAAAGTTGAAAAAGTTATCCCTCAAATAGAAAAATTAGGTTTTGACTGCAAAAAGAATTCCAAAATTATAGGTAGAATTTTAGAGATTGGAAAAATTCGAGATGAAATAGTACATCTTAAGTCAAAGGACAAAGAGTCGATGAGTTATTACAAAGAAATTTTCAACTTTATAGGATCTAGGGATTTAATGGAATACATGCACTCAGCAAAAAAATATGTAAATATCCTAGAAAAGAATTTTATCAAAATTGAAAATGTTGCCGAAAAAGGACATCCGACGGAAATACAAATTGAAGAAGACAAATATTTAAATCTTGGTCTGTTATTTGAGGTTGTTAGAATTCGAAAAACTAGAATTACTATTTACATTAAAAAGTGGAAAGGATTAACAAAAAAAAATGAAAAGCTTGTTGCCATTTTAGGGAATTTACAGTTAATGGATGCTATGAAATTAATATATGACTACTTGATTGAAGAAGAAAAAACTCGTTTCAAAATTGAAATATTCAAAACGGAGGACCAGATAAAATAACGCTACATAACAAAACCTCCTATGAGAATCCATAGGCCAGTTCCCTAAACTGACTATTTCTAATTTTGTAACGGCATAACTTTAATCCCCATGGCAAACAACAAACTCCTAGTAAACGAACGACAGACCGACCTTGGTAATTTTATGGTGGGTCGATTGTTGCCATTTCGAAAAAAAAGACAAGTAGGCCCGTTTACTTTTATCGACCACATGGGTCCGGCAACCTTAGGAAACGGCACTTATGTCGATGTCGACCAGCACCCCCATATTGGTTTAAGTACTTTGACCTATCTCTTCGAAGGCGAAATCGAACACAAAGATAGTATTGGAAGTGAACAGATAATTACACCCGGTGATGTTGGTTTTATGACCTCGGGAAGCGGGGTAAGCCATACCGAGCGAACACCCGTGGTGAGACGCGTTAACGAAACCTTTGTAATGCATGGCTATCAAATCTGGGTCGCGCTGCCCAAAGAAAAAGAAGAGATGGCACCTCGATTCGATTATTACCCGAGTACCGAGATACCAAAATGGCAAACCGAATCGCTCCAATTCAAATTGGTAGCAGGAAATGGCTTTGGTAAGTCCGCTTCTTTGCAAGGCTATTCGCCCCTATTTATGGTCGATATATTTGCCGAAAAAGCGACAATTTTAAATCTTAACGGGCAATTGGAAGGTGAGGTCGCCTTTGTTATTGTCAAAGGCGCTATAACCGTAGAAGATGAAAAGGTCGAAGCCGGCCAAATGCTGATCAGTAAAACTGGTTGTCAATGTGAAATTCATTTAGATGAAGACACGCAACTCTTACTTTTTGGAGGTGAGCCATTACCCGAAGAACACTATCTATTATGGAATTTCGTATCACACAGTAAAGAAAGATTACAACAAGCCAAGGAAGATTGGAAAAATAAAAAATTTCCAAAAGTACCTGGCGATGAGACGTATATCCCGATTTCGGAAATGTAATCAAGCACTAAGTTCTGTAATTACTTCAGTAGGATTTTAGTGCCCCAAGTTATTGGGTTATTAATTATTGAGTTATTAAGATGTACATCTAAGTAACATATTAACTCAATAACCTTCTGCAATTTTGTTAGTGTCAAAAAACCCGCCCGTTCGTCGTACGCTGTTCATATCTTATGAAGACACGGATATTATTGCTATTAAAGCCTGTCGAAAGCTCCTCCCTTCAGACAAAGGGAGGTGGATCCGCCTTTGGCGGAGACGGAGGGTTTGACCCGCAAACTTGCTCGCGTACATTTGGTCTTAGCAAGTTTGCGGGTCAAACTCCCCTTTCTCCGCAAGCGGATTCATTCCCCTCTTCGTCTGAAGAGGGGAGCTTAAAAGTGCCTATAAAATTTGTGTTTACACTGTAGCCGTCCGCAGGCGGGCCTATATGCTTCAGTATATAATGATTTAGTTCAAAAGAATTTTAATCACCTGTTCTCGCATAAGGCCATTTTCGATATTCTGCTTGAAGTTCTTTGACCTTGTTTGGGTGCTGAGCGGCCAGATTGGTCATTTCCGTAGAATCTTTTTTAAGGTTTACCAGAAATAGTTTGTCCTTGATTGAGTCTAATTCACCTTTGTTAGAGCTATCCATCGGTTCGCCGATTAGTTTCCAATCTTTTTTGCGAATGGCCCAAGAACCATTGTTCTGCCAAATAAAACCAGTATGGGCGGAAGGCGATTTTCCATTTTTGATAATCGGCAAAAGGCTTTTCCCTTCTAAATTATCGGGCACTTCGATTCCACATAATTCAGCGATGGTCGGAAACCAATCAATGTTCAAAGCCATCTGGTTTCGCGTTTCGTTTACGGGCAAGTGACCTTTCCAACTTATTATCGCCGGTACGCGAATACCGCCTTCGAAGAGACTGAACTTGGCGCCACGGAAAGGGCCTGCACTACCGCCACCGCCAAAAGTGCGTTCTTCAGTAGAGTATCCATGATCGGACTGAAAGATAACCACGGTATTTTCTCTAATTTTCAGCTCATCCAGTTTTTCGAGAAGTTGGCCAATACGTTCGTCGATGGTTGTAATAAAAGCGGCATACTCTTTTCGTGGTGACTCGAGATCGGCGTAGTGCTTCCGCCATTTTTCATCGGGTTGTAAAGGGTAATGCGGTAAATTGATGGCGTAGTAGAGAAAGAAAGGGTCATTTTTATTTTCAGCTATAAACTTCTCGGCTTCGGTTTCCATCAAATCTGGAAAGTATTCCCCATCACGCCAAATTTCCGTTCCGTTTTCCCAAAGGTCATGGCGATTGGGTCCGTTCCAATAGAAAAAATGGGAATAGTTGTCGATACAGCCGCCCATATGTCCGAATGAGGAATCAAAACCTTGTCCGTTCGGCATGGTTTCGGGGGTATAGCCCAAATGCCATTTACCGACATGGCCAGTTTTATATCCCGCTTTTTTCATCATTTCAGCTATCGTAAAACGATCCGTTGGCATACCTTCTTCACCTTTGGAAGAGGAAGCATTCCCCGGAAGTCCCGCAGCATGTGGATTCATACCTGTTAACATCGAGGCCCGAGAAGGGGAACATACCGATGCGGCAGCATAGAATTGGGTAAACCGAACACCTTCTTTTGCCAACCGGTCCATATTGGGGGTATACAGGTCTTCCGAACCGTAGCAGCCCAAATCGGCCCAGCCTTGGTCATCGGTCAGAATGACGATTACATTGGGTTTTGAAGACTCGGTTTTTTGACCATAAGAAACTAATACCGATAGTAGAAGAAAAATTAAAATCAGACCCGAGAGTAAACTGCTATTTAGTTTTGATGCTATCATTAGTGTCCGTTTAGTTTTGGGTATAATTTATCAAAAAACGGTTCATGTTCTTTCAGTCCCTCATAAAAGAAAAATACCTCGTTTTCTAGTCCACGTTTGCGATTGACTTTTATCATTCTTTTTAAAAATCGTTTTGAGGGAGAATAATCACCTACTTTTAAAAGCACTCCGGGAATAAGTGCGGTGCGCTTGTCTTCGGGCATAAATTCGAGATTGGCGTCCAAGGTATTGGTGTACGCCTTTATATTATAGCGGTAAACCTGTGGAATAATATAATCGACCCACCCGTTTTCGACCCAAGTAGGCCAGTCTTGCAGGTATTCCTCTTTGCTCCATGGAAAAATGCTAGGAGCCATGGTCACAGAAACTTCCGGGTCGATGCTTTTGACCGTTTCATATATTTTTTTTGCGAAAAGGTTCAGTTTTTTTGCGCGCCAATCGACCCAAAGCGAATCTTTATAGTTTTGAGGTGGTGATTTGCCATTATGTTCTTTTTTATACAAAGAAATGGTCAGTTCGTCATAACCTGCCGTGGAAGGGTTGGCAGGTAATCGATCATCACCTTGAATGCCATCTACATCATATTTTTCTATAACCTCCGTTATCAGGGAAAGTAAAAATTCTTGTACTTCGAGATTAAAGGCGTTCATCCACTGAAAATTATTCTTGGAAACTAATTTACCTTTTTTGTCAATAGCTTTCCACTCCGGTTTTGCCCTTAGGATATGGCCACCGTCTTCTTCTTTATAGCTACTTGAGAATCCGAATTCGAACCAAGCATGCACTTTGAGTCCCTCGGCATGGGCTTCTTCAATAAGTGTCGCGAGCATATCGTGCTCCGCGAATCTTGGGGCTACTTTTTTGCCAAATTCCCTCTCCATGACCTCGCTTGGGTACAAAGTATAGCCGCGATTCCAAACGACTACATATATCTGGTCGATGCCATAGGTTTTGCAGCGCTGTACTACTGCTTGAATACCTTCTTTGGAATCTAAAGCTTCGCTTGCGACATCGGTAAGCCAGATACCTTTTTGGGATTGCGAAGCACAAAAGTTGCCTATGAGCAATAGACAAAGAATCGAAATGTGTTTGAACATCAACATAAAAATAAATTGTTTCAAGTTTCTGGCTTCAAGTTTCAGGTTATTTCAACTTGAAACCTGATACAAAAGAAACCTACCCGACAGCAGGCGATCCTTTAACTACTTTTCCAGACTTTTCCAAACCTCTAACAAAGCCCTTGGCACATGAAAACATCCTTTCCATTTTCCACCTTTTAAATGTAATAGAACTTCGCCTTTACGGTTGAGGTAGCCATACCATTCGCCGCCATTTTTTTGATCGCGAAAATGGTTCCAAGTATAGTCGTGTACTTTTTTGAACCAAGCCGCCGCTTTCGGGCTTTGGTTATAGGCATAGGTTTTGGCCAAAGCTACCAAAGTTTCCAAATGTACCCACCAGAGTTTTTGGTCGTGTTCCAGTTGTTGGGGCGGATGGCCTTTAAAATCCATAAAATAAAAAATTCCGCCGTGTTCATCGTCCCAGCCATGTTCGAGCTGTTGGTACAAGATTTTTTCTGCTTTTTCAATCAGTACTTTATCGTTCTTGCGGATGCCCAATTTCATAATAAACCACATCGCCTCAATAGCGTGGCCGGGATTTAGCAATCTTCCCTCGAAACTGTCGACGAATTCTCCGGTGTCTGAAATATTTTCTAAAACCAATCCGCTTTCCTTGTGATAGAATTTGTTCAGGATAAGATCGATAACGGAATCGGTAACCTTTTCAACCTCCTCGGAACCCAGCAAATGTTCCAACTCCAAGGAAAGGTTGCACAGAATCATCGGAAGGGCAAAATTCTGTAGCTTACGTGTGCCGGGATAAATTTTGTTGTATTCCCCCTTTGGGTTTTCTTGCCGTTTTAAAATGTTAGCGAATGTAGTTTTAGCGATTTCTGCATACCGTTGTTCGGGTGCGATTTGATATAAAGTACCAAAAGCCATAGCGGCAAAACAATCCGAAAAAATATTATAAGGCTGTACCAACGGTTGCCCTTGACGGTTTAGGGAGAAATACCAGTTGCCTTCAGAATCAGAACCATTTTTTTCTAGGAAATCGGCTCCTAGCAATGCCATTTCTTTCCATTTAGGATTTGGTTCGACCTCTTGAAAGAGTTTGGCGAACATCCATACCTGTCTTGCCTGCAACCAGATAAATTTATCGGTATCGAAGACTTCTCCGGTTTCGGTGAGGCATGTAAAATAGCCGCCGTGTTCCGAGTCAGGGGAATGATTTTCCCAAAAGGTGATGATTTCTTTTAGGAGTTCGTTTTTGTATAGTGCTGCGTAGTGTTTCAAGTACTATGTTCTTTTATTGTCATTCCCGCGAAGGCTGGAATCTTTCTAATTTCTTTCCATGCGTTACTGAGCCTATCGAAGTGAAAGCGGGAATCTTTTTTCAGCTCCTTCCCTTGGATAAGGGAAGGTGGATTCGCCTTGGCGAAGACGGAAGGGATTGAAAGCCCAAGCCTTTGGTTTTAAAACAAACTTGTGGTAATTGGTACCAGGGCTCGGGCTTTCAACCCCTCCGCTTTTCCATCCGCCTATCGGCGGAGAAAAACCACCTCCCCTCGTCTGAGGGGAGGAGCTTCTAAAGATGCTTTTCAGCATAATTTTTAAACTTCATATTTCTCACTCCCATTCCCATTTTATTTCTGTCCTCCCCCTGTGGGGGATTTAGAGGGGGTTCGGGCCTAGTGCGCTCTCCATATACCGATTATACAAATGCCCAGCCTGTAAATACCCCGACTGCGGACTCATAAAATGCGAGAACTCGAAGGTAATCGCTTTTTCGGATCCGGCGCGTTTGGCGGCTTCCAATTTGAATAATAGTTTTTCCCACTTAATGGGTAAAAATTTTATGGGCATATCGCGATCAAAAGACTCGGAGTTCGTCCACGACTGTAGTCCGTATTTGTCGGCTAAGGTTTTGTTCAAACGGAGGTAGTCTTCCAAATCATTATAGCCTACGTGACCATCCTGAAAGGCAACGATATCGATACTGTCTTTGATACCATCGAAAATCTCGTCCCATTCGTTTTCATGTTCCTTTAGGGAAATACCGGTATCTCTCATTAGATGGCCTTCGGTAGCGGCAATAGCTTTTTTTCCATCTATCCAAGGGGATATCAATACGGGTAAACCGCCGCTTACTGCCTTGCAGTGGTCGCCCAGCTTCGCAATGGAATCGACAGCGCCTTTTGTCTTTCGACTCAGTTCTAAACTAAGGTACCAGCCACCAAAACTTTTATAGTGACCGTAGGTTTTATACACCTCTTCAATGATATGAAGATTCAGGTCTATCTCTTGGCGCATATCGCCGGTTTCCCAATATTTGCCGCTGTCATAGGTGCCGAAATAGAAGGTCATTCCATATTTGTCCGACAATTCTAGAAACAGTTTGACCAAATCTATCGGTGGGCGAAAGCGCCCATGCTTTTCAATTAAATATTCTGAAGGATAGGTCAAAAACTGATGGTACCCGCAACGAATCAAAACTACGGTATCGATGCCCATCTTTTTCATGTGCACGAAATCGACGTCCCACTCTTTAGGCCCCCAATTCTGATGGGGAATATCATGACTGATTTCGTCTATGAATGTACCTGTTATTTGCATATTTTAATCATTAGAATTCCCCGAGGCTCTGCCTCGGGCGTCGCGTACTGAGATTCATATATTTGTGGTTATGAGTGAAC
>ENA-ORXU01000278-ORXU01000278.1-marine-metagenome-genome-assembly--contig:-NODE-278-length-63944-cov-7.195484_pt1 | contig 63944 bp, 58 predicted proteins | sample MGYA00237869_ERZ511484 | MGnify/ENA metagenome assembly ERZ511484 | reverse complement strand
GACGGCATCAGCATCTTCCTGATCAGCCACGACATCGAGGACGTGTTCGAGCTGGCCGATCGCGTGGCGGTGATGAAGAACGGCCAGATGGTCGGCGATGCGCCGGTGCACGCGGTGACCCGCGACGAGGTGCTGGGCATGATCATCCTGGGCAAGTGTCCGCCCGGTGCCACGCGCGGCCCCGGCGCGATCGACTGATCAGGCCCTATCCCTTCAACGACACCAGGCAGGAACGAGCGCCGCATGAGCACAGGCTTCTTCAACGACATAGGCCGGATTCCGTTCGAGGGGCCGGGATCGACCTCGCACCTGGCGTTCCGCCACTACGATCCGGACGAGCAGGTCCTGGGCAAGCCGCTGGCCGAGCACCTGCGCTTCGCGGCGGCCTGGTGGCACAGCTTCGCCTGGCCGGGCGGTGATCCGTTCGGCGGGCAGACCTTCGAGCGGCCCTGGTTCGGCGACGGCATGGCCGATGCGAAGCTCAAGGCCGATGTGGCGTTCGAGATGTTCGACTCCCTCGGCGTGCCGTACTTCTGCTTCCACGATGCCGACATCCGGCCCGACGGCGGCTCCTTCGCCGAGAACACCGCGCGGCTGCAGGAGATGGTCGACTACATCGGCCCGAAGATGGAATCGGTGGGCACGAAGCTGTTATGGGGCACCGCGAACCTGTTCACCCACCGCCGCTTCATGGCCGGGGCCGCCACCAACCCCGATCCTGCGGTCTATGCGTTCAGCGCGGCCACGGTCAAGACCTGCATGGACGCCACGCTGGCGCTCGGCGGCGAGAACTACGTGCTGTGGGGCGGCCGGGAAGGCTACGAGACCCTGCTGAACACCGATCTGGCGCGCGAGGATGCGCAGGCGGGGCGCTTCTTGAACCAGGTGGTCGAGTACAAGCACAGGATCGGCTTCACCGGCGCGATCCTGATCGAGCCCAAGCCGCAGGAGCCGACCAAGCACCAGTACGACCACGACGTCGCCACGGTGTGGGGTTTCCTGCAACGCCACGGTCTGGAGAACGAGGTCAAGGTGAACATCGAACAGGGCCACGCGATCCTGGCCGGGCACAGCTTCGAGCACGAGATCGCGCTGGCCGGTGCGCTCGGCATCTTCGGCTCGATCGACATGAACAGGAACGACTACCAGTCCGGGTGGGACACCGATCAGTTCCCGAACAACACCCCGGAGGTAGCGCTGGCCTACTACATGATCCTGCGCGCCGGCGGCTTCACCAGCGGCGGCACCAACTTCGATGCCCGCCTGCGCCGCCAGAGCCTGGACCCGGAGGATCTGCTGGCCGCCCACATCGGCGGCATGGACGTGTGCGCCCGCGGCTTCAAGGCGGCGGCGCGCATGATGGAGGACGGTGCGCTGGAACAGGCCCTGGCCGAGCGCTATGCCGGGTGGGACGCCGAGCTCGGGCAGACGCTGCTGGCGGGCTCGACCGGCCTTGCCGACATCGCCGAGCGGGTGAGCGCTGAAGCAATCGACCCGCGGCCGAAGTCCGGGCGGCAGGAGATCCTGGAGAACCTGGTGAACCGGTACGTCTGATGCCGGTCGGCGTGCGCTGGCGCACGCGGGCGTGCGACAGCGCCGTCGCGCCGGTGCTAGAAGTTCAGCGTCGCGCCCTGCCGTGCCTCTTCGTCCACCAGCATCCGGCACACGTCACCGGTCTTCTTGTTGGAGTTCTGCACGGTCGAGGAGATCAGGCCGACCAGGCCACCCTTCTCGTTCAGCACCGACGAGAAGTAGCACTCCGCCCGAACCGGCGTGCCCTTGTAGTCGCCGTTCAGGTTCAGGGTCGGTGTATAGGGAGGGAAGGTGCCGCGCATGAACGGCTCCTCGTTGGCGGTCAGCGTCAGTTGCGTGCGTTGCACGTCGTAGCTGCCGGCGAAAACGATCGGCGGATCACCGACGGTACTCGTCTGGGGCAGCGCGGTACGTGGCTGCGGGGCGGCACAGCCGGCGGCGAGGGCGAGCGAGAAGACGAGCGCGGCAGTGCCGCAGGTTCGAACTGACGTCATGGGGGTCTGCTCCTGCAGAGAATGAGAGTGCTTCGCCGACCCGTCATGGGCGGCGAGCCCATTGTCCCCGAAGCGCGAGACGAGCCGACGCTCATCCGGTGAATCGATGGATTTCGTGCGGCCCGCTCCGGTGGGCGGCGCCGGTATCGTACCGTACCCACCTTGCGGAACTCGCTGCGTCCGATACCATCCAATCGGTATCGGACCACGGTCCGCCAGACGGTGACGAGCAGCTTGTACAACACCAGGGCAGGGCAGTTCACGGACCGGCATCGACGAGGCGTGCGGCAGGCGGCGCTCGCCGCCGCCTGTGCCGCCGGCCTGCTGTCGATGCCCGTGCAGGCCGAACTGGCCATCTGCACCACACCGCAGCGTCCCGACTGTCCGATGGCCCTGTCCGGCGTGCCGAACGGCGAGTTCACGTTCAGCCGGCTGATCTTCGCCGACAATCAACGCGCCATCGACGATCTGGGCGATCGCATCGGCTATCCGCACTGGCAGGCCGACTGCTCGGAGTCCGAACCGCACTTCATCGCGGCGATGAAGCGCCTGACCGAGCTGGACACCAACAGCGACAGCCAGTCGATCTCGCTCCTGGACGAGCGGGTGTTCGATTTCCCGCTGCTGTACGTGGTCGAGGCCGGCTTCGCCTCGTTCAGCCAGCCCGAGGCCGATACGCTGCGGGAATACCTGCTGCGCGGCGGATTCCTGCTGGTGGACGATTTTCACGGCAGCTACCAGTACGAGCAGTTCGAGAACTGGATGGGACAGGTGTTTCCCGATCGACCGATCGAGGACATACCGCCCACGCACGAGATCTTCAACGTGCACTTCGCCATCGACGAGTTCATCCAGATCCCGGGCCTGCGCGCGCTGTGCCTGAACCCGGGCGAGACCTGGGAGCTGCCGATCGCCAAGAGTTCGGCGGTGTTCGAGTCCAACAGCTCGCGTCAGCAACCGCGCTGGCGCGGGGTCCTGGACGACGAGGGTCGGGTGATGGCCATCGTCAACTGGAACATGGATCTGGGCGATGCCTGGGAGCATGCCGACATGGAGGAGTACAGCGCGCTGTACACCGCGACGGCCTACCGACTGGGAGTTAACTACGTGATCTACGGCATGACGCACTGAACGAGCGCTTCCGGCCCCGCCCCGACCGCCGCCCCGACCGGGCGGCGGGCCGGTCTTCTCTCAGGCGGCGGTGAGCGCCAGTTCCTCGCGCAGGATGGTCGCCATGGTGTCGGCATCCTCCGGAACGAAGCTCAGCGGCAGGCGCAGGTCCAGCAATGTCGATAGCACCCGATCGGTCGTCGGGCAGGGATCGGACGCGGCGTAGTGCCAGTGGGTGTACTGGCTGGTGTAGCCCCGCGCCACGCTGTCGCCGAACCACTTCAGCTCCACCCCGCGCGCCGCGCAGCGCGCCACCAGGGTGCGCATCGAATCGGCATCGCGACCGGGCAGGCGCAGCTGGAACGAGGAATGGACCTCGTGGGCGTGCGGGTGGGGGCGGGGCAGCGAGACCTCGGCGATATCGCCCAGCGATTCGGTCAGCCGATCGTGCAGGGCGTTCCAGCGCTCGATGTTGCCGCCCAGCAAGGCCAGCTGCGGGCGCAGGATCGCGGCGCGCAGCTCGTCCATCCGCCCGGACAGGTTCGGCATCTGGCCACGCAGCGACTCGATCACGGCGGTGTCCGGCCGTGCCAGGTGTCGCTCGTAAAGCATGTAGCTGCCCGACATCAGGATCAGCCGGGCCGCCAGCTGCGGATCGTCGGTGGTGATCAACCCCCCTTCGCCGGAATTGACGTGCTTGTAGGTCTGGGTGCTGAAGCAGGCCAGGGCACCGTGGTTGCCCGAGGGCGTGCCATCGAAGCTGGCCCCCATCGTGTGCGCGCAGTCCTCGATCAGCGTCACGCCGGTGGCGTCGCAGAAGCGCACGATGGCGTGCAGGTCGGCCAGGTGTCCGCGCATGTGCGACAGCAACAGGAAACGTGCTCCGCTGGTGCGCTGCTTGTCGGCCAGGTCCTCCAGGTCGATCACCAGCTGATCGGTGGTCTCGACCAGCACCGGACGCCCGCCGAGCGCATGGATCGCTCCCGGAACCGGCGACAGCGTGAACGCGTTGGTCAGCACCGGATCGCCGTGCATCACGCCGGCGGCGCGCATCGACAGCTGCATCGCGTAGCCGCCCGAGGCGCAGGCGATGCAGTAGGCGCACCGCTGCAACGCGGCGTACTCCTGTTCCAGCGCCGCGGTCTCGGACACCGCGTCCGGTGTCAGGGTGTTGTAGCGGTGCAGGCGACCGCTGCGCAGGACCCGCACCGCCGCCTCGATGGCGAGCTCGGGAATCGGTTCCTGTTGCGTGAACGGCTTGTCGAAGCGCAGGGGCGGACCGATTTCGTCTTTCACCTGCCGTTGCTCTGTCGTTGCCGATCCTCGCGGATGAGGCCGGCCATCACGAAGGCTACCAGCGCCCCGGCCAGCGCGCCGAACAGGTGACCGTCCCAGGAGACGCCGCGCTGCAGGGGGAGCACGCCCTGCAGCAGGGTGGTCGCGTACATGAAGCCGACCACGATCGAGATGACGATGGACGTCGGCCGACGTTCGAACACGCCGGCGAAGATGTGGAAGGCGATCAGACCGAACACCAGCCCGCTGGCGCCGATGTGCAGGGCGGTGCGACCGAATACCCACAACCCCGCCCCGCCCAGCACCGTGATCAGGGCGACGATCGCCAGGCTGTTAGCCCGGGATCCTGCCAGCAGCAGCAAGGTGACCGTCAACGGGATGCTGTTGCCGATCAGGTGCTGCAGGTTGCCGTGCAGGAACGGCATGGCCACGATGCCGGTCAGGCCGTCCAGCGTGCGCGGCACCAGGCCGAGCTGTTCGAGCGGCAGGAAGCGATCGAGCACGAACACCCCCCAGATCGTGCCCAGCAGCACCACGATCCAGCCCAGCTCGCGCTTGATGTCATGGACGTTGCGTGCATCGACCAGAGCGCTCATGCCTGTGCCCGGCCCCTGTCGGGTGCCCGTGTCCGCCCGGTCAGCGGATCATCCTGCGCAGCCGCTCGGCGACCGCCTCCAGCGTGGCATCGTCGATGCCGTCCCGCCGGCCGTGCCACAGGGCGGCGAACTGCTCCCCGTCCAGGCCGAGCCGCTCCGCCTCGCCGGATCGCAGGTTGAGGATCTTCAGCATCTCGCCCACATCGCTCAGCGTGTCGCCGGAGTTCACCGCGTAATCACCGTCCAGCGCCGGTTGCGCCGAGGGCAGATCGCTCGTGTCGGGCGAGCGCATGGTGCCGTGATCGGTGTGCCGGAACTCGTCCTGCGCCCGATCGGCCGGCGGGTGGTCGGCCGTCGAACGCTCGGCGGGCGGTGCGGGGGCAGCAACCGGCGCGGGCGAGTCTCCGGGCGAGGGGTGCCCGTCGATCGACGGATCGAACCTCGGCCGATCGTTCACCGCTCGATCGTCGTGCGGTGAAGCGCTGCGGGCAGGCGTGCCGCCGGCGCGCGCATCGGCGTTCGGGTCGGCGTTCGGGTCGGCGTTCGGATGACCGTGTTCATCCTCGCGGGCAAGCCCGGCAGCCGCAAGCCCTGCACCGGCCGTCGCCGCACCGGCGACCGCCGTACCGGTTCGGCCCGGCACGCCATCCGCGTCCGCGCCGGCGAACGTGTCCTGGCCGTCGTCGGCCGGAGCCGGCGGGGCCACGCTGCCTCCGCCGACCGATTCGGTGACGATCGACGTGCCGTCGCGCCCGTCCGGCGCACCGCGCTCGGCGGCATTGCCGCCACCGGCCGCTTCCGCATAGCGGCTCTCGGCCCGCGCACGACCGGCCCGGCTCATGAACCACCAGATCGCCAGCAGGATGACGATGGCGATGACGATCGCGATCAGGGTTCCAGGATACATGTGAGGGGCAGCCGTTCCAGGGTGCGCGTACGCACGGGTAGCGTGATGGTCCTGACCCTGCCGCACAATGTCAAACGGCAGGCACGGCTCGTGCGGGTCGGATGCGCAAGGTAGACTGCCGGGTCGCCCGGCACCGTGCCGCGGTGCGCCCCGTCACCCGATCTCTCGACCAGGACACCCACCCCCCGATGGCTCGATCCGACTCTTCGATCCTCAAGCGCTTCGACAGCCTGCGAGCGCATCTGGAACGCGAGAACCCGGTCCTGATCCAGGCGATCGGTGGTTTCCGAAAGCTTGACGAGATCGGCTATCGCACCGGCCTGATCGATACCGATGACAGCTACGCCATGCAGATCAGCTGGTGGCCGCTGGTCTCCATCCTGGGGGTGTTCTCGGCCGGCAAGAGCTCGTTCATCAACAGCTACCTCGGTCGCACGTTGCAGAAGACCGGCAACCAGGCGGTGGACGACAAGTTCACCGTGGTCTGCTACGGCGAAGGGGAAAGCGGGCGCACGCTGCCCGGCCTGGCGCTGGATGCCGACATGCGCTTCCCGTTCTACCGCATCAGCGACGAGATCGAGAAGGTCACCGCCGGCGAGGGGCGCCGCATCGATGCCTACCTGCAGTTGAAGGTGACCGATTCGGAGATCATGCGCGGCAAGATCCTGATCGACTCGCCCGGCTTCGATGCGGACGCGCAGCGCACCTCCACGCTGAAGCTGACCGATCACATCATGGACCTGTCCGACCTGGTGCTGGTGTTCTTCGATGCCCGCCATCCGGAACCCGGATCCATGCAGGACACGTTGAAGCACCTGGTCGAGCACACCATCGCGCGCCAGGACAGCAACAAGTTCCTGTTCATCCTCAACCAGATCGATACCGCCGCGCGCGAGGACAACACCGAGGAGATCGTCGGCGCCTGGCAGCGCGCGCTCTCCCAGAAAGGGCTGACCGCCGGGCGCTTCTACACGATCTACAACAAGGAGATCTCGGTGCCGATCGACGATCCTGCCAGGAAGGCGCGCTTCGAATCCAAGCGCGACGCCGACATGGCCGAAATCGAGGACCGCATCCGCGAGGTCGAGGTCGAGCGGGCCTACCGGATCGTGGGCGCGATGGAGAAGAATGCCTACACCATCCGCGACAAGGCCGTGCCGGCCATCTCCCGGTTGCGCGGGCTGTGGGCCAGGCGCGTGCTGCGTTTCGATGCGATCGTGTTCGGACTGATCGCGCTGACGATCCTGGTGATCGCCGCGTTCACCGGTACGCTCGGTGCGCTGGCCGCGCTGGTGCTCGGCACGTTCGCCGATCCGGTGTCGTTGATCGGCACCATCCTGGCGGTGCTGGTGGTGGTGCTGGCCATCCACTTCGGCATAAAGAACGCCGTGTCCGGCTGGATGGCCAGAAAGCTTATCGGTACCGAGGACGAACCGTTCGCCCGCGCGTTCCGGTTCAACACGCGCTGGTTCCGCACGGTGTTCTCCAGCTCGCCGGTCGGCTGGGGCGGGGGAGCAAAGCGCACGGTGGAACAGGTGATCGAATCCGGATCGGGATTCGTCGAGGCCTTGAACGATCGGTACACCAATCCGTCGGGCACGGTGCGGGTCGAGGCGAAGCCCGGCTGAACCCTCGTTCGCGGACGCTCGTTCGATCGAGCTGATCCAGGTGCCGGGCGAACCACCGGCACGATTCGTCGAAGCCTGCCGACCCGTGCGGGTTCAGCCGGGTCAGCGTAGCGTCTTCCATCGCGGCGGACCGCGTCCGCACCGACGGCTGGAGCGATGGTGTACGTGGCTGCGTGTGTCTGCGTGTGGCGTGGACCGGGCGAGTGGATCTTGCACCCGTTGCCCGAGGTGAAGAATCCGCGGACGCAGCACGCCTACCATCGGCCTTCGAAACGCGACGGCCATGGGTTCGATAAGGCCGGATGGCCCGATGAAGCCGGACCTGGACGAAAGCGAGCCGACCGAGAGGATGACGAACGTGTCGAAGGATCGCTCATGACGGACCGCGTCGGCACCCCCGGTTCCGTCCGCGCCACACGCTTCGACGAGCTGTACCGGAGATCGATAGACCCCTGGCACTTCCGCACGTGCGCCTACGAGCGCGGCAAGTATGCCGCCACCCTGGCGGCACTGCCGGCCGAGCGATATCGGCGGGCGCTCGAGATCGGCTGTTCGATCGGCGAACTGACGTGCCTGCTGAGCAAGCGCGCGAACGAGACGATCGGTCTGGACATCTCCCGCGTGGCGATCGACGAGGCGCGGCGGTCGCACGCGCGGGAGCCGGGCCTGGAGTTCATGGTCGGCGAGGTACCGCGTGACTGGCCCTCCGGCCGCTTCGATCTGATCGTGCTCTCGGAGGTGCTGTACTTCCTGTCGATCGACGAGATCGATGTGCTGGTCGAACGGATCGCCGCCACGCTGGAGCCCGGCGGGCAGTGCGTCAGCGTCTGCTGGCTCGGGCCGACCGACCGTTCGACCGACCTTGACGGGGACGAGTCCGGCGCGCGTCTGGTGAGCGCTCTGGAACGGACGACGCACGGCTCGATCGCGCGCGATGCCGAGGCGTCCTTCCGTGAGCGGGACTATCGGCTCGACGTGCTGACCCGCACCGCTTGATGGCACGACCTTCCAACCTTCCCTGACGCACGTAGAGGATTGCTCCAATGCCGAACTTCAAGGCACTCGAAGATCAGGTCGTGGTGCTCACCGGCGCCTCGTCGGGCATCGGTCTGGCAAGCGCGAGGAAGCTGGCCGCCCGCGGTGCGAAGCTGGTGCTGGTCTCGCGCAACGACGAGGCGTTGCACGAGCTCGTGCGCTCGATCGAGGCGGCCGGCGGCCGGGCGATCGCGGTGCCGACCGATGTCGGCGATCGCGAGGCGATCAAACGGCTGCGAGCCAGGGCGGTGGAACACTACGGACGCATCGATACCTGGATCAACGATGCCGGCGTGGCGATCTACGGGGCCACGACCGAGCTTCCCTGGGAGGATCAGCGCAAGCTGTTCGAGACCAACTACTGGGGCGTGGTGGCCGGTTCGCTCGAAGCGGTGGAGCAGTTCGCCCATCAGCGCCGCACCGGCGCGACCCGGGTCGGCAAGCTGATCAACGTCGGCTCGATGCTGTCGGACCGGGCGATGATCTTCCAGGGTCCGTACTCGGCCTCGAAAGCCGCGGTCAAGGGGTTCACCGATGCCTTGCGCATGGAGCTGGAAGAGGCGGGCGTTCCGGTCTCGATCACCTTGATCAAGCCGGGCGCGATCGACACGACCTACATGGAGCATGCCCGCAGCTACATGGAATCGACCGGCACGCGCAATCCACCGCCGTCCTACGATCCCGAGCTGGTCGCCACGGCGATCGAGCACGCCTGCGAGAACGATCCGCGCGATCTGTCGATCGGTGGCGGAGGCTGGGTCATCGGCAAGATCGGGCAGATCGCTCCGGCACTGACCGACGCGGCGATGAAGGCGACGGGGCGGTTCCTGCAGAGCTCCTCGAAGCCGGCCCGTCCCGGCATGCGCGACAACCTGTACGCGCCGGCTCGCGACGGGGCCGAACGTGCCGACATGCCGCCGATCGTGCCCGGCATCCGGCCGCGGCGCACCAGCCTGCTGCTGGCAGCCCAGATGCATCCGGTGGCGGCACTCGCCGTGGGGACGCTGATCTGTGCGGCCGCGCTGTCGTTGCTGCCCAGGCACGGTACCTGACAAGCCGTTCGAGATACCGGGGCGGGCCATCGTCGGCCCGCCCCGGCAGTTCGCATCGGACCGCGGTGCCCGGCCCTACGTTCCTTGCTCCATGCCGGGCTTCAGCACCACCTTGGTCCATTCGTCCTGGTTGTTGGCGAAGTTGTCGTAGCCCAGCGGTGCCTGTTCCAGCGGCAGGCGATGGCTGATCAGGAACGTGGTGTCGACCTGCTTGTCGCGGATGCGCTGCAGCAGCTTGTCGGTATAGGCCTGCACATGGGTCTGACCGGTCTTCAGCTGCAACCCCTTCTCCATCAGCGCGCCCAGCGGAAACTTGTCGAGCATGCCGCCGTAGACGCCCGGCATGGAGATGCGTCCGCCCTTCCTGCAAGCCAGGATCGCCTCGCGCAGCGCGTGCCCGCTGTCGGCCCCCATGCCGACCGTCTGCTTGGCATTGTCCATGAGGGTGTCGATCGCGAAGCCGTGCGCTTCCATGCCGACCGCGTCGATCACCGCATCCGGGCCGATGCCACCGCTCATCTCCATCAAGGCCTCGAGCACGTGGGTGCGCTTGTAGTCGATGATCTTCGCGCCCAGCCCTTCGGCCAGCGCGAGGCGCCCGGGATAGTGGTCGATGGCGATGACCTGATGCGCCCCCATGGCCAGCGCACTCTGGATGGCGAACAGGCCGACCGGCCCGCACCCCCAGACGGCAACCGTGTCCCCCTGTTCGATCTCGGCGTTCTCGGCCGCCATCCATCCGGTGGGCAGGATGTCCGACAGGAACAGCACGTCATCGTCGTCCAGGTCGTCAGGAATCACCACCGGGCCGACGTCCGAGAACGGTACGCGCACGTACTCCGCCTGTCCGCCCGGATAACCGCCGGTCAGATGGGAGTAACCGAACAGTCCGCTGACCGGGTGACCGAACAGGGGCTCGGACAGGTCCTGCGTGTCCGCCGGGTTCGAGTTGTCGCAGGCGGAGAACTGTTGCAGGCGGCAATGAAAGCATTGACCGCAGGAAATCGTGAACGGCACGACCACCCGCTGACCCGTCTGCAGCGTGCTCTTCGAGCCGGTGTCGACGACACGGCCCATGAACTCGTGCCCGAGGATGTCGCCGGGGCGCAGCCCCGGAATCACCGCATCGTAGAGGTGCAGGTCCGAGCCGCAGATCGCGGTCGAGGTGATTTCGATGATCGCATCGCGCGGATTGACGAGCTCGGGGTCGGGAACGGTATCGACGCGGACATCGTGCTTGCCGTGCCAGGTCAGAGCGCGCATGGTTCAGGATCTCCCGGCGTCGGCGACGCGGTTGGCGGAGGTGGCGATCTCGCCGGTCTCCAGCAGCATCTTCAGGCGTTTCAATCCACGTCTGACCTGGGTGGTCGGATCGACCTGAAGCAGTCTGGCCGCCACCTGGCCGACCGTGCCTCCCGGCTGGCGATAGCTCACGATCGCGATCACCTCGGTACCGCGATCGCCGGGGGCGTCGCGAAACAGCACGCTTCCCTCGGATTCGATGTCCGATTCCTCGGTGGTGCGCCAGATCAGTTCCTCGTTCTCGACATCGCTCACTATGCGCGTCTGCATGCAGATCTGCCGGCCACGGTCGGTCTCGATGGTCCAGCGGTGGGTGTGGTCACCGGTCGCCTCGATCGATTCGACGTGCTCGAGAAAGCGGGGAATGTTCGAGAAATCCCGCCAGCAGGCGTAGACCTCGGATCGCGGCTTGTGGATCGTCACGGTACGTCCGACCAGCGGGCGCGCACGATCCTGCTGCAGCCGGGAAGCGCGTCGCGGTGCATGGTCGGGCGGACGTTGCCGGCGCTGCTCCTCGGTGCGGCGCTGCGCGTACCAAACCGCCCCGGCCACGCCGAGCAGGGCGCCGGCGCCCAGTGCCAGCCACAGCTCGTTGCGTTCGCCGGGGTCGACCCGGGCGTGTCGTCGAGATCGAAAGTGCGGATCGTCCGGCTCCGGAGCCAGGTAGATATCGGGTTGGATGGGCATCAGTTGCTCGTTGAATGGGGGACGGAACAAGAGGGGATGCGGGATGCGCGACGGCGTATGAACAACTCGTCGTGCTCGATGAAGTGCCGTTGCATGGCGGGCGGCATGACGAACCCGTGCGGGTCGTCATCGATCAGGGGAGTCATCTGGGTGGCGTGGCAGGCCAGCGCGCGCCGCTTGGCATCACGCGACACGGCGTCGGGTTCGAACCTGACCAGCTCCTCCACGGTCCGGTCCACGTTCGCCTCGATGAAGCGTCCCCAGACCGGAAATCTGAGCAAGGTGGCCGGCTGGCCGCTGCGCGCGGCGTAGCGCTGCTGCAACGCATCGGCCAGGCGTGCGGCATCGACGTGATCCGGGTGCGGATCGCCTTCCCAGGTCGTCCAGAGCGTACGCAGGCCGCGCCGGATCATCAGATCGGTCAGCAGGCTCAGACGGGATGGCATTCCCGGACTGCACGGCATCGTTCCACCCTGATCGGGCCGACCCAGCATGTCGTACGTCAACCGCCCGTTGCCCAGCGCCCCGAGTGCGTTGCCGAGCTCCCGGGCGCGACGTGCCCCCAGACGGCTTCGCGGCCAGGCGGTCGATCCGGGATGCGATCCCGCGCCGTCGGTGATCACCACCACATGGACATCGCGACCGGCCGTGGCCGCGGCGGCCAATGCGCCGCCGCAGCCGAGCGTTTCATCGTCCGGGTGAGGTACCAGCACCAGCACGCCCTGCGCCACCAGCTCGTCGAGGGCCACCCGAGGGGCAAGCGGGGCGGTGCGCAACATCGTGCCTTCGGCGAGCGGCGTCATCACCACCAGGTCCCGATGCCCTGATCGCTGCCGATCACCGTTGCCGCTGCCCGCGCAAGCTTCGCATCGGGTGCGGCCTGTCGCAGGTACAGGCCCAGATCGCGGCGCAGCCGTTCGATCGGGCTGCCTCGCTCGAAGGCGGCCATGCCGAGGGCACGTTCCACCAGCGCAAGCAACTCGGTCGCGGCACTCTCCACCGATTCCCTGGCCAGCAACGCGAGCGCGACGGCGCGCTGCACGGCCACCTCGTCGGCCGGGTCCGCCAGTTCGACATCGAGCGCGGCGCGCTCCACGAACGTGCGCCCGCCCAACGCCAACGCCGCCGCCTGTCCGATGCGAGCTCGCTGGTGCGGATCATCCTCTCGTGCGCGTGCCAAGAGCTCAGCCACCAGCGCATCGACCAGCGCCTCCATGCCGCCGACGTGTGCCGCCACGTAGCGCCACACGCCCCCTTCGAACCAGGGCTCGCGACCGTAGACGTCGGGATCCCCGAGAACGCGACACACCGGCAGGCGTAGTCCATCGAAACGATAGCTTCCGGAACGGGTCGAGCGCATGCCGCTCGCCCGCCAGTCCTGCGGGTGCTGCCGGGCGGCATCGTCGACGTCGATGACCAGCAAGCGCGAGGCGCCATCCCGGCCAGGATCGGGAACCGGAACGATCGCAAGGTCGACCAGGCCCAGACCCGAGGCGAACACCTTGGCCCCTTTCAGTGACCAGGCATCGTCATCGGTGGTCACCACGCGCAACGGATCGGCTCCGGTGGCGCCCCATACGCCCAGCAACGAGCCGGCATGCACTCGCCGACGGGTTTCCTCCCTGAGTGCCGGTCCAGCGTATAGCTCGATCAGCTTGACGGCGTTGACATGCCCTTCGAACAGTCTGGCCAGGGCCAGGTCACGTCTTCCCAACGTCCTCAGCAAATCCGCCGTGGCGAGCACGGACTCGCCGGTCGTGCCGGTGCCCAGACCTTCACCGCCCGCCATCACCGGCAGGCAGGCGACCAGCCGTCCCTCGGCGACCAACCGGGCAACCGCACGGCTCAGGCCATCGCTTTCGGCCGCCGGCGGCATGGAGGCGGGCAGGGCGGTCGTCATGCCCGAGCCCCGTTCCCTCGCCGTGACCCTGCCGGCCTTCATGCGGACGCTTCCCGGACAAGAAGCCCTTTCAACGATGGATGCGCCGCGTCGATCGGATGCCCGAGGACATGCCCGCCCTGCGTACGCGAGAACGTCGGCTCGACGCCCGGCCCGTGTCTATGCCGCACGGTATCCAGGCAGGCGAGCAATCGAGGCAGCTCGCGACGCAGTTCGCTCGCTCTGAGCCGTTTGCGCGCAGGTTCCAGCAAGGCCCGCTCGTAGGCGTGCCATGCCGTCTCGAACCGGTCCATGTCGGCAAGCCGTGCAGCAAGCGGGCCGAGAATGCCGGCATCGGCCAGAACGGAAGAGCGCAGGGCCGGCACCTGCCACACCGCCCGCCACCTCGCTCGCGTGACCAGCCGATCGTGCAGAGCGAGGACACCTTCCAGCCGTTCGTCGCACCAAGGATCCGCAGCGTGGAGTCTGTGTGCCAGGGTGTCGGCCATGCCTCCGCTAGCGCGCCCCGTGGTGCGACAGGAGACCCGCACCTTCACATCGTCGGCGTGCAGCACCGACAGACCCTGCGCCCTGACGCGCCTTGCCAGTGCCCGATCCTCCGCGCACGGAACCGGCGGCACCCCGCCGACGGCGATCAGGTCGCGCTTGCGGATGGCGAGGCTCGCTCCGGACGCCTGCCCGTGATGAGGTAGAGGATTCCATGGATCGGGATCGATCAGCCGTTCCAGCTCGAACGATCCTCGGCGGTACCGGTGCTCGATCTTGCCAAGCGCGATGACACGGGCAGGCAACCGCACGATCTCGTCCGGCTCGGGAACGGCCTGTCCGCACACCAGCGATGCGCCTACGTCCAGATGGGCGATGTTCGCGCTGATCCAGTCTCGCCCGGGCCGGGCATCGGCATCGGTGGTCAGCAAGCAGGCATCGGGAGCGACGTCGGCCCCGGCCAGGTCGAGCGCCAGCCTGCGCGCACCACCCGCATGAGCCAGACGAGGCGAAACGTCGACCTCGATGACCGTCACGGTCTGCCCCGACCGTTCGCCCCAATCCAGGGCACGCCGTGCCGTGTCGTCCCGGGTGCCGTTGACCAGCACGAGCAGACGCGTGAGCGTATCCGCCGTGCGGGCCGCCATCCTGGCGGATCGGGCGCAAGCCCGGAGGCAGGCCTCGATGCGTGCGCTCTCGTTGCACGCAGGTATCGCGACCACGGCGCTGGCCGGTGTCGATGAGCCTGCGAAGCCGCAGCTTCGCACCTTCACTTCATCGCGCCACGGTCCCTCGTCCAGCCACCGTTGCGCGATCCGCACGGTCGACCCTTCCCCGGGCCGGCCCGGTGTTCCGGTCGCCATGACGCTCGTCCTGAAGCGCATGTCCTCTGCGTCGGCTCAGAGCGCGCCCAGGACCTTGTCCATGACCCCTTCCTGACCCTTCTGCACGGCCGCGCGCGGCGATGCCTTGCCCAGATCGGGTTTCTGCCCGCGCGGCTCCATGCGCTTCTTCTTCAGCTCGTAGCTGCCGCCGAAGCTGTTGCCTTCGGACCACAGGCCGTCGGGCGAGGGCACCGAGTCGTCCTTGCCGAACGTGAAGAAGGTCGAGGCGAACTCGTCATCTTCCTCGGACAGCGGAAAGTTGTTCGGTATCGGGTGATTGTCACGACCGCCCAGTTCCTCCCAGGTCGCCATCCACTGGTTCTGATGCATGGTGTCGCGGGCGATCAGGAAGCGCAGCATGTCCTTCATGCCGGCATCGTCGGTCATCTTGAACAGCTGTACCGCCAGCATCCGTCCGGTGGACTCGGCCATCGCGTTGGACAGCATGTCGGCCGCGATGTTGCCGCTCGCATAGACGTGGCTGCAGTTGAACGGGTTGCCGCTGGCATCCACCGGCATGGCCGCCATGCAGGTCGTGATCGCGTGCTGGATGTTCATGCCGCCCATCGCGGCCATGGCGATCGGATCGCCCGCCGCCTTGTCCTGCTCGAGCGGGGCACCCTCCAAGTTCATCGCCACCGCGGTGGCGAGCATCTCGATGTGCCCCATCTCCTCGGTACCGGTCTCGATCAGCAGATCCCGATACTTGGTCGGTCCGCGCGCGCCCCACGCCTGGAAGAGGTACTGCAGGCAGACGCGAATCTCGCCTTGAATGCCGCCGATCGCCTGCTGCAGGGCATTCGCGAACACCGGATCCGGCTTGTCGACACGGACCTCGTACTGCAACTTCCCACCGTCGTGGTAGAACATCGCCCTCTCCTTGCCTTTCATCATCTCGGGGGCTGCAGATTCCCCCTCATGCCGGGCTCGGTGTCGACGGTCTGAAACAAGTGCGTTGACAATACGTATATCGTGCGCTTTCCTCATGCATTGATGACGGTCGGCGGAACGCTCCGCGGGCCTCCTTGCCCGCCCGTGCTCCTATGCGCCTAGGCGTTGTCCGACGTCTCTTCCTTGATCGGCGCTTCCGCCTTGTCCAGGGTGCCCCCCTTGTCGGGCTCGTCCGGTTCCGCCGCATCGGCGACGTCCGCGTCCGGCACCGGACTGGATGCGAACGAGCTGCCCTGCGCATCGCTGTTGCGCTCCTCGCGCGCCGGCACGATTGCGTCCACGACGGTCTCGGTGTCCGCACCCGCATTCGCTTGCGCAGAGGCGTCCGAACCCGACACGTCGGTAGGATCCGCATCGACACCGACGTTCGACTCCGTCGTCTGACGCTTGCTGGCCACGCGATCGCGTCGTCGGCTCACGCTGCGGCGTCGCGCAGGCTTCTTGTCCGCCTTCGTCTCGTCGTCACTGCCGGTTTGCTCCTCGGCCTCGGAGGTGTCGCTCGAGGTGTCGCTCCCGGACTCGGTCGATACGTCGGCGTCGGTCTGCTCGCCGATGTCCTCGGCACGCCCCTCCATCGTCAGCTCGCCCGCCCTGGCCGCGGCCAACGGCACGGCGCCCTCGGGTTCGACAAGCTCGGGCCGGACCGCGGGCGGAATCGCTCCGGAATCCTGCGCCTCGTCGACCGCGGCGCGGATGGCATCGCCAGCCTGCGTGGTCGTGTCGGTGTCCGTACCATCGGCGGCGTCGTCTTCGTCGGCGTTGTCGTCATCGGTCGGCTCGGCAGCCGTTTCGGCCTGGTCGGCCGCTTGGTCGGCGGCGGGTTCGTCGACCGGATCGTCCGCGACGGTCGCGTCCGCCTCGGCATCCTTCCTGGCACGACTGCCACGACGCCCGCGGGAACGACCGCGCGGAGCGCCCGAGGGGGTGGTTTCCGACGAATCGTCCGGATCGCCTGCCCGGGCCGCGGCGGCACCATCGCCGGTCTCGGTCTCGGTCTCGGTCTCGGTCTCGGTCGATGCCGAACTGCCTTCCGATGCGTCGATCGCGGCGTCAGCGCCGGCGTCGGTACCGTCCGGCTGCGCGTCGGGCTGGCCGGATTCGGGTCCCCCGCCGGTTCTGCCGGTTTTGCCGTCCTGCGCGGATTCGCCATCGGGCGCGGGTTCGTCAGCCTGAGCGCCTGACGTCCCGATCAGTGCGGCCGGCTTGAACTGTGCGCGACGTGCCGCACGAGCATCCTGTCCCGAACGCTTGTGCGGCGCCGGCTCGTCGTCCGTTTCGGGTGTGGCGGCTTCGACATCTTCGACGGCCCCGGCGTCACCGGTGCCCGCGTCCGTCCCGTCCGGGCGTTCGTCGCCGTCGTTGCGCGGGGCCACGTCGATATCCGCCACGTGGGGCGACGGATCGTCCGACGTGTCCGCCTCGGTCGAGGTGTCCGACGCGACGGCCGAGGAACCTTGCTCGCGCGCATCGCCCGTCTCGCCGGCCTTCGCGCCGCGATTGCGGTTGCGCCCGCCACGGCGCGAACGCCGCCTGCGCGGCCCTTCACCGGTGCCGTCCTCGTCCTCGCTCGCCTCGGCGGAGCGCACGGCTCCCGGTGCCTTGTCGCGAGTGGCGTCCGCCTGCTCGGTGCTCACCGCGTCGGCCTTGCCGCGCCCGCGTCCGCCACGCTTCTTGCCGCGTCCCTCGTTGCCGCCGCCGGTCTCGCCATCACCCGACGATTCCACCGCCTGCTCGATGTTCTCGGCCTGCGCCTCGTTTCGGGCGTCCCCGTTCTTGCGGGTCCGGTTGCGCCCGCCACGGCTGCGTCCACCGCGACCGCGTCGCTTGCCGCGGGTCCCGTCTTCCTGGTCGTCGCCGTCCGCATCGGCACCGGAACGTGCCGATTTCTGGCCGGCAGGCTTCAGCTTGGACGCGGTGTCCTGCGCGCTGCCCTCGTGTGCGGCACCGGCGCCGAACAGCGAGCTCACCGCACCGAAGATCCGCATGAATCCGCCACCGTGCGCCGGTGGCGGTAGCACCACCGGTTGATCCGGTGCCGGATCGGGTTCGGGTGCCGCGCGCGAGGCGAGGCGGGCGGGCGGCGGCGGCGGCACGTCGGGCGACAGCATGCCCACCGCGGCCTGCTCGACAGGCTTCGCCTCGCGCGGATCCTCGGGCGCATAGTGCACCGTGTTTTCCTGCGCCAGCTCGTAGCTCTTCTTCTGGACCGCGTCGTGATCGGCTTCCGTCATGCGGATGCGCTCGATCGTGTAATTCGGCGTGTCCAGCGTCGGGTTGGCCACGATCAGCAGCACGCAGTCGTTGCGCGCCTCGATCTCGGTGATGCTCTGGCGCTTCTCGTTCAGCAGGTAGGTGGCCACGTCGACCGGCACGTCGGCCACCACTCGCCCGGTGTTCTCCTTTCGCGCATCTTCCTCCATCAGCCGCAGGATCGACAGCGCGGTGGATTCGATGCCGCGGATGGTGCCGTGCCCGTGGCAGCGCGGGCACACGATGCCCGAGCCTTCGTCCAGCGAGGGGCGCAGGCGCTGGCGCGACATCTCCAGCAGGCCGAACTTGGAGATCCGGCCGATCTGCACCCGGGCGCGATCCTGCCTGAGCGCCTCGCGCAGGCGATTCTCCACGCTGCGCTGGTGCTTGGAGGCGAACATGTCGATGAAGTCGATCACCACCAGCCCGCCCAGGTCGCGCAGCCTGAGCTGGCGGGCGATCTCCTCGGCCGCCTCCAGGTTGGTGTTGGTGGCGGTGTCCTCGATGTCGGCACCCTTGGTGGCACGCGCCGAGTTGATGTCGATCGAGACCAGCGCCTCGGTGTGGTCGATGACCAGCGCACCGCCGGAGGGCAGTCGGACCTCGCGCTGGAACGCGGTCTCGATCTGCGATTCGATCTGGTAGCGGTTGAACAGCGGAACCGGATCGTCGTAGTGCTTCAGCTTCTTTTCGTTCTGCGGCATGTACAGGCGGATGAATTCGGCCGCCTGATCGCACACGCCGCGCTCGTCGGCGATGATTTCGCCGATGTCGCCCTTGAAGTAGTCGCGCAATCCGCGAACGATGATGTTGCTTTCCTGGTAGATCAGGAACGGCGCCTTGCGCCCTTGGGCCGCCTCGCTGATGGCGGTCCAGATGGAGGCCTGGTAGTCCAGGTCCCACTGCAGCTCCTCGGTGGTGCGCCCGATGCCGGCGGTGCGCACGATCGTGCCCATGCCCTCGGGCACCTCGACCTCGGCCATGGCGGCCTTCAGTTCGGCCCGGTCATCGCCTTCGATGCGGCGCGACACGCCACCGGCGCGTGCGTTGTTGGGCATCAGCACCAGGAACCTTCCGGCCAGGCTGATCTGGGTGGTGAGCGCCGCCCCCTTGTTGCTGCGCTCCTCCTTCTCGATCTGCACCACCAGCTCCATGCCTTCGCGCAGGTGATCCTTGACCGTGGCCCTGGTGACCTCGCCCTTGCCGTCGCCCAGGTATTCGCGCGAGATCTCCTTGAACGGCAGGAAGCCGTGCCGGTCGCCGCCGTAGTCGACGAAGGCGGCTTCCAGACTGGGCTCGACGCGGGTGATCTTCGCCTTGTAGATGTTCGACTTGCGCTGTTCGCGCGACTTGTGTTCGATATCCAGGTCGATCAGCTTCTGGCCGTCGACGATCGCGACGCGCAACTCCTCTTCGTGAGTCGCGTTGATGAGCATTCTTTTCATGGAACGGGGGGGTCTCTGTCTCCGGGGCGCGCGGCGGGATCGCTCGACAGGTCGCGTATCCGCCGCTCGCGCGCTCGCACGGCCGACCCGCGGTCAGGCAGTGCAGCAGGACGAACATGAGCTGGATCGCTGTCATCGATCGATGCGTCGTGCCGCGCGCGGCCGGACGTTGAATCTGCAAGAAAGAGCCGTCGCACGAAAGGGTGCGGCGGTACGTGGGTCGCTCACGTCCGCAGAGCTCCCGAGCGCGGGTGGCGCGAAGGTGTCGGACGGGCAGCGTCGAAATGCGATGCGGTCTGCAATGGCGTCGGGCGGTCGGCAGGCCGACGGGTTGTCCGTCGTGTGCTGGCGGCGCTCCTCGACGTCCGATTCGCGAACCCGCCGGATGTGTGCGGGTGCGCTCGAACGCCGTTCAGCCTGTCGACCCGGGGAATGCTCCCGCAGCGTCGACTCTTTAATATAGCGTGATGTGCCCGGTGCGGCAAACGAACGCTTGCCGGCGGCAGGCAACCGGATGATGGCGACGATGAACCCTGAACGCGTGGATGACGACGGCGCCGTCGGTGACGGCAAACCGGCGCCCGCGCGCCATGAACGCGTCACCGAGCACGAGTCCGGGCAGCGCATCGACAATTTCCTGCTTCGGCGTGCACCGGGCGTGCCGAAGAGCCACGTCTATCGCGTCATCCGCCGTGGCGACGTGCGGGTCGACGGACGGCGCGTGAAGCCGACCCGCAAGCTGGTCGCCGGCGAGCAGGTGAGGGTGCCGCCGATGCGGCTGGACGTCCGGGGGCCGATCCGGGTGCCGGATGCGGTCGCCGATGCGCTGGGCGCGGCGGTCCGGCTGGAGGAGAACGATTTCCTGCTGCTGGACAAGCCGGCCGGCATCGCGGTGCACGGAGGCAGCGGCCTGATGTTCGGTGCCATCGATGCGCTGCGCCAGGCGCGTGGCGAGCCGTCGCTGGAGCTGGTGCACCGTCTGGACCGCGGGACCAGCGGCGCGCTGCTGGTGGCTCGCGATGCCGGACGGGCCAGGGCCCTGCAACGCCTGTTTCGGGATCGCGCGATCGACAAGCGCTATCGGGCACTGGTCGACGGGGCGTGGCCCGAGGGCACCCGGCGTGTGGCGCTACCGCTGCTGGCCAACAAGGAACACGCCGGCGAGCGGCGGGTGATCGTGGATGCGGGCGGTCAGCACGCCGTCAGCCATTTCGACGTCGAAGAGCGGTTCGCCGATACAGCGACCGAACTGTCGGTGCGCATCGAGACCGGGCGAACCCACCAGATCCGGGTCCATGCGCAGGCCAGCGGCTGCGCGGTCATCGGGGACGAGCGTTACGGCGACAATCGGCGCAACGGCGAACTGAAGCGGGTCGGAATCGGGCGCCTGTGCCTGCACGCCGCCCGGCTGGCGTTCACGTGGCAGGCACGCGAGCGGGTGCTCGAGGTGCCGCCGGGCGGGGACTGGGAGGCGATGCGTCACGCGCTGCGCAGCACGATCTGACGTGCATGGCCAGCACACCGGCACCGAGCGCCAGCGCGCCGACGACGATGCCCGCGATCATCGCGGCGGCATTGCTGCGCACCATCGCCAGGCAGGTGATGATCAGCGCGCCGGGCGCCAGGAACAGCAGCATGGCGGGCAGCAGTTCGCGCCACGGCGGTGTTCTGTCGAGCGGAGCATCCTGATGGTTCATGAGCATCGATTTCCAGCAGCGACATTCGGCGGTGCGAGCGCAGTGATACGCAGAAGGCCCAGAATGGATGAGCGCGGTCGGTTCGAGTCCTTTCGTGCGGCGTTGCGCAAGCATTGCAACGATGCCTCGATTCCCCCTTGTCGCCGGAGCCCGTTCGAACGATGACGATGGACGACCCTGACGCGATGGCGCCCGACCTTTCCCGCGCCGCGCTGTCCGCGCTGTGCCGCACGCTGCCCGCCGACGGGCTGCGGTTGCCGGACGTGGCGGCGCTGGAGCGCTTCGCGGCTCGTCTGGCCGAGGCCTTGGTCGCCGCGCTGGCGCATGCACCGGTGGTGGTGTCGCTCGACGGTGATCTGGGCGCCGGCAAGACCACGCTGGCCCGCGCGCTGCTGCACGTCCTGGGGCACTCCGGTCCGGTGAAGAGTCCGACCTACACGCTGTTCGAGACCTATCGGGTGGCCGGACACGAGGTGGCTCACGTCGATCTGTACCGGGTCATCGACCCGCAGGAGCTGGAGCTGATCGGGTTCGACGAGCTGGTCGCCCGGACCGACCTGCTGCTGGTCGAATGGGCCTCGCAGGGCGGGCGCTGGATGCCGGAGGTCGATCTTGCGATTCGGCTGGAGACGCTCGATGAGGGCGGGCGCCATCTGACACTTGAACTTCCGCCGATCCCTTCTACGCTCTAGGTACGGTGGGCTGCAGATGGCCGGCCGACCCGCCCTGCAGAAGGCCACAGCGATGAATCAGCTTTCGCGTCGTCACTTCGTCGCCCTTGCCGGCGCAACGCTGGCGCTCGGCCCCGCGGGGCTCGCCCGTGCGGCACGACTGGCCGATGCCCGGCTGGTGCACAAGGACAACGTGGTGCTGCACATCGACCTGGACGCCCGCATCGAGCGGGCCGACCTGTTCACGCTCGACGACCCGCCACGGCTGGTGATCGACCTGCCGGGCACCCGGCTGGCCGGAACGGCACCGGTGATCGGCGGCGATGGCGGGGTGGTGTCCGGGGTCCGCTTCGGCAGTCGTGACAACGGGGCGTTGCGGGTGGTCGTCGATCTTCGTCGTGCGATCAGTCCGAGCTACCGGGTCGTGCCACGCGGTCAGGGGCAGCGCCTGCTGGTCGACCTGGGGGTCAAGGGCGATCCGACCCGGGCGATGACGCGCCACCGCGTGATCGAGCGGGCACCGCTGCGCGATGCGGTGGTGGCCATCGATGCCGGGCATGGCGGCAAGGACCCCGGGGCCATCGGGCAGCGGGACACGCGCGAGAAGGATGTGGTGCTGAAGATCGCGCAGCGGTTGCAGCGACGCCTGGTCGCGACCCACGGCGTGACCCCGGTGATGATGCGCGATCAGGACCGGTTCGTCGGCCTGCGCGACAGGCTGGCGCTGGCCCGCGCCGAGCACGCCGACGTGTTCGTGTCGATTCATGCCGATGCGTTCAAGCGCCGCTCGGCGCATGGCAGCTCGGTCTACACGCTCAGCCACGACGGAGCCAGCTCGGAGGCGGCCGCCTGGCTGGCCAAGAGCGAGAACGAGAACGCGGCCCTGTTCGGCGACATCAGCCTGGACGGGCTGGACCAGATGCTCGGTCAGGTGCTGCTGGATCTTGCGCAGAACGGGACCGCCGAGGCGAGCATCGCGATGGGTGCCGAGGTGCTGGGCGAGCTGCAGCAGGTCGGTGCGGTGCACAAGCCCCAGGTCGAACAGGCGAACTTCGCGGTGCTGAAGTCGCCGGACATCCCGTCGATGCTGGTCGAGACGGCGTTCATCTCCAATCTCCAGGAGGAGCGCAAGCTCAACGATCCGCGCTTTCAGGATGACCTGGCGACCGCGATCGGCGATGGCGTCACGCGCTACCTGGCGCGCCGTGCCCCGGTCGGCACGCTGCTGGATGCCGAACGACGCGCCAACGGCTGAGGTCGTGCTCGTGATGGTCGGTTCGAGCGGGCTGTGCGCAGTCGTCGTGCGTGTCATCATCGGCGCGCCATGTCGATTCAGCGTCTGCCAGATCACCTCGTCAACCAGATCGCCGCTGGCGAGGTGGTGGAGCGCCCGTCCTCCATCGTCAAGGAACTGATCGAGAACAGCCTGGATGCCGGGGCGCGTGCCCTGCGCATCGAGCTGGAGCAGGGCGGACTGGAACGGGTACGGGTGCGCGACGACGGCACCGGCATTCCCGTCGACGAGTTGCCGCTGGCCTTGACGCGACACGCCACCAGCAAGATCACCGCGCTGGAGGACCTGCAGTCGGTGGCCAGCATGGGCTTTCGTGGCGAGGCGCTGCCGAGCGTGGCGTCGGTATCGCACCTGGAGCTGACATCGCGCACCGCGGAGCAGGAGCACGGCGCCCGGTGGGCGTACCGGCCCGACGTCGGTGCCGGCCAGTCGACGCGGCCCGCACCCGCACCGCATCCGGTCGGTACCACCGTGGATGTGCGCAGCCTGTTCTACAACGTTCCGGCACGCCGCAAGTTCCTGCGCAGCGCGCGCACCGAGTACCAGCGCTGCGAGGCGGTGGTGCGCACGCTGGCGCTGGCCCATCCGGGCTGCGCGGTGCAACTGGTGCACAACGGTCGGACCACGCTCGATCTGGCGGCGGCGAACGACGATGCGGGCGAGGATGGCAGGCTTGCGCGCCTGCTCGGCAAGCCGTTCGCGCAGGCCACGCGGCGCGTCTCGATCGAGGCGCTCGGCCTGTCGCTGGAGGGTTGGCTGGCCGATCCCGCGTTCTCTCGCCCGCAGACCGACCTGCAGCACTTCTACGTCAACCGGCGCCCCGTTCGCGATCGGGTGGTGGCGAACGCGGTCCGCCAGGCCTTCGGCGATCTGATGTACCACCAGCGCCACCCGGCATTCGTGCTGTTCCTGGGCATCGATCCGCAGAACGTCGACGTGAACGTGCACCCGGGCAAGCAGGAGGTGCGCTTTCGCGAAAGCTCGGCGGTGCACACCTTCGTGCGTCGCTCGCTCAAGGAGTTCCTGTCGGCGATCGTCCCCGGTGACGACGACGGGGAGCGGGCCAGCGTGGCGCTGGCGGGGGTCGAGCGTGCCGGGATGCCCGCCCCGCGTCCGGGGGTGCTGCCGCTCGGCGAGCCACGTGCCCCCGCGTCGGCGCACGCGCAGCAGTTCGATGCCCTGTCACGGCTCGGGGGCGCACGCGCCGGGGCATCGCGACCGCTCGACCCCTACGCGCAGCCGCGCGGTGCGATCTCGCCCGATGCCCCGGCCGGGAGTTCCTCCGACACGCAGGCCTTGCCGGCGCCCGCGGACTCGCCCACCGCGCATCGGATCGCCGATGGCGAACCACCGCCGCTGGGTTATGCGCTGGCTCACCTGCACGGGGTCTACGTGCTCGCGCAGAACGTCTCCGGCCTGATACTGGTGGATGCGCACGCCGCGCACGAGCGCATCACCTACGAGCGGTTGAAGGCGACCTTGCGTCAGGGCGACGTGCCGTCGCAGACCTTGCTGGTACCGCTCGGACTGGACGTCGGTCGGGCCGAGGCGGAAGCGGCCGAGCTGGCCGCCGACGAGCTGCGATCGCTGGGACTGTCGCTGACCCGCAGCGGCCCGGAACGTCTGACCGTGCGCGCGTTGCCGGCGCTGCTGGCGAAGGCGGATGTCGGTGCCCTGGTGCACGACGTGCTGGCCGACCTGGTGGTGGACGGGCGCAGCGAACGGGTGCTCGAGGCGGCCGATCGTGTGCTGTCGACGATGGCCTGCCACGGATCGGTGCGGGCCAACCGCGCGCTGTCCAGCAGCGAGATGAACGCGCTGCTGCGCGATATGGAGTCCACGCCGAACAGCGGACAATGCAACCATGGCAGGCCGACCTGGACCGCGCTGTCGATGCGTGAACTGGATGCGCTGTTCATGCGCGGCCGGTGAGCGCCACCGCGCCGGTGATCGTGCTGACGGGGCCGACCGCCAGCGGCAAGACCGCCCTGGCGCTGGAGCTTGCCGAAGCGCTGGATGGCGAGATCGTGAGCGTGGACAGCGCCCTGGTGTATCGGGGACTGGACATCGGCAGCGCCAAGCCCGACGCCTCGGAACGGGCGCGCATTCCGCATCACCTGATCGATGTGACCGGGCTGGAGCGCCCGTACTCGGCGGCGCGGTTCGTCGAGGATGCGCTGCCGGTCATCCGGCAGATCCGCGAACGCGGGCGACGACCGTTGCTGGTCGGGGGGACGATGCTGTATTTCAAGGCGCTGTTCGGCGGTATCGCACCGATGCCGCCCGGCGATGCGGTGCTGCGTGCGCAACTCGACCGGCAGGCGGCAACGCTCGGCTGGGCCGCCATGCACGAAAGGCTCGCGGCGCACGACCCGGCCGCCGCCGCCCGAATCCATCCCAACGATGCCCAGCGCATCGGTCGGGCACTGGAGGTGTTCGAGCTGAGCGGACGAACGCTCAGCGAGCTGCAAGCCGCGACGCGGCCAGCGTTCGCGGAGCCGGTCGTCTCGCTGGCGCTGTTGCCGCACGATCGAGGTTGGCTGCACGCACGCATCGCCCGCCGGCTCGACATGATGCGCCAGGCAGGCTTCGACGAGGAGGTGCGCGCCCTGCACGCGCAAGCCCTCTCGCCCGAGCTGCCGGCGCTGCGCAGCGTGGGCTACCGACAGGCGCTGGAGGCGCTGGCGAGCGGTACGTTCGAGCACGAGCCGGACGGTAGCTCCGCACGGTGGCCGGCGCGCGCGGTGTTCGCCACCCGGCAGCTGGCCAAGCGCCAGCTGACCTGGCTGCGCTCGCGGCCCGAACCCGTTGCGATCGGCTGCGATGCCCTCACGTTGAGCGAGCAGCGCCGCGTGGCGCTGGACACCGTGCAGGCCGGGCGCAGCGTCCGACTGTTTTCGTCCGACCATCCGCTGGCGCACGCACCATGACCGATCAACCGAGACAGGGTCCCTCGATCGCCGACCCCTCGGCCGGCACCGAGGTGCCGCCGATGACCGAACAGGTCGGCAACACCCGCCTGGTGCCGATCGCCCGCATCGGTGCCAACGATCGAGGCAACCGGATACTGGGCAAGCTGGAGGGGGACAACCCGGCCGGCTCGGTCAAGGATCGACCGGCGGCGAACATGATTCGCCAGGCCGAAGCGCGGGGCGACATCCGGCCCGGCGACCGGCTGATCGAGGCGACCAGCGGCAACACCGGCATCGCGCTGGCCATGGTGGCCGCCTCGATGGGCTACCGGATGCGCCTGCTGATGCCGGACAACATGACCGACGAGCGCAAGGCCACCATGCTGGCCTACGGCGCCGAGCTGGTGCTGGTCAGCGAGGAGGAGGGCATGGAGTTCGCCCGTGATCGTGCCGCCGAGATGGGAGCGGCCGGCGAAGGACTGGTGCTGGACCAGTTCGCCAACCCGGACAACTGGGGCGCGCACTACCGATCCACCGGGCCGGAGTTGTGGGCTCAGACCGGCGGACACATCACCCACTTCGTGAGTTCGATGGGCACCACCGGCACCATCATGGGCGTGTCGCGGTACCTGAAGGAGCGCAATCCGGACATCCGCATCATCGGCGTGCAGCCCGAGGACGGATCCAGCATTCCCGGCATCCGCCGCTGGCCGGAGGCCTACCTGCCGAAGATCTACGAACCGGCGCGGGTCGATCGAATCATCGATGTCAGCGCGGCCGATGCCGAGGACATGGCGCGCCGCCTGGCGCGCGAAGAAGGCATTCTCAGCGGCGTCAGCTCGGGCGGGGCGCTGCTGGCGGCGCTGCGCATGCAGCAGGAGCTGGAAGGAGCGACGATCGTCACGATCGTGTGCGATCGCGGCGACCGGTACCTGTCGAGCGGGCTCTTTCCGGTCTGAGGGGCGACTGCGACCGCGTCTGCGACCGCGTCTGCGACCGCGTTTGCAACCGCGTCTGCGACCGCGTCAGGACAACATGAACTCCACGTCGATGCCGGCCACGTTGAGTTCGTCGCCGCTGTGCAGCAGGACCGGCTCGTCGCCGATCAGGTCCGCGTTCAGGGTCGGACGGTCGACGCTGTCGTCGCTCTCGATGTGCATCAGGAAGTAGCCATCCGGCTTGCGCATGATGGCGGCGATCTGGATGCCCGGTCGACCCAGGGTCGTGACCGGCTTGTCGATCGGCAGGATCTGGCCCGATTTGGCGCCGTTCTTGATTTCGATGACCGCACCGCGGGAGCGTGCGCGCGGGCCGTCCAGCTCGTGCGTCGGCACGATCGGACCTTCGTCCAATGGATGGACCCCTGCCGCGGAGGAGGCGCCCGGGTCCGGGCGCAGGGCGACGGCGGTGTCGCCGTCGCGACCGGCAGCGGGAACCGCGTGCAGATGAGCGCGCGCGGCGGGCTCCCGGCCCAGGGCCACCTTGGCGCGCGCGGACAACGACATCGAGTCGTTGGCCGGATCATCGCCGGCGGCCACGAACGATGCGCTGGCGTCGGCCTGTTCGGCGACCGGTTCGCTGCTCTGGGCGAACAGCCGGGCATCCTCGGAGAAGTCGATGTCGTCATCTTCGTCGTGCACGGCGACCGGGGAGGCGGGTACCGGCTCCTCGTCCTCGCTGTACAACGCCAGCGCTGCACGCATCGACGCATCCAGATCGTCGTCATCGTCATCGGCGCGTTCGAGCGCCGGATCGGCTGCCGGCCGTGCCACCGCATCGATCACCGGTTCGGCCTCGGGGGCCGGGGTCGATGCGACCTGGGCCGGTTCGTCGGCCGCGACCGCCACGGCATCGCGCACGATGCCGCGAACCTGCAGCTGTACCTTGCCGACCAGCAGCTCGTCGTCCGGACCGATCACCGAACGCTGGACCGGACGACCGTTCAGATAGGTGCCGTTGGTGCTGGACAGGTCCTCGATGGTGACCGAATCGGCGGTGATGTCCAGACGGGCGTGGTTGCCGCTCACCGATCGGTCGGACAGGTGCACATCGTTGGTGGGACGTCGGCCGAGCGAGATGCTGGTCATCTCCTGCGGGAAATCGAGCGTGTCGATTTCCTGGTCGTCATGCATCACGATGATCGTGGTCATTTGCTGCTCCTTGATTGCGCGGCGTGACGTGGGCAGGTGATCGACCGTCTCGCGCCATGCGATCATTATTTCGCAAATCAGTGAGATGCGTCAAATTATTTAAGTGCAATCGAACCGGAACGGTTACCCCGTGGTGCCCAGGGGGACGACGATCTTCAGAATCTCGCCCGGATGGATCAGGTCATCGTCGAGCACGTCACCGCCCGCGTCGCGGATGGCGTCGGGCTGCACCGAATGCTCTTGCGCGATGCGCGACAGGGTGTCGCCGATGGAGACGACGTACTCGATCTCGGCGGCGTGCCGTCCGGCGGTGTCGATCACGTTCAGGGACTGGCCGATCCGGATGCGCGTATCGTCCAAACCGTTCAGTTCCATCAGCCGCTGCGTGCGCATCCCGTATTCGATCGCAATGCTACCGAGCGTGTCGCCCTTGACCACCCGGTGCTGCATCGGCAGCGAGAACAGCGCTTCCCCGTCGATGTCGGCTAGCCGTTCGCGAAATCGCGAGACCGCCGTCGCCGGCAGGTACAGACGGTGCGGGCCACGCGGTGCGGTCACCCCGTGCAGCAGCCCGGCGTTCAGCCGGTCCAGCTCGGCCTCCGGCACCCCGGCCAGTTCGGCCGCCTTGGCCAGCCCGATGCGAAATCCCACCTCGACGCGTTCGAAGCCGGTCGATTCGCCGTGCGAGGGCAGCGTGAGCACGCTGTCCTCGGCCTTCAGCAGATCGACCAGCGCAAGCAGCTTGGGCACGTATTCGCGCGTTTCCAACGGCAGCTTCAGCGACCAGAAATCACTCGGCTCGCCCAGGCTCTCGTTGCGCTTGATCGCGCGTCGTACCCGACCCGGACCGGCATTGTAGGCCGCCAGCGTCAGTTCCCAGTCGCCGTGGAACTCCGCGTTCAGGTAGCTCAGGTAATCGATCGCCGCGGTCGTGGAGGCGACGGTATCGGCCCGGCCGTCGAACCAGGCGGTACGCTGCAGCCCGATCTCGGTCGCGGTGACCGGAACGATCTGCCAGAGCCCGGCGGCGTGTCCCCGGCTGATGACATCCGAACGAAACCCGGATTCGATGGCCGGCAGCAGCGCCAGCTCCAGCGGCAGGAAGCGTGCGTCGAGCCGGTCCACCAGGTGATCGATGAACACGTTGGCGCGAAGCAGCATGCGGTCGACGTAGAGGGCTTCGCGCTCGAACTGCTCGCGAAACGCCAGCACCTCGTCACGCTCGCTGGCGGGCCAGCGGGTCGAGCCGCGGATCCGGGTCCAGGGGCCCGCCGCCTCGCCGGTGTCATCGAGCGGTGTCGCCGGCACGCCCGAAGGCGAAGGCCCGGCGAGTACGGGATCGGCTAGCGCGGGATCGGTGAGCGAAGGCTCGCTAGCAGGGGCGGGCGGTGCCGCCGCCACCGTATCCGGTGGCGTGTTCCGGTGCGCCCGACGCGGCGCGGTGGCCGGTGAGGATGGTTCGACCGAGCGGGGAACGTGCACGTGGTCATCGCCGATCTCGCGCATCAGCGGCCGATCGATGAGCGCGGTGTTGCCAAGCGGCGGCAGCGCGAGCGCGCGGACCGGCGCGCGGACGCTGACGGATGCCGCCGACTGCCCGGTACCGGCCGGCGGGTCGAGCAGGTCGGCCTGCGCCGGAATCGAGCAGAACCACGCAAGAACGCACACGCGCAGCGCGGTGGCGCGCGACGGCGCCGCTATACTCGACGAACCGGCCCGGGCACGGCGGCGGGCGGAACGACACACTCTAGACGATAGGCGGCAGATCACTATGGCGCGACGGACTCCGGTCTGGCTGGACGCTCAGGCGCCGCTGGCCGAATGGTACTCAAGCGGCCTCGGCCAGTCCATCCTCGACGAGCTGGAACGCCTCCTGGCGGCCCGGCTGGGCGGCGTGTTCGGCTATCAGGGTCTGCAGATCGGCAATCCGGCGCCCCACCGGAACCTGCTGGCCGGGGCCGGGCTGCAGCGTTGCCTCAGACTGGATGCGCCGGGGCGGCTGTTCGCCGGGGCGAACGCGAGCGCTGGCGAGCGCGCCGATGCGTCGCTCTCCGAGCGCGGGCGCGGCGCTCGGGCGCACCTGGCGGCGGACGTGGGTTCGCTGCCGATCGCCTCGGACAGCATCAAGGCGGTACTGCTGTTCCACACCCTGGATTTCTGCGAGCAGCCCCACCAGGCGTTGCGCGAGGCCGATCGGGTGCTGGTGGACGACGGACAGCTGCTGATCATCGGGTTCAACCCGTTCAGCAGCTTCGGTCTGCGGGGGCGTCTGGCGCCGCTGAACGGTCGAACGCCCTGGGACGGTCACTTCTGGTCGCGCCGCCGGGTCGCGGACTGGTTGTCGGTCCTCGACTACCGGGTGCTGTGCAGCCAGCCGCTGTTCCTGCGTCCGCCGATCAACAGCGAGCGCCTGCTGCGCCGCCTGGGGCGGCTGGAGCGCCTCGGGCCGCTGGTCAACGCGCTGGGCGGGCTGTACGTGATCCAGGCGCGCAAGCAGACGTTGCCGATGACACCGGTGCGCCGGCCGTGGCTGGCCAAGCGCGGCGGCATGGCGGTCGGCGTGCGGGCCGGCAGCTACGCCAGTGCCGGGCACCGACCGCACCGCGCCGGCGTGGTGAGCCTGGACAGCGTGCGACGGGCGCGCTGAGCGATGAGCGATCCGAACCGCAAGCGAGCCGCCGGGGCGCCCGTGGAGATCTTCACCGACGGGGCCTGCAAGGGCAATCCGGGCATCGGGGGCTGGGGCGCCTTGCTGCGCGCGGGCAGCCACGAGCGCGAGCTGTGGGGTGGCGAGGCGCACACCACCAACAATCGCATGGAGATGACCGCGGTCATCCAGGCACTGACCGCATTGAAGCGGCCCAGCTCGGTGGTGCTGACCACCGATTCCCAGTACGTGCGCAAGGGCATCACCGAGTGGATCGCCGGCTGGAAGCAGCGTGGCTGGAAGACCGCCGCCAAGGCGCCGGTCAAGAACGCCGAGCTGTGGCGCGAGATCGACGCGCTGGCCGAGCGACACCGGGTCGACTGGCGCTGGGTCAAGGGGCACAGCGGGCATGCCGAGAACGAACGCGTCGACGAGCTCGCCAACCGGGGCATCGAGGAGTTGCGCGGCACGTCGGCCTCGTGAGCGAGACCGCCTCCGCCGATTCCCGGGCAAGCCCGCCGCGGCAGGTCGTGCTCGATACCGAGACCACCGGCCTGGAGATCGCCGACGGTCATCGCATGATCGAGATCGGATGCGTGGAGCTGCGCGATCGGCGGCTGACCGGGCGCACGTTCCACCATTACCTGCAGCCGGACCGGGCCATCGATCACGGTGCGTTCGAGGTGCACGGCATCTCCAGCGAGATGCTGGAGGGCAAGCCGCGCTTCGCCCAGATCATGGACGAGCTGCACGAGTGGCTGGCCGGTGCGGAGCTGATCATCCACAACGCCCCGTTCGACGTCGGTTACATCGAGCACGAGTTCGGCCTGGCCGAACGCCCGCTGAGCCTGTCGGACATCAGCCTGGTGACCGATTCCCTGGCGCTGGCGCGTCGCCAGTTCCCGGGTCAGCGCAACAACCTGGACGCGCTGTGCAAGCGGCTCGGCGTCAACAACAGCCGCCGCGAGCTGCACGGCGCCCTGCTGGACGCCGAGATCCTGGCCGATGTCTACCTGGCGATGACCGGCGGCCAGACCGCGCTGGGGCTGGAGATGCAGGGCGAGGGCGGCGGCGAGGATGCGCTGGCCCGCATGAACCTGGATCTGTCGGCCTTGCGCTTCGTCAGCGCCGATGGAGCGGGACTGGCCGGGCACGCCGAATGGATGGAGCGGCTGGACAAGGCGAGCGAGGGCAACGCCTGGCGCCGCCACGGTGAGTGAGCGCGGCAGGCTCGCCGTTCAGTGAGTGCGTACCACGCGCGCCTTGTCGCGCTGCCAGTCCCGATCCTTGATGGTGGCGCGCTTGTCGAACTCCTTCTTGCCCTTGCCGATGCCGATCTCCAGCTTCACCCGCCCGTTCTTCCAGTACATCGACATCGCCACGATGGTGTAGCCCTTGCGTTCCACCGCACCGATCAGCCGCGCCAGCTCGCGCCGGTGCAGCAGCAGCTTTCTGGGGCGCAGCGACTCGGTGACGCTGTGCGAGGAGGCGGTGATCAGCGGGGTGATGGTGCAGCCGTACAGGAACGCCTCCATGCGATAGATCTGCACGAAGGCATCGACCAGCTGCACACGGCCGTCCCGGAGGCTCTTCACCTCCCACCCCTGCAGCACCACGCCCGCCTCGAACTTCTCGTCGATCTTGAAGTCGTAGGTCGCGCGCTTGTTGCGCGCGATCGATGCACCCCCCTTTGCCGATGAGGAAAGTCCGCGCTTGTTCTTCTTAGCCATCCCGGCATTATAGGGAGATGCCTGTCATTCAGCGTTCAGCCCTCGTGCCTTACTCGGCCTCCGACATGTTCGACCTGGTGTCGGACATCGATGCCTATCCGGACTTTCTGCCGTGGTGCGGCGGAGCGCAGGTGCTGGAGAGCAGCGACCAGCACCAGGTCGCGACGGTATCGGTGTCGAAGTCGTTGAAGCAGACCGAATTCACCACCCGCAATCGTCTGGTGCGTCCGGAACGCATGGACATGCGCCTGGTGGACGGTCCGTTCAAGCGACTGGAGGGCCAGTGGCGGTTCGTGCCGATCGGGGAGGCGGCCTGCCGCTGCGAACTGGAAGTCTCGTTCGAGTTCGCCAGCCGGCTGTTCGGCACGATGATGGGCCCGGCCTTCCGGCGTGTCTGCGATTCGCTGGTCGGTGCGTTCACCGCACGGGCGCACGACGTGCTGGGCTCTCGCTAGTGTCCTGTCCCAGAGATACACAGCCTCCCGAAGGGCTCGCTGGGAGGCAGGGTATCTCTGGGACAGAACAGTAGGCTCCCCGGGACAGGACACTGGTCCGGTGCGCGTGCGGGTGGTGCTGGCACTGCCTTCGCACGCGCGTCAGGTCACGGTGTCGGTCCCGGACGGGACCAGCGCGGGTGCGGTGCTGCAGCAGGCCCTGCGCGAGGGCCTGTCGCTCGAGGGCAGCGGTCTGGAGGCCGAGCGCGTCGCGCTCGGCGTGTTCGGACGGCGAATCGATGCCGATGCGCCCTTGCACGATCGGGATCGACTGGAGCTCTATCGGCCGCTGCAGCAGGATCCGATGGCGCGGCGCCGTCGCGAAGCGCGGCGAACGCCTGTCGAGCGGCAACCGGGCGAGGGCGGACGAGCGCCGGACAAGCGGCGCCGGTAGGGCCGGCTCAGAGTTCCTCGGGGGTGGGGGAGAAGTACTCCCACCAGCGCCGCTGCGGTGGCAGCCGGCCGGACACCCGATCGCCGTTGTCCTCCACGCTGGCCACCAGGCCCTCGTCGAACAGGATGGACACCCGGTTCGCCTCGATGGCGGAGCCGGCCGGACCCTGGGTGAACACGTAGTCCCAGCGCTGCTCGTGGAACGGGGAGTCGATGACCGGGGAGCCGATCAGGCTGCGCACCTGATCGCGCGGCATGCCCGGCTCGATCCTTTCCAGCGCCTCGCGATTCACCAGGTTGCCCTGCTGGATGGTGATCTTGTGGGCCTGCGGCAGCCAGAACGGCTTGCCGCCGCAGCCGGCCAGCGACAGGGCCAGGCCGAGCGAGACGAGGGCGGTGGCGATGCGTGCGCGGCGCGGTGCACGCGCACGTCCGGACCGATGGCACGACCGGTGGTGCGCTGGGGTGGGGAAGCTCATGGGGGTGGAGTATGGCAGCGGATCAGCCGGCGACATCGTCCAGCATCTCCTGGGCGTGCTGGAGGCTCTTCCTGGTCACCTTCGCACCGGCCAGCATGCGCGCGATCTCGTCACGCGTGGCGACCCCTCGCAGCGGTTCGAGCCGGGTCGTCGTCTTGCCCTTCTCGACCCGCTTGCTGACCTTCAGGTGAGCGTGGGCGCGGGCCGCCACCTGTGGCAGGTGGGTGACGCACAGCACCTGGGCGTGTTCGCCGACCGCCCGCAGCAGACGGCCCACCGTCTCGGCCACCGCGCCGCCGATACCGGCGTCCACCTCGTCGAAGATCAGCGTGGGGACCGGTCGCGTGGCGACGGTGGCCAGCTGCAGCGACAGGCCGATGCGCGACAGCTCGCCGCCCGAGGCGACGCGCGACAGCGGCGCCGGCGACACGCCCGGGTTCGGGCTGACCTCGAAGGTCACCCGATCGATGCCGTGCCGTTCGATGCGCGTCTCGTCGCTGTCGATGCGGATGTGGAACACGCCACCGCTCATCGCCAGCTCCTGCATGCTGGCCGTGACCGTCCGGCCGAGCGCCTTCGCGGTGCGCACGCGGTGTCTCGACAGCTTGCGCGCCAGCGCCAGAAATGAACCTCGCTGAGCGTCGCAGAGCGCGCGCAGCGCCTCCGGCCCGTCCTCGGGACCTGCCAGCGCGTCCAGCTCGTCGCGCATCGCCTGCTCGAGCGCGCTCAGCCCGTCCGGCTCGCAGCGGTGCTTCTTGGCCAGCCGGTGCAGCACCGCCAGCCGATCGTCCAGCCAGGCCAGACGCGCTTCGTCGGTTTCCAGCGAGCTGGTCCGGCTGCTCAGCAGGTGCGCCGCCTCGTTTATCTGGATGCCGGCCGACTCGATCAGGTCGAAGGCCTCGCGCAGACCGTCGTCGCGTCGCGCGAGGATCTCCAGCGGCCGCAGGGCCTGCGCCAGCGCCGGACCCGCGGCTTCCTCCAGCGCGGCGATCGCCTCGTTGCCGAGCGCACGGGTGTCCTCGGCGTTGGCCAGCCAGCGGTGCTCCGAAGCGATGTCGGCCGCGTCCAGTCCGCCCAGTTCGGCATCGTCGAACTCCTGCAGCTGGAATCGCAGCAGGTCGATGCGTTGCTGACGCGATTCGCTTTCGTCCAGCACCGCGTGCAACCGCTGCTCGGCCAGCTGCCAGTCCTGCCAGGCGGCGGCCACCCCGGCCGCGTGAGCGCTCGGTTTCCAGGCATCGAGCACGCGTCGCTGCTCGGATCCGTCGGCGAGTGCCTGGTGAGCGTTCTGGCCGTGCAGCGAGACCAGCTGCGCGCCCAGTTCGCGCAGCGCCGCTAGCGGAACCGGACGGCCGTTGATCGTGGCGCGCGACTTGCCGGTGCTGGCGACCACGCGGCGCAGCACGCAGTCCCCGTCGGCGTCCAGGTCATGCTCGCTCAGCCAGCGCATCACCGGTGCGTCGGCCGGGGGATCGAAGCTGGCGGTGACCTCGGCACGCGTCGCACCCTCGCGAACACCGCTGGCGGAGGCGCGCTCGCCGAGCACCAGGCCCAGCGCATCGAGCAGGATGGACTTGCCGGCTCCGGTCTCGCCGGTCAGGGCCGTCATGCCGGGGCCGGGCTCGACCTCGGCATCGTCGATGATCGCGAAATCGCGGATGTGAAGATGGGTGAGCACGCCGTCAGGCCCAGTTGAGCTTCTCGCGCAGGATGCGGTGGTAGTCGTAGTCGGCCGGGTGCAGCACCTGCAGCGAACGCTCCAGGCGCTCGATCACGATGGTGTCGCCCAGTTGCGCATCGATGTACACCTGTCCGTCGCACACCATCTGCGCGCCGGCCCGTTCGTCATCCTTGAGCCGCACCTCGATGCGGCTTCGACCGTCGACCAGCAAGGGGCGGCTGGACAGCATGTGCGGGCAGATCGGCTGCAGCACCAGCGCATCGATGGTCGGCCCCACGATCGGGCCGCCGTTCGACAGCGAGTAGGCGGTGGAGCCGGACGGGGTGGCGACGATCAGTCCGTCCGCACGCTGATGCGTGACCAGCACGCCGTCGATGACGATGTCGAAGTCCATCAGGCGCAACAGGTCGCGCACGCGCACCACCGCATCGTTGAGCGCGTACGACTTCGCCACGGCGATGCCGTCGCGCACCAGGCTGGCCTTGAGCAGGATCCGGGACTCGGCGCGGTGATCACCGGTCAGGATCGCGCGCAGCGCATCCATTCCGTCATCGGGCGACACATCCACCAGGAAGCCGAGCCGCCCGCGGTTCACGCCGATCAGGGGCACCTGGTGATCGACCAGGCGCCGTGCGGTATCCAGCAGCGTGCCGTCGCCGCCGATCACGATGGCCACGTCGCACTCGCGACCGATGGTGTCCAGATCGTGCGTGGCGCGCTCTCCGATCAGGCCCCGGGTGCTGGTGCCGGGCACCGGCTCGATGCCCAGGGAATCCAGGCAGGCGATCACCTCGGTCAGCGTGTCGGCGACGCTGGCGTCGTTGGAACGTACGACCAGTCCGGCCCGTGAAAACGTCGTCATCGCGGCACGTTAGCATGAGTGAATGGCATGGAAGCGCCCGTCAGGCGACGCGCGCCAGCCGCGCCAGCTCGTAGAGGTGCTCCAGCGCCTCGCGGGGCGTGACCGTGTCCACATCCAGTGCCGTCACGTAGCGTTCCAGCTCCGCGGACACCGCGAACAGGTCCAGTTGCGGCGGCGCGACGGGCGCGTCGGGCGGGGGCGACGGCGCCGCCGGCCGCGGTTCGCGCTCGCCTTCCAGGTTGTCCAGCCGCTCGCGCGCGATGGCCAGGGCGGCCGGAGGCAGGCCGGCCAGTTCGGCCACCTGCAGTCCGTAGCTGCGGTCGGTGGCGCCTTGCTTGATGCGGTGCATGAACACGATGCGCCCCTCGTGCTCGACGGCGTCGAGGTGCACGTTGCGCACGCCGGGGGTCTGCTCGGCCAGCCGGGTCAGCTCGAAGTAGTGTGTCGCGAACAGGCAGAAGGCGCGGTTGACGCTGGCCAGGTGCTCGGCGCAGGCCCAGGCCAGCGACAGGCCGTCGAAGGTGCTGGTGCCGCGGCCCACCTCGTCCATCAGCACCAGGCTGTGCTCGGTGGCATTGCGCAGGATCAGCGCCGCCTCGGTCATCTCGACCATGAAGGTCGACTGGCCTCGCGCCAGGTCGTCCGAGGCGCCGATGCGGGTGAAGATCCGGTCGATCGGCCCGATGCGCGCCGACTGCGCCGGCACCCAGCTTCCGGTATGGGCGAGCAGGCAGATCAGCGCGCACTGGCGCATGAAGGTGGACTTGCCGCCCATGTTCGGCCCGGTCACCAGCAGCATGCGCTGCGCATCGTCCAGATCCAGCGGATTGGCCACGAAGGGCTCGTCGATCAGCGTCTCGATGACCGGATGACGGCCCTCGTCGATGGAGATCCCGGGGGTGCCGTCGAGCACCGGGCGTGCCCAGCCGAGCTCGCCCGCTGCACGGGCCAGCGAGTTCAGCGCGTCGAGCTCGGTGACCGCTTCGCTCAGGCACTGCAGCGCGGCCAGCTCCGGCTGCAGCGATTCGATCAGATCGGCGTAAAGCGCCCGCTCGCGCGCCAGCGATTTCTCGCGCGAGCCGAGCACCCGGTCCTCGTGCTCCTTCAGCTCGGGGGTGATGTAGCGCTCGGCACCCTTGAGCGTCTGTCGCCGGATCCAGTGATCGGCCGGCGCCTGGTTGCGCGAGGTCTCGATGTAGAAGCCGTGCACGCGGTTGTAGCCGACCTTGAGCGAGGCGATCCCGCTGGCGGTGCGCTCGCGCGCCTCGAGCGCCTCGAGAAAGTCGGTGGCGTCGCTGCCCAGCGAGCGCAGCTCGTCCAGCTGGGCATCGAAGCCGGGTGCGATGACGCCGCCGTCGCGCAGCACGGCGGGCGGGTTGTCGACGATGGCCAGCGTCAGCAGGCCGTGCACGGGCGACAGGGTGGCCAGCGGCTCCAGCAGCGGTTGCAGCGCGACGACCTCGTCGCCCAGTGCCGCCGGCAGCTCCGGCAGCACGGCCAGGCTGGCTCGCAGGCGTTCCAGCTCGCGTGGCGACACCGAGCGCAGGCGCAGGCGGGTCTGGATGCGCTCCAGGTCGGCGATGCCCGACAGGACCGGGGCCAGATCGTCGGCACGCCGCTGCTCGATCAGTTCGGCGATGCGCGACTGGCGCTCGGCGATCAGGTCCCGCCGGCGCACCGGGCGCTGCAGCCAGTTGCGCAGGCGCCGCCCGCCCATCGCGGTGGCGGTACGGTTCATCACGTCGAACAGGGTACGGCCGCGCTCGCCGGTCTGGCTGTCCACCAGTTCCAGGTGGCGCCGGGTACCCGGATCCAGCTGCACCGTGTCGCCGGCCAGCTCGACCCTGAGCGACACCACCTGATCAAGTCGTCCGGCCTGGGTCTCGCGCGCGTAGCCGAGCGCGATCGCCGCCGCGGTGGTGGCCAGCACCATCGTCTCGCAACCGAAGGCCTCCAGCGTGCCGGTACCGTAGTGTTCGAGCACCTGCCGCCGCGCGGCCCGGGCCTCGAACAGCCACGGGGCGCGCTGACGCACCGCCCGGCGCTCGCCGCCGTGCCGCTGCACCAGCGCGCTGCCTTCCATCAGCAGCAGCTCCGCCGGCGCCAGGCGGGCCAGTTCGGCGGCCAGCGCTTCCCCTCCGACGACCTCGCTGACCGCCAGGTCACCGCTGGCCGCGTCCAGCGCCGCGATGCCGTAGCGATCGACCCCTTGCTCCTCCGCCTCGGCGATCGCCACCAGCAGCGCGGTCTCGTTGGCCGCCAGCAGGCATTCCTCGGTCAGCGTGCCGGGCGTGACGACGCGCACCACCTCGCGCTTGACCGGACCCTTGCCGGTGACCTCCCCGGTCTGTTCGCAGACCGCGACCGACACGCCGCGCTTGACCAGCCGCGCCAGATATCCATCGACCGCGTGATACGGTATCCCGGCCATCGGTATCGGCGCATCGTCGGACTTGCCGCGTGCGGTCAGCGTGATGTCGAGCAGATCGGCGGCGGTCTTCGCATCGTCATAGAACAGCTCGTAGAAGTCCCCCATTCGATAGAACAGGAGCGTGTGCGGATGGTCCGCCTTGATGCCCAGGTACTGCTGCATCATCGGCGTGTGAGACGTCGTCATGGCGCGGCAGTCTACGCGTGCGCCGCCCGGCGTGACACCGGCTCGTGAACCTGCCTGAGAGCCGGCCCGGGAGCCAGCCCGCGAGCCAGCCCGGGAAGCCATCGGCCGAGGCGTCCCCGGACGCCTCGGCCGATGCGCGAACCTGCCTGGAGGAGATCGACCGGATGGCGTGCCGGGTGGGCCGGGCGCTCGACCGGGCGGGCCTGCGGCTGACGGCGGCCGAGTCGTGCACCGGCGGCCTGGTCGCGGCGGCCATCACCGGCGTGCCCGGCAGCTCGGCCTGGTTCGGCGAAAGCGTGGTCACCTATGCGAACGAGGCCAAGCGGACGCTGGCCGGGGTACCCGAACGGACGCTGATCGCGCACGGTGCCGTCAGCCGCGAGACCGTGCGTGCGATGGCGAACGGCGTGCTGGAGCGTTCCGGGGCCGACGTGGCGATCGCCGTGAGCGGGGTGGCGGGCCCCGGCGGGGGATCCGCCGACAAGCCGGTCGGCACGGTGTGGATCGCCGTGGCACGCCTCTCGCATGAATGCGAAGCCCACCATCACCTGTTCACGGGAGACCGCGCCCGGGTCCGTCAGCAGGCCGTGCTGGCCGCCCTGCGTGCCACGCTCGCCGTGCTGCGCGAGAACGCCTGAATCATGATCATGCCCTCCTGCCATCGCGGTCCAGTCCGCACGCCGTGTCCGGACGACGCGGGCGTTCCGCTCGCCACGGGCACGGAGCCCCGACGTGTCCGACTCCTGTCGCTCTGCCTGGCGGCGGCCATGATGTGCCTGTGCGGCCCGTCGCGTGCGCAGGAGGCGGTCCCCGGGGGGGGCGACGAGGTGAGCGATGAGGTGAGCGACGGCGTCCGATCGATGACGCTGGAAGAGCTGGAGGCCTACGTCGGCGAGCAGAAAGCGGCCCTGGACAGCGTGATCGAGAGCCGTGAGGTCACCGAGTCCAAGGCACGGGAGCTGGAGGCAAGGCTCGCCGAGCGGGAGTCGAAGATCGCCCAGACGCGACACGAACTGGAGACGCTGTGCGAGGAGCGCGAGGCGATCGACCCGGGCACGCTCGCGGACTGCCTGGCGGCCTTGCCCGACTGAGCCCGGCCGGACACATCGGGGAGCCGGGGCGTCGCTGGCGCGACCGGGGCCGGGACGGTGTCGATCGGGCGGTTTGCAAGGGCGAGGAATGCTGTATCCGCTTACAGTCTTTTCACGCGATCCGGCCCCCGCGACGCGGCTTGCGTGAGACAATGCGTCAGCGGCCATCGGCATAGGTCGATCCGGTTCACGGCCCCGGTCAGCGGGGCTTTCGAACCGGTTCGAAAGCCCCGCCGCATCGAGTCGCAACGGAGCAAGGCACAGTGAACGACAATCGCAAGAAGGCCCTGGCGGCCGCTCTCGGGCAGATCGAGAAGCAGTTCGGCAAGGGCGCCATCATGCGCATGGGGGACGACACCACCCGGCGCGACATCGAGGTCATCTCCACCGGTTGCCTCGGTCTTGACATCGCCCTGGGCATCGGTGGCCTGCCGAAGGGTCGGGTCTGCGAGATCTACGGTCCGGAATCCTCGGGCAAGACGACGATGACGCTGCAGGTCATCGCCGCCTGCCAGAAGGCCGGTGGCACCGCCGCGTTCGTGGACGCCGAGCACGCACTGGATCCCGAGTACGCCAGGAAGCTCGGGGTCGATGTCGACAACCTGTTGATTTCCCAACCGGATACCGGTGACCAGGCGCTCGAGATCACCGACATGCTGGTGCGTTCCAGCGCGGTCGACATCATCGTGGTCGATTCGGTGGCGGCCCTCACGCCCAAGGCCGAGATCGAGGGCGACATGGGCGACAGTCACGTCGGCCTGCACGCCCGGCTCATGAGCCAGGCGCTCAGGAAGCTGACCGGCAACATCAAGCGGGCCAACACGCTGGTGATCTTCATCAACCAGATCCGCATGAAGATCGGCGTGATGTTCGGCAGCCCCGAGACCACCACCGGAGGCAACGCGCTCAAGTTCTACGCCTCGGTTCGGCTGGACATCCGTCGCATCGGCGCGATCAAGCGCGGCGACGAGATCATCGGCAACGAGACGCGCGTCAAGGTGGTCAAGAACAAGATGGCGCCGCCGTTCCGCCAGACCGAGTTCGAGATCCTCTACGGCGAGGGCACCTCCCGCGAGGGCGAACTGATCGACCTGGGTGTCTCCAACGGGCTGGTGGACAAGGCCGGTGCCTGGTATAGCTATCGCGGTGACCGCATCGGGCAGGGCAAGGACAACGTGCGCACCTGGCTCAAGGAGCATCCGGACGTTGCCGACGAGATCGATCGCAATTTGCGCGACATGCTGCTGAGCAAGGGCAAGATCGAGGAGGAGCACGAGGATCCGGCACAAGCCGAGGCGCTGGAAGCCGAGGCTTGAGGCGGGCGGGGTCCGCGAGCGATCAGCCGGACGAGGATCCCGCCGCCACGGCGCGGCGGGCCTATGCCAGCGCTATCAGGCTGCTCGGTGCTCGCGACCACTCCACCGCCGAGCTGACGCGCAAGCTCGGCGACCGGGACTTCAGCGACGAGATCATCCAGGGCACGCTGGCCGAACTTCGCCAGGCGCGCTACGTCGACGATGCACGCTATGCGCTGACCTTCGTGGAACAACGGGTCGAGCGCGGCTACGGCCCGCGCTCGATCGAGGCGAAGTTGCGCGAGCGCGGCATCGATGGCGAATACCGGCGTGCCGCGTTCGAGCAGGCTGCCCCGGACTGGTGCGAACTGGCCGAAGAGGCCTTGCAGAGGAAGTTTCGCGTCGATCAGATCCAGGATGACGACGTGAAGGCCAGGGCGCGCCTCGCACGCTTCCTTCAGGGTCGCGGATTCTCGGCCGGGGATTCGATCCGGGCGATCGAGCGGGCGCGGCGGCGGGCGCTCGAACAGCGCTGAGCGATGTCGCGGGCCGCTCGATCTGGTCCGGCTCGCGACGGCCCTTCGTGCCCCTTCGTGCCCCGTCGAACCCTACCTGCGCTGTCGGGAAGCGTACCGTGCCAGGTAGTGCTCGTAGCAGACCGTCTTCGGTCCGTCTTCGTTCATGCACCGGGCCGCGATCGTCAGGCCGTGTGGCCGTCCCGATTCGCCTGCCCGCGCCCTGTCGGTCACCGTCGTGGTCGCCTCCTCGGACGCCCTCATGCCGGCCTTCGGAAGGGCGGCGCCGCGCGAGGGCTCGTCCTGGAAGAACTCGACGGGAAGCAGTTCGGACAATCGCTCGTCGTCGAGCAGGATCCGGATGCCCGAATCGTTCTGGAAGGCGACGTTCAGTATCGTCTTCAGCGAATCGATCTTGCCACTGGTGTCATCCAGGCCGGAGCGAATCTCGTCGACCTTCAGCTTGACCTCGACGACATCGTCCTTGACCTTCACGGATTCCACCTCGGCCACGGCCATCGTGCTGTCGACACTGGCCACCTTGCCATCGACCTGGTCCACCGTGATGTCCAGGGCTTCCATCCGGGCATCCAGGGTGGCGAGCTTGGAGTCGGTGAGCGACGAGAGCATTTCCACTTGCCGGTTCAGGCTGTCGATCGTGTGATCGACATTCCATTGGATGAACGCCAGGGCGGTTGCGAACATCACGCCCGCACCGAGCGTGAACGACACCATCGACTTCAGCGGGAACGGGGGCGAGGTCGTGGCAGGTCCTGCGCTGTCTTCGACGTTCATGCTCAAGAACCCGTGGCTCGTCGGGTATCAGCGCGGGCAAGTTCCGGGCCTGCAGGATTCGCCTTCCACCACCTGCCGACCACCGAAACACGGCGATGCCTGCGCCGCGAGCGGCCCTCCTCGACGCTTGTCCGCGATCACCGCTCGCCCGGCTGCTCCGCGGCGCCGGCAGGCTATCCTGTGGCCCCGCGTTTCTCTGCCGACCGATGGACCTTGCCCGCCCATGCTGACCCACCTCGTGCTCGACATCGGCAACGTGCTGTCCGAGTGGAGTCCCGATCTGCTGATCGCCTCCGCGTTCGCGGATCCTGCCGAACGCGAACGCGCGCATCAGGCAACCATCGCTCACCCCGATTGGCTGGAGCTGGACAAGGGAGCGATGACGGTGAACGAGGCGGCACGCCGGGCCACCGAGCGAAGCGGGCTGGATCCTGTCGAGGTGAAGCGGGTGTACGCCAACCTTCCGGCTTCGCTGGTGGCGATCGAGCAGACGCACGCTGCGGTGCGCCGGCTGCACGCGCAGGGCGTTCCGATGCTCGTGCTGTCCAACATGCAGCACGCGTGCTGGGACTGGTTGCGCGCCAACCACGAAATCTACGCCCTGTTCGAGGGCTGCGTGATCAGCGCGGAAGTCGGTCTGATCAAGCCCGATCCGGCGATCTACCGACACCTGACCGAACGGTTCTCCCTGCAGCCGAGCGATTGCCTGTTCGTGGACGACATGGCGGTGAACGTGGAGGCGGCACGGGCGGCCGGATGGCAGTCCGAGCGGTTGAGCGAGCGCAGCGAAGGAGGGGCCGTGCTGGAGCGGCTCGCAGGCCGGTTCCTTTGATTCTCGTCCGGGCGATGCGCGGTGCCGAACGGCTCGGGCTCCAGGGCATGGCGCGCTAACCTCTTCGAGCCGTTCGTGCGTTCCGTTAGTGCAAACGGTGCAGTGAATACCCGCTCGATTGCAAGACCCGTGCGCCATCGATGACCCGTGCGATGCTGGCTTAGGATCGGTGCTCGACGATCCGGTTCCTGCATCATGTCCAGCCCCGCTGACAAGCCACGCAACACGACGTCCGACCCGGACGAGCGTGCGGAGGAGCTGACCGTCCCCCTGGTGGCCGAGACGCTGGACGTGGACGTCCAGGAGCAGACCACGGGTCGGGTACGCGTGTCCGTGCGCAACGAGAAGATCGAGCAGCGGATCGAAGAGACGCTGTCCAACGTCTCGGCGCGGGTCGAACGCATTCCGATCGGACGCGAACTCGACGCTGGCGAAGAGATTCCCGGTCCGCGAATGGAGGACGGCGTGAGCATCGTGCCGGTCCTGGAGGAGCGTCTGGTCATCGAGAAACGTCTCGTGCTGGTCGAGGAAGTCCGCATCGAGAGCGTGACCGAAACGCAATCGGTCTCGGCGCCGATCACGCTCCGGCGTCAGCAGCTGGAGATCGAGCAACGATCGGGCGATCCCGTCGATACGGATCCTCCGGTCGAGACATCCGAACAGAACCCCTGATACCCAAGGAGAAGCCATTCCATGAACGCCATGCAACAGACGCACGAAGTCACCGCCTTCTACGACGATCGTGCCCAGGCACAAGCTGCCGTACAGCGCCTGACCTCGGCCGATGTCCCCGCCGATGACGTGCGCATCGTCGAAGGCAACGATCCGGCCGGCAACGCTGGCACCCGTCCCGCCGAGGACAAGGGCTTTCTCGACAAGCTCGGCGATTTCTTCATGCCCGAGGAGGACCGGTACACCTATGCGGAAGGGCTGCACCGCGGGGGTTACATCGTGTCGGCGCGGGTGGCGGCAGAGCATCACGATCGTGTTGCCGAGCTTCTGGATGACGAGACCAGCATCGACCTCGACCAGCGCTCCAACGAGTGGCGCAGCGAAGGATGGAGCGGCTACGATGCCCGGGCCGATCGTCCCCGCACCGAAGGTGATACCACCGACACCATCGACGTCGTCGAGGAAGACCTCAAGGTCGGCAAGCGCGATGTCAGTCACGGTCGGGTGCGGGTACGCTCCTACGTGGTCGAGGATCAGGTATCCGAGGATGTGACCCTGACCCGGGAGAGCGTCGACGTCGAGCGCAATCCGGTGGACCGGGCCGTGACCGATACGGACGCCGCGTTCCGCGAGAGGACGATCGAGGTGGAGGAGACCGCCGAGGAGGCGGTCGTCTCGAAGGAGGCGCGCGTGGTGGAGGAGGTGAACGTGTCCAAGCAGGCGGAGACGGACGTGGAAACCGTGACCGACACGGTGCGCCGTACCGAAGTGGACGTGGAGGACGAGCGTCGCTGAGCGAGCTCCGGCCCCGGCTCGGGCGCGGGTTGGACCGTCCGGGTGATCCGGGCGGTCGGACCTGACCGGAGCCTGCCGATCCGGGACCTTGCTGATCGGGTGGAATCTTTTTCAAGAAGTGCGGTCGCACCCTTGCGTCGCACGACGGCGCGGTCGCTATCCCGTCCACCCTTGGAAGCCTGCCGATGACCCGTCTCTCACCCCGCCTCGTGCTGGCAACGGCCGGTACCGCCGTGCTGCTCGCCGGCTGCGCCTCGATCAATCCCTTCTCCGGTGCCGACCCCCGATGGGCGGATTACAAGACGTGGCAAACCGCCACCGTGTCACCCACCACCGGTGCCTCTCCGGGTCTGGGCAGCGTGCACAAGGGGCCCCGGGGCGCACGTCACGTCTACGTCAACGACGTGGGGGCGAGGGTGCTGTTGAAGGGGGAAGGGCCCTACGAGTACCCGGCGGGTACGGTCATCGTCAAGGAGCAATACGACAGCCTGGCCGACTTCCAGGCGGGCAAGACGCCCGATGTCACGGTGAGCGTCAAGGTCGCCGCCGGCCCCGCGGCGCGGGAAAACTGGCAATGGGCCGCGGGTTACAAGGCCGAAGCGATGGATAGCGCGTTCTGTTCGGGGTGCCATTCCATCTCGCAGGCCGAGGATTTCGTGTTTTCGAACGCCGAGTACCTGGCGGCGAACGAGCAATGAGAGGAGGTGTCGTCGCGTCGCCGCGGCGGCCCGTCAGAACAATCCCAGCTGCGCATCCGTGATGGCGTTGAAGCTTGTGCCGATGAACGGCAGGATGCCGTCCGCGGCCGGCGCCAGCTGGCGTTCCACGTAGTGCTCGTAGTCGATCGGCGAGGCGCGCTGCTCGGCGGGTTCGGGTCCGTTGCGGGTGATCACGTAGCGGATCCAGCGCCTCGAGCCGGCCTGTCCGCCTGACAGCTTCCTGGCCGCCTGAACGTGCGGCGGCACGTTGCGCTGATAGTCCGACACGTCGCGCCGCAGTCGTTTTCGATACACCAGCTGCTCGTCCAGTTCACCGGCCAGCAGTCGGTCCCGAGTCTCCAGGATCCAGGCCTCGACCGGCTGATCGTGAAACACCCGGCGGAACAGCTCGCGCTGGAACGTGCGCGCCAGCGGCGTCCAGTCGGTGCGCGCCGCTTCCAGTCCCTTGACCACCAGGCGGGCGTCGCCTCCGTCCGAAGGCGCCACCAGGCCGGCGTAGCGTTTCTTGCTGCCGGTCGGCATGCCGCGCACGGTCGGCATCAGAAAGCGGGCGTAGCGGGTTTCGAATTCCACCTCCAGCCGGGATTCGATGGCGTGCCGCTCGTGCAGCGTGTCGCGCCAGTGCGTATCGATGAGCCGAGCGAGCCGCTCGCCGATCTCATCGGCTTGCACGGCGCCCACCGCATCGCCGACCAGCACGAACAGCGAATCGGTATCGCCGTAGATCACCCGATATCCGGCCTGCTCGACGACATCGCGGGTGCCGCGAATGATCTCGTGGCCCCGTCGGGTGATGCTGGAAGCGAGCCGGGGGTCGAAGAAGCGGCAGGCGGTGGTGCCCAGCACACCGTAAAACGAGTTCATGATGATCTTGACCGCCGTGGACAGCGGAACGTCTTCGGCCACCTTGGCCGCATCGCGCGCCTGCCACAACGTTTCGGTGATGCCGGGAAGGATGTGCCGCGTGCGCGAGAAGCGAGCGTCCAGGAAGCCTTCGACCGGCGCTTCGTCCTCGTCGGCGGTGGCCAGTGCCAGCGGGTCGACGAAGAACGTACGGATGATGCTCGGGTACAGGCTCTTGAAGTCCAGCACCAGCACGTTGTGATACAGGCCCGGCACGGAGTCCAGCACGTAGCCACCGGGACTGGCGGTGGTGTCGGCGGAATGGCCGACGTCGGGAGCGACGAACCCCTCGCGGTGCAGACGCGGCAGGTACAGGTTGTCGAAGGCGGCCGCCGCACCCGCCAGCCGGTCCAGCGTCAGGCCGGTCAGACGCGCGCGCGCGATGGCGAACTCCAGCAGCTGGGCGCGTGCGAAGATCTCGTTGACCAGCGTGCAGTCGGTGATGTTGTAGGCGGCAAGCGCCGGCTTGTCGTCCCGGAACAGGCGGTTGATCTCGGCGACCTTGTCCTGCTCCGGGGTGATCAGCTTGCCGGTGCCCAGCAGCTCGTGGGCGACGTTGTCCAGCGAGTAGCTGTCGAACATCCAGAAGCCGGCCTTGAGCACCTCGATGCCGTCGAGCACCGCTCGTCCGGGAATGCGCGCCACGCGAGGTCCGCCGCTGCTGCCCGGCTGCAGCACCACGGCCCGCTCCGGCCCGCGACCCATGGCGAAGGGCATGTCCAGCGCCTGACATTTGGTGAACAGGAAGTTCAGGTCGAAACCCACCACGCTCCAGCCGGTCAGCACGTCCGGGTCGATATCCGCCAGCCAGTCGAAGAAGCCGGAGAGAACCGCCCGCTCGTCCACCCCGTAGTGCAGCGTGCAGGTGTCGAGGCGCCGAGGTTCGCTCGCCGGACCGACCATGTAGACCCGTGCCTCGCCACCGGCCACCGCGCCCGCGATCGAGTACAGCTCACGGCTGGAACCCCGTGTCTCGATGTCCAGCGCCAGCATGGTGAGCGTCGGCTCGACGTCGGCCGGTCGCAGCGCCGGATTGCGCATCAGCCGGTAGCCGTCCCGCTGCTCGATCGGGCCCTCGGCACGCACGCCAGCGCGCACGAAGCGCTCCATCAGGTGCCGATCGTGCGGTTTCACGTCCGATTCGTGCAGCGGCAGCCCCCGCTCGCGCAGCGCCGACAGCGTGCGCCAGGCACGACTGTAGAGCGCATCCACCGGCAAGCCGGTCAGCGTCTTCAACGGCCGCTCCACCCGTCGCAGTCCGTCTGGCAGCGCGCCGCGTTCGCGGCGCTCGATGAAGCACACCGCCTCGATCGCGTCGAAGTGCAGATAAAGTGGGCCGTCCGCATGGGCGGCCCAGAACCCGACTTCCAGGCCGCGCGGCGTGTCGCGAAAGTGGCGCGTGAGCAGAAACCCGTCGATCATCGGCAGAGAATAGCGTCTCGGGTAGCATCCAGTGCCGGTTCACATCGAACCCCTTCTGGCCGAGTCTCTTCTCATGCTGCGATTCCTGCCCGGTCTGCTGTTGGTGCAACTGGTCGTGCTGGCGTTGTACCTGAGCAATGCCGGCGCATCCCCGGAGGCGCTGGCGGTGCGCGTGCTGCTGCCCGCCCTGGTCGTGACGCTGGTGACGGCCTTGTGGTTCGGCAACCTGTCACGCATTGCCGGTGAGCGGCGCCACGCCGAGCTGGTCGAGCGTCATGCGCGCGAGCGCGAGCAGATCAAGGTCGAGGCGGTGCTGGAGCGCGAGCGCGTCAAGGGCGATGCGGCGCGCGAGCGCGAGCGTACGTTCGAGCGCCTGCACCGCGAGTCGCGCAAGGCGGAGCGGCGGGTCGATCGGATGGCCAATCTGAAGGTCGGCCTGGCCGGTCTGTCGGCGGTCGGTGTCGGCGTGCTGTTCCTGCTGACCGAGCTGTTGACTCTGGGGCTGTTGACCATCACCACCTCGGCCGGCGCATTGGGCGGCTATCTGCTGCGCTGGCGGCAGACCCGTCCGGCTCGCCCCGTCGATCCCGACGGGAGGGCGGCGCGGATAGCGCCGTCCCCGGGCGGCATCGATTCGCCGGCACGACCGCGGGTGGTGGGTAGCGGCGAATCATCACCGGCACCGAGCGATCGCGATCTGGCCGGATAGCTGCATCCCCGGTCGACATGGCGTTACCGTTCCCCTCGTCCATCGTCGCCGGCCGCCTGCGGTGGCTGTGCATCGCGCTGTGCATCCTGCCTAGCGGGCGGATCGGCGTGGCGGCCGAGTCGGCCGCCGTGTCGGGACAGGCCGATGCCGTGCTGGAGTCGGCGCTGCGCTCGGTCGGCATCGAAGCCTTGTTGCAAGGGGTGCTGCCGGCGCTCGAAGAAGAACCCGGCGGCCGGTGCGAGGGTCTTGATGAGACGCGGCGCACGCATCGGCTCGCGCAGCGGCGTGCGGCGCCGTTCGGCGCGAAGGCATTGCTGTCGCGTTTCACGAACGTGCTGGGGGCGCGCCTCGATCCGCCCACGCTGGCCGGGATCGGTGACTGGTACGCCAGCGCGGCCGCGCTGGCGATCGCGCGCCGTGAAGCCGATTCCGCCAGCCTGGACGAGGGCACGGTGAGCGAGCGGTTCGCCCTCATCTCCGCCGGTCAGGACTGGGCATCGCGCAAGGCCTTGGTGGAGAGCACGCTGAAACACTCGCGCACGGCGCTGTTCCTGACACGGTTCCATCACGGGCTCGACGGCATCGTGGCGCAGGCCGAACCTTGCTCCCTCGATGACACGGTCGTCGATACGCTTGCCCGAGCACGTGCGGACGCCAGGCGGGATGAAGCCCTGGTCGCCTTCTTCATCCACCTCGACCTGATCGCCCCCACGGCCGTGATCTACGACGGATTGCCCGACACGGCCTTGCAGGCCTATGCGGACTTTGCCGCCTCGCCGACCGGTCGGCGCTGGTTCGATGCGCTGGTGGAGACGATGGGCGAGACGCTCGATGGTGCGCGGTGGCACCTGAGCGGCGGTTCACCCGGCAACGGATCCCCCATCGGTTCGTCACCCGGATCCGGATCGCCCAGCGGCTCCGGCTCGCGACCCGGATCGGGGTCCGGCGCGGGGCGGCCCGGATCGGGCCGGGGGGTGGGGTCCGGCTCGGAGTCTCCCGGCAGCGGCGTCTCGCCCGGCAACGGGTCGTCCGGTCCGGGGTCGGCCGGCAGCTCGGGGTCCGGGGGAATGCCGGGAAGGCCCGGCTGGCCCGGCACGCCAGGCTCACCGGGGGTGCCGTGGCAGTGAACGGCCTGATCCAGGGGCTGATGCGGGAACGGTTGCGGGAACGGTTGCGACAACGGGTGCGGGAACGGGTGCGGGACAGTGGAACCTCGTGTGGTCTGGAGCATGATCGGGGACCCTTTCGAATGCAATGATGGTGTCCCGTTCAGCCTGCCCGCGGCCGCTCGGTGTGTCAGCCCCTCGGCAGCTCGCCTGCAACTTCGACCGGCCGCCGCTGCGCTCACGCCGGCGAGCGCGTGGCCCCCTCGCCGTCGAGGCTCGGTGCGACCACCACCTCGATGCCCTTGTCGCGCATCCGCTGGAGGTGCTCGGTCGGTGTGCCGTCATCGACGATCACGGTGTCGAAGCTGGTCAGCGGCTCGAAGGCGTGCAGCGCACGACGTGCGAACTTGGAATGATCGATGATCAGGATGCGGCGGGCGGCGGCCTCGAACATCGCCCGCTTGGTCTCGACCATCTCGGGCGACTGGTGAAAGACGATATCGTCGGTAATCGCCGCCATGGACAGGATCAGCGTGTCGGCGCGCAGGCGGGAGATCTCGTTGGTGGTCATGGTTCCCATGAACGCATTGCACCAGTTGTAGTATTGCCCGCCTAGCCCGAGCAGCGTCAGCTCCGGCGAACCCTTGAGCTCGTTCATCAGCGTGAGCGAGTTGGTGATGACGGTGAGCGGGGACTTGGCGGGCAGGTGGGTGGCCATCTGCAGCACCGTGGTGGAATCGTCGAAGAAGATCGCCTGACCGGGTTCAACGAAGTCCATCGCGGCCAGTGCGATGGCGCGCTTCTCGGCGGCCTGACGGCTGGTGCGATAGACATCGCTGGCCTCGATGAGGCTGGTGGGCGCTGCCGATGCCACACCGCGGGTCTTGCGCAGCAGGCCGCGACTGACCAGCTCGTCCAGGTCGCGGTGCATCGTCATCAGGCTGATGTCGAACCGCTCGACCAGATCGTCTATCCGGATCGAGCCTTCGGCCATCACCGCTTCGGCGATCAGTTGCCGACGCACCAGCTGGCGCGCCTGGCGGGAGTCGGCGGGAAGTGGCTCGGCGGGAGGTGGCTGCTCGATGAGGGTGTCGTGCCTGTGAGGTGAATCCGTTGTCATTGTTGTCCCGCCGTACGCTGTTCCGTGGCGGCGTTCCCACCGCGCGGTGCGGTGCGGTGCGGTCGCCACGATCGGCCCGGCTGCGCACGTGTCCGGTACGCCGGGCCCGCGCGCACCGGAGCCGGCGCGGACGGGAGCCGGCGCGAACCGGGTCCGGATCGAGTGCTTGCGCCCCGACGTGCTACTGGTCGAGCACGAACGGTGCGGAGTAGTCACCGACATTGTCGGCGGTGATCAGCAGGCAGTCGAACAGCTGCTTCTCCTCGGCCACGCCGGTCTCGCCGGTCTTGATGAAGTTGTCGGCCTGGCGCACCGCCTCGGCCGAGAAGATCGCCACCGGCTGCAGCACCGTGTATTGAAGCTCGCCGGCCTTGATCGCGTCCACCGCGTCGGGGGATCCGTCGAAGCCGCCGACCTTGACGTCGTCCAGGTTGCCCGATTCCTTCAGTGCCGCGATGGCACCGAGCGCCATCTCGTCGTTGCCGCTGATCACGCCGATGATGTCGGGATTGGCCTGCAGCATGTTCTGCATGCTGTTGTAACCCTGGGTGCGGTCCCAGTTGGCCACGTCAGAGGCGACCTTCTCCAGGTCCGGGTACTGGCTGAGCACGGTCTCGAACCCGTTCGAACGGGTCTGCGCGTTGTTGTCGGACGGTGCGCCGAACAGCTCGACGTACTGGCCCGTGTCACCGACCGCCTCGACCCACTGCTGGGCCCCGAGCGCCGCACCCTGGGCGTTGTTGGAGACCAGCTGGGACTTGGCCAGCCCTTCCTCGTTGATCTCGGCGTTCACCAGGAACACCGGGATGCCGGCGTCCACCGCCTTCCTGACCGCCCCGATCGAGCCGCTGGCATCGGCAGGATCCAGGATGATCGCGACCGCCTGGTTGGTGATCGCGGTATCGATCAGGTTGCTTTCGGTGTTGGTGTCCCCGGTGTGCGCGCTGACGTTCGCGGTGTAGCCGAGCGACTCGGCTTCGGCCTTGGCCACCTCGCCTTCGGTGAACCAGTAGGGATTGGACGGATCGTTGACGATGATCGAGATCAGGCCCTCGGCCGAGGCGGTGCTCGCGATGAGCGGGGTGGCCAGCGCGGCGGCGATGAACAATCGCCTCGTGGTGTTCTTGAACATGGAGATGATTCCGTTGGTGGTGGGAAGATGCCGGTCGACCGGCGGATCATTCGCGAACGGGCGTGGCGGTGACGCCGTCGGTTCCGTTCGTCGAAGGAGGGGGAGGAGGAGGCGTGGCGTCGGCCAGCTTTTTCGCCCGGCCGCTGTACTGCACGCTGTTGAGCAGTACCGCCAGCACGATCACCGCGCCGGTGAACACGGTCTGCCAATACGAGGAGACGCCGATGATCACCAGGCCGTCGGACAGGAAGCCGATCACGAACGCGCCGAGCAAGGTGCCGCGCACGTTGCCGCGCCCGCCGGTCAGCGCGGCGCCGCCGATCACCACGGCGGCGATCGCGGTCAGCTCGTAGGTGGTCCCCGCGGTGGGGCCCGCCGAGGTGAGCTGCGAGGACAGGATAAGCCCGGCGATGGCCGCGCACACGCCCGACAGCACGTAGACGCTGACCTGCACCCGCTTGACCGGCACGCCGGACAACTCGGCGGCGCGCTCGTTGCCGCCCGAGGAGTAGAGCCAGCGGCCGAACGCGGTGCGCGAGAGCATCAAGCCGGCCACGATCGCGATGAACGCCATGATGAGCACGCCGATCGGAATGCCGAACAGCCGGTCGAAGCCGAGCAGGTCGAAGCCGGTATTGCCCAGTTCCGGCCGCCCGCCCAGGTTGTTGTAGGTCAGCCCGTTGGTCATCAGCAGGGCCACGCCGCGTGCCACGTAGAGCACGCCCAGGGTCGCCACGAACGCGGGCACCTTGAAGTAGGCGATCAGCACGCCGTTGATCAGGCCGACGAAGGCACCGAGCGCGCAGGTCAGGATCACCACCACCCAGACCGGCGGGAACAGCACCACCCCGAAGGCCTCGAACGTGACGCCTTGCATCAGGTAGCCCGCGACCACGCCCGCCAGGCCCAGCGTGGAGCCGACCGACAGGTCGATGCCGCCGTTGAGGATCACCAGCAGCATGCCGATGGCCAGGATGCCGAAGATGGCCACGTGCGAGGACATGATCAGGAAGTTGCTGACCGAGAAATAGAACGGCGACAGGATCGAGAACACCACGATGATCGCGATCAGCGCGAAGAACGCCCGGCCCTCCAGCAGCACGCGCGCCAGATCGAAGTCGTTGCCGAGCAGCCCGCCCGGTGATTCGGGGCGCGATCCGGGGCGCGATGCGGTGATATCAGAATCGGTCATGTGACGGGGCTCTGGTCGGGGCTCACGTGTTCACGGATTCGCCGGAGGCGGCCATGATCCTGTCCTTGGCGACGTCCGGACCGAACTGCGCCGAGATCCTGCCCCGGCGCATGACGATGATGCGGTGGGCGATGCTCAGGCATTCGGCGACCTCCGAGGTCGAGAACAGCACGGCCAGTCCGTTCTCGGCCCGTTCGCTCAGCAGGCGGAACACCTCGGCCTTGGCACCGATGTCGATGCCTCGACTGGGTTCGTCCAGCAGGATCACCCGCGGGTGCGTGGCCAGCATCTTGCCGATCACCACCTTCTGCTGGTTGCCGCCGGACAGTGAACCGATCGGTGCGTCGCCGCCGTCGGCCTTGATGTGCACGCTGCGGATGGACTCGTCCACCAGCTCGCGCTCGCGCGACGAGGAGGTGAACAGCCGCCGGGTGAACGCGCCGATGCTGGCCAGCGACAGGTTCCTGCCGACCGACATCGTCTGCACCAGACCGTCGCGCTGACGGTCCTCGGGAACCAGCACCAGGCCACGGGCGATGCGCTCGGCGATCGTGAGCGAGGCGATGTCCTCGCCGTCCAGCAGCGCACGCCCGTCCTGCAGCGCGGTGCGCCCGGCGATCGCCTCGAGCAGCTCGGTTCGGCCCGCCCCCATCAGCCCGTACAGGCACACGATCTCGCCGGCGCGCACCTGCAGCGACAGGTCGTCCACGACCGCGTGGCCGCTGCCGGCGGTGTCGATCACGCGGGCGTTCTCGATCGACAGCGCCACCGGCCCGAACGCGTGCCCGGTGGGCGGAGACCCCAGATCGTAGTTCTCGCCCACCATGTTCCTGACGATCCATTCCAGGTCGATGTCGGCCCGGTCCGCCTTGGCGGTCATCGCGCCGTCGCGCAGCACCACGGCGTGATCGGTGATCTGCAACGCCTCTTCCAGATGGTGCGAGATGTAGACGATCGAGACCCCGCGGGCGGTCAGGTCGCCGATCACCTTGAACAGCACCTCGACTTCGGAGGCGCTCAGCGCCGAGGTGGGTTCGTCCATGATCAGGATGCGCGAATCGACCGACAGCGCACGCGCGATCTCCACGATCTGCTGCTGCCCCAGTCTCAGGTCCTCGACCGGCGTCAGCGGGTCGATGTCCTCCTCCAGCTCCTGCATCAGCAAGCGGGCCTGACGCTCCTCCTCGGCGAAGTTCACACCGGTGGCGCCGCGCAGCTCGCGTCCCATGAAGAGGTTGTCCCGCACGTTGAGGTTCGGCGCCAGGCTCAGCTCCTGATGGATGATCGAGATGCCGCGGTCGCGCGCCTCGGTGGACGAGCCGAAGCTGACCGGCTGCCCGTCCAGCAGGATCGTGCCGGAGGTCGGCGCGATCACGCCCGACAGGACCTTCATCAGCGTGGACTTGCCGGCGCCGTTCTCGCCGAACAGCGTGGTGACCTTGCCGCGGTGAACATCGAAGTTCACGCCCCTGAGCGCCTGGATGCGTCGGTAGGACTTGGAAATGTCGCGCGCCGAGAGAACCGCATCGTCATCCGCCGGCAGCAGCGCCTCCATCGCGGCATTCATTCGACGCTCAGCCTCACCGGGGTGATCAGCCAGCTGTTCGGATTGATCAGCTTGAAAGCGCCGACCAGCGTGACGCGCTTGCCGCTCAACGCCTCCCGGTCCAGCGAGGCGAGCACCGAGCTCTTCATGGTCTCGTTGATGGCCGAGCCGGCATCCTGGTATTCGATCTGGTTCTTGAACTGACCGAAGCTGATCGCACCGCTGGCATCGCGAAGATCGGTGCCGTTGATCGCCGGGCCCATCTGCACGCGGATGCGCAACGTGTCCGGCACGTCTTCCACGGCGACATCGTAGACGCCCGACTTGCCCTGGCCGACGATGCCTTCCAGGCGCACCGCCATGACCGGCCCGATGCCGGCCGGAACCCCGTACTGCTCGCCGGCCGCCGCCTTGTCCTCGGCGATGGCGGCGGCCAGCACGGGCGCATCGACCGCTCGCGTCTCGATGGCCGTCTGCACGTCCGGGAAGGTGGCGGCGCCGTATTCGGCCGCCGAGAACACGTCCTCCTGCACGTCCTGGTCCGAGCCGATCCGCACCACGGTGGTATCGAGGGCCATCGCGACCACCAGTGCGACGAGCGCGACGAGCGCCGCCAGGCGCGGCCCTGTGCGGCGGCGCGCGGGTCCGGTCGGGATGGTCGGTTCGGCCATGTGCCTGTCCTCTTGCCTGTGCCTGCAGCGAACCCGGGCACGCCTGCCGGGCCCCCGGTTGCAAGCCTTGCGTCGCCGTCCCGCCCGCGAGCGAAAGGCGTCACAGGCCTTGTTCGGCAGGGCGGAGATCGTCGGTCGTCATTCGATGATATGTTATAAATAAGTTATGCACAATGCCGGAACTGCTATAAATCCCTCTCTCCCGGGTTGCCCGTGTTATCTCGCGAATCGCATCGGCGCGGGCGGAAGCTGCGCGTGAACGGGCGGGCACCCCGGGAAGGTCCGGCTGCCGGCCCGGACGCTTGCATGGCTCGGGCGGGGCGCCCGGCCCCGGGCGCCAGGGCATTCCGGTCCGTATCGTGGTCGACCCGCCGCCCCTTCAACCCAAGGAGAACGCCATGAGCGATACCGAAGCGAGCGATGCCGAAGCGGTGGACCTGTTCGTCATCGGAGGCGGCGTCAACGGCTGCGGCATCGCACGCGATGCGGCCGGCCGCGGCCTGTCCGTCATCCTGTGCGAGAAGGACGACCTGGCCGAGGGCACCTCGTCGCGCTCCGGCAAGCTGGTGCACGGCGGGCTGCGCTATCTGGAGTACTACGAGTTCCGGTTGGTGCGCGAGGCCTTGATCGAGCGCGAGGTGCTGCTCGGCTCCGCTGCCCACATCATCTGGCCGATGCGATTCGTGCTACCGCACAGTGCGGCGGACCGGCCGGCCTGGCTGGTGCGCCTCGGACTGTTTCTCTACGACCATCTGGGCGGCCGTCGGCGGCTGCCCGGAACTCGGACGCTGGACCTGCGGCGCGATCCGGAGGGTGCACCCATCCAGGACCGTTACACCCGCGGGTTCGAGTACTCGGATTGCTGGGTGGACGATGCGCGGCTGGTGGTGCTGAACGCGCTCGGGGCGGCGGAGAAGGGGGCCGAGGTGCTGACCCGGACCGCCTGCACCAGCGCACGCCGCGACGGCGAGCTGTGGCGCATCGACCTGCGCGATGAACGCACCGGTGCGCAGCGCCGGGTGTGGGCGCGAGCGCTGGTCAATGCCGCCGGACCCTGGGTCAACGATGTCGTCGGCCGCGTGGCGGGGTCCAACAGCCGACGGGGCGTCAGGCTCGTCAAGGGCAGCCACATCGTCGTGCCGAAGTTCTGGGACGGGCAACACGCCTACCTGGTGCAGAACCACGACAAGCGGGTGATCTTCATCAATCCGTACGAAGGCGACAAGGCGCTGATCGGCACCACCGACATCCCCTACGAGGGGGCGCCCGAGCAGGTGACGGCGGACGAGTCCGAGATCGACTACCTGATGGCCGCGGTGAACCGCTACTTCAAGGAGAAGCTGCGCCGAGAGGACGTGCTCGAGGTGTTCTCGGGTGTCAGGCCGCTGTTCGACGATGGCGAGGGCAATCCCTCGGCCGTCACGCGCGATTACACCTTCGATCTGGACCGGACCGGCGGTGCGCCGCTGCTCAGCGTGTTCGGCGGCAAGATCACCACGTTCAGGAAGCTGTCCGAACATGCCATCGAGAAGCTGACTGGCTTCTTCCCCGACATGGGGCCGGCCTGGACCCGGGATGCCCCCTTGCCCGGAGGCGAGATGGAGCGCGGTGACTTCGAGAGCTTCGTCGAGACACTCAGGCGTGATCACCCGTGGATGCCACGGGCGCTGGTGCATCACTACGGCAGGTCGTACGGCACCCGAAGCGAGCGGGTCATCGGCAACGCGACCTCGCTCGCCGGGCTCGGCAGGCACTTCGGGGCGCAGTTGTACGAAGCCGAGGCACGCTACCTGGTCGAGCACGAATGGGCATCGACGCCGGAGGACGTGCTGCGACGGCGGACCAAGCAGGGGTTGCACATGAGCCCCGAACAGCGCCATGACTTCGGCGCCTGGTTCCGGGACGAGTGGCGTGCGCTGCAGGCGGCGAGCCGCGGTGCGCACCGCGATGCCGGAACCGGCCCAGGAACCGGCCCGGAACGCGGCTCGCTCATCGGTGCGGACATCGGCGCGGACATCGGCGCGGACCGGCGTGCAGGCATCGGTGCAGGCGATGCCGCGCGCACCGGCAGCGCCGGTGCCTGAAGCGGTTCACGGGAAGTTCCCCGTGGCCTGGAAACATCGCATCGGGAGTCGAACATGGCGCTGAGCCTTTCCCTGAACACCAATCCGCTGGTGAACCGCTTCGCCGATCCCGACGAGCTGATCGAGACGGTGGCGCGCGACATCCGGATCCGCGATCTGCAGCTGACGCACGAGTTCGTCAATCCGTCCTGGCCTGCAGCATTGCTTGCGCGCCTGACACGCCGGATGAAGGCGGCGATGGAGCGCACCGGGGTCAAGGTGACCTCGGGCATGACCGGACCGTACGGGCGGCTCAATCACTTCGGCCACCCCGACGCCGAGGTGCGGCGCTACTACATCGACTGGTTCCGTACCTTCGCCGATCTCGTGGCCGAGCTTGGCGGGCGGTCCGTCGGCACCCAGTTCGCGATCTTCACCTACGCCGACTTCGACGATCTGCAGCGGCGCGAGGCGCTCATCGACATCGCCATCGACTGCTGGGGCGAGGTCGCGGCCCACGCGAAGGAGGCGGGACTCGAGTACGTGTTCTGGGAGCCGATGTCGGTGGCTCGCGAGTTCGGTCACACGATTCCCGCCTGCCTGGCGCTGCAGGCGCGGATCGAGGATGCCGGGCTTGCATTGCCGATGCGCATGATGGCCGACATCGATCACGGTGACGTGACAACGTCCGACCCGGACGATACCGATCCGTACGCCTGGGCGCGGGCGGTCGCTCGTCATTCGCCGATCATCCACATCAAGCAGAGTTCGATGGACAAGGGCGGGCACCGCCCGTTCACGGCCGAGCACAATCGGACCGGGCGTATCCGGCCCGGACCGCTGCTCGAGGCGTTGCGGGAAGGGGGGGCGATCGACAACGAGATCTGCCTGGAGCTTTCGTTCAAGGAGCGCGAGCCCGACGATCGGCAGGTGGTCGCCGCGCTGGCGGAATCGGTGGCGTTCTGGGCGCCGCACATCGACAGTGGTGCGGAGGATCTTCGATGATGAGCATGCATGGCGAGCCGTGCTGGATCGGCACGAGCTGGAAGATGAACAAGACGCTGGCCGAGGCACAAGCGTTCGCCGACGGTCTGCTGGCCGCCGGGCGGGGGGCCGATCCGCGCATCCGGCGCTTCGTGGTGCCGCCATTCACCCTCGTTCGCGAGGTCAAGTCGTTGCTGGCCGGCAGCGGTGTGCGAGTGGGCGCCCAGGACATGCACTGGCAGGACCAAGGTGCCTGGACCGGCGAGGTGTCCGCGCCGATGCTGGTCGACTGCTCGCTGGATCTGGTCGAGCTGGGCCATTCCGAGCGACGCGCCCACTTCGGGGAGACCGACGAGCGGGTGGGGCGCAAGGTGGCGAACGCGCTGCGTCACGCTCTGGTTCCCCTGATCTGCATCGGCGAGACCCTCGAGGAGCGCCGGGCGGGACGGGCCGACGAGCGTCTGCGCGCCCAGGTCGAGGCTGCGCTGGCATTCATCGAGCCGGGTGAGTCGTCTACGCGTATCCTGTTCGCCTACGAGCCGGTCTGGGCGATCGGCGAGAACGGCGTCCCGGCCAGTGCGGACTACGCCGACCGCCGGCAGGCGCACATTCGGCAAGTCGCCGGCGCCCGACTGGGCGTGGCACCACCCTGCCTGTACGGCGGCAGCGTCAACGCGGACAATTGCGTCGACCTGTTGGCCCGCGAGCACGTCGACGGGCTTTTCATCGGACGGGCGGCCTGGAACGTCGAAGGGTATCTCGACATCCTGGCACGCTGCAGCGCCGTTCTGTGACGGGCTCACCCGTGACTGGCCCCTCTTCACGCACCACGTTCCTTCGACACGTTCACAACGTTCACACCTACCGGGACACTCCCTCATGAAGATCGCAATCGGTGGCGACAGCGCCGGCGCACCGCTGGTGCGCGTACTCGCCGACCACCTCACGAGCCGTGACGACATCGACCTGATCGACATGAGCGGTGACGATGCCGGCGAGTATTATGCGGGGCTTGCCGACCGGGTCGGCGGTGCGGTGATGTCGGGGCGGGCCGAGCGGGCGATCCTGGTGTGCGGCACCGGCATCGGTGTCTGCATATCGGCTAACAAGGTGCCCGGCATCCGCGCCGCCCTGGTGCACGACACCTATTCGGCGGAGCGTGCGGCGTTGAGCAACGATGCGCAGATCATCACCCTGGGCGCGCGCGTCATCGGTCCCGAGCTGGCGAAGGCGGTGGTGAACGCCTGGCTGGCCAACACGGCCGACTTCGATGCGAACGGCCGCTCGGCCGGCAACGTCGAGGCGATGAACGATCTCGACGCGAAGTATCGCTGACCGCCCGCCCGAAGGGCCTGTGAAGCAATAAAGGGTGCATCCTGCCGGCCCTGTGCGTTTGTCCCGCAAGGCGCTGTGAACGTGGGTGGCAGGGCTACCCTCGCGGTGATCAACGTAGCGGCACGAACGCACCGGGCCGGCCCGCAGGGTCGCTTCGCCGGGCGCGCCATCCGTCGTTGCTCGTCGGTCGCTTGGCCCTGCCAAGCTCCGCTCCTCGCGCCTAGGCTGACACGCCCTGCGAAGCGACAGGATGTACTCTTTATTCCTTCACAGGCCCTTAATCCTTCACCCTCTTTTTTTCTGGAAGCAGTCACCATGGTCTCCGACTCGATCGCCCGTGTCCTTCGCGGCAACCCGACCTATCGCTCGCGCTCGGCCAACGCGGTCCGCGCATTGGCGATGGATGCGGTGCAGGCTGCCAGTTCGGGCCATCCGGGCGCACCGATGGGCATGGCGGAAATGGGGGTCGCGTTGTGGCAGCGTCATCTGCGCCACGACCCGAGCGACCCGCACTGGCCGGACCGTGATCGCTTCGTGCTGTCCAACGGTCACGCGTCGATGTTCCTCTACGCCCTGCTGCACCTGAGTGGCTACGACCTGCCGATGGAGGAGCTGAAGCGCTTCCGGAAGCTCGGTTCGAAGACGCCGGGGCATCCCGAGGTGGATGTGACGCCCGGTGTCGAGACCACCACCGGGCCGCTCGGCCAGGGCTTGGCGAACGCGGTGGGCATGGCGCTGGCCGAGCGACTGCTGGCCGACGAGTTCAATGTCGAGGGTCACACCGTCGTCGACCACCGCACCTACGCGTTCGTCGGCGACGGCTGCCTGATGGAGGGCATCAGTCACGAGGCGTGCTCGCTGGCGGGCACCCTGGCGCTGGATCGGCTGGTGGTGATGTACGACGCCAACGGCATCAGCATCGACGGCGAGGTGGAGCACTGGTTCGGCGACGACACCGCGATGCGCTTTCGTGCCTACGGCTGGCACGTGATCGGGCCGATCGACGGACACGACATCGATGCGCTCGATGCCGCGATCGATGAGGCGAAGGCGCAGGGCGACGGCAGCGGCAAGCCGACGATGATCGTGTGCCAGACGACGATCGGTGCCGGCTCGCCACTGCGCGGCGGTACCGGCAAGGCGCACGGCGAGGCGCTGGGCGACGAGGAGATCGCGGCCACGCGCAAGGAGATCGGCTGGGACGAGCCGGCGTTCTCCATCCCCGACGAGGTCTACGCGGAATGGGATGCGAAGAAGAGCGGCGGCCAGGCCAATGCGGCCTGGCGGGAGCGCTTCGACGCCTACGCATCCGCTCATCCGGACAAGGCGGCAGCCTTCGAGCGCCGCATGAAGGGCGAGCTGGCCGAGGATGCGCAGGCGATCCTGGACGGTGCGGTCGAACAGCTGGCGGCGAAGGGCGAGAAGCTGGCGACCCGCAAGTCCAGCCAGAACACCCTGGACATCATCGCACCGCCGCTGCCCGAACTGCTGGGCGGAAGCGCCGATCTGACCGGCTCCAACCTGACGAACTTCGACGGCGTGGGCAAGGTGCGCGCCGGTAAGCCGGGCGGTCGGCACCTGAACTACGGGGTGCGCGAATTCGGCATGGTCGCCATCATGAACGGCATCGCGCTGCACGGTGGCTACATCCCGTTCGGCGGCACGTTCCTGACGTTCAGCGACTACAGCCGCAACGCGATCCGCATGGGAGCACTGATGAAGCGACGCATCATCCACGTGTTCACCCACGACAGCATCGGGCTGGGCGAGGACGGGCCGACCCATCAGTCGATCGAGCATGCCGCCGCCCTGCGGCTGATCCCGAACCTGGAGGTGTGGCGCCCCTGCGATGCGGCCGAGACCGCCCAGGCCTGGGCCTGCGCGGTGAGCGATGCCACGCGTCCTTCGGCGTTGCTGCTGACCCGGCAGGGGCTGGCGGCGCAGGAACGCGATGCGGCCGCGAGCGCCGGCATGGCACGCGGTGGCTACGTACTGTCCGATCGCGACGGTGCACGCGCAGTGATCCTGGCCACCGGTTCGGAGGTCGATCTGGCGATCCAGGCGCAGCGGCTGCTGGACCAGCGTGGCATCGCCGTTCGCGTGGTCTCGATCCCCAGCTCGACGCTGTTCGATCGCCAGGATGCGGGCTACCGCGACGAGGTGCTGGGCGAGGGCCTGGTACGCGTCGGCGTGGAGGCGGGTGTCACGAAGTGGTGGGGGCAGTACGGCTGCGTGGCGGCGTTGGGCGTCGACACCTTCGGCGAATCGGCACCGGGTCCCGAACTGTTCGAGCACTTCGGGCTCACCGGCGAGAACCTGGCCGCGCTGGTCGAGCGTCAGCTGCCGTCCTGATCGCATGAGCCGTCTCGCAACGATCGTCCTGCTGGCCCTCCTGTCGCTCGGCTGGAGCGGCGGCTGGACGGGTGGCGCCGTCGTTCACGCCCAGGAGGAACTGGTCGATCTGCTGGGCGGGGACGATGCGCCGGAGGCCGAGCAGGCCCCGCGCATCGATGCCGGTGCGGATGCGATCGACGATACGGCGATCGAGGAGCGCCTGGCCGGCATCTTCGGCGAGCTGGAGGCCCTGACGCAAGTGACGGTCGATGTTTCGAACGGGGTCGTCACGCTGGGCGGCAGCGTCGGCTCGGCGGCCGGCTCGGAGCGCGCTCTGGCGCTGGCCAGAAGCGTCGATGGCGTGGTCGATGTCATCGATGCGCAGCGTATCGAGACGAACGTGGGCGCACGCCTGGCGGCCACCGTGGCGCGCCTGCAGGCCTCCGCCCTGTCGGTGGTCGCCGCGTTGCCGCTGTTCCTGATAGCGCTGACGGTGCTGGCGGGTTTCTGGTGGCTGTCCGGCTGGTTGACGCGCGGGCGCACGATCTTTCGTCGCATCGCACCGAACGACTTCGTGGCCGAGCTGCTCGCCGGCATCGTGCGGCTGGCGGTGCTGCTGGCCGGCGTGGTGCTGGCGCTGTCGCTGCTGGATGCGACCGCGCTGATCGGTACCGTGCTCGGGGCGGCCGGCATCGTCGGTCTGGCGGTCGGATTCGCGGTGCGCGATACGGTCGAGAACTACATCGCCAGCCTGCTGCTGAGCCTGCGCACGCCGTTCCTGACGCGCGATCTGGTGCAGATCGGCGAGCAGACCGGGCACGTGGCCCGGTTGACCGGTCGGGCCACCATCCTGATCTCGATCGACGGCAATCACATCCGCATTCCGAACGCGACGGTGTTCAAGTCCACGATCATCAACTTCTCGCGCAACCCCGAGCGCCGGTTCACGTTCAAGGTCGGCGTCGACACCGATCTGGATCCGGGCCGGGCGCGAGCGCTGGCGATCAGCACGCTGACCCAGGTCGATGGCGTGCTGGCCAGGCCGGCACCGAGCGTGGTGGTCGACGAGCTGGGGGATTCGAACGTGACGTTGCTGGCCGCCGGCTGGATCGACCAGGGTCGAACGGACGTGCTCAAGGCGCGGGGCGAGGCCATCCGGCAGGTCAAGCAGGCCTTCGAGGCGGCCGGCATCGTGATGCCCGAACCGATCTACCGGCTGCGCATCGATGCGCGTGGTGCCGCGCTGCCCGACCCGTCCTCGCTCGGCGATGCCGCCGGCGAGGGTGCCGGGTCGCACGCCTCGTCGCAGGTCGGGTCGCATGCCGAGGATCGGGCCGGCACGTCCGCGAACGCCGCGCTGCTGCTCGATGCCGACGTGTGCGTCGATACCTCGGCCGACGAGTCGACCCGTGCGACGCTGGATCGTGAAGTGGAGCGTGCCGGCCGGGGTGCCACCGGTGGCGAGGCGAACCTGCTGGACGGTGCACCGGGCCACGAGTAGCGGTTGCTGCGAAGCGCAGGGACCCCTAG
>ENA-ORXU01000275-ORXU01000275.1-marine-metagenome-genome-assembly--contig:-NODE-275-length-64330-cov-4.260937_pt1 | contig 64330 bp, 57 predicted proteins | sample MGYA00237869_ERZ511484 | MGnify/ENA metagenome assembly ERZ511484 | reverse complement strand
AATTCTCCCATCACTCCATAAAGCAGCATACACCGGTCCCGATTGAATCGCCCTTGCGGTCGGATCCAAAACCGGTTGATCATCCCGGGTAATCTTCAGGGCAAAATCGACACTACCCCCGAACTTGCCTGAAATTTTGATATCGTTGTTAACTCTAGCGGTATACCGTTTCCAATCTCGGGAATCATAGAGGGCATCTTGATATTCATAACCGAGACTTACATTAGTCTTTACCTTCTCGGAACCTCCACTTAACGTGATGCTATGCCGATAACCAGAAGATGATTTTCTTAGTATAAGATCTCGCCAATTCGTATCAGGAAACTGATTCGGGTTTTCAGCGTTTAAAGAAGTGTAATTCGTCACAAGATCTTCGGACCATATTGGAAATTGATTATCATCGTTTCCATTATCGTTCCAAGATTTTTCGTTATCCATCTGCATGTAGCGAATAGCACCAACTGTACCTCGAAGTTCAGTAGGCGTATTGATGATATATTCTCCACTATAGCCAAGGCTGAATATGCCCGTTTTTGCTCTTTTGGTAGTAATGATAACTACCCCGGCTGCCGCTCTTGAACCATATATGGAGGCGGCCGCCCCATCTTTTAATATTGAAATGCTCTCAATTTGATCAGGATTTACATCATCGATGCTTGCCACTGGCACATTATCAACTAAGATTAAAGGTGAACTGGCACCTTGAAGCGTGGTTACCCCCCTAATGCGAATATCATTGCTAGATCCAGGTGCGGAGCTGCTTCTAGTCACGCTCACCCCCGCGACCGCACCTTGTAAAGCGTTCGATACGTTTGTGGTACTGCGTGAGGCTATTTCATCTCCATCGACAACGCTTACCGAACCCGTCAAGTCTTTTTTAGCTTGAGTACCGTACCCTACGACAATTACCTCGTCAAGTCCTGCAGCACTTTCTTCCAAAACAATTGCTATGGTACTTTGATCGTTAACCGGAATATCTTTAGTGCCGAATCCTATGTAAGAAACAGTAAGTGTAGCGCTTCCGCTTGATAACGATAAGGAGTAATTTCCATCAAAATCTGATTGCGTACCATTTCTTGTACCCTTTTCCAAGACACTTGCACCTGCTAACGGAACTCCCTGGCTGTCGGTTATAGTTCCGGTAACCGTAAAATCTTGTTGGAGAATAGGTAGTGAACCACTTGTAGTGATCGGAATGTCCCTTTTCTTTATAACCACCTGCCGGTCATCGATGCAGTAGTCCAAATTGGTGTTGTAGAACGCACGGTTTAAAATGGTAGATAATTCTACTTTCTTTAGGCTTAGGAATACTTTTTTTTCAGTATTCAGAACGTTATCCTTATAGAAAAAAATAAACTCACTCTTACTTTGAATCTGGTCAAAAAGCTCCTCGTATGTTATGCCGTTCGCATCTATACTAATCTTTGTTTGCGCATACGATGGATTTGCATAAACAGCTCCAAGACCTATGCCGATAAAAAGAAGAAAAATTTTCATAACGATTATGCTGGCGATCTTTGAGGTCATTTTACCCTGTATTGGGGTATGATCGACTATTTTATTCATAGTTTTGTAATTAGGTTAGTTAATGTAGCCCTTTTGGCGACGTTGCTATTTCGGCCAGAGGATGTTGCACCATCTTCTGGCTTTTTTATTTACATAGTTCCTTTTTTATATCATAATAGTAATTGAGTTTAGTTAGTAGTTATCGTTATCTTTTGTGTATCTGTTCTATCGTATTTTAAATCCGTTGTTTTTTTGATAGTTTCCATTACTTTTTCGACATTATCCTTTAAATCAAGATAGCCCGAAAAAGTTTCATTGGACAACTTATCGCTATCGATAGTAATATCGATATTATAGTAGCGCGAAAGCCTTCGCATTATCGTGCTCAAATCATCATTTCTGAAAATCAACACGCCTTCTCGCCAAGAAAAATAGCGATTTACATCAACTTTTTTCGATGACATTCTATTCGTTTTCTTATTATAACCCGCAAAGGTACCTGGTGCAATTTTCAAGTTTTCAGTATTCGCCTCCGATGTATTACCGGCGTAACCAATTTGTACGCTACCGCTTTTGAGAACGGTATACGCCGAACTCTCGTCGGCATAATTATTTACATTGAAAACGGTACCCAGTACTTTTATTTCTTGATTTTCAGAGCTTACTATGAAAGGCCGGTTTTCATTGTGGGCGACCTCAAAAATCGCTTCCCCTTCTATGTAAACCTCTCTTTTTTCTTTTTTGAAAACCGCGGGATAAATCAATCGAGACCCGGAATTTATCCAAACCGTACTGCCATCGGACAATTTTATTTTTGATCTTTTGCCATATGGTACCAGCAATGTATTGTAAACCACTTCATCATTATCAATGGTTTCTTGACTCAAGGTTTTCGAATTTCCTACGCTTACATTTTTTCCGGAAGCAGAATAGGTTATCGTTGGGTCATCCTCATCTAAATTCACATTTTCGCCCTTATTTAGTATAAGCGTTACCTTTTCCGAGTTTTTACTTTGAAGATTTTTTGAAGATTTTACAAAATCCGTAATCGATACCTCCTTTTCTTGACTGAGATAATTAAAATACACCCCAGAAGATAAAAACACTACAATGGAGGCTGCAATGGCAATTGTATATTTCAACCTTTTCTTATTTCTTTTGTGATTTCCGACGGAGGACAATATTCGAATCTTCAACTGTTTTATTTCAGCCTCGGAAATCGATTTGGAATGTACGTCTTCGGGTTTCTTATTTTCCATAAAATTATAATTAGGATCTTAAACGAAAAATTGATTGGTCAAACAGAAAAATGTTCAAGCCCCTATATATTATAAGGAGCTTTTTTGTCTTTTGTAGACAGAAAAATGAAGGTTTTTAGGAAAAGATGTAGAAATAAATTAAAATAAGCACTGAAATTGGCTGTTCGCGTAACATCTTGAGAGCTCTGTAAATTGCAGTTCTTGCTGAAGGGGCAGAGGTTTTCATGATTTCTGCGATTTCTTCGTATGATTTATCTTGGGTGAAACGAAGAAATAAGCCTTTTTTTTGTTTTTTGGACAAACATTCCATAGCCAATGTCAATTTGGCACTTTTTTCAGCGGCATGTTCGGCGTCAATAATACCTTGCTCAAAAGAAGCTGTTTGGCTTGTTCGCAAGTCATTTATTTCCAACGGATAATCGCCTTGCAGGGGAATAATCTTTCTAGAATATTTTTTGTTAATCTTTCGCTGTAACGATTTTAGCAGATAAGATTTTACATTATCTGTCATTGCCAAATTCGTTCTGTATCTATAAAGGTCAAAAAAGAGGTCATGAATACAATCCATAACGTACCCTCTATCCTTAGAATATTGGACTCCGTAGGAAAATAGGTCGTCAATATAAAGATCGTACAGTCTGCCTAACGCCAAAGTACTCCCTTTTTTTAGCTCGTCCCACATTTGAAAATCAATCTTTTGGGGTTTTGGATTTTTGGATTTCAGTACTTTCATTGGTTTGGTAGAATTATTCCTTTTTCAAGAATATTTTCCCCTGAGATTAAGGAATTTGTTCCATAACAAATTGAAAATATTTTAGTCTACTCTCAAATAATTGGTGATTATTGAAAAATAGGTGTCGTTAATTTCGAAAAATATAAGTTAAATTAAAAAAATATTATGAATTTCAGAAATTACGTTTTTCGATTAAGGTACTATCTGCGGTTTGCCCATGGAATTGAATTGGTAAGAGGTTAGCTCCATGGCTAAGAAATTCCGATAAGGTTTTTGAAGTATTCAAACAGGTTAGAGTTTTTGCTCGAAAAAGGGATTTTTGGTATCATAGTTCAATTAAATATATCCCGACTTAATTGAACTAGTACATTTAAACCCACGTTTAATTAGACTTTGGGTAAGCCGTTCTGAACGCAATATCGAAAGGAATTATATGATAAATAAAAGATATGTACTAAGGAGTAAGACCTTTACCATTATCTTTTCTAAAAGTCTTTTTTATTGTCTTTATTTTCAAAACGTTTTTACTGTTTTTGACCTTATTATCAACAACGGCTTGCCTATCCTGAACAAATTGATACATTCCAGCTTGAACAGGGCTTTTTAAGGTAATATCCGAACCTTCATTTTGGAGCATGGGTGTTTTTAAATCCAATTCTTTGGCCACCTCATAACCTAGGTTGAATGCTCTTTTAAATTTCTCGTCAACTTTTAGATATTCTTCCATTTTAAAATTTTTCTCTAGCGTGTCGTTCTATATATTCCAAAATGGATACCCGGTCGTACAGTATTATTTTCTTTTGGGGCTGGGAGAACCTGATTTTTCCATCATCCCTAAGCTTTTGCAACGTAGTCGTAGATTTTATTTTAAGTAAGTTCATTGCCTCTTCCGCATCAATCCATTTTGCAGGTGCATCTTTACGTTTTGATTCCACGTGTTCGACGACCTTATCAAATAAGGCATAGAATGCTTCTTCTTGTAGACATACAACTTCCATTACTTAGATATTTAACTAAAAAGTTAGAAAATATGGTTTTCTATTCATATGAATATCAAATTTCGACCATCCACCCATTAATTCGTTGTAAACAACCAGAAATAAAGAGCCTACATTTTAAGTAAAAGGATTTTAAAATAGCACGCTGAAAGCACGCTGTTAAAACAAAAAAGCAGTTACATTTTACTGTAACTGCCTGATAGTTAAGTGGTCCCACCTGGGCTCGAACCAGGGACCACCTGATTATGAGTCAGGTGCTCTAACCAACTGAGCTATAGGACCAAATATTATCTCTTCGACCATCTCTCCCGATAATCGGGAGAGTCAGGTGCCCTGACCAACCGGGCCATAGTACCGAATTTCGGACTGCAATATTACCACTATTTTTTAAAGACTGCAAGCAATAAAAATTCCTTAATGCCATAAGTAGCAGGATGAATATATTTATTCCGGACGTACTCCCTCCCCCTCGGGGAGGGCTGGGGAGGGGACATCCTGACATAACTCCACCAATACACCATTACTACTTTTAGGGTGTAAAAAAACCACCAGTTTATTATCCGCTCCCTGCTTTGGCCCATCACCCAGAACGGTAAAACCCTCCCCTTTTAATCTTGCTATTTCTACATTAATATTTTCAACTGAAAATGCGATATGATGAACACCCTCCCCTTTCTTATCTATAAACTTCGCAATCGGACTATCCTCGGCCAAGGCCTCCAAAAGTTCTATTTTGTTTTCGCCGGTCTTAAAAAAAGAGGTTCTGACACCCTCTGATATCACCTCTTCTATCTTATAATGTGACGTGCCCAAAAGCTTTTTAAAAAGCAGGTTCGAAGCTTCCAAATCCTTGACCGCAATGCCGATATGTTCAATTTTGTTCATGCTGAAGTTATTTCTGTATTTCAGCATCTGGGCTTAAGTACTTTAATAATAGATGCTTTTAGAGATTTTCTAAATTACGTTTAATTCTGCGTATTTTTGCCCTATGGAAACGCAACGACAAAAAAAGATAGCGGGAGTTATACAAGAAGATATCGTCGATATTCTTCAGCGCGCGGCTATCGATGGCGGTTTGAAAGGTACTTTGATTTCCGTTACAAAAGTATCCGTTACTACCGACCTGTCGATTGCCAAGGTATATATCAGTATTTTTCCGAACAAGGATTCCAAAGAACTACTTGATGGAATTAAATCGAACCAGCCTCTGATCAAACACGAATTGGCCCAGCGCACGAGAAACCAATTGCGCAGAGTGCCCGATCTTCTATTTTTTCTAGATGATTCCCTTGATTATATCGAAAACATAGAAAAATCGTTGAAAGGCAACGAGAACCCTATCGAAAATCGCGATTTGTTGGCCAAAAGAAAAAAATTGTAGCGTTGAACTTTCCGCTGTATATCGCCAAGCGCTATGTTCGTTCAAAGAGCAGCCAGAATGCGGTGAATATCATCAATCTCATTACTTCTTTGGTCATTGTCATCGGTTCAGCGGCACTTTTTATCGTGCTATCGGGTTTTGCGGGCCTCAAAACTTTCAGTCTCCAGTTCAGTAACACCTTCGATCCCGATTTAAAGGCATTACCCGTTACCGGTAAATTTTTTGCTATTACGGAAGAACAAGAACAGGCATTGAATAAAGTCAATGGCGTGGCGTCCTACGCCAAAGAGCTTGAAGAAAAAGTGTCTCTAAAACACCGTGAAAAAAGCCATATTGGTTTAATTAAAGGCATTGATTCTAATTACACCACGGTTACCGGTATGGACAATACTATACTTTATGGCCTATGGCGGGTCAATGAAGAACAGGCTGTAGCTGGTATCGGCGTGGTCAACACGCTGGGGCTTTCCATAAATCAGAGTCCGTTAACGGTTCTTGCCCTTAAACCGGGAAAAGGTTCGCTGTCTCTAAAAGACTTAAAAACTAAGCCATGGTTCGTTAGCGGTGTTTTCGGAGTAGAGGAAAACTTGGATAAATTGTATGTTTTTGCAGATTTACTATCGGTTCAAACCTTATTGGAAAAAGATAAGAATCAAATTTCTGGACTGAACTTCAAACTTTTGAATACCACGGATGTCGTTTCCGTTAAAAATGAAATTGCGGCTATTTTGGGAAACAATATTATTTTAAAAGATCGGCAAGAACTGAACAGCACCTTACACCGAATGCTGAATACCGAAAACTTGGCGACCTATCTAATTTTTACCTTGGTACTTATCATCGCCCTCTTCAATGTAGTCGGGGCCATCATCATGATGATTCTAGACAAACAGCAAAACCTGAAGACGCTCTACAATTTAGGAACAACGGTAAAGAAATTACGCTCCATCTATTTCGTACAGGGCATATTGGTGACCGGCATCGGTGGTATTATAGGGGTTACCTTAGGCTCTTTACTAATATGGTCGCAGTTGACTTTTGAATGGCTTAAAATCACCCCTTCTCTGGCGTACCCTGTGGAATATCAGTTTGTAAATGTACTGACCGTGCTGGCTACGATTATGGTATTAGGAGTAATCGCATCGAAGATTGCAAGTAGCCGGATTACGAAGAAATTGATAAGCCCCCTCTAACTCCCCCTCAAGGGGAGAATTCCTACTCGGACGTAGAGATAGTTCAATTTTTCAATTTGATAACATCTAAAATATACTCCTTCCCTTTCGGGGAAATTTGGGATGGGGCTTTCTCCTCCTGAGGAGGAGTTAGAGGGGGCTGAACTCATAATCCCCAAACTTCTCCAAAACTTCATCGAACGCAGCAAACACATCGACTGATTCATCACTAGTGACCATTTTCATACGGTAGGGTTTAAAATCTGGAATCCCCTTAAAGTAATTGGTGTAATGCCTTCGGGTCTCAAAAACGCCAAGTTTTTCGCCTTTCCAGGCGATGGCCATTTGTAGATGTCTTCTAGCGGCCTCAACGCGCTCAACCATAGTGGGTGGTGCGGCATGCACACCTGTTTCGAAGAAATGCTTTACTTCTTTGAAAAACCAAGGATAGCCAATACTGGCACGGCCGATCATGGCTCCGTCAAGTCCATATTCATCGCGCATTCGCATCGCAGCTTCCGGGCTATCGATGTCGCCATTTCCAAATACGGGAATATGCATTCTTTGGTTGTTCTTTACTTCTGCAATAGGCTTCCAATTTGCATTGCCTTTATACATTTGGGCACGCGTGCGACCGTGAATGGCAATAGATTTGCAGCCTACGTCTTGTAAGCGTTCGGCAACTTCAACAATTTTTATGGAATCATCGTCCCAGCCCAAACGGGTCTTTACGGTTATGGGCAGTTTGGTGTGCTCGACCATCGCTTTGGTCAAAGAAACCATCAAATCGATGTCTTTAAGTATTCCGGCTCCAGCACCTTTTGAGACCACTTTTTTTACCGGACAACCAAAATTGATATCGATAATATCAGGACCTGATTTTTCAACGATTTCTACGGATTGCAGCATAGAATCCAAATTCGCTCCAAAAATCTGAATGCCTACGGGGCGTTCTTTTTCATAAATATCCAATTTCATGACGCTCTTGGCGGCATCACGAATCAGTCCTTCGGAAGAAATAAACTCGGTATACACAACATCGGCCCCGTGCTCTTTGCACAAAGCGCGAAAAGGTGGGTCGCTGACATCTTCCATCGGTGCGAGCAGCAATGGGAAATGGGGCAATTGTATATCTCCTATTTTGGGCATAACATCAAATAATCTTACAACTTTGAAGTCTTCATTTGATTTTTTTTAGAGTTGTAAAGTAAATGTAAATGTAAAATATTATAATAATTATTTCGTTAGCAACGGAACGTTTTGTTTTTACATTACACGAATTTTATATATTTCAAATGAAACAATATCTATTTTTTGTGCCTGTTTTTTTTCTAATATCAAGTTGCACAAAAAACGAAAGTAAATCAGATTCAAATCCTGTAAAAAAGAATCCACCAGAAGAGGAATTAGTTATAGAAAAAATCCATAATGGAAGTATAGAGCTAAAGACTCAATCTGAAGTCGACGAATTCGGCAAATTAAAATATACAGGTATTGTTGGTGGCCTTAAAGTAAGCGGTACAAACATTTCCGATTTATCTGAGTTATCAACCTTAACTTCTACCACAGAAGGGTTGACTATTACTGAAAATACAGTTTTAGAAAATTTGAATGGTCTACAAAACTTAGTTTCCTTAGGAACTCAATTTTCAAATCTATACATAACCAATAACGATGCTTTATTGTCTTGTGAGAGTCTTGACGGGCTCTCTGAAGTTGGAGATTTACTTATAACAGGGAATGATGCTTTACTGAGTCTTTCCGGTCTAAATAACATTAAAAAGATTAATCGTACACTACGTATTTTTGGAAATTTCAAACTAAAGTCCCTCACCGGTCTAGAAAATCTCGAGCGTATAGAGCATAGTTTAGAGCTTTTGCATAATCCCGAATTAGAGTCACTTAATGGTTTTCAAAATCTTAGCTCGGTTGCAGGAGGTCTCTTTATAAGACACAATTTCAAGCTCACGTCTTTAAAAGAATTTGGCAATCTTGAAAATATAGGCTCAGAAGTTAGAATCGAAGAAAATAACCAGCTCGTCTCACTAGAAGGTTTTGAGAAAATAACAACGTTACATACGGTTTATATATATGAAAATACATCTCTAAAAACATTACGTGGTTTAGACAACCTAAACATTATTCGAAGCATTATGGGAATAGACGAAAATCCATTGCTTGAATCTCTTGAAGGGTTGGACAATTTAACTTCAATAGGTAACAGTAGTGCAATTACCGCGAATAAAAAACTAACTTCTTTGAAAGGTTTGGAAAATTTAGAATTTGTTGGAAGTATTGGATTTCAAATTAAATTCAATACTTCCTTGATAAATTTTTGTTCAATCAGCCTTTTACTTGAAAATGCAGACGATTTATCGGATATCGAAATAGAATCAAACCAATATAATCCATCAGCAGAAGAAATTAATGCGGGAAATTGCAGCCAATAGGATTTAGAATTTAATATTAGCCTCAATCTTATTACCCTTTCTATCCACAACGACATTGGTAGAATTTCCCTCTTCAAAGACGGAGAGGGCCCTCATATAGCTCATCATATCGACTACGGTGCTATCGCCCAATTGAATAACGATATCCCCTTTTTGAAGTCCAGCAACGTAGGCCGGGCGGTCTTCGGTTACGCCATCGATACGCATGCCTTTTCCGTCAAAAAGGTAGTCGGGCATTACACCTAAAGCGACTTTGAATCGTGGTACATCTTCACTTTCATTTTTGGTAGTTCTAAAAGCCAGTTTATCAGCATCGTCAAGTTCTGAAATGATTGCCATAATGTAATTTCCGATCATCGTCATTCCCTCGTAATTCAGTTTGTCGGCATCATCGGAAGGCTTGTGGTAATCTTCATGCTGGCCAGTAAAAAAATGTAGCGCAGGAATGTTCTGTAAATAAAAAGAAGTGTGGTCACTTGGCCCAACACCCGATTCGCTCAACACCAATTTAAAGCCAGGATTTGTTGCGTTCAATACTTGGTTCCAAGTAGGCGTGGTGCCCGTTCCACTAATCGAAAGGGTTTTGTTTTCACGAAGCCTTCCGACCATATCCATATTAATCATAAAATTGGCCTTTTCGAAGTCGATAGTTGGGTTTTTTGAGAAATAGTTACTGCCAAGTAATCCCATTTCTTCCCCTGAAAAGGCAATGAACAAGTAATTGCTTCCTTTAACGGTATCTTTTAATTTTTCGGCCATTTGAAGCATCACTCCCACGCCACTTGCGTTGTCATCAGCACCGTTATGGATCGCTTCTCCATCCGCATATAATGAACCTTCACCGCCCATACCTAAATGGTCATAATGCGCACCGATTATGACCGTTTTCGCCGCTCGATTATCGATATACCCGATAACATTAGTGCCTGTAATCGTGCTATCACCAGAAATAAATTTTACTTCGCCATGTGGGTCGGTTTCGGGTTTAAAGGTATATGTTTGAAAGTAGGTGCCGGCATTTCCTTTGGGCTGCAGTCCAATATCCTGCATGCGCTTTTGCAAATAATCGGCAGCCATCAATTCTTCAGGAGTGCCCGTTTCTCTCCCCGACAGACTATCACTTGCCAGAAAGGCGATGTCTTCTTCTAGGGTTACTTTTTTTGGTGTTTCTGTTTTACAGGAATACAAACAGACAAAAATTATCGCAAAAACCATCAAATTACGTAGCATAGCCTTTATTTTTGCGCAAAATTAAGCATCCTATGAGAAAATCGTTGCTACTGTTGGTAATTATAGCCTTAGTGAGTTGTAAAACGGAAACCAAAAAAATTGCCAGTGAACCAAAGGAAGAAAAAGAAACTTCGCTGATGGCCGGAAGTGATACGCTCATCTATCCCGAAGAAAAATATTTCAAGAGCATTCGACAGATCACTTTTGGCGGTGATAATGCTGAAGCGTATTGGAGCTGGAACGACAAGCAAATGATCTTTCAATCGAACAATAAGAACTGGGGATTGGAATGCGACCAGATGTTTCTTATGAACATAGAGGAAAATTTCAAGGATAAAAAACCGCCCATGGTCAGCACGGGAATGGGGCGTACTACCTGCGCATACTTTCTACCCGATAATAAACATTATGTCTATGGCTCCACACATTTGGTGGACAAAGATTGCCCCGAAGTACCGTTGCGTAAAAATGGTAACTACGTCTGGCCCGTTTACGATTCGTTCGATATTTTCGTAGCTGATCTAGAAGGAAATATAACCGCGCAACTAACCAATGAAAAGGGCTATGATGCCGAAGCCACGGTTTCTCCAAAAGGAGATAAAATCGTATTTACTTCCGATAGAAACGGGGATCTTGAACTCTATACCATGAACTTAGATGGTTCAGATGTGAAACAGATTACAGACGAATTAGGGTATGACGGAGGTGCTTTTTTCTCTCCTGACGGAAGTAAATTAATTTTTAGGGCATCACGTCCAAAAACACCCGAAGCGATCAATAAATACAAAAATCTGCTCGCAGATGGCCTTGTAGAGCCGACTGAAATGGAACTCTTTATTTGCAACGCAGATGGTTCCGAAATGAAGCAATTGACCTTTTTGGGCAATGCGAACTGGAGCCCCTTTTTTCATCCTTCGGGAAAGAAAATCCTATTCTCCAGTAATTATGAGGCCGAAAAAGGTTTTCCGTTCAATCTTTATTTTATAGACATCGACGGAAAGAACCTAGAGCGCGTTACGCACGGCGAGACCTTTGATGCTTTTCCGGTTTTCTCTAACGATGGTAGGTATTTGGCCTTTTCAAGTAATCGAAATAACGGCGGTACACGGGATACCAATCTATTTATTGCGGAGTGGCAGGATTAGGCCTACCGTAGCCTATACGCCGGGCAATGTTCCATTAAAAGGCATTATTTAAAACTTAAAGTGTCCCCCCAAAGACCTCACCCGAAATCGCCCTAGCGATTTCGACCTCTCCAAAGGAGAGATATAGAACTAGTAAAATAAAAAACTTTACAGTTTTTTCCACATAGTCGCCGCAACAGTTTCCCTCCTTGGGAGGGATTAAGGGAGGTCTTTTGGACGAAATATCTCTTGTTGGGACATAGTCCCTCCACAAAGTAGGGAAATAATCTATAAAAACTTATCATAGCCGCCCACGCTCCTCTACCCTATTTGATTTTTGGTTGTCACGAATTTTAACGTTGCCGAATTTATACCGAAAGCCTAAAGTGAACAATCGGTTCTCGGCCCTTCTTAACGATGAACCGCTCTGGTCGAGGTAATTACGCTCGTTAAACTGATTACCTTGGTTGAAGATATCTTCTATACCCATTGAAATACTCGCTTTCTTGTTCCAAAGGGTCTTTCGAAAGAGAAGGTTTAATGCACCAAAAGCATCGAACTGCGCATTATCGGAAAAACGTGGTGCTGTATAAAAAAAAGACAGATCCGCCGTTAAAGATTTGTCTTTTAAAAAAGTAAACCCACTACTCGTTTTTATGAACCAAGCGAACTGTCTATTTTCGACGAGGTCTTTGGTGGTTAAATTTTCGAAAGCTACATATTGCTCAAAAAAGTTGGCCAAAAGATAGAAGTCCCAGAAATCGGTAAAATCCTTATTTATAGTAAAATCAATACCAAAGCGAGAACTTTGTTTTACGTTCGATGCGATAAAACGGAGAAACCGTGTGTCATTGTCTTGAAATATCAATTCTTGTAAACCGTCTTTTCTGGTAGTATAAAACAATTCTACCGTGTAACTGTTCTTGAACGTATAACCGCCTGCGGCATAGTAAACGGTCGATGGTAATAAATCGGGGTTGCCCTCAATGGTAGAAAAATTGCTTTGAAAAACCTGAAAAGGATTAATGGATGCATATCGCGGGCGACTTATTCGCCTGTCGCCGTAAAAGTTGAAATCATGATCTTCGTCAGGCGTATATTGAATGGCGAAAGAAGGGAACAATTTGAGATAATCATTTTTTCTATTTTGATTGCCAACATCCCATCTTCCCATCGTTTCGGTATATTCTGCGCGCAGACCTGATTGAAGTTCCCATAATCCCCATTCAGCATTGTAAGAGACATAAGCCGCATAGATCGATTCGTCATATTTAAAATTTCCTGCTTCGGTAGGGGCAATGCCGGGCATATTGCTGTTAAACCCTTCTTGTACGATAATATTTTTTGATGCTATGTTGGCATAACGCAAACCTGTTTCAATTTTTGCCGACTCCCCTAACGGCGAACTATAATCGGCCTGTAAACTATATAGGTTTATAAACTGCTCTGAGTTTAGGGTAAAATTATTTTCACCGATAAAATTACTGCCCAAATCAAAAAAATCAGTTTCAAGTAATTGTCCTTTGTTGAGATGGTAGAAGGTATAGTGTCCGTTTATTACGATTTCAGCACCCTTTTCATTCAGTTTGCGTTCATAATCTAGATGGTACGAAGTATTTACTCGTCGCTCGTCAGCCTCGTTCAAAGTGGTAAAACCGGACAGTAGGGTATCACCGGCAATATCGGTCTCCGTATCAAAAAACTTTTTTATGTCAGGCTGCCACAAAGTAATAGCCGAAAGGCTCAGATTACTTTTTTCGTTGATTTCATAATCGAAGAAAGCCGAAATATTATGTCGTTTCCGTCGTCTTAAATATTCTTGTTCGGCCGACCATGTGGACCCGACCTCACCATTTTCAAAAAACTTGGTGCTGTCGGTATTTCGGGTGACATCTCTAGAATGTCCAAAATTATAATTTACCGAAAAGTCGGTCTTATTCCCTTTAAAATAATGGTCGGTGCCGATAGTATGTTTAGGTAAAACACCCTGTACGTATCTGTTATAAATGGCGCCATTGTAACCCGCTACCAAGTTCTTTTTCATTATAATATTGATGAGCGCCCCATCTTCGGCACTATATTTTGCAGGGGGAGTGGTAATCACTTCAATGGCCTCGACCGCACTTGCAGATGTGCCCGACAAAAGGTTAATGATGTCATTTTTTGGAATATTTATCTTTCGGCCATTGATTAAGATACCTACCGCACTATTACCCTTAATGGTAAGTTTATCGTTTATGATCATAACATTGGGAGTGCGTTTAAGCACGTCCCAAATTTCGCTGTCGACCAGAGCGGTGTTTTCTATATTGAATACCAAACGGTCGACCTTTCTTTCTAATCGAGGCTTCTGCAAGGTTACTATTACCTCGTTCAATGTCTGTGCATCGTTGTTCAATCGGAGTGGCTCTAGATTAACGTCACCGTCAACAACAACGGTGCGTAGGTCAGACTCGTTTTCAAGATAGCTCGCTTTTATAAAAAATGTTCCTGGTAAAACTTTTAGAATTTCAAAACGCCCATTTTCATCGGTAGAGGTGCCGTTGATCAGCGTTGAATCGGTACGGCTCAAAAGTTGAATATTGGCAAAGGCAATGGGCGTTTTTTCCAAGTCTTCGACACTCCCGTTAATCGAAAAATCTTGGGAAAACAGACTAATAGCAAAGCCAAAGCAAAGAAAAAAGGGGCAAATTCGATTTTTCACTTACTTAACAAGTTCTAAATCAAAACTAATCAATAAAGTAAAATCCTACAATATAAAAAGTTAATTAATAAGGTTGACTTACATTATCTTCTTTAAAACCTATATAAATAGGCGTATTGTAGCCAAAGACCGGCAGTTTATAATACGTGCGCAACATATAGGTCTTTATGCAGAATAATTTATAAATGCAATTAAGCTGCCTCTTCATGCGATAGCTAAGCTTGAAAAATAACATAATTGTTCTTTTTACAACTTCTTGTTGAAGCGAAAAAATGAGAGCGGCCGATCGACTTTCGAAACTTCTCTTTTTTGGAGACTTCGATAATTCACAAGAACGTATCAAGAATACCGTATCTTTGCAGCCTTAAATAGTAAGGGAATCGCTTACTGAGATAAATTCGGCATAAACGAGTTCAGCATCCATGAAGAACATTCGAAACTTTTGCATCATTGCCCATATCGACCACGGTAAAAGTACCTTGGCAGACCGTCTATTGGATTTTACCGGGTCGGTTACCGAGCGCGAAAAGAAAGAGCAGCTACTTGATAGTATGGATCTTGAGCGCGAACGCGGCATTACCATCAAGAGCCACGCCATTCAAATGGACTATACCCATAAAGGTGAGCAGTATGTGCTGAACCTTATCGATACTCCCGGTCACGTCGATTTTTCCTATGAGGTTTCGCGATCCATCGCGGCCTGTGAAGGTGCCCTGTTAGTGGTCGATGCCGCTCAGAGTATTCAGGCGCAGACTATCTCAAACCTATATCTTGCTTTGGAGAATGATCTGGAAATCATTCCCGTTTTGAACAAGGTCGACTTGCCCAGCGCGAACCCTGAAGAGGTTACCGATGATATTGTTGACTTATTAGGATGCAAGGCCGAAGAAGTTATTCCCGCCAGTGCAAAAACCGGTATCGGTATCGGCGAAATACTAACTGCGATTATCGACCGGATTCCGGCGCCAAAAGGAAATCTTGACGAGGCACTACAAGCCTTGGTGTTCGACTCGGTGTATAACCCTTTTCGCGGGGTAGAGACCTATTTTAGGGTTATTCATGGCGAAATTAAAAAAGGGCAAAAAATAAAGTTCGTAGCGACCGATAAAAGCTATTTCGCCGATGAAGTGGGCACTTTAAAATTGACACAACATCCCAAACAGACCATAAAAGCAGGCGATGTAGGTTATCTAATTACAGGAATTAAAGACGCGCGCGAAGTTAAGGTCGGTGATACGATTACAGATTCCGCCAACCCGACAAAAAACCCCATCGCAGGTTTTGAAGACGTAAAACCTATGGTGTTTGCAGGTATTTATCCGGTAGATACCGAAGATTTTGAAGAACTACGCTCTTCTATGGAAAAGTTACAGCTCAACGACGCCTCTTTGGTATTTCAGCCCGAAAGCAGTGCGGCCTTGGGCTTCGGTTTTCGCTGTGGATTTTTGGGTATGCTACATATGGAAATCATTCAAGAGCGTCTAGAGCGTGAATTCGATATGACCGTCATCACTACCGTTCCGAACGTTAGTTACCATGCGTTTACCCGTAAGGATCCTGATATTCCCGTAACGGTCAACAACCCTACGGATCTACCTGATCCCTCCGGTATCGATCGCGTAGAAGAGCCTTACATTAAGGCCACAATTATTACCAAGTCCGATTTTGTCGGTAACGTAATGTCGCTCTGTATCGAAAAGCGGGGCATCATAACGAACCAGACTTATTTGACCACAGAACGTGTAGAACTTACTTTCGATATGCCCTTGGCCGAAATTGTATTCGATTTCTATGACCGATTAAAAACAGTCTCGAAAGGGTATGCATCCTTTGATTATGCCCCTATTGGTATGCGGGTATCAAAACTGGTACGTGTCGATATTCTTTTGAACGCACAGCCTGTTGATGCCCTGTCGGCATTGATCCATGCCGATAATGCGCAGAATATCGGCAAAAAAATGTGCGAGAAGTTAAAAGAACTTATTCCCCGACAACAATTTGATATTCCTATTCAAGCTGCGATCGGTGCAAAAATTATTTCAAGGGAAACCATTAAGGCCCTTCGAAAAGACGTGACGGCCAAATGTTATGGCGGTGATATTTCTAGGAAAAGAAAACTCTTGGAAAAGCAGAAAAAAGGTAAAAAACGTATGCGCCAGGTCGGCAACGTAGAAATACCACAGCAGGCCTTTATGGCGGTATTGAAATTGAACGATTAGCTAATTTTTTTGTCATTCCCGCGAAGGCGGAAATCTCCAACATTATCGGTTTACAGCATCGTAGCGAGCCCAACCGGAACCGCCATTAAAACTTCGTACGGCCATTCTATTTCGATTGAAATTATGTGTCCAAATAACTAGAATAGTTGATTATGGTATCCAAACAAAAAGACCGGCTAAAAACCGGTCTTTTTTAAAAATTTATGTTTTCGTTATTGTTATTCCTTGACAGCGATATACTCTCCGTCAATTTCTAGAGTCGTATTACCAAGAAGTTCGCCAATAGTGAATACCTCATCGGAAACTTCTTCATTTGAATAGTTTACCTCATACTTAGCGCTATTCTTTGTCCATACGAAATCAGTAGTTAACTCCACGCTTCCATTGCTTGACTCAGAGTAAGAACCGGTACTATCGGAATTAAATTTCCAAACGTCACGTTCGGTCTGCTCTTCACCGCCGTTGATCGAAACACTGGACTCCGAAACCCAACTTCCAACAATTTGGTCAGAATCATCATTATCTTTTGAACAACTTGCAAATACCACAATGGCCGCTAAGGCCATAAATAAAACTACTTTTTTCATACAAGGTTAAGTTTTTTAATATTCAGGTTTTATCGAGAATAGAGAACGGTGAGCTATTCGAAATATTGCGGGAAATATTACTCTTGGGTCATTTGATTTCCTCTTTATCGTCTCTATATTCTGTGGCGGAGCAGTAGTTTTTCATATATTTCTCTACATTTATTAGCATGCTGGAAGATAGAAAACACAACTGTTTCAACTATTTCATCATTTTCTTATAATTAACACTTTTGAAAACAATTTTTTAAAATTCTTTCTGTTTTAGAATAGTCGATTTAACCCCCGAAACCAATGACCACTTATATTGCCCAATTTACGGCGAAGCATCGCCTGATCCAGACCGAACAAAATTCTATCTTTATCTGGCGCCAAGAAAGCGGTGAGATAGATACCTCGCTTCTGCAAGATAAAATCAAACGCGAGGCAGCAATACATTTTTATCGTTTGGTGGCAGGGGAGAGCTTTTCCGTTGCAATAACTGATATTTCGGTAACCGTTTGCAAAACATTGCCTTTCTCGGGGTGATTGGTTAAAGCGTTTTTTCCTTACTTTTAGGTAGATAATTAATGCTACCATGTACACTTCAAAATCTCGTAGAAATTTTGTGAAAAGCGTTATTTCGCTTCCAGCAATGGCAGTCGTCGGCAGTTCTTTTGCTTTTTCCGACTTGAAACAAGACCGCAACGAACTATCCCATAAATTCAAGCTAAGCCTTAACCTCTATTCGTTCAATTCCCTTTTACGCGAGGGAAAGGTCGATTTGTTCGACATGCTCGATTTTTGTGCAGAGCATAATTTCGATGCTATCGATCCCACGGGATATTACTTTCCCGGATACCCTGAAGTACCTTCCGATAAGTTCATTAATTCATTTAAAAGAAAAGCATTTCTTTTGGGATTGGATATCAGCGGAACCGGAATCCGTAACGACTTTGCGCAACCCGATAAAAAGAAAAGGCAGGCGGATTTGAATCTTGCTGAAAAATGGATTGCCGTCGCCGCCAAATTGGGAAGCCCCAACCTCCGTGTTTTTTCAGGTAAATCGGAAACCGAAGGCTTTAATAGAGCACAAGTGATGGAATGGATGGTCGAACATATTAAAACCTGTTGTAAAATAGGCGAAGAATATGGCGTCATAATCGCACTTCAAAACCATAACGATTTCTTGAAAACGGCAGATGAGGTCAACGAATTGTTCGAAAAAGTAGATTCAAAATGGCTGGGCCTCAATCATGATATCGGTAGCTACCGTGAAAATGACCCCTACGAAGAAATCGAGAAAAACATTCAACACGCCGTTACTTGGCAGATAAAAGAAAACGTTTGGGTCGATGGAAAGGAGCAGCACACCGATTTTACAAAGCTCTTCAAAATAATAAAAAAGGCAGGTTACAGGGGCTACTTGCCCCTTGAGACCCTAGGTGAAGGTGATCCCTATCAAAAAGTGCCAAAATTGTTGGCGGAGGTAAGGGCGGCTTTGAAACAAATCTAGAATCAACAAAATATGAAAGCATTTTTACTTTTAGTACTCCCATATGCCCTAATTGCCCAAAACATAGATGAAGTTCCCCAATGGTCTACCTATGAAATCACGTTAACCTCTACCTCAACCTATGAAAATGGATATACCGATGTTGACGTTTGGGGCATTTTCTCAAATCAGAATGGCGATACCCTGAAAAGACCTGCCTTTTGGGATAGCGGCCAAATCTGGAAAATACGTTTTGCCCCAACCGATGCCCATGGCGATTGGCAATGGAAATCCTTTGCATCCGACGAGAAAGACCTTGGTTTACATGGACAATCTGGGAAATTCAAATCGGTTGTCAATGCGGAAGAGAACGCCTTACTGGCGAACGGTCTCTTAAAAATGTCAAAAGGTCGTCGAAACGTTGTACACCATTCCGGAAAATCATTTCTGGTCGTAGGAGACACGCCATGGGCGATTCCGTTTCGGGCTACGACGGCACAGGTTGAAATTTATGCCAAAGACCGCCAAAAAAAAAGGTTCAATACCGCTCTGATGATGACCCTACAGCCCGATATGAAAGCAGAGGGGCCTAATGAGCGCAACACGGAACAGGGCTTTAAAAGAGCCTTTCAAGACTTATCCGACGGGCATATCAACCAAATAAACACTGACTATTTTCAGTATTATGATACAATCATCGAAACACTCTTGAACCATGGTATCGTACCTGTCTATCAGCCGGTTTTTCATGGCTACGGATGGAAAGGGCTTCAAGTATTGGGCAGAACTATCGAACCGCAAGAATATGTTCGCTACTGCAAATACCTGTTGGCCCGATATGGAAGCAAACCTGCGATTTGGCTTTTGGGCGGTGACCATAACGGCAAAGACCCGGGAGTTCTAGAAAGCGGCGAAATGGTACAAGAATGGGACTGCTATGAACAACCGACCGGAATACACTATAACCCTTGTGATGACTATTTAGCTACATGGGCAGATGGCGATAGTGATCACTGTTTTCATGAAAACAAGGTTTTTCAAGATGCCCCTTGGCTTGATTTTCAATGGGCGCAGACCGGGCATGACAGCGAACACTTATACCATAAAGTAGAGCGTATGTACGATAATCTACCGACGAAGGCAGTAGCAAACGGCGAACCTACCTACGAGGGTATGAACGCGGGCAAAAACGGACTCGGATGGTGGCAGGCCGAAGAAGCTTGGATGCAATTGATGCACGGCGGCACAATGGGCGTGGTATATGGCGCAGCGACACTTTGGCAATGGAAAATTAGTCCTACCGAGGAAGGATGGCCGTCTTGGACCGATCAGCCGACCTCATGGAAAGAAGCACTTGATATGCAAGGTTCCACCTACGTGGGGTTAGTTGCTAAAGTATTAGGTGGCCTAGATTTGGCCGATATCGAAAAAAGATGGGATTTGGCCAATGGAAAGCCTCTACTCGCCAAAGAGGGAACGCTTTATATTTCGTACTTGAACAAAGGAGGGGAAATAGAAATTCAAAACCTTCCCGATACGCTTAATTACCGATGGATGAACCCCAAAAATGGCGAAATGAAACAAATGGGAAAAGCCACCTCGGAAAAATTCAAAGCACCCGACGAAAATCCATGGGTGCTTATCATTGGTTGATGCAAACTTCGTTTTGGCCTATCTACACGATAAATCCTCAAAAAGTTCTTCTTCCTCTTCATTCGCCTCTAATTCTCTAATAACCCTTGCTAAAGAAATACCTTCCAGCTCAGGAATTTCCTCCCCGTCAACAAATATTTTTCCATCTTCTTCGCAAACATCGAATGCCTCGGCGACATTTGGGCCATTGCAAGTGCTGCAATTGTCTACGTCGTCTTTCTTACAGGAGACAAGAAATAGAATGATACAAACAAACATTAAAATTTTTTGGGCAATTTTCATAGTTCTCAATTTTATGGTTAATAAATAGCAAATATGGAAAGGCTTACAGTATGGCTGTAATACCTTCTAAAATGCTGAGATAAAAGTAAATGGAAGGGTTCGGATAGGAAATACCCGAAAAATTGTATTTTTTTCTACTGGTTTTCAGTTAGGAAAAAATTATTGTGAAGTTGTAAAAAGAAGAAGCTAGTCCTCTTCCGGGTCGTCTGTAGTTTCTTCGACATCGAAAACCTTACCAAGATAAACCAATCGGTATCCTTCATTGATGTCTTCGAATTCAGTACTAAAAGAAGAAATAATTTTAAGGTCCCCATCTGGCGTTTTCAAAAATATAGGAACAGTATTTTCGTTCGCTTTGGTGATTTCGATAAGCCCTTCGTAATGCTCTTTGTCCTTAAGTTCTATTTCATGAACGGCGGGGAATTTTCTCGCTGTTTCCGTTAATTTAATGAAATCGTCGGTATGCGAAAACAGCCCTTCTTTAGGGTTGTTTTCCGGGTCGTTCATTTCGTCTGCATTCACTAGTCGAAAAGAACCGTTCTCGCCAAATTGCCTGCCGAACTTGTTTACCGCATAATTATTGATATCCGAATTTCCGGTCAATGCCATGAGATAGCCGACATCGTTCAGTTCGATATTATCGGTTAAAGAGTCCGCATAGATATTCGCCGTAAAAGCTTCGATGCCCAGTTTTTTTGCCTTGTTGATATTGGTTTGGTTATTATCGATCAGTACGACATGCCGGTTATTTTTGCTCAGATATTCTCCAATCAGCCTAGATACTTTTGAAGCACCGATAATGAGTATGCCCTCCGACTTCATTAAAAACACCCCTATCATTTTTGCGAACAATCGTGCCGTTGTGGCATTGAGTAAAACCGTACCCAGAACGATCATGAACACAAGGGGTGTAATGTACTCCGCCCCAGGCTCGCCCTTGGCCAAAAGTTTTGACCCAAAAAGCGAGGCGATACCGGCGGCTACGATACCCCTTGGGCCGACCCAGCCGATGAACAGTTTTTCGTTTAGCTTGAGATTAGAACCGGCAGAACTTAAAAATACGCCCAAAGGCCGTATCAAGAAAACAATTACCGCAAAAAGCACTGCGGTTTTCCAATTTAATATCAATTCTAAATCTGCCATGTTGATGTTGGCGGCCAAAAGAATAAATAGGATCGAAATCAGAAGCACGCTCAACGACTCCTTAAAATAGAGCAGTTCTTTAATATTCGGCAAATCGGTATTCCCCATGACCATGCCCATGACCACAACCGCCAAAAGACCGGACTCATGTGCGAAAACGTCGGACATTACGAATACGAGCAGAACTGTCGACAATGACACCACGTTAAGCAGATAATGGGGAATAAAATTCTTTTTGATCGTAAATGTCAGGGCGTGGGCAAAGGTGAAGCCGAACGTAAAGCCGAACAATAGAATCTTGCCAAATTCGATAAGGGCTGTCAGCGTATAGGCCTGCCCCTCACCGACACTGATAAATTCATACACCAATACGGCTGCCAAGGCACCGATCGGGTCAATAAGTATTCCCTCCCATTTCAACACTGCGGAAACGTCTTTCTTTAATGGTATGTTCCGCAAAATAGGAGTGATTACGGTCGGACCGGTGACAATGATCAAAGCGGAAAATAAAAAGGATATCTGCCAACTAAGGCCAAAAATAAAATGTGCCGCAATACCGGCACCGAAGAAAGTTACTAAGCTACCCAGTGTTATCAACTTGGTAATTACAGGGCCTACATTACGTATTTCAGAACGTTTTAGGGTCAATCCCCCTTCAAAAAGAATAATACTAATGGCCAAGGATACAAAATAGTACAGGCCGTCTCCAGGAAATAGTCCTTTTGATCCGTTCCATATCGGTTCGATAAGTTTTGCGCTATCCTCTGTATATAAAGTGGCGATGGGGCCAACTAAGAGCCCAATTAAAATCAACGGAAGTATTGCCGGCAACTTCAGGCGCCAAGCGACCCATTGCGCGATTATTCCCAATATGATGATACCTGCCAGTTCTACCATATAGTTTTTGTTACGGGCTAAAATTAATGGATTTATTTTGATTTTAACGGGTTTGTTAGGTACAACCCAAAAAACGATTTGCCTAGTTTTCGATATTCGTTTCAAACCTACATCTAGCTCGCTCCAGAGAGGCAATACACTTCGATAAGCTTGTGAAACACCTTGTAGGTCAACAACACTTTTATTAATTTGCACCTCCTTATTAATTTGAATGACCCTCTACCCCATAGAAACCGGAAATTTTAAGCTCGACGGCGGTGCCATGTTCGGTGTCGTACCCAAGACTATTTGGCAAAAGACCAATCCGGCCGATGACAAGAACCTTATTGATATTGCGGCTCGCAGCCTTCTTATCGAAGATAGTGATCGATTGATTCTCATTGATACAGGAATGGGCAACAAACAGTCCGATAAGTTTTTTGGATATTACTATCGATGGGGCGATTATACTTTGGACGGTTCTTTGGCAAAACACGGTTTTCATAGCGATGATATTACCGACGTTTTTATGACCCATTTACATTTTGACCATTGCGGCGGAAGCATTCAATGGAACAAGGCCCGTACGGGCTACGAACCCGCTTTTAAAAATGCAACATTTTGGACCAACGAAGACCATTGGAAATGGGCGACCGAACCGAACGCAAGGGAAAAAGCCTCCTTTAAAAAGGAGAATTTATTGCCTATGCAGGATAGTGGGCAACTGAAATTCATAAACACAACTGACCCCCTAATCCCCAAAGGGGGAACAAAAGCGTTTGTTGAAAAATCTGAATTAGGCTTTGGAATTCTTTTTGTCGACGGCCATACCGATAGACAGATGTTACCGCACATTGATTATAAGGGCAAGAAACTAGTTTTTATGGCAGATTTGATTCCCACGGTGGGCCACATCCCCCTACCCTATGTGATCGGATACGATACTCGGCCATTGTTGACCCTTGCCGAAAAAGAGGTTTTTTTAAATAAAGCGGTATCTGATGATTATTTCCTTTTTTTCGAACATGATGCCCATAACGAAATTTGTACCTTGCGGCGCACGGAAAAAGGGGTAAGGCTCGATAAAATTTATACTTTTGACGAACTCTTCGGATAATCCTCTGTGAATCTCCGTGGCTCTCTGTGTATCTCTGCGAAATAGCTTTTACATAGACCTGCCGGCGAGGCAGGGGTTCTCAGCGCAAAAACACAGAGGTTCGCAAAGAAATAAGTTATTAAAATGAGAATTACCATATCTTTCCTTTTTTCTTTTATGGGTTTAATCTCCTCCTGTAAATCCCAAAAAACCGCAAGCGCCGATTTTACAACGGAATGGGTTTTTACCAAGGGCATCGAAGGCCCTGCCGTTGATAGCGAAGGCAATCTTTATGCTGTAAACTTCAAAGAGCAAGGCACCATCGGAATCGTATACGAAAACGGCGAGGCTGCCGAATTTCTTAAGCTTCCGGGGGAAAGTGTCGGCAACGGTATCCGTTTTGACCAAGAGGGACACATGTATATCGCCGATTACGTCGGGCACAATATATTCCAAGTCAAAAAGGGAACTTCTGAACCTATTGTCTGTGCACATAACCCACAAATGAGCCAACCGAACGACTTGGCCATCGCCCCGAACGGTACGATTTACCTCAGCGATCCCAATTGGGCAGAAAGCACAGGTCGTCTTTGGATGGTGAACGCATCGAAAGAAATCATTCTTTTAGAAGATAACATGGGAACGACCAACGGGATAGAAGTGAGTCCCGATGGGAAAAAACTGTACGTCAACGAATCCGTACAGCGCAATGTCTGGCAGTACGATATCAATACCGACGGAACGCTGTCCAACAAAACAAAATTCATGGCCTTCGATGACTTCGGCATGGACGGTATGCGATGCGATGTCAAGGGCAATCTTTACATCACCCGCTATGACAAGGGCACTGTCGTTATTGTATCTCCCGATAAAAAAATCATAAAAGAAGTACAATTGACGGGAAAAAAGCCGTCAAACATTACCTTTGGGGGCGCAAATGGCAAAACTTGTTTTGTCACCATGGCTGACAGGGGCTGTTTTGAGACATTTCAAGCGTTGAACCCAGGAGCGGTTTGGAAGAATAAGAAATAAAAAATACCCGATCGATTTGCAATGTTGAACCATTTCAAAATCGACTCCCCCTATACATGGAGGGGGTTAGGGGTAGGAAATTACACTAATTTCAATTTAACTATATATGACACGTTTATTTTCTAAGTCTATTTTGAGCTTTTCGGTAGCGCTACTACTTATGGGATGTGGGGCGACTGCATTGGTATCAACGCCTATTGAGAACATTGATACTGCGCCCTTAAAAATATCGGATCTTACCGATGCCGAGAAAAAGAATTGGGGGCATTTAGACCTAGTGGCAGACACTATCCCCGGAATGAGCGTCGATAAGGCGTACACCGAAATCATCAAAAACAAAAAAGGGAAAACGGTTATTGTAGCCGTTCTTGATTCAGGAATGGATTTGAAACACGAAGACCTCGACGGTGTTCTTTGGACGAACAAAAAGGAAAAAGCAGGCGATGGCAAAGACAACGATAACAATGGTTATATAGACGATATTCATGGCTATAACTTTTTGGGCGAATCGTACAACGAACAACTCGAAGCCACCCGTATCGTAAGATTAAAATTGGGCGATGCGGCTTTACAGACAAAAGCGAAGGCCAAGGTCGAAAGCGAATATGCCAAAGCCCTGCAGCAAAAACAGCAATATGAGCAGATATTTCAAGCAGTAAAAAATGCCGATGCGGCAGTAAAAAAGGAGTTGGGGAAAACCGACTACACTAAAAAAGATTTGGCCAGTATAAAGTCAAAAGACGAGGCAATGCAACAGAACGTGGGTATGCTGACGCAGATGTTTACCTATGAAGAAAGTATTCCCAAAGTATTGGAGCAGATAGAAGGCGGTATAAACCACTTCTCAGACCAAGCGAATTACAACTACAATGTTGATTTTAACGGCCGAAAAGTAGTTGGTGACGACCCCTATGACATGAACAGTCTTGGCTACGGCGACGGTAACCCGCAGAGCCGTTCGGAAGACGAAAGCCATGGAACCCATGTCGCGGGCATAATCGGTGCAGAACGAAACAACGGCAAAGGCGCGAACGGCGTAGCGAACAATGTTGAAATAATGAGTATTCGTGCCGTACCCAATGGCGACGAATACGACAAAGACATTGCTTTAGGTATTCGTTATGCAGTCGACAACGGTGCGAAAGTCATCAATGGCAGTTTCGGAAAGGGTTTCTCGCCAAACGCCCAATGGGTTTATGATGCAATAAAATACGCAGCTGAAAAAGATGTGCTTTTCGTGCATGCGGCGGGTAATGATGGGGCGAATTTAGATGACCCTGCAAATCCGAATTTTCCGAACGACCAGATCAATAACGGCCCTGAGATAGCGGATAACGTTGTAACGGTCGGTGCCCTATCATCAAAATACGGCTCTGAAATGGTAGCTGTTTTTTCCAATTATGGAGATATCAATGTTGACGTTTTCGCGCCCGGAGATGAAATCTACTCGACAATGCCGGGTAATGAATATGATTATCAGGGCGGAACGTCTATGGCAGCACCTGCAGTAGCAGGCGTGGCAGCTTTGATTTGGTCACATTATCCGAAATTGACCGCTCCACAAGTGAAAAAGATTATAATGAATTCAGGTCTTGCACCACGGGCGAAAGTAATTCTGGGAGGCGATACCGAAAAAACGGCGACATTGGAAAAAATCTCTACTTCGGGAAAAATAGTAAATGCCTACAACGCCTTGATTATGGCTGATAATGTTTCTTCCGGAAAAATGAAATTATAAGCTGCGTTGCGAAAAGACCTGTCAGGTTTTCAAAACTTGACAAATCTAAAACCAAAAAACATTCCATATATGAAATTAAAATCTATAGGGACTTTTTATATTTTGCTGAGTCTAATACCCGGCATATATGCCCAAAATAACACTAGTTATTGGCAACAGCATGTCGATTACACAATGGAGGTAACCATGAACGTGGAAAACTTTCAATATACAGGTACTCAACAACTAGTCTACACCAACAATTCTCCCGACGAACTCGGGCGTGTATATTTTCACTTGTACTTCAACGCATTTCAACCGGGCAGTGAAATGGATGTCCGTTTACAGCATATTCAAGATCCGGACGGGCGGATGATGAGCGACCAAAAAACGAGCAGAATTGTCGCTCTTTCGGAAGATGAAGTAGGGTACTTGCATCCCACTTCCCTTTTGCAGGACGGTAAAAAAGTTGACTACACCGAAGAAGGTACCGTCTTGGTGGTGGAACTGGCCAAGCCGATCCCTCCCGGGGAGAAGACCACTTTTGACATGGTATTCCGAGGACAAGTGCCTGTGCAAGTACGCCGTTCAGGACGAAATAGCGCAGAGGGTGTCGCATTGTCAATGAGTCAGTGGTATCCGAAGCTGGCGGAATATGATTTTGAGGGCTGGCATGCCGACCCGTATATCGCTCGTGAATTTCATGGCGTTTGGGGCGATTTCGACGTAAAATTGACCCTCGATAAAAATTATGTGGTAGGCGGAAGTGGCTATTTGCAGAATCCCCAAGCAATTGGGCATGGTTACGAGGCGCCCGGAACTAAAATCAAGACGCCAAAAGGAAAAACGCTCACTTGGCATTTTAAGGCCCCAATGGTACACGATTTTATGTGGGCGGCCGACCCCGACTATCTGCACGACACCTTACAGGTCGAAAACGGGCCTATGCTACATTTTCTATATAAAAACGATAAAGAGATTATTGAAAACTGGAAAAAACTTCAGCCAAAGACCGCTGAATTGATGCAGTTCTTCAATAAAAACGTTGGAGACTACCCATATGATCAGTATTCCGTTATCCACGGCGGCGATGGCGGAATGGAATATGCCATGGCTACCTTGATTACAGGTGGAAGAAAATTCGGTAGTTTGGTGGGCGTTACGGCTCACGAAATGGCGCATTCTTGGTTTCAACATGTTTTGGCGACCAACGAGGCCAAACATGAGTGGATGGATGAGGGCTTTACTTCTTTTATATCAACATTGGCCATGAACGAAGTGATGGCCGAGAAAAAGGAAAATCCGTTCGAGAATACGTACAAGGGTTATTACAATCTGGCCAATTCGGGCAAAGAACAACCGCAGACGACCCATGCCGACCGCTACGACCTCAATTTTGCGTACGGGATTTCTGCCTATAGCAAGGGTTCCATCTTTTTATCGCAATTGGGCTATATCATCGGTCAAGATAAACTGATGGAGACACTTCGGAAGTATTACGAAGATTTTAAGTTCAAACACCCTGTGCCCAACGATATCAAAAGAACCGCTGAAAAAGTTTCGGGAATGGAACTCGACTGGTACCTAACGGATTGGACACAGACCACCAACACTATCGATTACGCGATTAACGATGTCTCGGACGATAGCGGAAAAACAAAAATCATCCTTGAACGCAAGGGTCTGATGCCTATGCCCTTAGATATTCTTGTTGTATACAACGACGGAACCCAAGAAACTTTCTATGCCCCACTTCGGATGATGCGCGGCGAAAAGGAAAATCCATATCCTCAAATAAACCGAACGGTATTAAACGACTGGCCGTGGGCATTCCCGACCTATGATTTTATTGTAGACAAACCGCTTGAAAGCGTCAAGGCCGTACTAATCGACCCATCGCAGCTAATGGCAGATGTGAAGCCCGAGGACAATGTTTGGGAGGCCCCCTAACCCCCAGGGGGAGTAAAACCTATTCGAACAATTCACGTCTCTTTTACCTCTGTGACACTCCGTGGTTCTCAGCGTAACTCTGTGAAATATCTTAGACATGGACTTTTCCTATCCGAAAAAAGAAAAACTCAAGGGCAAAAAGCTCATAGACCAGCTATTTGCTGAGGGAAAGTCAGTCTCATCATATCCTATAAAATTAATTTATCTCAAATCAGCTTTACCTCACGAGGTTCCAATTCAGGCCGCGGTAACCGTTCCAAAAAAGAACTTTAAAAGTGCCGTAAAGCGCAATCGCATCAAACGTCTGCTGCGTGAAAGCTATCGGCTCAACAAACACCTCGTTTTTAACAATAGCGAGGCAACTTTTGCGTTTCTATTTTTATATCTTGGGAAGGAGATGCCGACGTATCTCGAAATCGAAAAAGCGATGAAAGGGGTATTTCGAAAGTTTCTTGAAGCCGATAGCTCTAAGAGAAGAGAAAATAGAGAAGAGAAAATAGACTAAAAAAGTTTCAGGTTCTATTAACAATAACTTGAAAATTGAAACCTGAAACCCTTCAAACCTTTACATACATGAAAAAGATACTAGGAAAAAAAATACTCATTCCCGTTTTTGCGGTAATCATATTAGTGGCAGGTAGTGGCTTCGTAAAAAGCGACTTCTTCGAGATAGCCAAACAGATTGAAATCTTTACGACCTTGTTCAAAGAACTGAACATGAACTATGTCGACGAGACCAACCCGGCCGAACTGATGGATACCGCCATCAAAAACATGCTCGATGATCTAGATCCCTACACCAAATTTCTTAACGAGCAAGATGTGGAGACCTATCGTATCAACAATGCTGGAGAATATTCGGGTATCGGGGCTTTGGTGCGCTCATTTGATGACAGATTATTGATTATTGAACCCTATAAAGACTACCCAGCAGATAAAGCCGGACTCAAAGCCGGTGACGAAGTCTTAAAAATAGGCGATATCGATGTTGCCGATTTCGATGATAACGCCAGTGAATTGTTAAAAGGGGCCAATGATACTTCCGTCGAGGTTACCTTTAAAAGACAGGGCGAGACTAAAACCACAACGATTACACGAGGGGCCGTAGACGTTGATGCCGTTCCTTTTTACAAGATGGTAGACCAAAAAACAGGTTACATCGTCTTGGCGAAATTCAACGCCAAGGCATCTAGCGAGACAAAAGCTGCATTGATCGATTTAAAAGGAAAAGGAGCCGAAAAAATCATTCTAGATCTTCGGGACAATCCCGGTGGACTACTATCTGAGGCAATCAATGTTACGAATCTATTTGTGGATAAAGGCGAACTGATCGTTACCACAAAATCGAAGGTAAAAAAGTTCAATAGCGAGTATAAGACGAAAAACAAACCGGTGGATACTGAAATTCCTTTGGTAGTTCTTGTCAATGGTAGCAGTGCCTCCGCAAGTGAAATCGTTTCGGGCGGACTTCAAGACCTTGACCGTGCCGTCGTTATGGGTGCGCGTAGCTTTGGAAAAGGTTTGGTGCAACGCCCGCTTAAACTGACCTATGGCACGCAACTGAAAGTTACCATTAGTCGCTATTTTACGCCTTCCGGAAGATGTATACAATCTTTGGATTATTGGAATCGAGACGAAGAAGGCAATGCTGTTCAAAAGACTTACAACGATTTTACGACCCGTAACGGTCGTAAGGTACAAGATGGTGGCGGTGTAATGCCCGATATCGAGGTCACCTCTACCAAAGCGAACGAGTTGACCACAGCTCTGTTGAACAATAACGTGATTTTCGATTATGCTACGGACTATCATTACAAAAACCAAATCGGGAATGTCAACGACTTCAATTTCTCGGAGAGCGATTATCAAAGTTTTAAAAACTACGTCTCTAAAAGCGATTTTTCTTTCGAGACCAAAACCGAAAAGACCTTAAAAGCGGCGATGACCGACCGCGAGGAAGTTATCTTTAACGAAGCCATAGAAAATGATTTTAAGACCCTGTTGCTCGATATTGAAAAAAGCAAGGTCACCGCTTTAGAAGACTATCAAAAAGAAATTAAAAGCAAACTCGAAGACGAAATTATCAAACGCTATTTCTACCGTGAAGGGCTTTATGAGTACTACCTAAAAAACGATGAAGCTATTTTGGCGGCTACGGAGTTGTTGGGGAATGATGGGAAATATTCGGGTATCCTAAAATAACCCTATAGTCTTCCAGTTCCAATTTTTTATAGTGTACATCTCTTTTACATGAATGATCTCGTTCAAAGACCCAATTGGTTAAAACGCAACTGGAAATGGTTGGTTCCAATAATCCTGCTACTAACTCTTTTCGTACTTAGCCTTCCGAAGGGTATCGGAAATGCAACCCTCCATATCGCAAAAGGGTATGCCGATACCGAAGTACCTGAAAATGCTTTGAAAATTGTAAAGAAAAACAAACGGTTAAGCCAAATGCTTGGCGAACTTGAGCCTATAGGGCAATTAACGATTCTAGAAGGTTATGTGGAATACTCCAAGAATGCAGATTCCGTTTTTATGGCCCTCACCATAAAAGGCAGCAAAGGAAAAGGCAAGATGGATGTTAGGGCTTTTATGAAAAACGGACAATGGGAGTACGAACAATTAGATGTGCGCTTGAAGGAACCCCATTTTCGAAAAGAGACGATTCCTATTTTCCCTTAGTGCGGCTATAAGAATACATGTAATGAAAACCCCGCTCTCACCAGTTTGTGACTGATGGTCTTATAAGTGAGAACAAATAGGCAAAGACAATATTTGAGAATTACAACAGCAAAGCAGAACTTGATGCCCAAGATGCTACCCAAATTTCAGCTTGACTCGACACTAGCTCTAAGTACGAAGTAATTTAGTACCTTACTATAGTTTTAAAACTCGTTCAACAATGAATATCGAAGAAATCAAAAAAAAAATCATCCCAATCCTTGAAAAGTACCATGTGAAGCGCGCCGGTATTTTCGGCTCTGTTTCTCAAGGTGTGCAAACCTCAAATAGCGATGTTGATGTTCTTGTAGAACTTGGGGAAAAAATAGGTCTTTTACAGTTTGTTCGTATAAAATTGGAGTTGGAAAATAGTTTGGGCACTAAGGTAGACTTAGTAGAATATCGAGCGCTAAAACCTAGATTAAAAGATAGTATTCTATCCGAAGAAATACGGCTATATGGCTAAAAAAAGCAAACGTGATGAGCTTGTTTATATTGAAGATATACTCAAGTGTATCGATAAACTGGAAGAATATGTTTCAGATATAACCGAAGAACAATTCGAGGCGAATTCCGAAAAACAAGATGCCGTTATAAGGCGTATAGAAATTATCGGAGAAGCTGCCAAAAATATTTCCAAAGAGACCAGAGAACACTATAATACCATTCCTTGGAAAGAAATGGCCGGAATGAGAGATATTGTCATTCATCAATATTTCGGGGTTTCTTCTGAACTGATTTGGAGAGTGGCTACATCCGAGATACCCGAGCTAAAAGACACTATTTATAAAATTTTAAAAGACTTTCAAGAGAAGCTATAACGGAGGCGCATTCAGTAATGTCAACTATATTTGCCGTCTTCTAATTTTCTAATTCCCGACAATACCACTAATATCGACCATATACATCTGCCGACCATCACCGCCATGTGTAGAATCAAAGATGACGAATTTACCATCTTGACTGCTTCTGGGATGCAAATCGCAACGCCATTCTCCTTTATATTTTGCGGGTTCATGAAATTTACCGAGGCTTACCTTACGGCCTGTAGGCACATGATATAAATACAGCTCTTGTAGACGTTCATCGCCTTGCGGATAGGTGTCGTTCAATATCCATTCATGGTTCGTATTGGGCACATAGGTGTTATGGCCGTTAACCACCATAGTATTTTCTCCAACGGGTTCGGCCAGTTCGGTCTTATCCGTAAAGAGATAAAAGCCATCTTCCTTCCCTACTGGTTTCGTCCACATACAGACTTCGTTGGGTTCTCTCCAGATAAAATGTGACGTGTTGCCCGAAGGATCCAGAATATATTTATCCGAACCATCGATATTTGCGGTAACCATGCGGGTCGTAAACCCACCGGAAGCTCCTTTTGTTTTCGCAGGAGCTTCTCTCCAACGATGCAAAAAGACAAAACGGTTATCATCGGGGCTGATCAGCAGGTGATTGAAATAGTGCCAGTAGTTACTAAGGTCTTCTCCTAAATAGGGCTCTTTTGCCATTTCAGCGATTGAAATCAAATTTTCGTGATTTCCGGTGGTAAGGTCCATTTTATAAATCCCGATTTCAGCAGGTGCTTTCAATTTGGCATATGGGTCTTCAGCGCCAGGATACCCATAGCCCGGTCTCATATTCTGAATACGGTTAAAGGCCGTTCCGATGGCAAAACTTCCATCGTTGCTGAGGGTATAAATAGGTTTTGTCAGGGTTCTTTTCTTGCCTGTTTTTACATTTAGAATGTGGCTTACAAATTTTCCATCTTCCAGATCGTTCCAAATAATTTCTTGATCCGAACCGGGAAGCCATTGTAACATACAGCTCTGTTGCCAGCCCCAAGATCTCGAGATGCCCAGTTCTTTCCATTCGTTATTATTCTGTAGATCGATTACCCCAATGCGTAGGGTATCTTGTATTGTAGGAGACCTAAAAAAGGTATCGACTTCACACCCCAAAACATAACGCCCGGTAGGGTCTACCTGCCACTTATCGTAATACCCGAACCAATGCTGTTTTAGGCCTTTAGTTAGCTTTATAATAGGTAAGTTGGCGTCCGAGACCATCTTTTCGGAACTTGTTATTAATTCGCCGGATTCGTTTTGGGCCGTTTTATTTTTACAGTTGGATAAACTAATAGCTAAAACTAGTAACAATATGATTTTAGAAGAATTCATTGTATTCAGACTGATTAATCGATAAGAAACCGCAAAGTCTTTAACTCTTTTTATTGGCGGAGCGATTTAATGCACGGTTTTTTAATCTATTGGTGATATGCTGCAATTCCGCTCGTCTAATATATTTATTTAAATCGAAAAAGTTTCGCTAATTCCGTAACTTCCAACTTATCTTACCTTCTTTAATATTATGATGCACAAAGCAAAACTCCTCTTAGATATGCAATCCCGTTTAGGCGAGGGGCCTGTTTGGGATTGGCAAAAACAACTCTTGTTCTGGGTCGATATCGAAGGTAAAAAACTACATCAATACAACTCCTCCGTTAGAAAACATACCGAATGGTCTTTTGATGAGATGATAGGAGCAGCCGCACCCATGAAAAATGGACATTTTCTTCTTGCGCTGGAATCTGGCTTGGCTTCATTTGAGTTGGATGCTAAAAAGTTAACCAAACTCCATGTTCTTGAAAATTCAAATACCGCGATACGTTTTAATGACGGTAAAGTTGGCCCAGATGGTAATTTCTGGGTAGGTACTATGGATAAAAATTGTGCTGCCGAAGCAGGAAACTTCTATCGTATTGCATCGAACTTAACTTCGGCTTTGCAGCTATCCGAAACTTCTGTTTCCAATGGTTTGGCGTGGTCTGCTGATAAGAAGACTTTTTTTTATATCGACAGCCCCACTTTTACGGTTCGCGCCTTCGATTTTGATATGGAAAGTGGTTCTATTGCTAACGGCAAGGTGATAATCGACGTCCCAGAGGCATATGGCAGTCCTGATGGTATGAGTATCGATGCCGAAGGTATGCTTTGGATTGCCCATTGGGGTGGTAATTGCGTTCGAAGGTGGAATCCCGAAACGGGTGAGGTTTTGCAAAAAGTAGAAGTCGCCGCGCCTCATGTCACTTCCTGCTGTTTTGGTGGAAAAAATTTAGATATCCTGTATATTACCACGGCAAGAAGCGGCTTGACGGAAACGCACCTCGAGGAGTTCCCCGAAAGCGGAGGGCTTTTTGTTTTCGAACCTAACGTAAAAGGTACACCGATAACCTATTTCAAAAAAAATTGATGCGCTATTCAGGAATACAAGATAAAGTCGCTATAATTACCGGTGCAGGCGAAGGCATCGGCTATGCCACCGTCAAAGCACTGCTAAAGGCCGGAGCCAAAGTGGTATTAAACGATATCGATAAAAAAAAGGCATACGCCGCGGTTTCCGAACTGAAAGATGACAATTGTCTGGCATTCCCAGGGGATGCCGGATCAGTTGATTTCATCAACGCCTTGGTCGATTTTACAATCGAAAATTTTGGGAGGGTAGATTTTGTTGTACCCAATGCGGCCATTACAATTTTCGGGGATTTTTTAGAATGCTCTTCCGAAGACTTTCAAAAAACCCTGCAACTTAATCTGCATGGGGCATTTTTTTTAGTGCAGCGTGCCGCTAAAGAAATGATCGAGCGTGGTTGTGGCGGTAAGGTTGTACTGCTTTCGTCGCAAGTCGGTATTAGAGCGTACAAATATTTAACGCCTTATGCGATGACAAAAGCGGCACTTCGGATGATGGCCATCAACTTGGCCTATGAACTGGGCGAACATCATATCAACCTCAACGTCGTTGCGCCCGGTGCCACATTGACGGAACGAACCGCTGATGAGCAACCGGATTATGAAGGTATGTGGGGCAAGCTGAACCCGAACGGAAGGGTCGGCACACCTGATGATATTGCAAAAACAATTCTTTTTTTGCTTTCAGATGAGGCCGATCATATCAACGGCCAGACCATTCCCGTAGATGGTGGGTGGACCACGGCCGGGAAATATCCTGAGGATTTGCAGTAAGGAAATATTCTTAAATTCGACTAATTTTCGATAGCACAAAACACATCGTAGTCTTAACCGCAAAGGGCACAAAGAGGGCACAAAGTTCGCAAAGAATTTGAGTTTTATCCTTAATTATTTCTTGAGATTTCGAATCTTGATATCCCGAAAATCGATGGGCTGCCCTTCGCTCTGTAAAGCAATCAAACCCTCTTTTAATAATTGCCCGTCTTTCTTCATGGCAGGATCAAAGCCATTGACCACTTCGCCCCCAATTTGAGGTTTTGTGTATTCCAACACCTTTTCACCATTGATAAGGTGCGTTACCAAAGAATCGCCCAAAACAATAAGCTCGGCCTTTACCCATTGGTCGCCATAAAAGGTCTCGGAAGAGGAGCTTAAGCAATGGCTGGGATACAGTTCGCCTTGATATACAATTTCCGTTCCTGGAGAGCACATATTGCCGGTAGGCCTATCTTCGCCCTCGTTTATTCCCGCTAAAAACTGCATTTCTACGGAAATAGGCCAGTTCTGCTCTTTCAACATCGTTCGGGGGTCTTGCGAATGGAACATCACGCCACTATTCAGCAAAGTGTAGCTAGGGGCTCCCGGATGCAGCTCGCCCACAAAGCGATATTCCATCGACAGATGAAAATGGGAATAGGGCGTATCAAAATACAAATGGCCAAAACGGTCGTTAAAATCGCCATCATACTTATCGTAGCGTACTTTTATCATGTCATCTTCCGCACGAAACGTATCACCAAAATTATCACCGGATTCGTAATGGTGTATTTTCGTCGTCCAGCCGTCGAGGTTCGTTCCGTTGAACATCGGTTTCCAACCGTCGATAGACACACTGGTTTTACCGGCACCACATTGTATGAGGCCCAATGCCATGAGTATAAAACAAATCAATAGTAGCGGAGTATAAAATTTCTTAACCTTCATGGGTCTTTTGTATTGGATTTAAGGGGTAAGATACCATAAGATTTCTAAGTTTTGTACAGCAAGATTTTAAAAATGGGTTAACTTGACCCAATCCCATCGATTATTTAAATCAAATTAAGCGCTTTTATGAAGATTTCTATCTCTAGTTTTTTCCTTTGCTTCCTTGTTATAACCATTTCTAATGGATATGCCATCACCGATGAAAATACGATTCCGAATAAAAATGGCGTTCATCGAATTACTGACTACGGCGCAAAAGGAGATAGTGTAACGTTAAATACCAAGGCCATACAAAAAGCTATTGATGCCTGTGCGGCTTCTGGCGGTGGAAGTGTTATTATCCCTTCGGGAAAATTTCGCTCGGGCACCATCCTATTAAAAAGTAATGTGGCCCTTCATTTTGAACATAATTCAGTGCTTTTGGCCAGTATTGACCAAAAAGACTTCCCCTTGCAACCCATGCCAAAATATCGTTCGCACAAAGATCAATTGGGCGGCTTCAATGCTTTGATCTATGCGGAAAGCCAAGAAAATATAGCTTTGACCGGAACCGGAACTATAGATGGTCAAGGCCCATTGCATACGCCGATGCCTAATCCAGTGGCTGGCGATATCGATGGTCGACCACGAAACATTCTTTTTATATCGTGCAAAAATGTGCGGGTTCAAGGTATTCGAATGCTCAACGCGCCTATCTGGAACCAACATTACCTCGATTGCGAAGATGTTTTTATCGACAATATTTATGTGTACAGCCATGGTAGTCGTAATAATGACGGTATCGATATCGACGGTTGCCGAAGGGTAGTGCTCTCAAACAGTATCATCGATTCAGATGACGACGCCATTGTACTAAAAAGTACCGGACTTGCCCCTTGTGAAGATATTACCATTACCAATTGCGTGGTCAGTAGCTTTTGTAATGCCATTAAAGCAGGAACCGAGACCTCTGGCGGGTTTCGCAATATCGCCATAAACAATTGCGTGATAAAACCTTCGCTTGAAAAAGGAAAACCCATTTGGGATACCCCAAGAATAGGCGTTTCCGGGTTATCGCTAATGATTGTCGACGGGGGAACTCTAGAGGGTTTTTCAGTGAACAACCTCACGATTCAAGGCACGGAATCACCCATTTACATCCGTTTAGGCAACCGGGCGCGAGCGCACACGCCGGGAGCAACCGTTTCTAATATCGGAAAAGTGCAAAATATTTCAATAAGCAATGTAATCGCATATGAGGCGGGCACTTGGGGTTCTTCGATTACGGGTCTTGAAGGGCATCCGATCAAGAATATTTCGTTGAGCAATATTCAGCTGTTTTCAAAAGGCGGACTTAAAATGGGCGATTTTAGCCGAACTGTAGAAGAGGATGAAAAAGGCTATCCGCATGCGGTTACTTATGGTAATTTGCCAAGTCACACCCTTTTTATCCGTCATGCGGAGGGAATTAGCATCGATAACCTCCACATCAAAACCGAAAACCCAGATGTTCGTTTTCCCATTGTTGTAGACGATGTGCTGGGCTTACAGATCAAAAACGTTCAATGGGCGGACGGGGACGGTTCAAAGCCTTTGGTCAAAGGTAAAAGCATTCGCAATCACGATGTGGATGCGCCGCTCGGGTGGAAAAAAGAAGATGGGTTTTTTGATCTTATTGATGATTAGGGATTATCGGGTCTTTCCCCAAAAGGCGAAGGTGGGCTGGTGCGCAGCAAACAGATCGGAAGGTGTTTGCTTACTGAATTGCCGTACCGAGAAATTGAGTAGTGCTACGAAGAAAATATACACCAACGTTAAACTTTCTAGCTCGCAAATCACCCCTTCCGCTTTTCCACACTAAAGTGGAAAACCACCTTCCCCTTGCAAGGGGAAGAAACTGGTTAATTTACTGTGATTTGAACAAAATAGATATATGTACATTTCTGTTTTCAGCGAGAAAAGCGCGAAGTAATCGTTCCCTGTCTATGCTCCCTTATCTTTTTTCTCTTCTCCTTTTAAACCTTAAAATATACTTTGTGCTTATCTAGAAAGTAGGTGATGTACCAAAAGATAAAAAGCACGAACAGGGCGTTGATGACCATAATCCAGTTTTCTGACATCCCTAAAGGGCTTAAAAGGCCTTCCGTCCAAATTTTACCGAAATCGCGGAACCATTGTACACCGACAGTTTCGGCAAAAAGATAAATAAAAATGGAATTGGTGCCAACCACCGAGAAAATCTTGAGCCATTTTTGTCGATTGTTCTTCATATCAATGGCCCAATAAAATAAGGCTAATGTCAAGATGGCTAATCCGCCTGATGCCAAAGTGAATGAGCTTGTTGCAATTCGCTTTATAATTGGAGTGATGTTCAATAAATCCATAGCAAAACCGAGAACTAAGATGGCAGTTCCCCAAATTAAAAAGGGCTTTAATTTTTCTTTAGCAGAAGTGTTCGATAGTAATATCTTTCCACAGACAACGCCCCAAATCGTATGTGCAGCTGTCGGAATGAAATTCACGAACACCCAATACCCGCCATTCGTCTGCCCCATGACCAACATATCAACGTAAGAGCCGAAACTTTCATGCCCCTGCGCATACGGTGCACTTGGATTGTATGCTCGATATAATATTTCTGTTAACACAAGTAGCCCGACGGAAATGCCTATCTGTGTTTTGTTCGGCAATTGCATAATGGCGTAGGCTATTAAAATTGTAAATGCCAACTGTACCAATACGTTCCAGAGTTCCCAAACCAGCGCCTGACTGTAAACACAATGTAGCAAGACCCCAAAAGCGAACAACAAAATGCATCGTCTGACAATATGCTTTGTAACCGCGCTTCGGCTTCCAGTTGCGAGGCGTTTTCGAAGCGAAAAAGGCATGGCAACGCCAACAATAAACATAAAGAAGGGTTGAATCAGGTCCCAAAAACGTAAGCCGTTCCAAGGGTGGTGATGCAGTTGATGGGCAATACCCGAAAATACCGTTCCTTCGGTCAGTTCGGTAAAGTTATGATGAAACCCTGCCGCTTCGGCGATGAGCAAAAACATGGTGAGTCCGCGAAAGACATCAAGAGAGAAAAGGCGTTTTGAAACGTTGTCAGCTAGTTGGCTCATTTTATTTACTGTGTTGATTAAAAATCGTCATTGCGAGCAAAGCGAAGCAATCTGTTGACCTTTTTCATAGGTTGAACAAATTGCTTCGTCGCGAAAATACTCCTCGCAATGACAATTGAAAAAAGTCTTTACTTTGCCCTTTTTCCTTACTGTTTAAATGTAGGTAAATATTCCTAAACCCTACGCATGGCCAAAACAGTCAAAATTCCCCTTTTATCCATATCTTAGTTTTACTAACGCATTATCGTAAAAACTTAAGTATACTTCGAAAAACTAAAAGAAAAAATCTTAAATCCAGTTCAAGGTTTGGGGCTACACCAATAAATACGGGTATCATGCAAGAACTAAGCAAAGCGCAGAAAGATTTCTTTGAACAAGAGGGATACCTCGTGGTCGAAAACCTGTTAGAGCCTCAAGAAGTAGCTTATTATAGCGACCTCTACAATTCTTTTCTAGACAATCGTATCGATGCTTCGCGATATCGCTCCGACCTTTCGGGAGGTGATGGCACAAAAGAAAAAATCACCCAGATCATGGTGCCGAGCAAGTTGGTGCCCGAGCTTTTAGAAAAGCCCATCCATAGAAAATCATTACAGGTCGCCAAAAACCTTATGGGAGAAGATATCGAACTCGATTTTGATATGTTGATCAACAAAGCACCCCATACCGATACTAGTACCCCGTGGCACCAAGATGCTGCCTATTGGATAGACATGCCCGATAAACGAGCGGCGAGTTGTTGGGTGGCCATCGACCCTGCCTACAAAGAAAATGGCTGTATGTGGTATACGCCCAAATCACATTTATCACCAGTTTTACCACATCAACAGACCGGAAACAAAGGGGCGCTAAAATGCGAGGGTGCCGAAGAGAATTCCGTTTTTGTAGAACTAAAACCGGGTTCCTGTGTTTTTCATCAAGGAGGAACGCTACATTATAGCCGTGGTAATTCTACAGCCGATAATCGGCGGGCATTAATCACCAATTTCCGGCCCAAGGCCATGATTGCTTTGGAACGGGGAAAAGGCGTGGACCATACCGGGGAACGCAAAGTAAATAACCTCGGGGCAAGCCCACGAGGCATTTAAAGGAACCTTAACTTAGATTTCGACGCAAGCGTCGAAGCATTTAAATCTCGATTATCGAGTAAAACCTTGAACTAAATCGATGAGAACGATTCCATTAGCTTTTTGTTTATTGCTGCATTTGGCCGTTTTCGCTCAAGATTCGATTGTATTTCAAAATCTTTACGATAAGAACTTATCCGATAGTGTCTCATGCTATCGTATTCCCGCGTTGGTTACGGCGCCGAACGGAAACCTTCTGGCCGCAATCGATGAGCGTGTGCCCTCTTGCAACGATTTACGGGACAATGACAATATAAATATTGTATTACGCCGAAGTGCCGATAATGCAAAAACTTGGTCGGCAATAGAAAGAATTGTCGATTTTCCGCTGGGGAAATCGGCTTCCGACCCTTCATTTATCGTGGATAAACAGACCGACGAAATCTTTCTCTTCTACAATTTTATGGATTTGGAAAAAGAGAAAGATATCTACTATCTACATGTCATTAAAAGCAACGACAATGGAAAAACTTGGTCCGAGCCACAAGACATCACATCCCAAATCAGTAAAGGAGAGTGGCATACCGATTTTAAGTTTATCACCTCCGGTAGGGGTATTCAAACAACTTCCGGAAGTTTACTGCACACTTTGGTACATCTTGAAAAAGGAGTGTTCATTTTCGGTAGCGATGACCATGGTAAAACTTGGTTTCTTTGGGATACGGCAATGAAACCTGCAGACGAATCTAAAATAGTTGAATTGAGCGACGGTCGATTCATGGTAAACAGCCGTGTGAACAATTCGGGTTTTCGCTATCGACATATTTCCGATAACGTGGGTACAACTTGGCAGACCAAGGCGGAACCTCAACTAATCGACCCCGGGTGCAATGCCAGTATTATACGCTATACCAATAAAACGGACGGGTATACAAAGAACAGACTATTGTTTGCCAATGCCAATAGTAGCGAAGAACGCAAAAACATGACCGTTCGGGTCAGTTATGATGAAGGAAAAACATGGACAGCGGGCAAGACTATATACCAAGGTCCGTCGGCCTATGCTTCGCTGAGCATACTTGAAAATGGTGATATCGGACTATTTTTTGAAAAAGATGATTATACTGAAAATATCTTCGCCGGATTTTCCCTCAAATGGCTTACAAATGGTGATGATTACTATATACCGCCTAACGAATGATTAATCCAAATCTCAAAAGTCTATTATGAAATTTCAGTCCTTACCCTATTTGTTGGTTTTACTTTTCACTTGTCAAATACTCTTTGGGCAAAAAACTGCGGACTATGAATGGAAAGTTCCCGCTGAATCGGTAATTCGCTTCGAAGGCCAGGGCTGGAGTAATACGGGATACCAAAGATTTCCCGATAAAGCAAAAGGCAAGGTTCGTGATGCAGTTTGGTCACTTTCAAAAAGTTCTGCAGGGCTCAGTATACGACTTGAGAGCGATGCAGATTCAATTTCAGTGCAATATCAGGTCGATGGTAATCTGGCCATGCCGCATATGCCTGCTACGGGGGTGAGCGGAATTGATCTATATGTAAGAAATGGTGACAGTTGGCTTTGGTGTCGGGGCAAATATCAATTTAATGATACCATTCAGTATGATTTTAAAATTGACAAGCTACCGAACCCGAACCGAAACTACGAATTGTATTTTCCTCTATATAACAATATTAAAACCCTTAAAATTGGAGTGCCTTCGGGCAGCACTTTGAAATTTCTTCCTGCGCGAACCGAAAAACCTATTGTAATTTATGGTACTTCCATTGCACAAGGTGCCTGCGCCTCTAGGCCAGGTATGGCATGGACGAATATCCTTTCCAGGAAAATAAACCATCCTGTCGTTAATCTAGGTTTTTCTGGAAATGGTCGTTTGGAACCTGAAGTCATCGACCTAATCAATGAAATTGATGCGTCAGTGTTTGTTCTGGACTGCCTGCCGAATCTTTCCCCAAATGAAAAGCGGACGAAAGAAGAAATTCAAAAACGCATACGTGAAAGTATTGCCAGATTACAGGGAAAACATGCGGAAACACCTATTTTACTGATACAACATGCAGGTTATTCCGATGGGTTGGTCGATTCGGAGCGAAAATGCGTTTATGAATCGCTGAACGGTTGGACGGCCGAAACCTTTGAAAGCCTCAAAAAAGAGGGTATCAAAAATCTTTTTATGCTCACCACAGATGAAATTGGTCTTTCGAACGACGCCTTTGTTGATGGCACGCACCCTACCGATTTGGGTATGGAGCAATATGCAAATGCTTACGAAGAAATATTGAGGCCTCTCATCCTCAAAAGCAATTGATGCATTCGGACAATGGATAAAGCCCTAAAAGCCCATATCGAGTACCTACTCTGCATTAAAATCAATACGATTAGTCCGATTTCAGGTGGAGATATTTCAAAGGCCTTTCTACTGGAAACTGAGAGCGAACGGTTTTTCTGTAAAATAAACAGAGAGGCGGATGCCCTCAAAATGTTCGAAGCCGAGAAATTGGGTCTTGAAGTAATTTCAGAAACTAACACAATTGCCGTGCCTAAAGTGCTGCTTTGTGAGCCACTGGAAATCGGGGCGTTCTTGTTGATGGAGCATATAGAACCTAAAAGACCCTCAAAGAAAGATTTTGAATTATTAGGCCATCAGTTGGCTGCTTTGCATAAATTTTCCGAATCGGATGCTTTCGGTCTGGGCACCGACAATTTTATCGGAAGCCTTCCCCAATCGAACAAAACCCGTTCGAGTTGGACCAAATTTTATGTACAAGAACGCCTGTTGCCCCAATTACAATTGGCAAGGGTTGGAAGTCTAATACAATATTCAGAAATTCCATCGGAAGAAAGGCTTTTTAAAACTTGCGAAAATTTATTTCCCGAAGTAAAACCCTCCCTGCTGCATGGCGATTTGTGGGGCGGTAACTATCTGATTTCTAAAGAAGGTACTCCTTATCTTATTGATACGGCTATCTACTATGGCCATCACGAAGTCGATATTGCGATGACACGTCTTTTTGGTGGGTTTGACCGCGCTTTTTACGGGGCATATCAAGAACACTTTCCGCCTGTAGGCGGTAAAAAGCAACGCAGCGATATCTATCAATTGTATTTTCTGTTGGTGCATTTGAATTTATTCGGAAGTTCTTATAAATTCCGTGTAGTCACTATTTTAGAACGTTATTTTTGAGTTTTGCTAGAGGTCAGACCTGTCAGGTTTTTACTTCGACAAGCTCGGCACAAGCAAAACCTGACAGGTCTTATCATGTTAATTGGGTTTTTGTTACTTTTAATGTTTTCAACCTTTCTGAAACATGTTTAAAAAATTTCATCGAAAATCAATCTTTATCGCTCTTTTCTGTCTTTTGGCTATAGGATGCCAATCAGATAAAGAAAAGAATTCCCAAAATACAACATACAACACGTGGTCTTCCTACTTGGGCGATTCCGGTCGAAGCCACTACTCTACCCTATCACAGATCACCAAAGAAAATGTCAAAGACCTTAAAGTAGCTTGGTCCTACGAGGCTGCGGATTGGGGCCAAATGCAAATGAATCCCATCGTCGTTGACAGTATGTTGTACGGCGTAACAGCTGCATTACGTGTCGTTGCATTACATGCCGCTACGGGCAAGGAGATATGGCAGTTCGGCGATTCGGTTCAGGTATGGCATTCTACAAGTAGGGGAGTTTCCTACTGGCAAAAAGAAAATGACAGACGCATTCTGTGCACAAGAGGCCCTGATCTGTTCGCTTTGGATGCCCTAACCGGAAAACCGATTTCTACTTTTGGCATTGATGGAAAAATAGATATGCGGTCGGGCATGCCCGAAAGTGCCAAAGAAAAATTCGTGATCTCAAATACACCGGGTACCGTTTACAAAGACCTGATAGTGATGCCCCTTCGCCTATCGGAAGGCGCAGGCGCCGCCCCCGGAAATATTATGGCTTTTAACGTCGTAACCGGTGCCGTCGAATGGGTTTTTCATACGATACCTCATCCTGACGAAGAAGGTTACGAGACTTGGGAAAATAAAGAGGCCTATAAAAGTGATGTCGTAGGTGCCGCCAATAACTGGTCAGGAATGGCCGTAGACGACGAAACAGGAATCATCTATGTGCCGACAGGTTCCGCTGCACCTGATTTTTACGGGGGAATAAGAAACGGGAGTAATCTATATTCAAATAGCCTAGTTGCCCTAGATGCCAATACCGGAAAACGAGTGTGGCATTTTCAGTTTACCCACCACGATATATGGGACCGTGACCCTCCCGCGCCGCCTAATCTTTTAATGGTCGAAAGAGACGGGGAAAAGATTCCGGCCGTGGCTCAAGTAACCAAACAAGGCTATGTCTATGTGTTTGACCGAAGAACTGGCGAGCCCCTTTTCGATATTGAAGAGGTACCCGTACCGGCATCGACTTTGGAAGGTGAAAAAGCTTGGCCTACACAACCCATTCCTATAAAACCGGAACCCTTTGCGCGTCAGTCTACCGAATTGAGCGAAGCTAATGTGAGTCCGTTTGCCGAAAACCCAGATTCCCTTGTACGAATTTTAAAAACGGCGGAAAAACGGCAATACGCTCCGCCCAGTTTAGAGCCGATGATTCTCTTTCCAGGTTATGATGGAGCGGCGGAATGGGGCGGCACTGCCGCAGATCCTGAGGACGGTATTATTTATGTGAACGCCAACGAAATGCCGTGGATTATGCAAATGGGTCTCAACGACACGGACTTGAGCGCACTACCCTTGGGAGAAGCCACCTATCAGAAATATTGTGTAACCTGCCATCAAACGGATCGAAAAGGATTGGCAGCAAGTGGGTTTCCTTCCTTAGTGGATATCCAACTTCGAAAAGGGAGAGATGAAATATTGGAAATCATAACCAATGGCAAAGGTATGATGACCGGTTTTCCACAATTGAAAAAGGAAGAAAAAGATGCCTTGCTACGATTTTTGTTCAATCAAGAAATTAGGCATAATGTTTCCGAAGTCGCTGCTGAAACGGAAATACCGCAGGTGCCCTATAAACATTTGGGCTACAACAAATTTTTGGATGGCAACGGATTACCGGCAATTGACCCACCCTGGGGCACGATGCACGCCATCGATTTAAATACCGGAGAGTATATTTGGTCTATTCCATTCGGTAATACGCCGGAGTTGGGCGAACGCGGCAAAGGTATCGGTACCGAAAATTATGGCGGCCCGGTAGTGACCGAAAACGGACTTCTTTTTATAGGTGCTACCCGAGACGGTTATTTTCGGGTATTCGATAAGCACACCGGAGAACTACTTTGGGAATATAAATTGCCGGCAGCGGCTTTTGCTACACCCGCTATATACGAAGTCGATGGCAAACAATATGTTACTATTGCCTGTGGGGGCGAAAAATTAGGAACCGAGAAAGGGAATCGAATTTTGGCTTTTGCTTTGGAATGATAACCTATTTCGCATCTACCAGTTCACATTGATTATTGTAAAATTCGACAACATTTTTAATGTCTGATTTTCTATAGGTTTTATCCTGAATTTTCTTTGCCAATTCTGGACAATCCTTAAAAAACGCTGTTGCCGCTTTCTTGAAGTTCTTTGTAAAAAGTTGGTTAGAACCCAAATGTATCAGTTCGTTTTGGCCATACCTTTGAACGAATAGGTTTTTTATCTGGTACCCTTGGCCGCCTACCCAGCCTCCTGTATTGCCAGCCCCTCCGACGTACATTGGTCCAGAATAACCAGAGGTTTCTAAAAGGTAAAGATTTACTTTTCCAACGGCCAACTCCTTAAAGACTTTGAAATTATCTTGTTTGACACCTAAATAAACATACGTTGAGTAGTAATCGCCATCAAGTATTATTGCTTTCTCAAGTTCAGAAAAATGGTATTTTCTGGTTCTGGCTTTTTTATCGGTTTTAAATTTAATCCTATCCCCAATTATCCGTTTACCATAACCTTCCATTTTTGTCCCATCTTTGAATATAAGAGTAGCCTTTGTTTTTTGGGCAGATAAATCGGAATGGACAATCATCAATAAGAAAATAGGAATAATAGCTATTTTATGTAAATGCATAGTTAGGACTTGGGAGTTAAACAAATACTTTTATGTTGGGGTAATAACGAATGTCAGAAGAAAATAGTGCCTTGCGGAAGATGCGGGCGTATCAATTTAATTTAGAAAAATAGTCTCTAGCATATATAGTTGTGATAATCAATAGATAAGACCTTGCCCCGATGCGGTCTGAGGCTCAGCAGTCAGAAAGAGGTCGGTTTTTGAAAGCTTACATTGTTTTATTGCCCTTGTTGGTTGTTTCATACGTTTTATATACTTTCAACATCAAAATAAATTTTTTTAGAAAATAATTAGTTCTTAATGAAATCGTGTGAGAACATCCCTAACCCTGATAACTATCGGAGCCTCACGGGGACAATTCCCAATAATAAACCAGAGGGAGATTCCCGCCTTCGCGGGAATGACAAATAAAATATACTATTCATGAAAATAAAAGTATTAGTGGTCGGATGTGGTAATATGGGTACTTCTCATGCGCGTGCCTATCATCAATTGGAAAGTTTTGAAATCGTAGGTCTGGTCAGTCGAAAACCGGAGAGTCGTGAAAAACTAGCCAAAGAACTTGGTGGTTACCCAACTTTCGGCGATTATGAAACTGCTTTGAAAACTACAGGCCCCGATGCGGTTTCCATAAATACCTATCCCGATACGCACGCCGATTATATTCGTGCCGCCCTGAACGCAAATGCCCATGTATTTGTCGAAAAACCGTTGGCCCTGACGGTCGAAGATGCACAAAGCCTTGTTGACCTAGCCCATAAAAAAGGAAAAAAAATGGTCATCGGTTATATTCTGCGCGTACACCCCGCTTGGGCAAAATTCGTTGAAGTCGCCCGTACTTTAGGCAAGCCTTTGGTCATGCGTATGAACCTCAACCAACAAGCCTCTGGCGCTATGTGGTATACCCATAAACAGTTGATGAAAAGCATGTCGCCCATTGTCGATTGTGGCGTACACTATGTAGATATCATGTGCTTGATGACGGAGTCGGTGCCAATAAGTGTGAGTGCCATCGGTGCTAGGCTATCCGATGAAATCGATGCCAAAATGTATAACTACGGGCAGCTACAGGTTCGGTTCAAAGATAGTTCGGTCGGATGGTACGAAGCCGGATGGGGGCCAATGATGAGCGAAACCGCTTTTTTCATCAAGGATGTTATAGGCCCGAAAGGAAGTGTTTCTATTTCGGATGATGCCAAAGGCGATTCCGACAATGTAGAGGATCATACCAAAACCGGAGGGCTACTACTACATCATGCCGTGCACGACAGCAATGGAAATTTTGCGAAACCCGATGAAATCATTAATACTTCTGACGAACCTGATCACGACGGACTTTGCCTTTTGGAACAAGAATATTTTTTAAGGGCCATTCAAGAAGATGTCGATTTGAGCGATCATATGCGTGATGCAGTGAACAGTTTGCGAATCGTTCTGGCCGCCGATGAATCGTTTCGGACGGGGAAAACGGTTGAGTTATAATACTTCAAAAATGTCATCCTGAGAGCAGTCGAAGGCTTAAGAACACAAATGCCCTTTCGCCCACACGCTCAGGATGACATTTGTCAATCCTTTAACATTGGTGACTGTGTTAAATCGATAAGCCCTTTCCCTTTTTGTTTAAAAACCCGTTTAGTTCGAAGATAACGGTCTAGATTATAATCGTCATAATTTTTTGATGCCTTGTCAATACTGCTTATGTGTACTTTTCCTGAAGAATGTATAAATTCATTGTGTCCGATCCACATACCCACATGAACCACTTTCTCTGCGGTGGAGTCGGTCGCTTTTTTTCCGAAGAACAGCAAGTCCCCTTTTTGAAGGCTTTCAAAATTTCGTGTCGAGTCGATAGAAATGCCAGTGTGTACCTGCTGAGAAGCATCTCGCGGAATTACTATTCCGTTGAGAAAATAGACGGTTTTGGTGAACCCGCTGCAATCGACCCCTTTGGTCGATGTGCCGCCCCAAAGATAGGGGATACCCATAAGCTCTTGGGCCGTTGCGACCAACGACTCTGGTGTAGCTTCCAAATTATCCAGCCATTCGTTATAGCGGTTTGCCTCATTTTTGCGAATATATGCATTACGTCCATCCGGAAATCGTACCATATAATAGTTACCGGCATCTTTGACCATCTTCAATAAATTGCCCGCCGTGAGGTCGGAAACAATAGGGGCATCATCGCCAGGGCCAAGAAAAGCATGGCCGTAGGTTTGGGTATAAATGATTTTATCGTCCCTGCTCCAATTTTCCGCCTTTTGTTCATCTACCAATTCAACACCCCCTTCATCGACCCATGCCAGATAGTTGTCCGGTGTCTGAACATAGTACCAATTATCGGCTTGTTTATATACATTTACAATGGTGCCCAACTTCGCCTGAGTTGCCAATTCGGACGAGTGGCCTGGATTACTACGTAAATTCGCCACGGAAATATTGATAATCGCCTTTGTTTTTTTACCAAGATAGGCCGCAGGCAATACTTGAACACTGTCGATAAAAGGTATGCTGTCGGCCGCCAAACGGATCTTTAGGGCCTCTACAGCATCCGGAAGGTTACTTTCACCCTTTAAAACATATTTATCGCTATTTCGTTCTGCCGTAATATCGAATAGGGCCACCCGCTTATCGGGGGCGAATTCATTTTGAATTTCGGCCAGCTTCATCTTAATCGGGTCTTCTGCCTTATTGGGGTCTTCTTTGCAGCCGATTAGGCAAAGGATACCTAGAAAGATTAAAGTATTGTATTGTATGGATTTCATTGTGCGACTTTGTTTTTGTAAAAATAGAGAATATATTAACCACCTCGATGCAAGCATACGAGGCGTTAAATACTAAAAAAAGAAAATTCCAAATACCAAAAAAACAGAAAAGACTCAATGTAGGTATCAGGGAATAAACCCTAAGAGCGTAAAATAAAATGGTTTAGCTCCCGAATCTTCAATACGCTCGAAACGATAGGGATTTTTTATAAATTCGCAATTGATGAAAAAACTAAAAGTGCTAGAGCTATTTGCAGGTGTGGGCGGTTTCCGTTTGGGGCTCGAAAAGACCGGAAACTACGAAGTGGTCTGGAGCAACCAATGGGAGCCTTCAACTAAAGCCCAACATGCCTCTATGGTCTATGAAACTCGTTTTGGACCGGAAAACCACAGTAACGAAGACATCTCCGAAGTAGCTACTTCAGAAATACCCGACGCGGATATTTTGGTAGGCGGTTTCCCCTGTCAAGATTATTCTGTGGCCACAACTTTACAAAATTCGAAAGGTCTAATTGGAAAAAAGGGTGTTTTATGGTGGAGCATCCACAGACTACTTTCCGAAAAAAAACATCCGCCTAAATATCTATTTCTCGAAAATGTTGATCGATTATTGAAATCACCCTCAAATCAGCGCGGAAGAGATTTTGCCATCATGCTTAAAAGTTTAGACGATTTAGGTTATGCGGTGGAATGGCGTGTAATCAACGCCGCCGATTACGGCATGCCGCAACGCCGCAGACGTATATTTTTCTTGGGATACCACAAATCTACCTCCGTATATAAATCGCTTAAAAAAGAAGATAAATCTAATTGGATACATTGCGCTGGAACAATTGCCAAAGCCTTATCGGTCGGAAGCCCTGCTACGGAATTATCAATGTTTCAAATTGATAAAAACCTTGTAGAACTCTCTGAAAACTTCAACAAGAGTAAAAAGTTATCTCCTTTTGAAAATTCCGGTGTTTTTTTTAAAGGAAAGGTATTTACGACAAAAACAATCCCAACTTATGATGGCGACCGAACTGTTCTTGGGGATATACTGCAAAATGGAGAAGTAACGGAGGAGTTTTATATCCCTGAAGCGGATTTCCCGAAATGGAAATATTTGAAAGGTGCAAAAAAGGAAGTTCGAACCGCGAAAAACGGTTTTACCTATAATTACAGTGAGGGCGGTATGATATTTCCCGACGCGTTGGACAATGCTTCACGCACCATCATTACTGGGGAGGGCGGAAAATCACCTTCGCGATTTAAGCATGTGGTACAAACTGCAAAAGGGCCACGCCGCCTAACACCAATAGAATTGGAACGATTGAATATGTTTCCGGATAACCACACAGAGTTGGGGGGCATCAGCGACGGCAAACGCGCGTTTTTTATGGGAAATGCCTTGGTGGTAGGTGTTGTGGAGAAAATCGGAAAAGCGCTCTTTGAGAAAATAGCCTCCCCTAACGACTCAAATGAAGTGGGGGTACCCTAAACAAAACTATCGTGTCTCGTGAACTAAAAAGCCATTTCAAATCTGATCTCGAAAAAGAGCAAAAACTTTCTGCCTTGCTCGATTCCTATTACAAAAAACACTTAAAACACTACGGTTTTAAACGGGTTTATGATATTGAAAGACAGCGCAGCGGTGCTGATGTTATTCTAAAGCGCAAATCTAACGGCAAAGTTTATTTCGTAGATGAAAAAGCGCAACTCGATTACATCAACGACGACTTGCCAACATTTGCCTTTGAGCTCAGTTATCTGAAAAAGGGAGTTCTGAAAAAAGGGTGGCTTTACGACACCTCTAAAAAAACAGAATTTTATGCGTTGATTACTGCAATTTATTCCGATGCGCCGGGCTTATATACCTCCTGTAAAATAACAATGGTCAACAGAAAAAAACTAATTGCTTTGCTAGCATCCAGAAAATTGAATTCGGAAAGTTTCGAAAGCCGCGATTTGAAGCAAGGCAGAATCATAATACCGGAACTCAATTCGCGGACCGAGGGTTATGTCTATTTTACAAAATTGAAAAAGGCCGAAAAGCCTTTGAACCTTATTCTAAAACTTGATTTTCTACTAGAAAAGGGTATTGCAAAACGGTTGATATAACTTTCATTGCCGACCGTCGAGTCGGTTCTTTGAGGTAGACATTATTAATTCGTTCGTCAGGCGCAAGTCGTCGACATTTTCCTCTGGTTCATCTAGTAAAGTATTCTTGGCGCATAACATTGAACAATACAAAACAGACCGCCCGGTTGGTTTATGGTATTTCAACTAGTTTTGTACCAAAGCGTTAAAAAAGACAAGTACAATGTTCCTTTAGTATTAAAAGACTGTTAATCAACGACTATAATTTGGAGTTCTCCTGTTTTTTGCTATCTTGCAAGTTATGGTAAAAGTAGACAAGTCAGAAAATTTGGAATTTTTAGAGAAATCAATACACCATCTAGAAGCTACTGGCTTTGAAGATATCAAGGCTGACATGGAGGGCTATGAAACCCCGAAGTCTTACTTGAGAAAAGGCAGTGATTCTAGAATTACTCCCGATATCGTAGCATTGAAAAACGGACGCAAATACTATTTTGAAATAAGTTTAAAGTCCGACAAGCCTAGACTTTTAAAAAGCAAGTGGCTTTTCTTGGATACGTTAAGTCGTATGAACTCTAACCGTTTTCGAATTATTACTACAAGGGGCCATTATAAATTTACCGATACGATGTTAGAAGATATAAATCTATCTAACAAAGAGCCCATTAAAATATAGATTAGGTTTCGATATAAAAATGAAATAGGAGCACGGAATTCCGTGCTCCTATTTTTTTAATACCATTCCGATGTGGGGTATGCCGTCTTCAAGATATCCTTCGGCTACTTGTTCAAAACCTAGGGAGTGGTAAAATCTTTCTAAATATAATTGTGCGGAGACCCGTATAACCGACTCATTAAAATAGGTTTCTATTGCGGCTATCGAGGTCTTCATTATATCTTTTCCGTAACCGTATTTACGTTGCGTTCTCCTTACCGCTACCCTGCCGATGCCGGCTTCCTCTTTAAAATAGTCGCCAGACCTGAATATTCGGGCGTAGGCTATAATTTCACCTTCTTTTCTCCCAATAACATGTAGTGCTTTTGCATCTTTTCCATCAATATCTTCATATACGCAATCTTGTTCGACCACAAATATTTCACTTCGTAAGCGTAATATCGTATAAAGGTCTCTGGCATTTATTTCTTCTAGCGCTTTTACTTCAATCTGTATCATATCAATCTTGTACGATTATTAATTTGCTATCGCATTTACCGAACTCAGGTTGAATGTTAACGTGATTGATTCCGAATTTATGATATACCTCCTCCTCGATTTGCGCTAAAATGTTGTCAAACTGCGAAAGTCTGATGTCTTCGGTGAAATCTATGTGCGCCTCAAGGTGTATTTCGGCTTCATTGAGTTGCCATATATGTACGTGGTGAACACTCTTAATATACCTTATTTTACTGATTACCTCAACAATTTGCTGTACCTGAATCGTATTTGGGGTAAAAAGCATAAGCACCCTGGTAGCATCTTTCAACAGGTTATAACCCATATAAATCAAATAAAGCGCAATGGCCAACGTCAAAACGGCATCGACCCAATATACTTGATAAAATTTCATTAAAATACCACCGATCAGAACAGCAACCGAAGCCATCATATCTGTAAATAAATGTAAATAGGCCGACTTCATGTTCATATTGCTTTTCGCATCTTTTTTAAGCAACAAGACACTAAAACCATTTGCGGCTATACCTAATAAAGAAAACCATATCACCAAATCAGATCCAATTTCTTGTGGTTCTAAAAAGCGCTCTACGGCTTCTTTTATCAATATAATGGCTACAATAATTAAAGAAGCAGCGTTTACAAACGCCGCTATTATTTCGGCCCGTTTATACCCGAAAGTTTTGTTGGTAGACGTTTTTTTCTTTGAAAGCAAGTTGGCAATGTAGCTGACTATTAGCGAAAGTACATCACTGAAATTATGGAGTGCATCCGATAAGAGGGAAAGACTTCCTGAAATCAAACCGCCTACCACTTGTGCTATCGTAATTATAATATTAAGAAAAATAGATATAACCAGATTCCTTCCTTTTAGGTCATGATGTGCATGACCGTTCGAGTGCGAATGATTATGGTGCGAATGAACCATTTGATAGAATATTATCTCTTAATCAATAGTAGCACTGTCAAACTACATTTGCAAGACAATTCTTATCTTTTAAGAGTCTGGTAGTAAATTACGGTAGGGTAGTTTTCGGGTGCTGCTATGCATAAGTTATTAGAAACCTTGGTTCAGCTACGAACAAGGTATTTTTTCAATTCTACGTTCATGTCTTCCTCCCGAAAAATTAGTGTCTAAAAAAGTTTTGACCATTTCTAAAGCTTGGGGTAAAGAAATAAATCGAGCCGGAAGACTTAGAATATTGGCGTCATTGTGTTGCCGTCCCAATTCTACTATTTCCTTTGTCCAACATAGTGCGCAACGCACCTTTTGATGTTTGTTAGCGGTCATTGAAGCTCCATTTCCGCTTCCACATACGATAATACCGAAATCTACGGTACCGTTTTCAACATCGGATGCTACAGGATGCACAAAATCTGGATAATCAACGCTATCGGTGCCATCGGTGCCATAATTTGCTACCTCAATATCCATCGATTTAAGTAAACCTACAATTGCAAGCTTATACTCCGTACCTGCATGATCGTTACCTATAGCTATTTTCATCCTTCTTATGGTTTGATAGAAATTGTATCAGTATTTTTTCTACAAAATACTTCGGCCCGTACATATAGTATTAGAAATGTTGTTTCACAAATGTACGAATTGAAGTGTTTCACAACAAGATTGATATGCTTTACAACATCAATTTTATAAATGATAAAAAGCATTGTTCATTTGTGTGCTGAAATTGTGTTTTCGTTGTTGATAACCCTACAAAAGAATTACTAGTTAATATTTTGATTTTATCTTCTAATTGTCCTTTACAAAATGAAATTTAAATCGAGCAATTTATTTATGCTGAAGTTATAATTCGGTATTAAATAAAATTGCATCGTAGTTAACAATAATTTTACGTTTAGTTGTTATTAATTATATGTTGATAGTTGTTATCAACTAACATTTATAACTGTACCAATGTGTTGATTTTGTGCAATATTGTTATTGTATAGTTTGTCAACAAGTTTAAATATCGGTTCACAGCAATTTTTAGCCCCTTTATTTTTCAGCACTATTAACACACTATCATAACCACCATTTTTATTTAAAATTTTATAAAAGAAAAACTGATAATGATATAGTTGTTGATAACCTCAGTTTTATGGACGTGTTTCTAACACGAATATTGTGGGTATTCTTAAAAAAACCTTATGGTCTTAAAAGAAAGTTACTGCCATGGAAAGAAAAATAAAGGGGGCAAAGGAAGAAACTGGACCGTCGGCGGGCAGGGACACATGAATGCTTAGGAACCGTCGAAAGGTCTATCAATGCCATTTTTATCACCTGTCATTGTCCGTTCTTATTTCGTCCTTTGGCCGCATTTAAATACATCCTATTTTTCCCACAAAAATAATGGTAAAATCATCGATATAAATTTGATAATAAAAGCTACTGGATTATAATTCGTAATTTTCCACCCAAATAAGAAAATACTTAATGTCAAAAAAGAAAAAGAAAGCAAGAAACCATAGAAAAAACGAGATTACAAAAGGAATCTTCACCATACTAGAAAAAGAACCGAAAAAAACGTTTAATTATAAACAAATAGCCGCCAAACTTGGCCTTAACGATACTCAAGACAGAAATCATCTGATAAAACGTTTGGGGCAATTAAAAGAGAGTAAACGCATCGGCGAAGAAAGCCGTGGTAACTACAAAGCTGTTGCCGACACAAAGACCTACCATACCGGAACAGTTGACCTAACCGGGCGAGGTAATGCCTATATAGTTATCGAAGGTATGGACGATGATGTTTTCGTACCCAATAACAAATTAAAAAAAGCCTTTCACGGTGACACTGTCGAGGTATATATTTTTCCCAGAAGAAATGGGAAAAAGTTAGAAGGTGAGATAACCAAGGTCGTTGAACGCAAGAAAACCGAATTCGTTGGTATTTTAGACCAGCAAAAAACCTTTGCTTTCGTCAGGCCTACGGATTTTAGGATGTATACCGATTTTTTCATCCCGAAAGGAAAAACTAAAGATGCTAACGATGGCGATAAGGTAATTGTCAGCTTAGAAAATTGGCCCGAAGATGCCGATTCTCCCTTTGGAACGGTTACCGAAGTACTGGGTAAACCGGGCGAGCACAATACCGAAATACACGCCATATTAGCCGAATACGGATTACCTTATGAATTTCCTACGGAAGTAGAGCGTTTTGCCGATACTTTGGATACTTCTATAAAAAAGGAAGAAATTGCCAAAAGAAGGGATATGCGTGACGTGCTCACCTTCACTATCGACCCAAAAGATGCGAAAGATTTTGACGATGCCCTATCTTTTGAAGTATTGGAAAACGGAAACTATGAAATAGGCATTCATATTGCTGATGTTTCCCACTATCTGGTACCCGATACAATTTTAGACGATGAAGCTTACGAACGAGCGACCTCTGTTTATTTGGTAGACCGTGTTGTGCCAATGCTTCCCGAGGTTTTATCTAACAATGCATGTTCCCTTAGACCTAACGAAGAAAAATATACCTTCTCGGCTATTTTTGAGTTGGATAAGAATGCCGGAATAAAGAACCAATGGTTCGGTAGAACGGTCATTAATTCGAACGAGCGTTTTGCCTATGAAGAAGCGCAACATATCATAGAAACCGGAAACGGTGATATTCCTAAGGAAATATCTATTCGGGAAAATGCGTATTCCGTCTCAAAAGAGGTCGTTGAGGCTACTTTAGAAATGGATAGATTGGCAAAAATCATGCGCAACAGGCGTATGGAGCAAGGTGCCATTTCTTTTGATAAAGTCGAGGTTCGCTTTAATTTGAATGAAAATAGCGAGCCGGAAGGGGTCTATTTCAAAGAATCGAAAGATGCCAATAAGCTTATAGAAGAATTTATGCTCTTGGCCAATCGGAAAGTGGCCGAGTTTATTGGAAAGCAAAAACCGAAGAAGACTTTTATTTATCGTATTCACGATGATCCCAACGAAGACAAATTAATGGCTCTCAACGGAATCATTTCTCGCTTCGGGCATAAGTTAGACTTTAAAGATAAAAAATCTATCAGTGCTTCTTTAAACCAGCTTTTGGAGGACGTAAAAGGAAAAAAAGAACAGAATCTCGTAGATACATTGACTATTCGAAGTATGAGCAAGGCTATTTATACTACGGAAAACATCGGTCACTATGGTCTGGCATTCGATTATTATTCCCATTTTACATCACCGATACGTAGATATCCCGATGTGATGGTACATCGTTTGCTTCAACGTTATTTAGATGGCGGAGATTCTGCGGAAGGTGAAGTTTATGAGCAGAAATGCAAACATTCGTCAGATATGGAGTATTTAGCCTCAAGTGCCGAAAGAGACTCTATAAAATATATGCAGATTAAGTTCATGCAAGACCACGAGGACCAAGAGTTTGTTGGGGTTATTAGTGGGGTAACCGAATGGGGCGTATATGTAGAGATTATCGAGAACAAATGCGAAGGTATGGTACGGATCAGTGATATAAAGGGCGATTATTATATCTTTGATGAAAAAGAGTACGCTATTGTAGGAGAACGCACAAAAAAAACTTATCAATTAGGTGACGAAGTTGTTGTAATGGTCAAAAACACGGATTTGGTAAAAAGACACCTAGACTTTGCCTTGTTGGGCAAACACGAGAAATAGTCAATGCTTTGGAATGGAATTTGTTTATAGACTGACAAATCGACCTAAAAGGTACATCATGAAAAAATTCGTGCTGCTTGCGATTGTTTTTCTTGGGTTCCATATTCTATCGTCCCAAGATTCAAAGTTGAGCCAAGATCTTACCAAATTCACGGAAGTCAAAGCTTTTGACGGCATTTCGGTAAATCTGATAAAGTCGGATGTTAACAAAGCGGTAATTACCGGTGAGAGCATCCAAAAAGTTGCTATTGTAAATAATGAAGGCGTATTGAAAATACGTATGAAAATTGGTAAGATATTTAGTGGTTATAGCACTTTCGTCGACCTTTATTATACGGAGAAATTAATTATAATCGATGTCAACGAAGATGCTCGAATTTCTTCTGAGCAAACCATCAAGCAAGATGTTTTGGAGTTAAAGGCACAAGAGGGTGGTGAGCTCGTTATTAGCGCCGAAGTTGAACAGTTGTTGATAAAAACGGTAACTGGCGGGGTAATTGAAACTAGCGGCACTTCTGATTTACAAGATGTGGCCATAAATACCGGTGGTATTTATGAAGGTAAAGAGCTAAAGACCAAATTTTCTACGATAAATGTGAATGCCGGCTCGCGTGCTGAAATTTATGCCTCGGACTATGTTAAAGCCACGGTTAAGGCAGGTGGCGAAGTATTGGTTTATGGAGACCCGACAAAGATGGACGAAAAAACCGTTTTTGGAGGTACTGTCACCAGAATGTAATGTAATCTCGACGGCATCATACCAAGTAGGGACACAAAATTTTGTGTGCCTACGGTTAACGACAAACGAAATGTGGGAAGACATACAGGCAGCGATTCCATTGGGCTTTTTTTTAAGCTTTATGATCGGGCCTGTTTTTTTTGTGCTTTTAGAGACTAGTGCAATTAGAGGGTTTCGTGCAGCAATCGTATTTGATTTAGGTGTAATTATCGCAGATGCGCTTTTTTTGACCATTGCTTATTTCAGTAGTTTTCAACTTCTCGAAAACCTAAGCAATCAACCGGGTCTATACGTTTTCGGGGGTGTCATTCTCCTAATTTATGGGATAATGACCTTCGTTAAAAAGCCACCCAAAAAATTAGAGCCCAATATAAGATCGAACAAAAGTGATTATCTCAGTCTGTTTATTAAAGGATTTTTGCTCAATTTTATAAACATTGGGGTACTGGTATTCTGGTTAGGGATAATTATAGTTGTCGGACCAAGTTTGGACAATGAACCCAACCGTATTATCGTTTTCTTTTCCACAATGATCGGCGCCTATTTTATAACCGATATTTTTAAGATTCTCCTTGCCAAACAATTAAAGCGGAAATTGACACCGAAAAGAATACACTTGATTAAAAAAGGCCTTGGGGTCATTCTTATCATCTGCGGCATTGTACTCATTGTAAAAGGTTTTCTACCAAAAGACCAGTTCAATATCGAAGACGGTATTGAACGTATCGAATTAGAGCGCTTCAATTCTTCGTCTTAGTACTGTCATCTAAATATTCCGATAAGAATTATCCAAAATAAAAAACCTTCAACACAATTAAGGTTGAAGGTTTTGGAGGCATCGAGCGGATTCGAACCGCTGTACAAGCTTTTGCAGAGCTGTGCCTAGCCACTCGGCCACGATGCCGTTTTATGCGGTGCAAAGATAGTTTTTTTGATTAAAATATTCGTGCTAAGCAGAGCTATTTATGACACCCGTTTTTCTTTAAGTACGACAGTGACTTTTTCTACGTCACCACCAATGGGCGGATTTATTTTAGAAACCCAAATTCGGGCTTTGTCCACAATGGGTATTTCAATAAAAATTCGTTTGATGACACGCTTTCCGACGTGCTCTAACAATTTAGAGGGTTTTTGCATTTCTTGCTTTACAATATGATTGATATGAACATAATCAACTGTGTCCGCTAAGCGATCGGAATCTGATGCTTTTGATAAATCGGCGTTTACCGAAACATCAACACGGTATTCACTGCCGATAGCGGTTTCTTCCTTCAAACAGCCATGGTGGGCATATACCCTAATGTTGTCTACTTTTACTTTTCCCAATGCCAATTGTATTTAGACAAAGTTAATCGAATCTAGCGAGAAAAAAGAACCTAGACTCGCCCGCCTTTGGCAGGCTGTTAGAGTCTAGAACCAAGACTAGTTTGGAATGTGCCATATGATTCTAAAGGGTCTCAAATGAACTAATATTCCGAATTGAAGGTACCCAGTACAACTACCCTTTCCGGTAAAAAGGCATGATAATCTTTGGTGTTTCAATCTAGAAAAAAGTTATCCCCTCTCCCAAGGAGAGGGCTAGGGAGAGGACTTTTTGACGAGATTTCACAATATAACCGATACCCTGGAAACGAAGATTTTTGAAAAAAACAAACAAAATCTAGTTTCTAGCAGCGAAGCGGTCTAGCATCTTCTAATACGTACAACGACAGTTACTAAGTCCTTGAAACAGGTCTACCCCGATGGTTACCACATGGGTACCCGTGCTATATGTGATAATTTCGTTCAGAATGATCTGGTATGAATAACCAAAATAGAAGTTGTTTTTTTTCAGGCCTGCAAACGGAGCGATATATAGAGGATCACCGATTTGATCGTTCAAAAAACGGTAGTTTACCCCGGCGTAATAGTAATCTTCAAAATCATACCATCTAAACTTCAGGTTCAGATCCGTTTCAGAACGACCATCGCTCTCGAACAATTTAAAGAGTAGCGAAGGTTCGATTTCGAGGTTTGCATTTTTGTTCTTTCTAAAACGATAACCTGTATAGGCATAATAGTTTCTTAATTCATTTGGTTCGTCCGCGTCGAATGTAAAGTCCTGTGGGTCTTTCCCTAAAAGGTTAGACGCGTTTGCACTGAAGTAGAACTTACCATAGCGATACATAGCTCCGACATCGAAGTTGTGGTTGCTGGTCTGACGGTTATTGATAACCCCCGGATCAAGATTGGCATCTACGAACTTGTCTATATCGATTCGAAACTGGTTGAAATTATAAGAAATACCGAACGAAAGAAATTCGTCGTCATAGCGGTCTAGAGTCAAATGGTGCGCAAAAGATATACGGGCGCCTTGCTGTTTTGTGTATCCGTTCTTATCGTTGTAGAGGAATAGGCCAATCCCCGACTTTTCACCCAAGCGCATATCGGCGGCCAACGATTGTGTCTGCGGCGCATCTTTGATTCCCACCCACTGGGTAAGGCCGTTAAGCCTAATTTTTACATGGTCTCCGATACCGGCATAAACAGGCGACAAAACAAAAGGGTTATCCGCCAAGTATTGCGATAATTGGGGCGAGTTGAGCTCCTGGCCTCTAGAGGCGATCGCGCTCGACAAGAGCAGGAAGGTCCATATGAATTTACGCATTGTACTGTAGGTTAAGTTTTTAACGATATAGGGTAAAGTGTCCGACAAACTCTCGCTCATCATTTTCTCCGTTGAGTTTAATAATATACCAGTAATCTCCGGTCGGGAGTTCGGTCTGCTGGTAAAAACCGTCCCATCCTTGATCGCCTTGGCCCATTCGGTACACCTCTCTACCATAACGATCAAATATGATGGTTAGTATCTCTGGAAAGCCTTCATCGTTCCTTGGTTTCCAGTATTGATTTTCCGCATCTCCATTTGGGGTGAAGAAGTTCGGAATCTCAATATCGATGAATTCCATATCGATGCTGGCAACGGCTTCACAGCCATTGTCGTCTACCACGGTAACTACATAAGTATCCGTTCGGTTGATGAAATAGGTATAATCCGAACCGTTGTTGTCATCACCGAAATAAATAGTATAGTTTTCCTTGCCGCCATTTACTGTCGCGGTTATTTCATTGATATTGCTTTGTACAACAGTTATGGTCAATGGCTGAAAATCTTCTATTTCAAATTCGTGTGTGGTAACACACCCGTTCGCATGTGAAATAGCAACGTAGTGCGTACCAGGAGTCATATCCCTGAAAAAAGGATTCAGTTGCATTTCGGTGGGATCCGAAGTATCAAGCCCAAAGAGAACCTCATCTGCGATACTGGTGTCTTCCAACACAATATTTACGTAATTATTCGGGGTATTCCCATTACAGCCATAAACGGGTTCTACAAAAGCACCGAGGTTTACACCAGCTTCTACATCGACAACTACGTTTGTTTCGCAACCGTTGGCATCCCTTAGGAAAACAATATAGTTTCCGGCAGCAACATCTATAAAATCAAGCCTGTCTTGAACAAAGTCAGCATCGGCGTTCGAGTTTAAGGCCGTACGATAAGGGGCGTTGCCTCCCGTAACGACCAAGCTTATGGTGCCATCTTCATTTCCGACACAAATTTCAGGTGTAGTAGTCGCGCTTATATCAATAATCGCCGGAGCTGAAATCGTATATTCAAGATATTCAAAACATCCATTTCCGTCTTGTGCTATGACAATGTAGTCTCCTGCCGCCAGATCGGTAAAGGTATTTATGGTATCGAACTGTGCTAGGTTGGGCGAAATAGAATACACATAATCACCGGCACCGCCGTCAAGAGTTACCGTAATACTTCCGTTTTCGTCACCGAAGCAAGTAATATCGGTTATATCATCTGTATAGGTCAACGGTTCAGGATTAACAATTATCACTTCCTCAGGGGCGGTCTCACAATCATCGCTAGTAACGACAACATAATAGGTACCTGCGGTAAGACTACCAAATTCACCAAGAGCTTGTGGCCCCGAGACTCTATTTGACGGGGAGACACTATTCTCGTAAAGTTCATATTGGTAATTGCCCAATCCTCCAGTTGCTCTGGCATAGATTGCCGCCGTATTTTCATCGGTACAATTGATAAATGCAGAAGTTCTATCTACAATTAAGCTAAGTGGCTCGATAGGGTTTTCGGTAATGGCATTCGAAACCACCGCTTCACATAGGTTGATGGCATCTCGGACAAAGTATTGGTATCTACCCGCCCCCAAAGTACCTGTCGTCGGTAAGCCAATAGGGTTACTGGTCATTGCCGCCCAAGTTACGTTATCGGCACTGTATTCGTAGGTTCCACTACCGCCTGTCGCCGTAAGTTCGAATTCGGCTCCGGTATCACAAGTCAATGGATCGGTACGTAAGAGGGAAGCTGATACCTCTGATTGCTCTGTAATGGTAACTCTATTCGTATCACTATCACAACTCCAGGCATCGGAAACGGTTATACTGTATATTCCACCGCCAAGACCGGTAAATGTTGCGTTGGCCTGTGCTCCAGAAGTAAATTCAATTGTAGCACCTGTTTCATCATAATAGTTCAAACGATATTGATAGGTTCCATTTCCTCCGCTGGTTACGTTTGCGGTGATTGTAGCGCTAGTATCGCCAAAACAGGCCAAGGTAGTCGTTATTGGAGTCGCGTCGGCTACAATTTGAGTAGGCCTAACCAAGACTTCAGTATCATTAAATTCACAGCCCGGCGCCCTTGCACTATCAGTAACTTGAACCGTGAAATTACCGGCGGTAAGCTCCGTAAAGATGAAACTCTGAACATTGTTCGCGTTGTAAACATCCCCAGTATCTATATTAGTCAATACGATATCATAGGGCGCATAACCTCCGCTCGGGTCAACTAAAATCTCACCCTGATCATTTGTACAAGTTACATTGGCCAAAGGATTCACAATAGCAGTTAAAGGCATATCCGGAGATATAATGGTAACCATGTTCGTGTCATCCGAACACCCTGGTGAAGACGTTTCGGTGACCCTTACAAAGTAATTACCTCCCGAAAGACCAGAAATCGTTCTTGGGTTAACGCTGGTATTAGAAGCGGTGAGTGGGATAATTGAAGTCCCTGCGCTACTGAATACTTCATATTGGTAGTTTCCAACATAACCATCTACGCGGATTTCCAAAGAACCAGAATTATCACCAAAACAAATAACAGGATCGACCGCCGTAGCACGTACCTCTATAAGGTCAAAAGGCGCAATTGAATAGGCTGCCGTGTCTACATAACACCCTGTAACCGTATCCGTAATACGGAATACATAGTTACCGACTGCTGAAAGGTCATAAGTAGCGGTGTCGTAAGTAGGCGTTCCAGTTTGAGTACCGTTCGGGTTCCCTACCGGTAAGAGTACATAAGTGTAGGCATTAGTCGCGTCTCCATTATCGCTAACGGTTATCAAAACTTCTTCCGGACCAGAACAGGAAATCGGTGAAACCTGGGTTACTGCTGCCGTGAAAACATTTAATGGCTCTATAGTTAACGTGTCCGTATCCGTACAACCATTATCATCTCGTACGGTAACTGTAATATTCTGCGTGACACCAGTATCGGTGATCGTAAATGTATTTGAGGCAAAGAAATCTGTGCCGTTGATACTATAGCTATAGGGCGCAGTACCGTCAGTGGCCGTAGCCGTAATCGTTGCTTGAGACACCGTATTATCGGCATTACAGGCGAATTCCGTATTGGCGGCAGTAACAGTTACCGCATCGACCTGTGTGATCTCAATGGTGCGTACATCTGTACATGCCCTACCCGAGGTTACGGTGATATCATAGAATCCTGCAACCAGACCTGTAAATAGATTACTGCTCTGTACCGTTGGAGGGTTAATCCCATCATCAAGGGTATAAGTATATGGAGGATTGTCGTTTGACGCATCCAGTGCGATTGTTATCGAACCGTCGGCTCCGCCGAAACAGGATACATTCTCTTGCGTATGCGTAAATACCACTGGAGTAGGTGTCGCCAAAGATACGGGCACGTCTTCATCACAACCGGAACCGTTCGTATCATAGACAAAAGCGGTATAGTTGCCCGGAGCGAGTCCGTTGAATACGTTCGAAGCCTGTCTTGCGCCTGCGGTGACACTTGTGTTGGTGTTGTCGAATAGGTCGTACTCATAATTTCCAGCACCTGCACCACCGTTCGCGGTAATCGTAATAACACCGTCGTTGAGTGCACAGCTTGGCTGTGTGGTCGCCGTGGCGGTAAGACCGAGCGGGGGTAGAATTTCGATCGTATCCGTAGCGGTACATCCGTTGGCATCACGTACGGTAACCGTATAGTTTCCGGGTGCAGATACTGAAATCGTAGCACTGGACTGAAACCCATTACCGACGCTATATTCCAATGGAGCAACACCCGTACCTGTAACGGTAAAGCTATATGATGTTCCTGTTGA
>ENA-ORXU01000269-ORXU01000269.1-marine-metagenome-genome-assembly--contig:-NODE-269-length-64962-cov-14.550620_pt1 | contig 64962 bp, 65 predicted proteins | sample MGYA00237869_ERZ511484 | MGnify/ENA metagenome assembly ERZ511484 | reverse complement strand
CCGCGGAATCAGCACGGTGGACGACCAACAGAGTGCTCTGCTGAAGGCGCTCGGGGCCGCCAGACCGACCGAATCGAAGCAGCTGCCGCTGTTGTAGTGGCAATCTGAAAAACTATTCCCTGCCTTTTCAAACACTTGGCCTCTCAACTGTCGAACTCGGGAGCTCAGGTTAGCGCTCCCGAGTTCGGTTTCGTCCTTCAGCAGCAGCAATGCGCTTGACAGTCACGTATCCCTAGGGATACGATTCCGACATGGAGATACGGCAGACGGATCGCTACGCCGCATGGTTCGCCAATCTCCGTGACCTCAGAGCACGAGCGCGTATCGATGTTCGTATTCGTCGCTTGTCTCTCGGGAATCCGGGTGACGTCAAGCCAGTTGGCGGTGGCGTATCAGAGCTTCGCCTGTCCTACGGTCCTGGCTACCGAATCTACTTCGTAGAGCACGGATCTGATTTGATCATCCTGCTCGCGGGAGGCGACAAATCAACTCAGAAAAAGGACATCGCTGAAGCACTGCGGTTGGCCTCAGAACTTTAGGAGCAAGGCAATGGGAACGCAGACAACGAAAGCTTGGGATCCAGCCGAACATCTTGAAACAAGGGAAGATTGCGCGGCCTATCTTGAAGCAGCGCTTGAAGACGGAGACACGTCAATGATCAGCGCTGCGCTTGGGGATATTGCTCGATCAAAAGGAATGACCCGAATAGCCCATGACACCGGACTCGGGCGAGAAAGTTTGTACAAGTCTCTATCGGAAAGCGGTAACCCCGAGCTAGCGACAGTCCTCAAGGTGGTAAAGGCGTTAGGCCTACGGCTTCATGCTTCTCCCGCCTCTGATGAGAAGGCAGCATAGGGAAACGAATCCGAACAGTACATTGCAGCCGTCAATTGCGGCCGGCACGCAACCATGAGTACCTCAGAACGCGTCCCGGCCGCAATTGCAGCTGAACGCGGTTGTTCGGACCCTCCCCTCCCACGCAAAGACAACCCGCAACAAACGACCCGACCGCCCCCGCCGACGAAATATTCAGCAAACGCGACAGCCCGCCTCACCTGAGATATACCCGAACCACTCGCCTTCCCGGACGGGTCAGGCATCGTGAACAGGAGAGACGCATCGTGAAGGGAACCAACCGGTTGAACAGGCTGCTCTCGGGCGCCATCGTGGCCGCGAGCGTGCTCGTGGCGGCCCCGCTTGCCCTCGCGCAGGACTATCCGGAGAAGCCGGTCGAGTTCATCGTGCCCTGGTCGCCCGGTGGCGGCAGCGACACCTTGATGCGCATCATCTCGAACAACATCGAACCCTACCTGGGCGAGCCGATGCCGATCATCAACATGCCGGGCGTCAGCGGCACGGTCGGGCTGAAGGAGGCATCCGAGCGGGCGGCCGATGGCTACACCGTCAGCCAGGTTCACGAAGGTCTGCTGACCGCCGGCGCCACCGGCATCACCGAGCTGCAGTGGAGCGATTTCGATCAGGTGGCCCTGATGACCGCGTCGCCGCAGTTCGTGGTGACCAACGCCGAGCGTCCCTACGAGACCTTCGAGCAGTTCATCGCCTACGCAAAGGAGAACCCGGGCGGCGTGCGCTTCGGGGTGACGCTCGGTGGGGTGCCGCACTTGCACGCGGCGATGATCGAAGACGCCTACGACGTCGAGTTCGCCTACGTGGGCTACGAGGGCACCGGCGAGCGCATCCGCGCGCTGGTCGGTGGCAACCTGGATGCGGCCATCGGCGATGTGTCCTCGTCCGGGCAGTTCGTGGAGACCGGGGACCTGCGCTTCCTGGCGGTGGGCTCGGCCGAGCGCTTTGCCGAGACGCCCGACGTGCCTACGCTCGCCGAGCTGGGGGCGGATCTGGAATTGCTCGTCACCCGAGGGCTAGTCGTGCCCAGCGGCACCCCGGGCGAGGTCAAGGCGGTGCTGGAGAACGCGCTGGCCGAACTCGCCGAGGACGAGGCGTTCACCACCCAGGTGAACAACGCCGGTGCCACGGTGAGTTTCCGCGGGCAGCAGGACTACGCCGACTACCTCGGCGAGCTGGCCGGCACCATCGATCGCCTGGCTGATCGCATGGCGCCTTGAGTGAGCCAACGCCGGTAGGCACCACGCTGGCGCGGCTGACGCTCGACGTCGCGCTGGCGCTCGGTGCCATCGGCCTGTTCGTCAACGCCGCCGGTCTTCCGGCATCGCGCTGGGAACCGCTGGGCGCCGGCTCCTTCCCGCAGCTGGTGTTCGGGCTGCTCGCCTTGCTGGCCGCGTTCTCGGCCATCGGATCGATTCGACAGCTACTCGGTGACAGCGCTGCGCTCGATGGCCGCCAGCTGCGCGCCCTGCCCGGGCGTTGGCTGCGCGAGCGCTACCTGGTGGTCGCCCTGTTCGTGCTGTTCGGCGGCTACATCGCGGCGGTACCGCGCTGGGGGTTCTCGTTGGCCACCTTCGGGTTCATGCTGGCCGCCAGCTTCCTGCTCGCGCCGCGAACCCTGCGTGCCTGGGTGATCGCGGTGGTGCTGTCGCTGGTGTTCTCGTTCGGCTTGAACCTGCTGTTCGCCGAGGTGTTCAACGTCTTCCTTCCCCGCGCTCGTGACTGAGCGCGAGCCGGCGATCAGCGCAGGCGGTGGCACCGCGCATCCTTGGGCTGCGCGTCGGCCCCAGATCTGCCAGGCACCGGGAGCGCGGCGATGATCGAGGCCTTTCTCGCCGGCGCAGGCGATGTGCTGCAGCCGGTGACCCTGCTGCTGATGCTGGCAGGCTCGATCGCCGGCATCATCGCCGCCGCCATTCCGGGCTTCACCGTCACGATGGCGATCGTGCTGACGCTGCCCCTGACCTTCTCGATGCCGCCGCTGCAAGGCATCGCGGTGATGCTGTCGGTGTACGTCGGCGGCTACACCGGCGGGCTGATGTCGGCCGCGCTCCTCGGCATTCCCGGCACACCTTCCTCGGTTGCCACCACCTTCGATGCCTTTCCGATGGCACGCGGCGGGGAGCCGGGCCGGGCGCTGTCGATCGGCATCTGGTCCTCGTTCTTCGGCACGCTGATCTCCACGCTGGTGCTGCTGGTCGCCGCCCCGCCGTTGGCCTTGATCGCCGTCAAGCTGGGGCCGTGGGAGTATTTCGCGCTGATCGTGTTCGCACTGACCATCGTGGCCAGCCTGGTGGGCAGCTCGATCGTGCGCGGGCTGATCGCCGGGATGATCGGGCTGGCACTCGCCACCGTGGGCCCCGACCCGATGATGGGGCGGCCGCGTTTCGACTTCGGCATCGATACGCTGGCACCGGGCTTGCCGTTTCTGGTCGTGCTGATCGGCGTGTTCGCCATCTCGCAGCTGGTGGCGGAAGTCGAGGATGCCCGCGCGGTCAGGAAGGGCGTCACGCTGGTCACCGGCGAGATCCGCTTCGATACCTGGCGCGTGATGCGCGAGGTGCTGGCGCGGCCGGTCAACCTGGTGCGCTCCTCCACGGTGGGCGTGCTGATCGGTGCGCTGCCCGGCGCGGGCGGCTCGATCGCCAACCTGCTGGCCTACGATCAGGCCAAGCGCCACTCCAAGACGCCGGAGGCGTTCGGCACCGGCACACCCGAAGGCATCGTGGCGTCGGAATCGGGCAACTCGGCCACCGCCGGGGGCGGGCTGATCCCGTTGATCGCGCTCGGCATTCCCGGCTCCGCGGTGGATGCGATCCTGATGGCCTCGTTGATGGTGCACGGCATCCAGGTCGGCCCGCGGCTGATCATGGATCAGCCGGAGCTGGTGTACGGCATGTTCGTCTCGATGCTGGTGGCCAGCCTGTTGATGCTGCTGGTCTGCCTGTCCTCGATGCGCGCCTTCTTGAAGGTCACCGAGATTCCGAAATGGATGATCGTGCCGGCGGTGATGGTGTGCTGCGTGGTCGGCTCGTTCGCGCTGAACAACCGCGCCTCGGACCTGTACATCCTGGGCGTGATCGGCCTGTTCGGCTACCTGCTGCGCACCCTGGACTACCCGCTCGCCCCGCTGGTGCTGGGCGTGATCCTCGGCCCCATCGCCGAGACCAACCTGCGCCGCTCGTTGATGACCGATCCGGAGTGGCTGACCTTTCTCACTCGCCCGGTCAGCGCGCTGTTCCTGGTGCTGGCCATCGCATCGGTCGGCTTCAGCATTGTCCGGCATCGCCGGGTGACGGCGCTGGCCAAGGCCAACGCGGTCACCGATGTCGCTTGAGCGACGATCCCAAACGAGGCTTGCATGAAATTTCCCGCCCAGGGCACCTACCCCTCACAGCGTTCGGCCGTGCTGGCCGACAACCTCGTGGCCACCTCGCAGCCGCTGGCCGCCCAGGCCGGCATGGCGATGCTGCACCGCGGTGGCAACGCGGTCGACGCCGCCATCGCCACGGCCATCGCGTTGACCGTGGTCGAGCCCACCGGTTGCGGCCTGGGCTCGGATGCGTACGCGATCCTGTGGGACGGACGCGAGCTGCACGGGTTGAACGCGTCCGGCCGTTCGCCGGCCGCCTGGGACGAGGCGCGCTTCGCCGCAGGTCAGGGCATTCCCGAACGCGGCTGGGAGCCGGTCACCGTGCCTGGCGTTGTCAGCGCCTGGACAATGCTGTCCGAGCGTTTCGGCAAGCTGCCGTTCGAGACGTTGTTCGAGCCGGCGATCCGGTTGGCCGAACGCGGCTTCCCGGTGTCACCGATCATCGCCGGCGGCTGGGCGACGGGGGCGGCGACACTGCGCGATCAACCGGGCTTTGCGCCGCATTTCATGCCCGGCGGGCGGACGCCTGCCGCCGGTGAGCGCTTCATCAACCCCGACATGGCCGCCACGCTGCGCAGCATCGCGCAAACGCGCGGTGAGTCCTTCTACCGTGGCGAGCTCGCCGAGCGCATCGGGGCGGCGGCCGCCGAGCACGGCGCGGCGCTGACCGCCGACGACATGGCCGCGCACACCAGCGACTGGTGCGGCACGATCTCGCGCACATTCGATGGCGTGGCGTTGCACGAGATTCCGCCGAACGGTCAGGGCATTGCCGCGCTCATGGCGCTTGGCATCCTGGATCACACCGACGTGCGTGATGTCGGTCCGGACGACCCGCGCGGCATGCACCTGTGCTGGGAGGCCATGAAGCTTGCCTTGCGCGATGCCGAGGCCTACGTGGCCGACCTGCGCTACATGAGCGATGTCACGGCGGCCGATCTGCTCGATGACGCCTACCTCGCCTCGCGCGCCGCACTGATCGACCCCGGCCGCGCGCAGGACTTCGGCAGCGGTGCGCCGACCCGCGGCGGCACCGTGTATCTCGCCGCCGCCGACGCGAGCGGCATGATGGTCTCGTTCATCCAGTCGAACTACATGGGCTTCGGCTCGGGCGCGGTGGTGCCGGGCACCGGCATTCACCTGCAGAACCGCGGTGCCGGCTTCACCACCGGGGTGCCCGGGCACCCGAACGCCCCGGCACCGGGCAAGCGCCCGTTTCAGACGATCATCCCGGGCTTCTTGATGCGCGGCGACGATCCGCTGATGGCCTTCGGCGTGATGGGCGGGCCGATGCAGGCCCAGGGGCACCTGATGATGACGTTGCGCACCCAGGTGTACGGCCAGGACGTGCAGGCGGCGGTGGATGCGCCGCGCTGGCGCGTCACGCAGGGGCTCGGGGTGGCCTGCGAGTCCAGCGTGCCGAGCACCACCCTGGACGCCTTGTCGGCCCTGGGCCATCAGATCACCGTCGAGCCGCCGGACACCTCGTTCGGCTTTGGCGGCGCGCAGCTGGTGCACCGGCTCGAGGGCGGCGGCTACGCGGGCGGTTCCGATCCGCGCAAGGACGGGTGTGCGGTGGGGTGGTGACCCGGGGCCGACGGCGTCATGTCGGCGGTTGACGACACCTTCGTGCCGCTGGCGGTGTTCGCTGCCGAGCGGTTCGCGCCGAACCACAGCCCGTGCGTGGCGGCCAGCTGATCGACCGGTGAGGTGGGCAGCAATCGCCCGCGGCCGATATCGTCCGGACCGTCGTTGGCCGGTTGCGGTGCCTTGCCGAAGTGCCCTCGCGCATCGACGTCAGCGCCCCGAGGAACACGTGGAGCCATTGGCCACCCGGCGGGCCAGGTCGTTGATCGGCCCACGGGGCTTCCAGCAGCGGCTCGCGCGCCGTGCGCATGCGGCGCGTCGGCATGCGATGATCGATCGCGATCGAGACGCCCGTCCATGGACCCGCGATGACGTCCATCGACGGAGGCGTGTCGCGTGCAGCAACCGATCCCGGTCCCTCTTCCGATCGGTCGGGTCAGGGCGGACCAAGACGCCTTTCGCTGGGAGGCGTAGTCCCGCGATCGATGCCTGCCCGTCGTGCCAACCGGCTCGCCAGGCGCAGTTTGCCGGGATCCGGATCGAGCGCGGGTTCCGGGCTATCGTGCTATCCATCCTCACGCTGTTCGTGCGGCTGCGGGTGGTGGCGCGGGAGATGGCGCCAAGCCCGTTCCCGCCCTGCCGGCAGCGCTGATCCCGCCTTTCACCGACTCGAAGCCCTCCCATGCCCGACACCCCCCTGCCCGCCTACCCCGATCTGGCCCTGTTCATCGACGGGCAGTGGCGCGCCGATGCCGCCGAACGCGAGGACGTCATCGAGCCTGCCACCGGCCAGACGCTGGGCACGGTGCCGCACGCCACGGCGCGTGATCTGGACGATGCGCTGGCATCCAGCGCGCGCGGATTCCAGGTGTGGCGCGCCACCTCGGCGTTCGAACGCCAGCGCGTGCTGGATGGGGCGGCCGACCGCTTGGAGGCGGACATCGCCACGCACGCGATCAACATGACGCGCGAGATGGGCAAGCCGCTGGGCGAGGCGCGCGCCGAGCTGATGGTGGCGATCGAGACGCTGCGCTGGTGCGGCGAGGAAGGCAAGCGCGCCTACGGGCGGCTGGTACCCTCTCGCGCCAGCGATCTTCGGCAACTGGTGGTGCACGAGCCGGTCGGTCCGGTGGTCGCGTTCATGGCGTGGAACTTCCCGGCCATCAACGTCATGCGCAAGGTGTCCGCCGCCTTGGCCGCCGGCTGCTCGATCACCATCAAGGCCAGCGAGGAGACCCCCGCCACCGCCCTGGCCATCGTGCGGGCCTTCCAGCAGGCCGGCCTGCCGGACGGGGTGCTGAACGCGGTGTTCGGCGTGCCGGACACGGTGTCGCGGCATCTGCTGGGTGCGGGCACGGCCAAGAAGCTGTCGTTCACCGGCAGCGCTTCGGTCGGCAAGCACCTGCAGAAGCTGGCGGCCGATTCGCTGGCGCGGGTGACGCTGGAGCTCGGCGGGCACGCACCGGTGCTGGTGTTCGACGATGTCGACGTGGAGGCGGTCGCGAAGGCGGCGGTGGGCTCGAAGTTTCGCAATGCCGGCCAGGTGTGCATCTCGCCGACGCGCTTCTACGTGCAGGATGGTGTGCACGACGCTTTCGTCGAGGCATTCGTGGCCGCCACCGAAGCCATGCCGGTGGGCAATGGCCTGGACGAAGGCGTGGCGATGGGGCCGCTGATCGCCGAGCGCCGGCTTGCCGTGATGGATGAGCTGATCGCGGATGCGACCTCGCGCGGCGCCAGCGTGCGCTGCGGTGGCCAGGCGATGGGGGGCGCCGGCTCGTTCTACGCCCCGACCGTGCTGGTCGATGTGCCCGAAGCGGCCTCGATCATGAACGATGAGCCGTTCGGCCCCATCGCTCCCTTCACCCGCTTCACCGACCTGGACGAGGGTCTGACGAAGGCGAACCGGCTGGACGCAGGCCTGGCCGCCTACGCCTTCACCCGCGATGCCGGCCGCATCCAGGCGCTGGGGCCGGCCCTGGACGCCGGCATGGTCGGCATCAACTCGTTCCGCATCCACACCCCCGAGACCCCGTTCGGTGGCGTGGACGCCAGCGGCTACGGCTCCGAGGCCAGCATCGAAGGGCTGGAGGTGTACCAGCGCACCAAGGTGATCACCGAGACGGCGGTGTGAGCGCGATGCCGGATAGGGCCAGCACGCCGAGCGCGGCCACCCCGATCGGCACAATGAGCACGACGCTGATGCCGGCCTCCAGCGCATCGGCCAGCAGGCCGCCGCGTCACACGCCAGTGGCCGCCCGCTACGGCAACACCCGCACCCGCTCGATGCGCTCCTCGGCTTCCAGCCCGAGCAGCACCTCGTTCACCGCCTCCACGCTGACACCCGGCGGCAGCGTGACCACGAACGCGCCATCGTCGCCCACCTGCAGCTCCACCGCGTCGCCGAGCCGATCGAGCTCGGCCCGGATCAGCGTGTGCGCCTGCGCCTCGTTGGTCGACGCCGAGAGCTGCACGGACAGGCGCATCGCGAACGGCAGCGACTCGGGCGAGCTGAGCACGGTGTAGTCGTCGCTCGGCCCCGGGGTGGACAGCTGCACCGCCAGCACCGCCACCAGCACACCGGCCAGTGCCGCGCCGCCCCAGCGAGTGGCGGGCGAGGCGTCGGGGAACGGGAACAGGGCCGCCAGGCGTTGCCCGAGGGCGCGCACCCAGGGTGCGCCGCCCGGTTGCGCCATCGGCTGACGCGCCGGCTGCGCATCGATCCGGCCCATCACCTTCGCAAGGCTTGCGTCCACGTCGGCCTGCTCGTGATGGTGCGCATCCGCCTCGTGCTGTACCGAGTCGTTCATCGCGTTCAGGAACTGCAGCTCCGCCTGGCATTCCTCGCAGCGGTTCACGTGCCGCGACACTCGACCGCGCTGGTCGGATGGCAGGGACCGGTTGGCGTACCAGGGCAGCAGCTCGAACACCTCGTCGTGCCCGGCATCACGCTCGTTGGATTCGTTCGACATGGTGATCACTCCTGCAGCGCGGCGCGCAGTTGACGACGCGCGTGGAACGTGCGCGTCTTGACCGTGTTCTCGGGGCACCCGACGATGCCGGCGATCTCGCCGACCGAATGGCCCAGCCCGATCAGCTCCATGACCGCGCGGTGGTCGCTGCTCAGGCCCGCCAGCGCGCGCTGCATGCGATCGAGCTGCATCGCGTTGTCGGCCTGGGCTTCCGGATCGGCGTCCCGGGATGGCTCGGCCAGCTCGTCCAGCGCATGCGCAGGCTCGCGCTGCTCGGTGTGCCGGGCGGTGCGATTGTAGCTCTTGAGCGAACGCCGGTAGGCGATGCCCAGGATCCAGGACGACACCGCGGATTGTTCGCGAAAGCGTGAGGCGCCGGTCCACACCGCGTACAGGGTGTCGCAGGCCACCTCCTCGGCGGCCGGGTGATCCTTGAGCATCCGGATCGAGAACCTGTAGACGCGCGGGTGGTACAGGCGGAACAGCCGTTCGAACGCTGCGCGATCGCCCTGTGCGACGGCGCGAACCAGCGTGGCGTCGCTGTCGATCGGCGGGCTGGACGCCATCCGGGTCTCACGCCCCAAGGTTGCACAAAGCATATCACGCAGTCTGTTGTCGCCTGTCCTGAACCGTGGGTACCGCCGGCCGGCGAAACGGTTCAAACCGATTTTCTTGGGCTCGGCGATGAACCGTTTCGTCGCGGCCCGGCACCCACGTGTCGAATCCGCTGCCAACGCCGCCCCCTCGCCGGCACCCGCCGATCGACACGAGCGTTGAACCCTGAACCTTCCAACCGGAGATCGCACGATGTCATCACTTCACCGAACGCCCGCCCGCCCCCGCCACTCACGCTTGGTGGTCCTGCTGGTCAGTGCAAGCCTGTCGCTTTCGGTCGATGCCGAAGGTCCGGCGATCGTCCAGGGATCGGACGCCAACGCCCTGTTCGGTGTCGATGATCGGGTGGCGGCGTTCCTGTCGGCCAACCGCGGCGGCAACGGCGGCGGCGATCAGAGCCAGCAGGCCGGCGATGCCCTGGTGGGCACGGACGCCGCCGAGCTGATGATCGGTGCGCTGGGTGTCGATGTGATGCTCGGCGCCGGCGGAAACGACATCCTGATCGGCGGCACCGAGGACTTCAATCCCCTGAACCGGGACCGCGCCTTCGGCGGCGCCGGCAGCGATGTCTTCCTGTGGGCACCGGGCGATGGCAACGACTTCTTCGACGGCGGAGCGGGCGACGATGTGGTCATGCTGGGGCTGATCGGCGAGCAGCGCGATGCCGAGGGAGGCGAGGCCGCCGCACCGGTCTTCGCCGTGACGCCGCCGGGCAACCCCGGCAGCCAGGACTTCGACGGCATCTACATCGACCCGTCGTCCAGGCTGCCGATCATGGATGTGGCCAACGGTCCCGGGTTCTGCGAGGTGGTGGATTCCAGCAACGGCGGCGCGGAGCTGATCGCGCTGGGGCTCGACCACCTCGTGCGCTTCACGCTGCGCGGGCCGGCCGCCGATGTGTCCAACCCGGACACCGGCCTGCGCATCGCGCTGCACCTGCAGGACACCGAGTACCTGGTGTGCGGCGGCGCGAACCCCGGCGAGACCGTGGCGCTGGACCTGCGCACCAGCCCGCCCACCCCGATCGACGTGTCCGAACTGCCGTCGAGCGCCTTCGACCTCATTCGCTGATCGCTCCCATCAACCTGACCGGAAACACAACCCATGCCCTCGAACACCACTCGCAACGGCTTGTCGGCCACCGCCCGCCGCATCGGCCTGTGCACAGCGCTCGCTCTGCTGGTCGCCGGCTGCGGCGACTCCGATAACGACGATGACGGCGCCGTCGCGCCGCCGACCAATCCCCCCACCTCCCCCCCGCCCACGCCGCCGACCCCGCCGGCACCCGACGCCGAACGCGTCGTCCTGGTGGGCAACGACCGGAACACCATCGGCAGCCCCCTGCTGTCGCTCAACCCGGACGGACCGGGCGGATCGCCCAATCAGAGCCTGCGCAGCGGCGACATGCTGCAAGGCGGCGACGCCGACAACGTGCTGATCGGCGCGCTCGGTATCGACGTGCTGCTCGGCGGTGCGGGCGATGACGTGATGATCGGCGGCACCGAGGACTTCAACGCCAATGTCGACGGGGACGATCGCGGCTCGGACAACCGGGACAAGGCGTTCGGCGACACCGGCGACGATGTGTTCATCTGGGCGCCGGGCGATGGCAGCGACTTCTACGACGGCGGCCCGGGCACCGACGTGGTCGTGTTCGGCCTGCTGGGCGAGGAGCGCGACAGCGCCTCGAACACCGATGGCGCACCGTTCTTCGGCGCCAGCCCGCCCGGCACCGAGGGCAGCCAGGACTTCGACGGCATCTTCCTGGACCCCGAGACGCGCCTGCCGACGGTCAGCGTGTCCGGATCGCCCGGCTTCTGCACCGTGCTGGACCTGTCCACCAACCCGAGCGAGCTGGCGGCGTTGTCGCTGGACCACCTGGTGCGCTTCAGCCTGCGCGGCATGGCCAACGCCTTCGATGCCGGCGTGCAGAGCGACGATGACGGCCTGCGCGTGGCACTGAGCGTGCGCGATGTCGAGTACCTGGTGTGCACCCAGCGCGAGGTGGTGCAGAACGGCGGCGCGGCCAACATCCAGGTGCTGGACATCAGCGACTACCCGCCCGTGCCGGCAACGCTTGCCGACCTGCCCGAGTACGTGCAGCAGCAGATCCGGTAATCGTATCGATCGCCCCCGAGTCGATCGTTCCGGAGCAAACCGTGTCCGTTCCGGCCCGTTAAGCCGTTCGACAGCCGGATCGCCGCCCTCCTCCGAGCGGCGATCCGGCCCCTTCCCCCTCACCCGGGCCTGCGCCATGACCTTTCCCACCGCCCCCTCCCTTGCCCGCCTGATCGACCGTTCGGGTCACGTGCTGGTGCTGGTATCGTCATTGACGCTATGGTCGGGCATCCTGAGCATCGCGGCCGGTGCCACCGGCATCGATCGCGCCGCCTCGTCGATGACCCGGTCCGGCTCGCCCAGCGAACGGGTTCAAGCCTTGTCCATCCAACCGGGAGAACACGATCGACACCTGCAGATGTCTACCCGTGCTCTGGTTGTGCCTGGCCCTGTCGGGATGCGCGCTCACCGAGCGGGCACCGGTTCCTGACCCACCGGTCACCGACCGCACGTTCGGGCGTTATCACGAGAACCTGGAACCCGAGCTGATCGTGATCACCGTGACGCCGCAGCAGCACGCTCGGCTCACCGATCTGAAACCGGTGCCGCTGGGCGTGGCACCGCCGGCCCCCTACGCCGCCTTCCTGGATCGGCTGGATGCCGAGTACGGCCTGACCCGGGTCGCCAACTGGCCGCTGGCCACCATCGAGGTGTTCTGCATCGTGTTCGAGGTGCAGGAGCCCGGTGAGCGCGATGCCATCATCGAGGCGCTTCGCCAGGAGCCGGGCGTGGAGACGGCGCAATCGGTGCAGACCTTCGACTCGATGGCAGGCGAGTACGACGACCCCTACCTGTCGATGCAGCACGGCGTGCACTCGATCCAGGCGATCGGCTCGCACCGCTGGTCGCGCGGTCAGGGTGTGCGGGTGGCGGTGATCGACACCGGCGTGGACGACACCCATCCGGACCTGACCGCCAGCAGCGAAGCCACCCGCAACTTCGTCGACGACGATGCGTTGCGCTTTCGTGCCGACACGCACGGCACGGCGGTGGCCGGGGTGATCGCCGCCGAGTCCGGCAATGCTGCCGGCATGGTCGGCATCGCCCCCGATGCCACGCTGCTGGCCTTGAAGGCCTGCTGGCAACTGCCCGAGGATGCCACCCGGGCACGCTGCAACTCGCTGACGCTGGCCAAGGCGTTGAACTACTCGATCCAGGAGCAGGTGGACGTCATCAACCTGAGCCTGACCGGGCCACCGGATGCCCTGCTCGAACGCCTGGTGCTCGAGGCGCTGGCGCAGGACATCGTCGTGGTCGGCGCCCGGCCGGCGCACCGAGGCGATGCGTTTCCGGTGTCGGTGCCGGGCACGCTGGCGGTGGCCATGCCCAGCCTGCAGGCCGGCTCGCTGTCAGCCCCCGGGCGCAGCGTGCTCAGCACCCGCCCGGAGGAACGCTACGACTTCTACACCGGCAGCTCGTTCTCCACCGCCCACGTCACCGGCGTGGTGGCGCTGATGCGCAGTGTCTCCCCCGCGTTGACGCCGCCCGAACTGATCGAGCTGATCGCCCGCACCGCCGACCCGAGTACCGGCTCGGCCAACGCCTGCCGGGCGGTGGCCTCGGTGCAACCTGCCGCAGGCGATCCGGCCTCGGGAGACGAGCGCTGCTGACAACGCGCTCGTCGGCCGGTGCGGGCGGACGGCTGCCGCCAGGTGGCGACATTGCATTGTGCTACCCGTGTGGGTAGGGTCGGACGATCGCGATGTCAAAGGGAGCCTTGCATGCCATCACGCGTCGCCTTGCCGCCTGAGCGATCAGCATCTCGCGCCCTGGGTGCCGTTCAGGACAGCCTTGCAGTGTTTTTCATCGCTGCGGCGTCGCTCTTGACCGGCAACTCCCCAGCCTTCGCCCAGCCTGCCGACGACATCCTGCCCGGCGCTGCCGTGGATGCGCCGGCCAGCAACGAGGCGACGATCGGTCGGCCGTTCGTGTTCGAAGGCACCGCGAACGATGCCGGCGGGTCGGGCCTGCAGGATGTGCGCTACCTGCTGCGCGATCTGGGCAACGGCCGCTTCGTCTCGCCGGACGGGACGGTCGAGTCGCCGCGCGTGATCCGAGATGCCGGGCTTGCACCGACGGCGGTCGACGCGGCGCGCTGGTCGATTCCTACCACCCTGCCCGACGGACGCTATCGCCTGTACATCACCGCGCGCGATGGCGCCGGCAACACCGCCTGGTGGGTGGCACGCACCGACGTCACGGTGGCCGACGACGGCTCGGGACCGGACGACACCGCACCGACGCTTGCGATCCTGCAGCCGGACGCGGATGCGGTGCTGCCCAGCGGCGCACAGCGGTTCTCCGGGTTCGTCGACGATGACGGCGGTTCGGGCATCGCCCAGGTATTCCACGTGATCCGGCGGCTGCCCGGCGGCGCCTACGTGAGCCCCGACGGCGCGGTGGAGTCGCCACGCGTGCTGCGCGACGCCACGCTGAGCGGAACCGGCGGGGCCTCGCAGCGGTGGCGCATCGATACCGACCTGCCGCCCGGACGCTACCGCCTGTACGTCTCGGCCCGGGATGCGGCCGACAACACCACCTGGTGGGGCGTGCGGCGCGATGTGACGGTGCAGGACGACGGGCCGCCTCCCGGGGACAGCGTGTTCGTGCCCGCCAGCACCGACATCGTCGACCCGGCCGCCTTCTACCGCCAGGACGGCTACGCCACCATCGACCTGCTGCGCGTCGATGTGGCCACCCGCACCACCGCCGGCACCTGCACCGAGGACTATGACAGCGGCTGCACGCTGGCGGACGTGCTGGCCGATGTGGACGGCGACGACGAGGTCACCGTGGACATCCCGATCAAGGTCACCACCGCCGACCTGCCGGACGACGGGCTGGAGGTGAATGCAGGCCTTCGCCAGCGCGGCTCCTCCAGCCGCAGCGCGCCGCAAAAATCCTTCCGGGTGCGCCTCACCAAGGACGGCGGCCTGTGGCGCCAGGAGCAGCGCCTGCAGCTGAACAAGCACCCGTTCGACCAGAGCCGCCTGCTCAACAAGCTGAGCTTCGATCTGATGTCGCGGGTGCCGCACCTGCCCAGCCTGCGCACCCAGTTCGTGAACCTGTGGATCGACGATGGCGCCGGGCCGGTGGACCAGGGGCTGTACACCCACGTGGAGGCGGCCAAGAAGGAGTACCTGATCAACCGCGGGCGCGACAAGGACGACAATTTGTACAAGGCCGACTTCTTCCTGTTCTCGCCGGCGGACCTTGCCGAGATGGCGATCGATGCCGACGGCGAGCCGGTGGACCCGGACCGCTTCGACCGGCGCCTGGAGATCGAGCGCGGCGACGATCACCGCACGCTGATCGAGATGATCCGGGCGGTGAACGATCCGGAGCGGTCGTTCCAATCGGTGTTCGATCGCTACTTCAACCGCAACAACGTGCTGATGTGGCTGAGCGTGAACCGCTTGCTCGGCCAGCAGGACGTCGGCTCGCAGAACTACTACCTGTACAACCCGCGCGGCACCGAGACGTTCTACTTCCTGCCGTGGGACTACGACGGTGCGCTGCGCACCGAGCCGCGGCTGACGCCCGATGCGTTCGATGTCGATGCGCTGCAGGCCAGGCTTCGCTACGGGTTCGCCCGCGATGGCCAGAACGTGTTCCTGGACCGGTTTTTGCGCCTGCCGGGCATCCACGACACGCTGGTGGCCGCCGGGCGCGAGGTGCGCGCCACCTGGCTGACCGATGGCGCCATCCGCTCGCTGACCGATGCCTACACCCCGGTGGTCAGACCGATCGTGGCTCGCGCGCCGGACATCGGCAACGTCGCCGGGATCCGCCGGCCGGAGAACATGAACGTCTGGGATGCGCGCATCGACGCCTTCCCCGGCATCGTGGCCGACAACCTGGCAGAACTCGAGCGCTCGCCGAGCATGCCGTTGGCGCCGTTTCTCAAGGCGCCGTTCCGGCGCGGCGATCAGACGGTGCTGTGGTGGAACCCGGCGTTCGAGGTCACCGGCGGCACCGTCACCTACGATCTGCAGGTGGCCTCCACCCCGGATTTCGGCGCGGGCGACATCGTCTACCGCGAGACCGACATCGCCGATGCACCGGGCAGCGATCGGGTGGAGCTGGCGCTGAGCCGCGCCCTGCTGCCGGCCGGCGACTGGTTCTACCGCATCCAGGCGCGCACCAGCGATGCGCGGCTGTATCAGGTGGCCAGCAATCGGACCTCGGTCGGGGGGCAGGCGTACATCGGGGTGCGCGCGTTCAGCGTGGGACGGTGAGCAGCGGGCCGCGCTACGTCCGGGGCCCCTGGCCGTGTCTGGCAGCGCCCGGCGGCGCTTGAGCCGTGGCCCGATATCCGCTATCCTTCACCGGCTCGGCCCTGCCGTTTCAATTTTTCCGGAGTTTTCCTGATGTCTCGTATTTGCCAGGTCACCGGCAAGGGCCCCATGTCGGGCAACAACGTCTCGCACGCCAAGAACCGCACGCGTCGCCGTTTCCTGCCCAATCTGCACACCCACCGTTTCTGGGTCGCTGCCGAGAACAAGTTCGTCAGCCTGCGCGTCTCCTCTAAGGGCATGCGCATCATCGACAAGCGCGGCATCGACACCGTCCTTGCCGAGCTGCGATCTCGCGGTGAACAGGTCTAGAGGAGCTTCCCGATGCGCGACAAGATCAAGATGGTGTCGTCGGCCGGTACCGGCCACTTCTACACCACCACCAAGAACAAGCGGACGATGACGGGCAAGCTCGAGATGCTCAAGTTCGACCCGAAGGTCCGCAAGCACGTCATGTACAAGGAAGCGAAGATCAAGTAATCGCGTCCTGCCCACCCCCCGGGCGCTGTACCGAAAAGCCCCGCTACATGCGGGGTTTTTTGTGCCGGTTGGGTTCGTAGCGCGGTCGGTGCTAGTCTGAAACCACTGCGGTCGACATCCACCCCGCGCGTGATGGCGTGGCCGCAGGTCGGCAGCCGACAGCGTGCGGGTCAGGAGTCCTCATGCGCTCGATGACGCGCACGCACGCTCGATCCGCGGCGATGGCCGCCCTGCTGATCGGTGCCCCGACCGCCTTCGCCGACGCACCACCGCCGGACTGTCAGTGCCGAGCACCGCAGGGCGGCATGCGCAACGTGGGCACCGTGTTGTGCATCACCGTGGGCACCTCCCCGGTCATGGTGCGCTGCGAGATGTCCACCAACACCCCCTTCTGGAAGCCGCTCGGCGATGGTGGCGGTTGCGCCCCGGCCTGAGAATGGCCTGACCAGCGGCCTGATTCCCCACCGGAGACCCCATGCTGCTCGATCACGTCAACCTGCGCTGCCACGACCCGGAGACCATGGCGCGTTTCCTGGAATCGCTCGGCATCGTTCACCGCGGCGTCCGGCCCACCTTTGACACGGCCGGTTTCTGGCTGTACGACGACAGCGATCGGCCGGTGGTGCACCTGTCCAGCACCGATGCACCGGCCGATGCCCCCGGGGTAGTCGATCACATCGCCTTTCGCACCACCGATGTCGATGAGCTGAAGCGCACGCTGGCCACCGCAGACATCGGCTACCAGGAGAAGGACAATCGGCTGGCTGGCGTGGTGCAGCTGAAGATTCCGGCACCCGAAGGACTGGTGGTGGAGATCCAGGCGCCGCTACCTGCCAGCCGTCGAGCCGCGCCGGCGTCGCTCGTCGATCCGCTCAGCCCGCGAACGGCTTGAGCTCGTAGCCGCGCAGCCGGGCGGCGAACGCCTCCAGGTACTCGTTGCCGGTGGCCTCGGCCTCCTGGCACCACTGCTGCAGCGCTGCCAGCAGCGCATCCTGGCTGGCGCCGGCGCGCTGCCAGATCCCCTGCAGCTCGACCTGGTAGCGGTGCACCGTCTGCAGCGCCTCGCTGGCTGCCAAGGCCGCTGACACGCGCGCCCGCGATGCCTCGTCGCGCAGCGCCTCGACCCGGATCAGGTCGCGCCGGGCGCGCTGGAAGGCCGGCCGATCCGCCTTTGCCAGGGTGCGCTTCTCGAGCGCGTGCACCGGCTTGATCACCCGCCGGGCGAAGTCTTCCATCACGTGCAACCGGCTGCCGATGATCGCCTTGACGGTGTCCATGTCCATGCCGTCCTTGTCGGTGCGGAACACCGGCCGCGGCGCCACGCGGCGCACCTTGGCCAGCCCCAGCAGCGAGAACAACCGGATGTACTGCCAGCCCAGGTCGAACTCCCAGCGGCGCAGCGAAAAGCGCGCCGAAGAAGGATAGGCGTGGTGGTTGTTGTGCAGCTCCTCGCCGCACACTATGGCGGCCAGCGGGGTGATGTTGGTGGCCGCATCGTCGGTCTCGAAGTTGCGATAGCCCCAGAAGTGCCCGATCCCGTTGATCACGCCGGCGGCCAGCACCGGAATGCACAGCATCTGGATGGCGAACACCGCGATGCCGGCCAGGCCGAACAGCGCGAACTGCACCACGGCAAGCGTTGCGACCCCTGCGAAGGTGAAGCGCGAATAGACGTTCCGCTCGATCCAGTCGTTCGGGGTGCCGTGGCCGAACTGCTCGGTGATGCCGTCCATCGCCGCCGCTTCGCGGTACAGCTCGGCACCCTCGCGCAGCACCTTCACCAGACCGTGGATCTGCGGCGAGTGCGGATCCTCCGGACCTTCGCAGCGCGCATGGTGCTTGCGGTGCACCGACACCCACTCCTTGGTGTTCATGCCGGTGGTCAGCCACAACCAGAAACGAAAGGCGTGCGAGAGCACCGGGTGCAGATCGACCGAACGGTGCGCCTGGCTGCGGTGCAGGTAGACGGTCACCGCCAGCAACGTCAGGTGGCAGCCGAGCACCGTCCAGGCGACCAGGCTCCACACCGACACATCCCAAGATCCCAACAGAAAGCTCACGTATTCTCCTTCGAAGACCGGTGAAAGCGACCCGCATGTATAGCGGTTCGGACACGACCGGGCGCCGTGCGTGCCGCCAACCGAACACTATACTCGCCGCGCATGGACATCCGAGGCCCCAGCGCCACCCCGTTGCTGGCGGCCCGCGCCCTGACCCGGCTGCTGCCCGGTCGCCGAGGCGAGACGGCTCGCGCAGCGGTCGACAACCTGTCGCTGACGCTGCAGCCCGGCGACGTGCTCGGCCTGCTCGGCCTGAACGGCGCCGGCAAGTCGACCACGCTGCGCCTGCTGTCCGGCTGCCTGAGCCCGCACGCAGGCCAGGTGCACATCGATGGTCACGACCTGCAGGACGAACCGTTGGCCGCACGTGCCGCGCTGGGTTACCTGGCCGACACCCCGGCGTTGTACGACGATCTGCGCGTGACCGACCAACTGACGCTTGCCGCCCGGCTACGGCGCGTGCCGAACACGGGCATCGTCGAGGCGGTGGCGGTGGCCATCGAGGCCTGCGGCCTGAGTGAGGTGGCCCGACGGCGCTGCGGCGCCCTGTCCAAGGGCTTTCGGCAACGCGTCGGCCTGGCCCAGGCCATCGTGCACGAGCCGCGCGTGCTGCTGCTGGACGAGCCCAGCAGTGGCCTGGACCCGCAGCAGATGGAGGAGATGCGCGCGCTGGTGCGGCGGCTGGGCGAGCGGCGTGCGGTGATCCTGTCCAGCCACCTGCTGGGTGAGGTGCAGGCCTGCTGTACCCGCATCGCGGTGATGCACCGCGGCGCGCTGCGTCTCGACCGTTCGCTGGAGGCGGCCGACGACGGCGGCGAGAGCCTGGCGGCGCTGTTCGGCCGACTGGTCAGCGACGAGGTTCCGTCATGATCGGCATGACCGGGGTAGTGCTGCGCCACGAGCTCGGCCGTCTGGCCCGCTCGGCGCAGAGCTGGGTGGTGGCGGCAGGCTTTGCCGGGCTTGCCGGCTACCTGCTGCTGAGCCAGCTGGAGCGCTGGCTGGCCAGCCAGGATGCGATCCGCCTGCAGGATCACGCACCGGGGCTGGCGGGTTTTCTCGGCGTGAACCTGCTGGCGCCACTGGCGGTGGTGATCGGCCTGCTGGCCCCGCTGTACGCCATGCGCGCGTTCGCCGACGAGTTCCGCGAGCGCACTTGGTCGCTGTGGCAGTCATCGCCGGTGTCGCTCATGGCGCTGGTCGGCGGCAAGCTGGCGGCGGTGGTCATCGCCATGCTGCTGCCGATCGGCATCGCCATCGCCCTGGTCCTGATGCTGCGCCCGTTCACCCCGCTGGACCTGGGCGTGGTGGCCGCCTCGGCGGCGGGCCTGCTGCTGTGCGCCGCGGCCACCGCCTCGGCCGGGCTGTACTGCTCGGCGCTGGTGCGTCAGCCGCTGGCCGCGGCGGCCGGCGCCATCGCGCTGGTGCTCGGCCTGTGGTTGCTGGGCAGCCTGGGCAGCACCGCCCCCTGGGCGCAGGCCCTGGCGCAGCTGTCGCCCGGGCAGCACCTGGCAGGCTTCTTCCAAGGCTACCCGCGCAGCGGGGATGCGCTGTACTTCGTGCTGTTCACCGCCACCTTCTACCTGTTGACCGTCATTCGGCTGGACGCGCTGCGGCACGCGGACGAGGCGTGAGCAAGTTCGTGCACAGCCGCCCGCCCGCGGCACCGTCCGCCGGTCCGCGCACCCGGATGCATCCGTGGCTGTCGGTGCTGGTGATCGCCTTGGCGCTGGCGCTCGGCTGGCTGGGGCTGCGCTTCTGCGCCGGGGTGGACGTGACCGCCAACCAGCGTCACGGTCTGACCACCGGTACGCGCGCCGCGCTGGCGGCGCTGGACGGGCCGATCGAGATCCTCGCGGTGCTCGGTCCGGACGAGACGGTACGCGATGCGGTGCAGGACCTCATCGCCCGCTACCAGGACCTGAAGCCGGACCTGACGCTGCGCTTCATCAACCCCGACACCGACCCGGCCGCGGCGCGCGCGCTGAACGCGGCCCCCGGCGGCGAGCTGATCGTGCGCACCGGTGCGCCAAGTGCACCCGAGACGCCAGGTGCACCCGGGGCGCACGGGGCGAACGACGCCGCCCAACGCGAGCAGCGCCTGCAACGCCTGGACGAGCGCGCCTTGACCGGTGCGCTGCGCAAGCTGGCGCGCGAGGGCTCGCTGAACGTGGCCTTCGTCATCGGCCACGGGGAACGCGATCCGGCACAGGCCGCCGACGATGACTGGCAAGTGATCGCCGAGCGCCTGGATGCGGTCGGCGTGGCGTCACGCGCGTTCAGCTTCGTCACCGAGCCGCGCGTGCCGGAGACCGTCGATGTGCTGGTGATCGCCGCCCCCGAGCGCCCCTGGCTGCCCGGCGAGGTGACCGGTGTGCTCGAGCACGTGCGCTCGGGCGGCAACCTGCTGTGGCTGATCGAATCGCCGATCGGCTACCCGATCGCGCAGCCCGATGCCGACGCATCGGACGCACCCGCGGCGGCCACCCCTCGCCCCGGGTTGTCGGCGCTGGCCTCCGAGCTGGGCGTCGTCACCGAGCCGGGTCGGGTCATCGATACCGCAAGCCAAGCCCTGGTGCAGGACAGCCCGGACTTCGTGGTGCTGGGCGCGCACCCGGACCACCCGGTCACCCGTGCGCTGGGCGCACCGCTGCTGCTGCCCCAGGCGCGCGCGCTGGCGGTGACCCCGCTGGCCGGGCAGACCACGCTACCCCTGCTGGCCACCCCCGAGTCCAGCTGGACCGAGACCGGCGAGCTGGCCGGCGAGGTGACGTTCGATGCCGCCGAGGGTGAGGTCGAAGGCCCGCTGCTGCTGGGCGTGACGATCGAGCGGGAGACCGATGGAACGCACGATGCGCAACGCATCGCCATCATCGGCGATGCCGACTTCGGTGCCTCGCGCTTCGTGGGCAACGGCTCGAACGCCGCCTTCGTCGAGGCGCTGCTGGTCTGGCTGTCCGGCGAGGACCGCGCGCTGGAGTTCGTCACCACCGCCGCGCCCGATGCGCGGCTGGAGCTGTCACCGCGCCTGATCGTCGTGCTGAGCGTGATCAGCCTGATCGTTCTGCCACTGGTGCTGCTGGGCATCGCGCTGGGCGTGCGCTTGATGATGCGGCGCGGGTGAGCCGCAAGCGCAACGCAAGCCTGGCGACCGGCCGTCGTCGCTGGCTGGTGGCGGGCAGCGTGGCGCTGGCGGCGCTGTCGGCCACCATCGTCGGGGTGGTCTTGACCGATCGCGCCGCGAGCGCGCCGATACCGTTGATCCCACCGGATCCGCAGCGCCTGGTCATCCAGCGGCCCCAGCGGGTGGACATCGTGCTGGCGCGTGACGGCACGGACGATGACTGGCGCATCCAGGCACCGTGCTCGCTGGCGGTCGACCAGCGCCGGCTGTCGCCGCTGTTCGAGGCGCTGTCGGGCGGCGGCACGCACTACCCGGCCGGCGAGGTGGACCTCAGCGGTGCCGGCCTGCAGCCCCCGTTGGCCACGCTGCAACTGGACGGGCAGGCGCTGTCGATCGGCGGCACCGACCTGTCCGGCTCGCGCCGCTATGTGGCCAGCGATGCGCGGGTGCACTTGGTGCCCGAGTGGCTGTGGCCACTGGTCAACGGCGGCTTGAGCGCGCTGGCCGAGCCTGCGGTGTTCGAGGCCCCGATCGCCGCGGTGCAGCGTGCAGCAGACGCACCGGTCGGCGTGCCGGACGACGCCACCGACGACACCGACAGCGCCACCGGTTCGCTCGACACGCAACTCGACACGCAACTCGACACGCAACTCGACGCGCAACTCGACGCGCGCCTCGACGCGGCGCGCTGGAACGCGCTGGAAGCGGCGCAGATCGTTGCCTGGCCGTTGACCGAGCCGGTACCGGTACGCCAGCGCGAGCGCCTGAAGGTCACCTTCGAGGGGGGTGAGAGCACGACGGTGGAGCTGCTCGTCACCGATCGCTTCGAGGCGCTGGTGCGCGAGCCGGGTGGTTGCGCTCACTTGCTGGACACGGGCACGTTGCGGCCGGACGGGGCATCATCCCCTGCGCCCGACAATCCCTGACGAGACCTGACCGATGCCCGAACTGCCCGAGGTGGAGACCACGCGTCGCGGGATCGAGCCGCACCTGGTCGGCCACCGCATCGAGGCGGTGACGGTGCATCAGCCCTCCTTGCGCTGGCCGGTGCCGGACAGCGTGCAGCAACTGGTCGGCGCGCGGGTGGCAAGCGTGCGGCGGCGCGCCAAGTACCTGCTGATCGAGGTGCCGGCAGGGGCGGCCATCGTGCACCTGGGCATGTCCGGCAGCCTGCGTCTGGTGCACCCGGACGAGCCGCGCCGCACCCACGATCACATCGAGCTGGCGATCGATCACGGCGGCGTGCTGCGCTATCACGACCCGCGCCGCTTTGGCTGCCTGCTGTGGCAATCGCGCGACGAGCCCGAGCACCGCCTGCTGGCCTCGCTGGGTCCCGAGCCACTGGGCGAGCGCTTCGATGCGGCGCACCTGTTCGCCAGCACTCGTGGCAAGAAGGTCGCCATCAAGGTGCACTTGATGAACGCCCAGGTGGTGGTGGGCGTGGGGAACATCTACGCCAGCGAGGCGCTGTTCATGGCCGGCATCCGCCCGGGCACCGCGGCCGGACGGCTGAGCCGCAAGCAGGCCACCACGCTGGTCGAGGCGGTGCGCGAGGTGCTGGCGCGCTCGATCGCCCAGGGCGGCACCACGCTGCGCGATTTCGTGGGCAGCGACGGCACGCCGGGCTATTTCGCGCAGCAGCTGTTCGTGTACGGCCGGGCCGGCGAGCCCTGCCGGCGCTGCGACATGCTGATCAGCTCGCGCGTCATGGGGCAGCGCTCGACGTTCTGGTGTTCGAGCTGTCAGCGCTGAGCGAGTCCGGGCGGCATCGCCGCGGCCTGGTTGCTGGCGCCACGGGACGATCGGTCGGATGTGCGCCGCGCGCTCGGCGATGAACAAGAGCGACCTGGTCGAGGCGCTGGCCGACCACTGAGGGTGAGCACGCCGAACCCGTTCGCGACGCACGGGCTATTCGAGCAACCGGCGATCTCGATCGACAACGTGTCCACGATTCGCGCACGAAGCTGAGCGCGAAGCGTTTTTCGAGTCATTCGAGCGGCGCTAGCGAGTGAATGCCGTGCACCGATCCATCATCGTTCACGGACGTCAGGACATCGCCTGTTCGATAGAACCGATGGCATTCCAGATCCGCGTTTCCACCGCCAGGTGCGGTCGTGCTCAAGCACCGTTTTCCCTCTTCGGCATACCACTCGCCCACGACCTGTCCGCTTTGGCTGCCCGCCCTCCACGTACCTTCGAACTCACCGCCCTCCCGGAAGGTCCCCTTCGCCGATACCGCTGGATTGTCGCGGCCCCTGTACGACTCTTGTACGCCAGAAAACGTTTCAGCTATCTCTTCCGTGCTCAAGGGAGCAGCGCCCTCTGGAATCGTGCCACCACCGCTCGCGCATCCGTTGATGACGAAGACCAGCGGCACGATCGCAAGAAACAGTTTCAAGGTCATTCTCCAATAGCTGTCGCCTCGCTGCGACGGCGCGATAGTAGCGTCAGACAATCGTCGAACTCAACTCGATATCAGGCTGTCCAGTTGGTGCACCGATCGACCCCGACCTACCCGCCCAGGCGCGCCCGGAAGGCGGCCATGGCCTCGATCGCCCGGTCGAGATCGGCCTCGTCGGCGGCATAGCTCAGGCGCAGGAAGTCGCGCGCGCCGGCGGGCCCGAAATCCAGGCCCGGGGTCAGCGCCACGCCTGCCTCGTCGAGTAGCCGGCCCGCCAGGGTCGCGCTGTCGATGCCCAGCGCACCGGCATCGATCCACACGTAGAACGCGCCATCCGGCGCGACGGGGACGTGATAGCCGGCGCTGGCAAGTCCGGCGAGCACCCGCTGCCTGCGTGCGGCCAGGCGTTGCCGGCGACGCTCGCACTCGTCGAGCGTCTCGGAGGCGAAGCAGGCGAGCGCTGCGTACTGGGTGGGTGCGGATGGGCAGATGTAGAAGTTCTGCGCGAGGCGCTCGATCACCGGCACGAGCGTCTCGGGCACGATCGCCCAGCCCAGGCGCCACCCGGGCATCGCCCAATACTTGGAGAACGAGCCGACCGTGATCGCCGACGGCACGCGGGAGAGGATGGATCTCGGCGCGCACGCCTCGTCCGTCCCGTCGCTCGGCGGCCCATAGCTCAACGGAAGATAGATCTCGTCGACCAGCGCCCATCCGCCGCGTTCGGCAATCGCGGTGCACATCGCCTCGAGCGCGTCCAACGGCACCGAGGTGCCGGTCGGGTTGGACGGCGTGGCGATCATCGCGCCGCGCGTCGACTCGCCCCAGGCCGCCTCGACACAGGCCGCCGTCAGCTGGAAGCGCCCCGCGACCGTCGTCGGCACCAGACGCGCGCGTCCGCCGAAGCCTTCCACGAAGCGTCGGTTGCACGGATAGGAGGGATCGCCCACGAGTACCTCGTCGCCGGGCTCCACCAGCGCGGCGGCCACCAGCAGCAGCGCCGCCGAGGCGCCGGCGGTGACGATCACGCGCGAGGCGTCGACATCGGCACCGAACGCATCGCTCTGCCACGCGGCGATGGCTTCGCGCAGCGCCGGCAGCCCGAGCGCGGCGGTGTAGGGGGTGCGCCCGACGGCGCACGCGTCGCGCATGGCCTCGACCACCAGCGGCGGCACCGGGAAGTCCGGCTCGCCGATGCTCAGCCGCACGATGTCGCGCCCCTGGGCCTGGAGCGCAGCGGCACGCTTGCCGAACTCCATCGCGTGGAACGGCTCGATCAGCGCGGTGCGGGTGGCGAGTTTCACGGAATCCGGCCGTCGAGCTGACGCCGCTTCAGCCTGGCGAGGGCTCCTGCCCGTTGGCACGCATCAAGCCCTCGTACTTCAGGCGCAGCTCGCCGCGCGTCTCCACGTGATCGGCATCGACGATGATGCATTCGACCGGGCACACCACCACGCACTGCGACTCGTCGTGGTGACCGACGCACTCGGTGCACAGGTGATGGTGGATCTCGTAGATCTCCTCCCCCTGGTAGATGGCATCGTTCGGGCACTCGGGCTCGCACACGTCGCAGTTGATGCACTCGTCGGTGATCAGCAGGGCCACGCTCGATCCTCAGCGGTCGGGTTGCGGGACGCGCGCGGCACGGCCGGCACGTTCGTACTTGCGGTCGAAGGCCTCGGCCACGATCGGGTGCACGAAATCGGTGACATCGCCATCGTGGCGCGCCACCTCCCTGACGATGCTGGAGGACAGGAACGTGTACTCCTGGGCCGCGGCGATGAACACCGTCTCCACCTTCGGTGCCAGGTGGCGGTTGACGCCGGCGATCTGCACCTCGAACTCGAAGTCGGAGATGGCGCGCAGCCCGCGCACCACCACCTGACTGCCGACCGAGGCGGCGAAGTCGACCAGCAGCCCCTCGAACGGGCGCACGGTGACATTGTCCAGCGACTCGGTGATGCGCCGCGCCAGCGCGACCCGTTCCTCGAGCGAGAAGAACGGATTCTTGGTCCGGCTGGCGGCCACGCCGATCACCAGGTCGTCGAACATGCGGCTGGCACGCTCGGCGACGTCGGCGTGGCCAACGGTCATGGGGTCGAAGGTCCCCGGGTAGATGGCCGTGACGTTCATGAATCCGTTGTCCAGCAAGCCGGCGCGGGGCGGCGAGTGTGCGGCAATCGCTCGCCGGGTGCAATTGAGGGGCGCGCTCAGTCGAGCGGCGTCAACAGTCTGGCACGCGCATCGCCGAAACGCTTGTCGCGCAGCACCTCGAACCCGTCCGCCAGCGGTGCGGTATCGCCGGCGCCACTCTCGACGTGCACCCGGGCATCCGCGCCCAGCCGATCGGGCAGCAACGCCTGCAGCACCGCAGCCTGCCCCCCGTCGGCGAACGGCGGATCGATGAACACGATGTCCCAACGCCGATCCAGGCCCTGCAGCGCGCTCAGCGCCTCGGCTTCGATCAGCGATACCTGCTCGCCCGCCTCCAACTGCTCGATCGAGGCGCGCAGGCAGGCAGCCGCGTGCGGGTGCCGCTCCACCAGCGTCACCGAGGCGGCGCCGCGCGAAGCCGCCTCCAGACCCAGTGCGCCCGAGCCGGCGAACAGGTCCAGGCAATGCGCGCCAGGCAAGCGCGGTGCCAGCCAGTTGAACACGGTCTCGCGCAACCGGTCCGGCGAGGGCCTGAGCCCCGGCGCTTGAACCACCGCCAACCGGCGCCCGCGCCAGCGCCCGCCGATCAACCGCACCTGCCCGAGCTGACCGGTACCGCCGTGTTGAGCGGGCCTGCCACGCTGAGCTGACCGTGCGCGCGTGCCGGGCTTGCGGCGAGCGCCGGTCACCCGGCGCGTCATGAGCGCATCGATCGGCAGGCCAGGTGATAGCATCGCCTGCCGTTCTCGCACCTGGCTCCCGGGAGCTGTACCGACCGCATGGGCATCTTCAGTTTTCTCAAGCGGCAGAAGGCGAAACGCGACGACGCGGCGCCGCCCGACGCCCCGGCCAGCGATGCGCCCATCGCCGACACACCGGATGATACGGCGCTGGAGCAGGCCGCGGCGACGCGCCCGCTGGAGGCCAAGCTGGGGCGCACCCGGTCGCGCTTTCGGGACAGCCTGCTCGACTTCCTGCTCGGCGACAAGCCGATCGATGACGAGCTGCTCGAGGAGCTGGAAAGCCAGCTGATCATGGCCGATGTGGGCGTGGACGCCACGCAGCGGATCATGAAGACGCTGAACGATCGGGTCGCGCGCGCCGATGTCGGTAACGCCGATGCGTTGCGCGGCGCGCTGCGCGAAGCGCTGGTCGACCTGCTGGAGCCGGTCGAGGCGCCGCTGGAGATCCCCGAGCGCCGCACCCCGTTCGTGATCCTGGTGGTCGGGGTGAACGGCTCGGGCAAGACCACCACCATCGGCAAGCTGGCCAAGCAGATGACCGACGGCGGGTTGTCGGTGATGCTGGCCGCCGGCGACACCTTCCGCGCCGCGGCGGTGGAGCAGCTGCAGACCTGGGGCGAGCGCAACGCGGTGCCGGTGGTGTCGCAGGGCAGCGGCGCGGACAGCGCCTCGGTGGTGTTCGATGCGCTGCAGTCGGCCACCGCGCGCGGCATCGATGTGCTGATCGCCGACACCGCCGGGCGGCTGCACACCCAGTCCAACCTGATGGACGAGCTGGCCAAGGTGAAGCGCGTGCTCGGCAAGCTCGACCCGGATGCCCCGCACGAGACGCTGATCGTGCTTGACGGCGGCACCGGCCAGAACGCGCTGGCCCAGGCGCGCCAGTTTCACGAGGCGGTCGGGTTGAGCGGCATGGCGGTGACCAAGCTGGACGGCACCGCGCGCGGCGGCGTGGTGTTCGCCATCGCCGAGGCGCTGGGCCTGCCGATCCGCTTCATCGGCGTGGGCGAGCGCGTGTTCGACCTGGAGGTGTTCGAGGCGGGACGCTTCGTCGATGCGCTGATGGACACGGGTCGGAGCAGCGGCGCGCGGTGATCGCGTTCGAGGACGTCTCGCTGGCCTACGCCGGGCAGGGATCGCGCCAAGCCGGCCTCGGCGGCCGGAGCGGCCAAGCCGGTCGGATCGGGCAAGGCCTGCGGGTCAACCAGCGCCCGGCCATCGACCGGATCAGCTTCGACATCGCGCCGGGCGCGTTCACCTTCCTGACCGGGCCGTCGGGGGCCGGCAAGAGCTCGCTGCTGAAGCTGGTCGCCGGGTTGGAACGGCCCAGCGCCGGCCAGATCCGGGTCAACGGCACGTCCTACTCGCGCCTGAAGGCGCGTCGGCTGCCGGCGCTGCGCCGCCGCATGGGACTGATCTTCCAGGACAACCAGCTGCTCACCGATCGCAGCGTGTTCGACAACGTGGCGCTGCCGCTGATCATCGGCCGCTTCGGCCTCGCCGACATCCGGCGCCGGGTCCCGGCGGCGCTCGAGCGGGTCGGCCTGGTCGGCTGCGAGACGGCCAACCCGGCCACCTTGTCCGGTGGCGAGCAGCAGCGCGTCGGCATCGCTCGGGCGCTGGTGGCGCGCCCGCAGCTGCTGCTGGCCGACGAGCCCACCGGCAACCTGGATGCGGCGATGAGCCAGGAGATCATGACGTTGCTGCTGGACTTCAACGCCGCCGGCGTGACCGTGCTGCTGGCCACCCACGACATCGGCCTGCTCGAACGCCACGCCCTGCCCCGCCTGACGCTGGCCGACGGGCGGCTGGTCGCGGCCGAACCGGCACGGCGGACGGCGGCACCGGCATTGCGTTCGGTGCCCCCGCGCGCTCCCACTCCCACGACCCGTTGAGCCGATGCCCGTCTGCCTGCGCGAACGCTTCGCCACCACGCACCGCGGCTACGCGCTGAGCCAGAGCCTGCGACAGCTTCGCCTGCGCCCGGTGGCCAGCCTGGCCACCCTGCTGGTGCTGGCGCTGGTGCTGACGCTGCCGGCGCTGATCCTGTTCGCAGGCTCGGTGCTGGACGGCCGGGTGGACCGCCAGTCGATGCGCCCCAGCGTGACGGTCTACCTGGCCCCGTCCGTCAGCGACCTGGAAGGCGCCCGCCAGGCACGCCATCTGGCCGACTGGTCGGACATCGAGCGCACCCGCTACCTGTCGCGTGACGAGGCGCTGGCCACGTTGCGCCAGGCAGGCGAGCTGGACGATGTGCTGGGCGAGCTGCAGGACAACCCGCTGCCCGGTTCGATCATCGTCTACCCGGTGGACCAGCCCGGCGAGCCGTCACAGGCGCGGGCGCGCATCGCTGCCCTGGTCGATCAACTGGAGGCCGAACCGGGCGCGGACCGAGTGCACTACGATCTGGTGTGGGTGGAGCGGCTGGCCGCGGCCCTGTCGCTGCTGGGCGTCGGCACCGCGTTGCTGGCCGCCTTCTTGCTGCTGACCGCACTGATGGTCATCGGCAATACCATCCGCCTGGAACTGCTGCGCCGCCACGCCGAACGGGAGGTCGCCGATCTGCTGGGCGCCGGGCGAGGCTTTCGCGATCGGCCATTCCTGTACACCGGCGCGCTGTTCGGGCTGCTGGGGGGCTTGATGGCATTGCTGCTCGCGCTGGTCGCCTGGACGCTGCTCAAGGCCCCCGCCGACGAGCTGTTCGGCCTGTACGGACGCGCCGCCCTGCCCAGCCTGCCCTCGGGCCGGCTGCTGGCACTGATCCCGGGGGTGGCCACGCTGCTGGGACTGGCCGGCGCGCTGTTCGGCCTGTACGGACCGTCACGAGTGAAAGTCCGCGCACAAGCTTGAAACCACTTCAGACGGTGATCCGCCAAGCCGTTGAAAGCGTACTGATTTTCAGTCAGACAGCGTGGGCGCACCCACGTGCCGGATGAGCATCTTTTCAGGAACTCCCGCCGGCTTTGGCACTCTTATTCTTCGACTGCTAGCATTCGATTCTGCACCGATAATTCGGAGACACACACATCATGGGGACCGCACTGAGCGTCAACAACACATCCATCGCGCTTCCGGCCGTCAGCGACGACCTGAACGGCTACTTTTCGCGCATCGCCAATATCGAACTGCTGTCCGTCGAGCAGGAGCAGACGCTTGCGCGTCGCCTGCGTGACGAGGAAGACCTGGACGCGGCCCGTCAACTGGTCATGTCCCAACTACGGTTCGTCGTGCACATCGCTCGCAGCTACAAGGGCTACGGCCTGCCGATGGCAGACTTGGTCCAGGAAGGCAACATCGGCCTGATGAAGGCGGTCAAGCGCTTCGACCCGGACGTGGGCGTGCGGCTGATCTCGTTCGCCGTGCACTGGATCCGCGCCGAGATCCACGAATACGTGATCCGCAACTGGCGCATGGTCAAGGTGGCTACCACCAAGGCGCAGCGCAAGCTGTTCTTCAAGCTGCGCAGCGAGAAGAAGGCGCTGAACTGGTTCAGCCAGGACGAGGTGGAGCGCGTGGCGGACGATCTGGGCGTCGATGCCAAGGTCGTGGTCGAGATGGAATCGCGCATGCACGGGCACGACAGCTCGTTCGATGCACCGGTCGGCGCCAGCGAAGAGCGCATCAGCCTGTCGCCCTCGGACGTGCTGTTCCACGAGACGGACGATCCGTCGAACGTGGTCGAGCGTGCCGACGGTTACGAGAAGTCGATGCAGGGCCTGGCCGCCGGCATCGAGACGCTCGACGATCGCAGCCGCACCATCCTGGAGCGGCGGTGGTTGCAGGACGAGAAGTCCACGCTGCACGAGCTGGCCAGCGAGTACGGTGTCTCGGCCGAGCGCATCCGCCAGATCGAGAAGGCGGCGATGAAGAAGCTCAAGACCCAGCTGATGGCGGCGTAAGTCGCGCCGCCCGGCCCCTGCCGCGACCGCACGGTCGTGCATGGCGCCGTGGCGAATCGCGCTCAGCCGAAGGCGTCGCGCGCCGCCGAGGCGATCATCACCACCGCCGGATGGCGCAACCTGCGCTCCGGCGCGATCGCGATCAGCTGCTCGCCCACCCCGTCGCACACCCCGATCAGCTCGGCATGGAAGCTGTGCTCGATGGCGGCACGCATCGACAGCGGCGAAGGGAATGCCCCGGCGCCGGTGTCGCCGAAGGTCTTCATCAACGCACTGTCGGCGAACTCGCCGACGATGCGCGGCACGATGTCGTGCTCGTCGAACCAGGTGTCCAGCCGCCGCCGCGAGGCATGACTGTTGTCGGGCAGCAGCAGCGGCGCACCGTTCAGCGAGGCCGGGAAATCATCGACCAGCGTCGCGGCCAGCGCCGGTGCGGCGTAAAGGGCGGTGCCGCCCTCGCCCAGCACATGGTTCCACGCCTTCACGCCGTGCCCGGACGGCACCGGACGGTCGGACAGCACCAGGTCCAGCTCGTGCGCGGCCAGTCGCCCCAGCAGGCTGTCCAGCGTGCCGTCGATGCAGTGCAACCGATAGGCCGTGCCGTCTTCCCCCTCCAGCGCGGGGCACAGCACCCGGCAGGCAAGCAGCTTGGGGACCGCATCGACCAGCCCGATGCGCACCACCTCGCCGCCGCCGCTGCGGTGACCGAGCTGACCCACCAGTTCTTCGCCGATGGCGAATAGACGCTCGGTGTACCCGAACACCATCCGTCCGGTGGCGGTCAGCGTCAGGCCACGACCGACGCGCTGGAACAGCGGCTCGCCGATCGAGCCTTCCAGCTGCTTGACCTGACCGCTGATGGTCTGAGGCGTGACGTGCAGCCGACGCGCCGCCTTGGCGACGCTGCCCTCGCGGGCCACCTCGTGGAACTGGCGCAGCTGTCCGTAGTTCAGGTGCCGCATCGCGGATTACCGTGAACGGACCGGTCGCTCAGGCCGAGCCGTCGTGCCCGTCGCGGCGGCTGCTTCCAGCACGGCCATCGCGCCCGTCGCGCCATTCGTCGATCACCTCGCCATCGTCGGCCAGCGGCGTACCGTTTCGCCACGCGGCACGCCCGACCAGGTGGGCCGCCACCGGGGCGGTCAGCAGGATGAAGGCGATGATCAGCACCGCCCGGGCGATCGCACCCTCGCCGGACGCCCCGATCGCCGTGCCGATCATGATGGAGCCGACCCCGAGCGTGCCGGCCTTGGTAGAGGCATGCATGCGCATGAACACGTCCCCGAAACGCAGCACGCCCAACCCCGCGATCGCGGTGAACGCACCGCCGACCACCACCGCGATGGCGGCGAACAGCTCGGCGTTCACGACAGGCCTCCATCACGTTGCCCCAGCGGACCGGTGGCGGTGTCCCGATCGCGCTCGACCTGGCGCACCCGCACGCCGGAGCCTGTCGGTTCGGGGCCGGACTCTAGGTAGCGGGCGAAGGCGACGGTGGCCAGGAAGCCGATCAGCGCCAGCACCAGCCCGACGTCCATGAAGGCGGTGTCGTCGCTGCTGAGCGCCAGCAGCGCGGACAGCGCCACCAGCTGCACGGTGATCAGGTCCAGCGCCACCACCCGGTCGGCCCGGCTTGGCCCCAGCAACAGGCGTATCACCGTGGCCAGCAACCCCAGGGCGACGAGCACGAACGCGATCAACAGAGCGGTGGACAGCATGGCGGCAGGTGTCAGGTGAGTCCGATGAATCCGATCATCAGCGCAGCGCGGCCAGCGCGCGGCGTTCGAGGCCGTTGCGCACCGAGGCACAGTACTGGTCCGGGTCGTCGATGAACATCGCGTGCACCGCCAGTTCGCGCCGATCGTCGGAGACGTCCAGCGTCAGCGAGCCGGGCGTCAGCGACACCAGGTTGGCGACCAGGGTGATCTCCAGATCGGTCTCGGCGCTCAGCGGGAAGGCGATCACGCCGGCGCGGAAGGTGGGGTTGGGCGACAGCACCGCCCAGGCGACCTGGAGGCTGGACACCAGCAGCTCCCACACGAAGGCCAGGAACAGGAACAGGATGTCGAACAGGCGCCCCGAGTAGCGTTGATCGCTGAAGGCCGGGCGCACGAACCACAGCACGATGGCCCCGACGATGAAGCCGACGGCCAGCGTGCCCAGCGTGACGCTGTCGAACAGGATGGCCCAGGCCAGCGCCAGCCCCAGGTTGACCGCGAAAGGGTTCATTGCGAGGTCTCCGGGGTGTCCGAGGCGTCCGACGTCGCCTCGCGTATCGCGTCCGGGGTCGCGGCACGCGGTGCGTCCGACATCGCATCGGGGGCGGCATCGGATGGCCCATCCATCGGCATGGCCGCGCTATCGCCCGCCTCGCCGAGCACCGCCTGCACATAGGTGGACGGGTCGATCACCGAGGCCGACGCATCCGCGGCCAGCGCGTACAGCGACGCCGGCGCCAGTCCGATCAGAACGCTGACAAGCGTCAGCCCGGCCAGACCCATCACCATGCCGGCCGGCAGGGTCACCGCCTGCATCGGCCGCCCGGGTGGCGTGGCGCCCGGCGCGCTGGCCAACGCGGCCAGCGTCTGGCTGGCCAGTGCCGGTTCGGGGGCCGCCTTCCAGAACATCTCGTTCCACAGCCGCATCAGCGGCAGGAAGCTGAGCAACCCGGCCAGCAGCACCGCCACCACCAGCAGGACCGAGCCGGCATCCAGCCCGGCCTTCACGAACGCAAGCTTCGCCCAGAAGCCGGGGGTGGGCGGCAGCCCGATCAGCGACAGGGCCGAGAACAGGAACGCGGCGGCCAGCCACGGGGACAGGCGTTGCAGGCCACCGACCTCGCGGATGTGCTCGCCGGCACCGTGCCGCTCGGCCATGCCGATGACCATGAACAGCGCCGCCTTGGCCAGCATGCCGTGCACGAAGTACAGGAAGGCCGCCGCCAGCGCCAGCTCGGTGCCCAACGCCACGCCCAGCAGCAGGATGCCGACCGAGACCATGACGTGCCAGGCGAGCAGACGGCGCAGCCGATGCTCGGCGATCGCACCGGCCAGGCCCACCACCAGCGTGGCCACCGCCACGGCGGTCAACAGGGCGCGCATCTCCACCATCTCGACGCTGAACACCAGCGAGCCGACCCGGAACAGCGAGTAGACGCCGATCTTGGTCATCAGCGCGGCGAACAGTGCCGCCACCGTGATCGGCACCGTGTGATAGGCCGCCGGCAACCAGGCGAACACCGGGAACAGCGCCGCCTTGATGCCGAACGCCACCAGGAAGAAGGTCGCCACCACGCGCGACATGCCGTCCTGCGGACGGTCGATCATGACGCGGTGCAGGTCGGCGAAGTTCAGCGTGCCGGCCATGGCGTGCAGCAGGCCGATGGCGGTCAGCAGCAGCACGGTGGCCACCAGGTTCAGCGCGATGTACTTGACCGCCCCGTCCAGCTGCACCCGATCCGCGCCCAGCGTCATCAGCGCGAACGAGCCGATCAGCATGACCTCGAACCAGACGTACAGGTTGAACACGTCGCCGGTCAGCAAGGCGCCGACCACACCCGTCAGGATCACCTGCACGAACCCGTGGAAGCCGGCATCGCTGCGCGCCGCATCGACATCGTCGGCGGCGAACAGCGTGATCGCCAGCGTGACCGCCGCGCTGACCAGCAGCAGCAGCGCCGCCAGCGGATCGGCCACCAGCGAGATGCCGAACGGTGCCGACCAGCCGCCCATCTGGGCGCTGATCACCCCCTGCTGCGACACCTGCCACAGCAGCATCGCGGCCAGGGCGACCAGCAGCGCGGTGCCGCAGGTGGCCACCGTGGCCCGCTGGCTACCGCCGCGCGGCGCGATGAACGACGCCGCTGCGCTCAGCAACGGCGTCATCAGGCAGGCGACCAGCAGCCAGCTCATGATCTGACCCCCGGTTCGACCTGCTCCGGATCGACGACGCGCGGCGCATCGACAGGCTCCGCGAAGCGGATGGCGTCCATGTCCACCGTGTCGAACACCCGGTAGGTGCCGACCGCCAGCACCAGCACGAAGGCCACCAGCCCGAAGCCGATCACGATCGCGGTCAGCACCAGCGCCTGCGGCAACGCATTGGCCAGCGTCGCTCCGGCCTCACCGATCAGCGGCGGTGCCAGCGGCGTGAACCCGCCGCCCACGATGATCACCAGGTTGGCCACGTTGCTGATCAGCACCAGGCCGAACAGGAACTTCACCAGGTTGCGGCTGAGCATCAGCCACACGCTGGCCGAGGTGAGCACACCGATCAGCACGCACAGCAACCAGATCACAGGTCGCACTCCTCCAAGGCGAGCACCATCCCGACGACCCCGCCGACCACCGCCAGGTACACCCCGACATCGAAGATCAACGGGGTGCCCAGCGCCAGGCCCTTGCTGTCGGCGGTCGCACCGATGAACAGCCACAGCCCGGTCAGGAAGTCGGCGCCCTGCACCAACGGCAGCAGGCCGGAGGCGATCGTGACGATCAGCCCGAACACCGCCAGCGGCTGAGGATCCACGCGCAGCAGGGCGCGCAGGCGCGCCGCATCGGTCGCCTTGCCGTACACCACCAGCGCGGAGGCCGCGACCAGCCCGCCGATGAAGCCGCCGCCCGGCGAGTTGTGACCCCGCCACAGCAGGAAGAACGAGAACAGCACCATCAGGCCCACCAGCAGGCGGCTGGCGGTGGCCAGGACGACCGAGTTCACGAGCGCTTCTCCGGGTGGGTGACGGCGGATTCGGCCATGGTCGGGGTGGCGACCTGGAGCCCGCGCACCACGGCGACCACCGCCAGTGCCGCGGTGACCACGACGGCCACCTCGCCCAGCGTGTCCAGGGCACGGAAGTCGACCAGGATCACGTTGACGATGTTGGCCCCGTAGGCCTGGGTCAGGCTGTTGGCCTCGTAGTACTGCGAGACCAGCAGCTCCGGCGAGGTGCCGGCGGCGAACCAGGTCGCCAGCGCGACCACGCAGCCCACGCTGATCGCCAGCGTGGCGTGCAGCACGCGCGTCAGGCGATCGTGATGATCGTCCCCGCCCAAACGCGGCAGCCGGGGCAGCAGCGCGGCGATGAGCACCACGAACAGGGTCTCGACCAGCAGCTGGGTGATCGCCACATCGATCGCGCCGAACATCAGGAACACCATCGCCACACCGCTGCCGACCAGACCGAGCGCGGCGATCGAGAGCAGCCGCGACCTGGCGACGATGACCACGCCGATGCCCAGCAGCATCACCGTCACGGTGACCGCGGCGAACGGTGGCGGCGCGGCCAGCGAGGCCTGCCCGGACGGGGTCACGCCCAGCAGCGCCAGAGCGCCCAGCACCGCGAAGGTGGTGAACACCAGCACCAGGTAGCGGCCGATGCGCCCGGTCTGGATGCGCACCACGGTGCGATGCGCCAGGCCGGCAAGACCGTCCAGCAGGCCGTCCCAGCTGCCATCGCCGGTGAACGGCAGCGCGCCGACCAGCCGGTTGATGCCGCGGCCCACGCGAGCCCACATCAGGAACACGATCACACCGAGAATCACGGTGAGGATGCTCATCATCAGCGGCAGGTTCACGCCGTGCCACAGCGACAGGTACACCTCGGTGGGCCGGTCCAGCACGCTGCTGGTGGCAGGCTCGATCAGGGTGCCGGCGATGTATTCGGGAAACAGCCCCAGCGCCAGTCCCAGCACCGCCAGCAGCATCGGCGGTGCCCACATCGTCCATGGGGCCTCGTGCGGCGTGACCGGCGTGTCGCTCTTGCCGGACAGGAACACCCGCCACACCAGCGTCAGTGCGATCGCCACCATCATGGCGTTGGCCGACACGGAGGCGGCGGCGATGAAGAACGGCTCGTCGGCGATCGCCAGCGCGCCCTCGTACTTCAGTTCCTTGCCGATGAAACCCAGGAACGGCGGAAAGCCTGCCATCGAGAACGAGGCCGCCAGGGCTGCCAGCATGGTGAACGGCAAGGCCTTCGCCAGCCCACCCAGCTTGCCCAGCTCGCGCGTGCCGGTGCCGTGGTCGACGTTGCCGATGACCAGGAACAGCGCGCACTTGTAGAACGCGTGCACGACCAAGAAGGTCATCGCCGCCAGCACCGCGATGCGCTCGGTGGAGCCCAGGAACAGCGTCAACGTGCCGAGCGCCATGACCGTGGTCCAGGCCAGCATCAGCTTGATGTCGCTCTGGCGCAGCGCCATCAGCGAGGCCCAGACCGCGGTGATCGCCCCGGCGATGGTCAGGGTGTAGAACCAGGCCTCGCTTTCCCCCAGGGACGGCTGCAAGCGGGCCATCAGGTAGATGCCGGCCTTCACCATGGTGGCCGAGTGCAGGAACGCGCTGACCGGGCTGGGGGCCGACATGGCGCCCGGCAGCCAGAAGTGGAACGGGAACTGCGCGGACTTAGTGAACGCCCCGAGCAGCACCAGCGCCAGGATCCACGGCAACCGCGGATCGTCGGCCGGTACCGCCCCGGCCGCCACGATCTCGGACAGGCGCGTGCTACCGGCCACATCGGCCAGCAGCAGCAGGCCGGCCAGCAGTGCCAGGCCGCCCATGCCGGTAACCAGCAGCGCCTGCAGCGCCGCGCGACGCGCCTTGGCGTTCTCGTGATCGAACCCGACAAGCAGGAAGGAGGTGACGGTGGTCAGCTCCCAGAACACGAACAGGCTGATCACATCGTCGGCGGTGACCAGCCCCAGCATCGCCACGGTGAAGGCGCCCAGCTGCCATTGCAGGCGCGCCAGGCGAGGGTCACCCTTGAAGTAGGCCGAGGTGTAGACGAAGATCAGCGCACCGATGCCGCTGACCAGCAGCACGAACAGCAGGGCCAGTCCATCGATGCGGAAGGCCAGCGAGACATCCAGCGCCGGCAGCCAGTCGACCGCCAGGGACGGCGCCAGACCTTCGCCCACCTCGTCGATCAGGGACAACCCGGCGGCGAAGGCGATGACGCAAGCCAGCGCGAGCATCACCGACAACGTGCGGCCGGAGGTCGACTCGGGGGTGGCTGATTCGCTCATCGCCCGGAGCTTACCCCCAGAGTCGATCAGGGACCATCATTCACACCCGATACGACAATCAGGGTGGACCGTACGACCCGGCGTGTTACGAACGACCCCGGCCCATTGAGGCGGGACCGCCCGTCACACGCGACGAATCAACCCAGGTTGATGCCGTGATCCCGCGCCAGGGAGGCGAGCCCACCGGCGTAGCCCTGGCCAACCGCCTTGAACTTCCACTCGTCCTTGTTGCGGTAGACCTCGCCGAAGATCAACGCGGTCTCGGTGGAGTAGTCCTCGGACAGGTCGTAGCGGGCGATCTCGGTACCGCCGTCCTGGTTGACGACGCGGATGAAGGCGTTCTGGACCTGGCCGAAGCTCTGCTTGCGCGCCTCGCCCTCGTGGATGGTGACCGCGACCACCAGTCGCTGCACATCGGCCGGCATGGTGGCCAGGTTCATCTTGACCGCCTCGTCGTCACCATCGCCTTCGCCGGTGCGGTTGTCACCGGTGTGCTCGACCGCGCCGTCCGCCGACTTGGCGTTGTTGTAGAACACGAAGTCCGAGTCCGATCGCACCTTGCCGTTCTCGCCCAGGATGAAGATCGAGGCGTCCAGGTCGAAGTCGGCGCCATCGGTCGCGCGCGTGTCCCAGCCGAGTCCGACCAGGATGGCGCTGAGCCCGGGCGCTTCCTTGGACAGCGATACGTTGCCGCCTTTCGAGAGTGATACAGCCATGTCTGTCCCCTTGGAATGAGTGAAGAGTGAACGTGGTCCCACCGGGCGGTCGATTCAACCGCCCGGCGGGGCCGTGACAGGTATTGCCACGATGTCATGCGATGACCGGGCCGCTCGCCCGACGCCCGCTCAGACGAACTGGTACAGCGTGAACGCCGCATAGACCGCCAGGAAGGCGAATCCGATGCCGCGGGTGATTCGCACCCCGGCGAACAGCATGGCCGCGAAGCCGACCGTGACCGCCACCATGAACCACAGCTCGAAGCCGGTCAGCACCGGCTCGACCACCAGCGGGTGGATGATCGCGGTGATGCCCACGATCGACAGGATGTTGAACACGTTCGAGCCGATGATGTTGCCGAACATCAGATCGGTCTCGCCCTTCTTGACTGCGGTGATCGAGGCGGTCAGCTCGGGCAGCGAGGTGCCGATGGCCACCGCGGTCATGCCGATGATCGCCTCGGGCACCCCGATCACGCCACCGGCGACGACGGCACCGCGCACCAGCAGCTCGGAGCCGATGGCAAGGCCTGCGATACCGCCGATCAGGTACAGCGCGGCCTGGGCGGCCGGCATCTCGATGTCCTCCACCTCGCTGGTGTCGATCTCGTTGTTGAGGTACTGCCACACCACGAAACCGACCAGTGAAGCGAACATCACGATACCCATCCAGCGCTCGAACACGCCGTACAGCGTGCCGGCCACCAGCACCACCGTGGCCGCCAGCATCAGAACCAGGTCGCGCTGCACCTTGCCCGGTTCCATCGACAGCACGCTGACCAGGCCGGCCGCGCCGATCACCAGCAGCACGTTGGCGATGTTGGAACCGATCACGTTGCCGAGCGAGATGCCCGGAAAGCCTGTCAAGTTGGCGTTCACCGAGGTGAACAACTCCGGCACCGAGGTGCCGAACGCGATGATGGTGGCACCGATGAACACCCGCGACAGCTGCGCTCGACGGGCGATCGCCACGGCGGCGTCGATGGTGTAGTTGCCGCCCATCACCAGCAACCAGATGCCGGCGATGACGGCACCGCTGGACAGGACGCCGAGCTCGTAGGTCGACAGTTCGGTCACGCCGGCGACACCGCGCCGATGTCAGTTGCCTTGCGGCAGGCCACGTGGCTCAAAGATCGAACTCCGCCGGAGACAGGCCGAGCTCGTTGCACATGGCGGTGACCGCGGCACGCTCGTCGGCATCGAAGTCGCCATCGGCGGCACCGATCACGCAGCACACGCGGATCAGCAGCCGGTCGGCGCCGTCCTTGCCCTTGATCTTGGCGATCTTCTTGAACGCCTCGGCGCGACCGATCGATGCGTCGAAGTCGAACTTGGAGATGGTGGCGTTGAACGAGGCGATGACGTCTTCCATCTTGAAGACCTTGAGCTCGTCCGAGCTCTGCATGTAGCCGATCATCTTCTGCTTCTCGGCGGCGGTCACCTCGCCGTCGGCGGCGGCCACCACCGCGCAGGCGGCCACGATCGCCTCCATGAAATCGCGGTTCTTGTGCTTGCCGACCTCTTCGGCCATGCGTGCACGGGCAACGCCCACGTTGTCCTTCAGCCACTTCATCATGTTCGGGGTCTCCTTTGCGGGGTCGCCGGTGCTCGGCGACGAATCGGGTGTGCCGGCCGACGATGCCAACCACGGATCCGGGTCCGGGGAGGCATCGGTGCTGGCTGCTGCGGTGGTGTCCGAGGTCGGGTTCGCGAACGGATCCGCGCTCGTGCCGTCGGACGATCCGGTGGAGGGGTCGAGTCGGGCGTCGGGCCGCGTTACTTGCGTCCCGCCGCCCACGATAGTTGGAAGCCGTAGTGCGCATCCATGTCCTGGGCGGTCTTGAAGTACCGGTTCTCCCTGGTAATCTTGAGGCTGCCGCCGTCGTTTTCCAGTAGCGTCACCGCACACAGTCGCTCACCCGAGGTGCCTTCCAGGCGCACCTCCACCTCCGGGTTGCCCGGCACGTACACCATGACCACCCCGTCGGTGGCCGACCAGTTGGGCACCCCCTCGTAGATCATCGCGTAGATCAGCACCCGCTTGATCTCGCCCCATTGCCCGCCGTTGATGCGCATCCACTCGCCGCCGCTGACCGAGCCGGTGCGGTCGTCGCCGGCCAGCTGGATGAACGGCGCCTTGTCGAACTCGCCGAAGTTCTTGCCCAGCGCCTGGATGCCGAACCGGGTGCCGTCGCGCATCTCGTACAGACAGCACAGGTCCAGGTCGATGCCGCCGGACTTCATGCCGAACAGGCCCTTCTTCGGCTCGCCCTGGTGCCAGTCCAGGTTGATCTTGATCTCGCCCAGCGTGCCGCCCTTCTTCTCCAGGCTGATGGTGGGGCTGGCCTTGCTCAGCGAGATCTTGGACAGGTTGATCGATGCGGGCGGCGCATCGGATCCGGCGGACGGGGGCGCGGCGGACGGGGACGCCGCTGCCGGGGGCGGCGGCGCCGCGGCGGGTGGCGCAGCGGCCGGTGCCGGCTCCGGGGCGGCGATATCGACCCCGTAGTGCTCGGCCAGCGGCTGCAGGCCGCCGTTGAACCCCTGCCCGACCGCGCGGAACTTCCAGGCGCCGTTGCGCTGGTACAGCTCGCCCAGGATCAGCGCCGCCTCGGCCGCCGAGGCGGTGTCCAGCGCGAACGTGGCGACCGAGCCGTCGGCACCATCGACGCCCAGCGACAGCGACCCCACCGCCGAGAACGGGCGCGACTGCGGCGCGGTCAGCGTGGCGGTGATCGCCACCCGCTGGATGCCTCCGGCCAGGCGCGCCGGATCGACCCACAGCACCGTCTGGCCGTTCTGGGACAAGGTGCGGATCGCGATGGCGCCGTCGGTGGACTCGCGCTGGCCGTAGAAGACCATGCCCTCGTCACCGCTGACGCGGCCGTTCTCGCCGAGCAGGAAAGCGCTGACGTCCACGTCCTCCACGCCGTCGCTCAGTCCGGACCAGCGCACCGTCACGGTCAGCGCGCCTTCCGCCAGGGCGGTGTTCGCCCCCTTGGTCAGTTCCATGGAATCAGCTCCACCGGGTCGGTTGCCGGTCAGACGTGCTGGATGGCCGCCGCGGACAGGTCCTTGGCGGTGCGACCGTCGGCCGGCGCGCCGATCGCCTTGAACGACCAGCCGCTGCCGCTGCGCGACAGCACGCCCATGACCACCCCGGTGTTGCGGCCCTTCTCGGCCAGCGTGTAGCGGCACAGCTCGGTGTTGTCGGCATCGTCGAGCACCCGGCAGAAGGCGTTCTCGACCTCGTCGAAGGTCTGGCCGCGGAACGAGCTGACCAGGAAGATCAGGTGCTGGGCGGCGGGGTTCAGCGCGGTGGTGTCGACCTTGATGGATTCGTCGTCACCGTCGCCCTCGCCGGTCAGGTTGTCGCCGCTGTGCGCGATGGCGCCATCCTTGGAGTTCAGGCTCTGGAACCAGACCACGTCCAGCACGTTCTTCTGCGCATCCACGACGATGCAGGAGGCGTCCAGGTCGATGCTGTCGCTGCCACCACCGAACAGCCCGCCCAGGAAGCCCTTCTTCTTCGGTTGCTGCACCGGGTCCCAGCCCAGGCCCAGGTGCAATCGCGCGATGCCGCCGCCCGACTTCTCGAGGCTGATCGTCTGTCCTTTGCTGAGGGATACGGCCATGTGACGGGGGAATCCGGTGTGAGGAAGGGGGATGTCGGCGCCGACGACGCCGGACTGTGTTCGATTGTCGCAGACATACCCGAAGCGTGACCCGTTTCGTGTAGGTGACACATGAATCACCCCTGGCACACCTGCCGGCCATCCGGGTTGTCTTGGCAAGCATTTCTCGCCGCACCGCGTTAGCGAGCCAAGCCGGCGGGCGGGACGATAAAGAGTGGCCCCTACCTGCCGGTGTGCACCCCGACATCGCCGAAATGCGGTGAGGATGTGAAGCTGCCGCCCCGACCGAAGCCTGCGCCTGCGCCGCGACCGGCCCCGAAATAGGCAGGATCCGCGAATCTGCAGGACGGGCTTCACGGTAGGATCTGCGGATGCCATCTGCAGATCCGCCGCTCGAGCCGAGCGCCGCCGCCGCGCCGTGCACCGAGCAACGCACACGCTGCGCGTTGCAGGCGGGCACCCTGAGCGTGCGCTATCGCATCGATCGTCGCCTCGGGGACGACGAGGATCGCCCACCGTTCGGCTTCGCCGAGCGCAACAACCCGCGCCGCGCCTTCCTGTTCGTCTCCACCGTGCTCGGGCGGCATGTGCCGGTCAGCCCTTCGCGCATGCGGGCGGCCTTCACCGCGCTGGCCGACGACATCCCGGCCGATCTGCCCGGACCGGTGCTGATGACCGGCATGGCCGAGACCGCGGTCGGGCTGGGGGCCGGGGTGCACGATGCCTACCTGGCGCGCACCGGACGCCGCGATGTGCTCTACCTGTCCAGCACCCGCGCCACCTTGCCCGCCCAGCTGCTGGCAGGCTTCGACGAGACGCACAGCCACGCCTCGGCACATCGGTTGTACCGCCCGCAGCATGCCGAGGACGCGCAGCGGCTGATGGTCACGCGCTCGCTGGTCATGGTCGATGACGAGGCCAGCTCCGGCGCCACCTTCGCCCATCTGGCCGCCGCCCTGATCCAGGCGGGGCTGGTGCACCTTGTGCACGTGCACACCGCCGTGCTGACAGACTGGAGCGGACCGCTGCGCCTGCCGGCGATGCCCGACGGCCAGGCACCGGCCGTGTCGCGCTCGGCGCTCCTGCGCGGCAGCTATACCTGGACGCAGGCCGTCGATGCGCCGATTCGTACCCTGCCGGATGCCGACCACCAGCGCGAGGGCCGGGTCTGCCCGCTGGCCCGAGATGATGATGCGCGGCTGGGGCGAAGCGTGCGCAGCCGCCCCGGCGCACCCGAGGCGCTGGTCCGCCTGCTGGACGCCGATCCCGGTCAGGTGCTCGTGCTCGGCACCGGCGAGCACGTGTGGGAGCCCTTCCTGGTGGCCGAGGCGCTGGAACGGGCCGGGCATGCGGTACGCTTCAGCGCCACCACCCGCTCGCCGATCCTGCCCGGGCACGCGATCCGGCGCGGCTACGCGTTCGGTGATCACGAGGGGCTGGGCATCACAAACTACCTCTACAACGTCGATCCCGACGATTACGCGCACATCGTGCTGTGCGTCGACACCGCACTGGAGGCCGTCGACCCCGGACTGATCGCGGCCCTGCAGGCGCACGTGATCGTCGGCGTGACGTTTCATGCGCACGCCGCCCTCGCGTCGCTCTGCCGCAGCGCGCCGCCGATCCGCGCCTTCGTCGCCGACGATCGGCCGGACACCTGATGCCCACATCGCATGGTCCCGACGAAAGATCCGACGCTGCGCCGATGCGCATCGTAGTGCTCACCGACCTGGACGACACCCTCTTCCAGACCGCCCGCAAGTTGCCTGCGGGGGGCGAAACGCGTGCGGTGCTTGCCGCCCGCGCCACCAATGGCCACGACAGTTTTGCAACCCCGGGCCAGCTGGCCTTGCTGGACTGGATGGACCCATCGCGCTGCGTTCCGGTCACCGCACGCGGTACCGAGGCGTATTCACGCGTATCGCTGCCCTTCGCCGGACCCGGCGCCATCGTCGCCAACGGTGCGGTGGTCCTGGACGAGCACGGTGAGGTGAACGCGGATTGGCAGGCACGGATCCAACACGTGTTGGATCCGGTACGCGACCTGCTGGACGGTTTGCCGGACAGATTGCTGGCCGAGGCCGCCGGGCACGGCATCTCGATCCGGACCTGGCTGGTGCAGGAGCCGGGCTGCGGGGGTGTCTACGCGGTGGCCAAGGCCAACGACGATGCGAGCGGTGGGCCGCTGCACGCCCTGGTGCCCGGGTTGCTGGACCATCTGCGCATCGAGGCCGACACCACGGACGACACCCGCTGGCGGCTGCACCTGAACGGCAACAACCTGGCGCTGATGCCGCCCGGCATCTCCAAGGCGCTGGCCACCGCCTGGCTGCTGGAACGGTTGCGCCGTGACGGCGAGCTGCTCGCCATCGGCGCCGGCGACAGCAGCAGCGACCTGGCCTTCATGCGCGTGTGCGATCTCTGGATGACACCGAGCGGTTCGCAGCTGGACCGAGCCTGGGGGCGATGAGCGAAGCGCGTGTGCCGTTCACGGGTAGCTACGCCGATGGTGACATCGACTTCCTGTTGACCCCGGTGACCCCGGACGAGGCCGCGTCGCTGGCGGAAGAGCCTGCACACAAGGAGCGACTCATCCAGCGCGGCGAGCGTCACTACTCGCAGATGATCACCCCCGAACACGCGCCCTCGCCCGCCTACCAGACGATCTTCGATCGGGCGCTGGAGCGCCACGCCGAGCGCACCGGCCAGGACCTGGCGGTGCTGGTCCGGGCGCTGGACGCGCGCATCGACGGCCCCGTCACTTTGTGCAGCCTGGTGCGGGCCGGCGTGCCGCCCGGGGTAGCGCTGACGCGCGGGCTGCGCGTACTGGGGCGGGACGTGGCGCACTACGGAATCTCGATCATCCGCGACCGCGGCATGGATGCCGCAGCCCTGGACCACGTATTGAAGCAACGTCCAGCTGCGGGCCTCGTGTTCGTCGATGGCTGGACCGGAAAAGGCGCGATCAGCGACGAGCTCGAAAGCACGTTGGCCGACGGCTGGCCGGATATAGCACCGCGGCTGGTCGTGCTGACGGATCCGGCCGGGCGCGCCTGGCTGGCCGCCGGCATCGATGACTGGCTGATTCCGTCCGGGCTGCTGGGTGCCACGGTCTCCGGGCTGGTCAGCCGCTCGATCCTGAACGAGCGACTCACCGCACCAGAGCAATTCCACGCAAGCGTGAACCTCGAGCACCTGGCTGCGCACGACGTGTCGCGCGCCTTCGTGGACCGGATCTGCCAGCCGATGCAGCGCGCCCTGGCGCAGGAGCCCGAGACGCTGCCGCCCGCGGTGAGCGGCTCCGCCACCACGCGGACGCGCTCCGTGGCGGTCATCGACGCCGTGGCGCGGGAGTTCAGCATCGCCAACCGCAACCGCATCAAGCCGGGGCTGGCGGAGGCGACCCGCGCGGTGCTGCGCCGCGCGCCTGCCCGGATATTGGTGGGCGGCGCGGAAGATGATGACCTGGATGCCCTGCGCCATCTCGCGCGAGCCGCCCGCGTGCCGATCGAGGCGCGCGGCGAGACGCTGTGGCCCTACCGCGCGCTCACCCTGATCGCCGATGCCTCACGCGCCTGAGCGATGAGCCGATTGCTGTAGAACGCGCTCCGCCGCTCCCGGCCGAACCCGTCGGCCGGGCTGCCAGCTCAGCCTGCGCACGAACGCTCCGGCAAACCTTTTCTCACCGCTTGCGTTAGTCGAAGTACCGCATCCGCGGCAAACCGTTCGATTGGGAGACAGGCAAATGAAGAACACCATGAGCGTGCTGTCAGTGCTCGCCCTGCTGGTGAGCACTCTGTCCTTTCCACCGGCCAGTTACGCCGCGGGCATCGGGGGGAAGCCTGAAACGATCAAGGTCGGGCCATTGAAGCCCATCTGCACACCGAAGTCGCCGAAGTGCGGCGGAGACGTCAAACTGCCGCCGCGTCCGAAGCCGAAGCCGCCTCCGGCGCCGAAGTAGGGAGAACCACAGGGGGACGCGGCTGGCGTCCCCCTTCGAGGTTCGCGGTAGTATCGTCGGCATGTCACACGCAGACCCGCCGCTCGAGGCGTTCGCCGACGAACCGTCGCGCACCGAGCAGCGCGCGCGCCGCCGGCTTGCAGGCTGGGCAAGATCGCTGCCCCCCTTCAGCGCGATCACCCTCATCGCCGACGCGACCCGCCCGTGACCCTGCACACCGCCCATTCCGCGATCGACCTGGCCGACATCGGCGCCGTGCGCGACGCTGCGCCGGGCGCGGGTGGCGATGCGGACGCCATGGGCCTGGGGGCAACGCTGTACATGCCCGCGGTGCATCCGGCACTGGCCCCCATCGCCCGCGGCGAGCGCCGCACGCGCCTGAAGTCGATCGTGGTCTGCCTGGAGGATGCGCTGCACCGCGACGATGTGGCTCGCGGGCTCGACACCCTGGCCCAGCTGCTGCGCGGTCTGTCCGACAGGCCTAGTCAGGGCGGACCCCGCCTGTTCGTGCGCCCGCGCGAGCAGGACATGGCGCAACGCATCGCCGCCCTGCCCGGCATCGAGCACGTCGAGGGCTTCGTGGTGCCCAAGATCACCCCCGAAGCGGTCGCGCCGTGGTGGCGTCTGGTGCGGCCCACCGCGCTGCGCCTGATGCCCACGCTGGAGGCCGGCTGGGTGTTCGATCCGATCGCGCTGGCGGAGTTTGCCGCCGCGCTGGACGAGCAGCCCGTCGAGCGCCTGGTGGCGCTACGCATCGGCGGAAACGATCTGCTCGCCTCGCTGCGCCTGCGACGCACGCGCGGTCAGACCCTGCACGACGGACCGCTGGCCTGGGGACTGTCGCAGCTGATGTGTCAGCTGGGCTCGCGCGGTCACTCGCTGACCGCACCGGTGTTCGACGTGCTGGACGATCCGGACACGCTGGCGCGCGAGTGCGCGCTGGACGCCGCCTTCGGCTTCGTCGGCAAGACCGCGGTGCACCCGGACCAGGTGCCGATCATCGAGGCAGGCTTTCGCGTCGCCGCCGAGGAGTTGGCCAGCGCCCGCGTCGCGCTGGCCCCGCAGGCCGACGCGGTGTTCCAGCGCGATGGCCGCATGCTGGAACCGGCGGTGCACGCCGCCTGGGCGCAGCGCACGGTGGATCGGGCCGGGGCGTACGGGGTGGTGGATCCCGAGTAGCAAGCGCAACGGCCTGCGTCCGACTACAACGACCGCCGCGGCTGCACCACCGAGCTGGCGAAGATCAGGCCGGCGATCAGCGACATGAACAGCAGGAAGGTCTGCACGCCGATCTCCTCGACGCTGGTGATCTGTCCGCCGCTGACGACATTGTCCAGCCCGACGTACACCTTGCTGCCCGGCACCAGCACCACGATGCCGGGCAGGATCACCAGGGTGGCCGGGGCGTTGCGCCAGCGCGCGGACAGGTTGGCGTACACCCCGACCACGAAGGCGCCCAGGAACGCCCCCAGCGTCATGCCCCACACCGGGGTCACCAGCATGCTGACACCGTAGGCCATCACCGCCGAGACGACACCCCAGGGCACATCGATGGGGCGCGCCTTGTAGACCACCGTCAGACCGGTGGCCAGCAGCAGCACCGCCGGCCAGATGGTCCAGACCGGCACGCGCCTGACGTCGGCGGGCAGCACCACGCCCCAGATCAACACGCCGATGGCCACGCCCAGCACGGTGCCGAAGTACAGCTTGAACAGCACCATCAGCGAATCCATGATGCGCGCCGTGCCCGAGATCAGCTCGCGCGCGGCGAGTTCGCGAAATCCGATCGCCAACGACAAGCCTGGCACGAAGGTGATCAGGCTGGCCAGCACGATCAGCGGCTGGTTGATGCCCGGATCCCAGCGGCTGGCGCCGACCGAGATCACGGCCACCACCGTCGCCGTCAGCGGCTCGAGCATGATGGCAACGCGCGGCGCGCGGTCCGCCCAGGCGATGACCCCATAGACCAGCACCGACAAGGCGCCCACCCAGGCGACATCGTTCCAGCTGCCGCGCATCAGCATGGCGAAGGCGCTGCCCAGCACCAGGAACGCGATCAGGGTGACCCAGGCCGGATAGCCCGGTCCGGAATCCTCGATCGCCTTCAGGCCGTCCTTGGCCTCCTCCAGCGTGCAGCGGCCGGCCACCAGCTCGCTGACCAGCGCATCGGTACGCGCCAGGGAACCCAGGTCCAGATCCCCAGGCTTCACCCGCATCGAGTAGTTGAAGACGTCCCCGTCCGGTGCGTCCTTCATCCACAGGCAATAGGTCAGCGAGGTGGGATTGACCAGGAAGTATCCATCAAGCTCGAGGTGGGCCGCCAGCATCTTCAGGTGCGCCTCGAGCCGAAAGGCCGGCGTGCCGTAGCGGTGCAGCATGGCACCGAGCTTGAGCAGGAACGCGCACTGCTGCTTGAAGGAGAGGGCCATGGGGCCTGGGCATGCACGAAACGGACTGAGAAGCCGTGAATGGTCATCTGCCGGCTCGATTCATACCGGCGGGAGTGGATCAAGTGCGATGAAGATGGTCGTCGGCGCTATTCGGACAGGCTGCACGCGCGCCGGAGAAGCACGACCGCGGACCATCGACCCCGCGGGGACAGGCCCGGCGAACCATGCGAATCAGTCGGGACACACCGACGGCGGCCCGTCCTCGAACAGGTCGCGTGGCGAGTGCACGCACCGCGGGCCGAGCCCATCCGGATCGACGCTGGCCGGGCGGGGATCGATCGGCACCCCTTGATCGCGCACGAAGTCGATCAGCGCCTCTCGTTCGGTATTCCAGGGGTGCGAGGTGCTGTAGGGACTGCTTTCAAGGTGGCGTACCAGCTCTGCTATCTCAACTTGATCTGGTTCACTGAATCGGGCCAGCCGCAGGGCCATCGGGTAGCGCTTGAAAGCCAAGGCTTCGGTCAGTGGCGTGCGGGCCAGATGAGGCGGGCAATTGCGGCACAGCATCGCCTTTGGATCAGCACCTCGCTCAAGCAGAAACTCGAACGCTTCCGGGTTGTACAGCTCAATCGCGCAGCTCAAGCTTGAGACCAGCCCTCCACCCGAGTCGAGCACGTCATCGATGCGCGCTCCGTTGTTCATCAACAGCTGCAGCCTGTGTGTACCGCGGGTATCCATGGCTGCGCAGATCGCGTGATCCGTGGTGTCCTGGCTGAGCACCGCGTTGGGGTCGGCGCCCGCGTTCAGAGCGTCGTGGGCACTGACGAGATCGTCCGCAAGCAGCGCGTCGATCAGCTCGCGGTCCAGCGCTTCGTCAGCACCGGCATCGATCGCAAGCAAGCAAAGCAGTCCGCCCACCAGCCGAGGGATCATCGATCGAGGGAATCGGCGCATAGCTGAGGATCCTCAGGGTCAGTAGGGGTAGCGAACCAGGCCGCAGAACTTTTCTAGCAATCGCTCGAGCGACTCGATCACCGCATCGATCGAGTGCCACACCATCAACGCATCGATCGGCACCGCCCAGGTACGCTCACTGGCCCAGTCGCCGTCGGGATTGGCCAACACGGTGTGTGCGCCGGGTGCGCGTTGAGCACCGAACAACCCGAGACGTTCGGCCGCCGCGTTGCTGCGCGAGATCGGATCGGAATACGTGCGCACTACGTCGATCGAATTCCGTGCGTCCGCGAACCTGTCCTCGAATCCGTATGCCTGTGCAGTGTCCGGGTGCAACGCAGCCGCGTTGAACACGGTAGCGGTGCTGCTGGCCTGAAGCGAAGCCGCCGAGGCGAGTCCGCCTCCGAGCGAATGCCCGGTAAACACAACTTCCGTCCCCGGTATGGCTCTTTGGAGCTTGTCGGCAAGCTGAACGGCTAAATCGTACTGCCTGGCCCGCTCGCCGCGTCCCTGACGAAAGTTGGCATCCCAATCATCGCCGACATTGTCGGTTCCGCGAAACGCAACCACATAGCGGTCATTGCGCCAGTCGTGATAGAGCTCCGCATCAAAGCCTGCGTTGTGAAAATCACGGTCCTCGAGATAGACCGCAGCCGCTGAAACCGCCCGGTAGTCCGTATCGCATACGCCCGCTCGGTACGCGCACTGCGACAGCTGCGCCATGGCGCGCTTCTCGGTCAATGTGTCGCAGTTCTCGCCCGCCGGCATTGTGCAGGGATCCGGCTCAGGCTTCCAAGATCCGGGATGATCATCGGTACTGGACACCGTCGGCAACGGAACACGTGTCGCGAAGCGGTGCGCCGACAACGGGCCGGCGGCACCGCTGTCCGCCACCGCCTGGACCGCATCGCGCAGTTCGGTCGTGGCGAGGGCATCGCCCCGGCAGGCTGGACGGCCGGCAACTAGCTCGGCCAAGCGGGCGACGCTCGAGGACGATCCATTGCCTGAGCTGCAGCCAGGCAAACCTCCGGTGACCAGCTCGGCCAACAGTCGCTCGCCGGACACGTCGCCTACCTCCATCGACATGATGCGCCCGAGTCGATCGGTGACCAGCTCGACCGGCGCTTCGCGCCCCTGAAGTGCCACCTTGGCTTCATGTACGCCGCTGTCCGGATCGATCGTGACAACGTGCACGATCTGTTTTGCCAGCGCTTCAATTGAATCTCCGTGTTTTCGCGCAACGGTCACCGATTCCGTTCCCGAGGCAGGCGTCGTCGGCGTACCGCTGTCGCTGTCGGAACGGTCTCCGTCCAACCTTCGATCGGGCGGTGTCCATCGCTTGGCGCCGTTCACTCGATCATCGCCCCACGTCACGTCAGCGGCGTCCCGGTCGCCGGATCGATCGATGCGCACCCCACCACCCGCCGAGCTGTACACCGCCAACCCGTCATCGTCGTAGGCCCACGTGCGCGCGCCGGCCTCCCAGGAGGCCTGCCGCTCCACCAGCAGCGCCGGCAAGCCTCCCTGCTCGTGCCGGTACCGCACCCAGGTGCCATCCGGGTAGGCCGCCTCGCTCGGACGGCCGTCGGCGTCGTAGCCGTAGGCGATGCGGTGGCCGTTCGGCAGGGTGATCGCTTCGAGCGCACCCTGCGGCACGCCGTGTTGCCGGGGACCGTCGTAGTCCGGCAGCACGGCCTGCTCGGCCCAATGCAGCTGCAGCACGGCGCCGCGCGAGTCGGCGACGGCCGCCACCCGGGTGCCGTGGCGGGCGATGCGAAGCTGGCCGCGCGAGTCGTTGAAGTCGATCGCGGACAGCCAGCCGCGATCGAACAGGAACACGCGCCCGTCCGGTACCTGCCAGCGCACCGCCTGCGCGCTGACCACGACCTCGCCGCTGGCCGGCGTTTCGCCGCGGTAGGGCCCCGCGTCCCCGGGTGCGCGCGTGAAGTGCAACATCCGCCCGTCGGCCTGCGTGAGGCGCAGCGTGCCCGGGCCCACGCGGACCAGACTGACCTGGTAGCTGTGGCGCCAGCCCGGTCCCAGCCCGCGGTTCACATCGCTCAGCAGGCTGTTGTAGTGACGCACGAACGCCAAGCCCGAGGCGAACGCCGAGAAGTCGACCTCGCGCTGGTACTTGTTGCCGGAGGCGACTTCGATCGGGTTGCCGACATGCTGCCCGGCGCGGTCCGGGTCGGCGACGGCGCCCGGCATCGGGCCGCTGCTGCAGGCCGGCGCGCCGAGCCCGTCACTCAGGCAGTGGGCGCCGTCCTCGGTGGGGCTGGCCCCTTGGTCGGCCAAGCCGTTCGGGCCGGGTAGCGCCAGCGCACAGCAGGCGGCGCAAACGATCGTCAGAGCTCGTGCGCGGCGGACCCGTCTGGCGCATCGATCCATCGATTGCCCATCCTGTTTGGGCCGGCGCGAGACCGCCTGGCCGGGACGGGCAGCGTAGCGCCGTCGCCGAACCCCGGCCGCGCGCTCCGTCGCGCTTTGCCGCTGCCGGGTTCGACCGCCGTCACGCTATCGAGTCGTCACGTCGCGCTGACATCGCGCGGTCGGGGCAACGCCATCGCCGGATGGGGAAAGGGTACGCACCCCGCCATCGGCGTGAATCAGGCCGCGAGGCGCTGCACCAGTCCGAACACCAACGGCAGGTAGTGATCCGCCAGCATGATCCCGAACAGCCACATCAGGTAGTTGATCGAGAACACGAAGGTCTTGATCGGCTGACGCGTGGCGCTGTCGTCGAACAGCTTGATCGCGTGCCACAGGAACATCCCACCCAACACCAGCGCACCGATCAGGTACGGCACGCCGCTCATGCCGATCAGGTACGGGAACACGCTGACGATCACCAGCAGTACCGTGTACAGCAGGATCTGCACGCGCGTGAACGGGATGCCGTGGGTGACCGGCAGCATCGGGATGTCGACCTTGGCGTAGTCGTCGCGGCGGTGGATGGCCAGCGCCCAGAAGTGCGGCGGGGTCCAGACGAACACGATCAGGAACAGCAGCAGCGCCCCGGCGGTGACTTCCCCGGTGACCGCGGTCCAGCCCAGCACCGGCGGCATGGCGCCGGCCGCCCCACCGATGACGATGTTCTGCGGCGTGGCGTGCTTGAGCCACACGGTGTACACCACCGCGTAGCCGATCAGCGACAGGAAGGTCAGCACCGCGGTCAGCACGTTCACGAACGCCACCAGCAGCACCATCGACAGCACGCCGATGACGCCTGCGAACACCAGGCACTGGCGGGTGGTCAGCGCACCCTGGGGAATCGGCCGGTTCTTGGTGCGCCCCATGATCGCGTCGTTGCGCTGATCGATCACGTGGTTGATGGCCGCAGCCGACGAAGAAGCCAGGCCGATGCCCAGCAGCCCGATCACCGCCTCGACCGGGGGCAGCCAGGCGGGTACCGCCAGCGCCATCCCCACCAGCGCGGTGAACACCAGCAGCAGCACCACCTTGGGCTTGGTGATCTCCAGGTAATCGCGCCAGTGCGCGGCCAGCTGCGCGATCGGATTCGTGCCGGGCGGGCCCGCCTGCGCGGTGGTGCCGGCAGCGGACTCCAGGGTGTCGGTGGATACGGGGCGGGATTTCATCGCGGTTCCGGCAGGAGGATCGCCTGCCCTGTGCGGGGGGTGCGGCTCGGCGGGCGAGCCGTACGGGCTACCCCTCATGATAGCGGCCCGGTGCGAGCCGGGCGAGCTTGGGGGAACCTGCGCGACACGAGCCGCGCAAGCGGCTAGCCGATGCGCGAGATCTTCAGCAGGTGCTTGACGTCCTTGAGCATCGAGCGCGGGTCCAGGTCCTCGGCAAAGCGCAGCATCAGATTGCCGTTCGGGTCGACCAGGTAGATGCCGGTGAAAGAGGCGTCATCGCCCATCGCCGCCTCGGCAGCGCGCACCTGATCCACGAAGCTTGAGCGCGCTGCCGGATCGCCACCGAGCACCAGCAGCCCCGGGTGCTCGGCGACCAGCTCCTCGCCCAGCTGCTGCGGGGCGTCGGTCACCACCACGCGCTGCACCCGGTCCATGCGGTGGTTGAGCGCCAGGCGTACCTGACGCATGTGGTACAGGTTCTTCTCGCAGGCATCGCTGCACTCCCCCTCGGGCAGGTACAGCAAGGTCCACAGACCGCGCAGGTCCGCCAGCTGCCAGGGCTGCCCGTCGACGTCCTGCAGCGCGAAGTCCTCGAACGGCAGCGGCGGCTGCACCAGCTGACCGCGCGAGGTGTCGCCCACGGTGCCATCGCTGGCACGCAGCACCTGAAGCCAGACCGTGGCCAGCAGCAGCGGGACGCCGAAGCAGGCCAGGATCAGCAGCAGCTTGCGCTGTGACGCCTTGACCGCCTCGCGGGTGGGCTCGGCGGACGCTGGCTGCGTCCGGGAATCGGTGACGGGCGGGTGAGTGGACATGGCAGGGTCGTTGTCAGGTGATCGGCGGCGCGTCGGTGGCGGCATCCGCAGGGCGGCGTGTCAGGTTGGTCACCACGAAGATGACGCTCAGGGCGATGGCCATGGCGAACCACTGCACCGCGTAGGAGTAGTGCTTCTGTGGCCCGGAGGCGGCCGGTTGCCAGTTGGACACGTAGCGCCAGGAGGCAGACTCCGAACCACCGCCTCCGGCGAGCTCGGTGCCGTCGTCCGGCGCCGCGTCGGGTTGCAGCACCCCGGCGATCAGCGGATGGCCGAGCGCCCGTTCGATGGCCGCGTAGTCGAAGTATTGCAGGTAACGCGGCCAGGGCGCATCGTCGACGAAGGCCACCCCGCTGGCAAAGCCCTGCGAGGGCTGCGAGAACAGGCCGGTCAGCGGTGCACCGCCCGCCTCGTCCAGCGGCGCGATGGTCGAGACATCCGGTAGCTGCTCGCGCCTCACCGCCAGGGGCTGCCAGCCACGATTGACCAGCACCGCCCGGCCATCGGCCAGCAGCAGCGGGGTGATGACCTCGAACCCGGCGCGCGAGGCGTGCGCGCGGTTGTCCCACAGGAACTGGCGATCGCTCAGCCAGCGACCCTCGGCGAACACCCGGCGGTACTCGGTGGCGGCCAGGTCGGCGCCTTCGGCGTCCAGCCCGGCCACATCGATCGGCTCGGCGATGCGGGCCGCCTCGGCGCGCTCGATCAGCACGATCTTCTCGTCGGCGCGCAGCAGTTGCCAGCGCCCGAGCGCGAGCATGCCGACCAGGATCGTCACGTACAGCGCCACGGCCCACAGCGGTGGCTTGAATCGAGAGGCAAGGTTGGGGGTCACGGTCGCTGATACGCGGGCGATCGTCGATCGGTGCGCTATTCTGCGCCGATGCTGCTCGTCAAGTTCATCGTTCTGCTGCTGCTCGGCTTCATCGTGATCAGCCTGTTCTCGGGGCTGTTCTTCCTGGTGAAGGACAAGGGACAGACCAACCGAACCGCCAACGCGCTGACCGTGCGCATCGGCCTGTCGATGGTGGTGATCGTGATCATCATGATCGCCGGTGCCACCGGCATCATCGAGACCAACCCGAACCCCAGCTTCCAGAACGATCAGGCGCCGGTGAACGGGGACGTACCGGCCGAGGCGCTCGGGCCGGGCGCCGCGGATGAGTCGCAGCCCGGGGGTGGACGCCGGCGCGAGTAGTCCGTCGCCGGGTGCGATCCCTCGGTATTCGCACCGCTTGACGCTGCCCCGGATCCGGCGTATCCAGCGAGCTTGCCACGCGCCTTCCGCACGCGGCATTCGCCTAGCACCCATGACCTTGCGCACACCCCGTACCGCCCTGTTCTCCGCCCTGCTGCTCGCCACGCTGTCGCTGGCAGCCTGCAGCGATTCCAACGAGATGACCGACCCGGCGCCCGGACAGGATCTGGGCGGGTCCGATCCCTCGCCCGGCCAGCCGCCGGGCACGCCGACCGACAACGGCACGCCGGGCAACGACGAATCGCCGGATGACGGCCCGACCGACGGTGCCGGTCTGCCCGACGAGGTCGCTGTTCGCCTCGAGCGGGCGCTGACGCTGTACCGCGGGCAACCGCTTGAGCTGGCCGCCGCCGTCGTCGAGCGCTTCGACGCACCGGGCAGCGGCGTGGTCGAGCGCTCGCGCGAACCGGCCGACTCCAGCTTCGCCAGCCGCACCGCCGAGCGGGTCGAATTCGACTGCAGCAACGGCGGCACCGTGATCAGCCAGGAAGAGACCGATGCCGATGGTCTGGTGCGCCAGCGCGACACCCTCTTCTCGAACTGCCGAGTCGGTGCGTTCGACGTCGATGGGGATGCACGACGCGGTGCCAACCCGGTGCGGGACGATCTGACGTTGCCGGCGCCGTACTCGGCCGACGACCTGATGCCGTTCTACCCGCGCATGGATCTGGTGCTGACCGATTCCCGCGATGGCACCGTCGTGGCGACCGGGGCCGATGCCCAGGCGTTCACTAGCTTCGCCGACCCGAACACGGCGCGGGACAACGTGCTGCTGCGCCGCAACTGGGCCACCGGTTCCGACCCGCTGTCGATCACCGATGCCGACGGGGCGGTCACCTTGGCCAACCTGGGCGTCGGCATCGCCTACACCGATGACGGCACCGGACAGATCGGCCGTACAAGCCTGGGCGGAATCGACGTCCAGATCAGCGGCGCCGGCGCGAACGGGCTGCGCTCGATCGATGCGGTACAGGACTTCGAACGCGAGATCGGCGATGCCAACCCGGTGGCAGGCTCGATCGCCGTTCGCGGTGATGGCTTCAGCTACACGCTGGACGCGGCCAACGGCGATCCCGACACCTACCAGCTGACGGTCGAGGCGGACGGGGTCACCACCGCCTACACGGTGCCGTGGTCGATGCCGCGCGCGCTGGAGACCTTCCAGCCGTCGGCGGTCGATCTGGGCTTCTGAACCTCGCCGTGTCGGCGGTGCACGGTAAGCCCGTGCACCGCCGAGCTCGAGCGGCGGCCGTGCCCTTCAGTGACTGCGCAGCACCCGCCCGCCGTCCTGAGCGGTGCGCTCGCCGTCGCGCATCGAGGCCACGCCGTTCACCACGACGTGGGCGATGCCGGTGGCGAATCGGCGCGGCTGGTGCACGTCGCAGTGGCTGGCGATGCGCTCGCCGTCGAACACCGTGATGTCCGCGCAGGCGCCCACCGCCAGCACGCCACGGTCCTTGAGGCCCAGGCGACCGGCCGGCAGCGCGGTCAAGCGTCGCACGCCCTGACCGAGCGTCATGACGCGATGGTCCCGCACGTAGTGTTCGAGAAAGCGTGCCGCCCAGCCGTATCCGCTCAAGGATCCGATGTGGTGCTTCAGGCAGCCTTCGGGTGCCAGTGCCAGCGTGTCCGAGATGACCGCGCACTCCGATTGTCCCAATGCCAGGCGGATGTCGGTCTCCGAGAACGACTGCGAGGTCCACATCAGGTGGGCCATGTGCTCGCCCTCCTCCAGCAGCAGGTCGAACGCGGCGTCATACGGATCGGTGCCGCGGATCGCCCCGATCTCGGCGAAGGTCTTGCCCACCAGTTCCAGGTTGGCACCGGACTGCATCAGCACGATCTTGTCCCACACCCCATCGCTGACCAGTCGCCACATCGGGCGCGGGTTGCGCTTCAGCCGCGCGCGCATCGCCGGATCGCGCAGGCGTCCGGCCACCGCGGCCACCCCGCCCTCCTGCGCCCATTGCGGCAGGATCGCCATCGCCCGGGTGTGCGACCAGTCGTGCGGGATCACATCGTAGGCCACGTCCACGCCGCGGCTGCGCGCCGCATCGACCATCTCGATGGCGTGCTCCATCGCGTAGGCCGGAGCGCCATGCTTGGGCTGGATGTGCGAGATCTGCAGGCGCGCCCCGCCGGCGCGTGCCGTCGAGATCGCCTCGCCGAAGCCGATCTCGCACGTGATGACGGTGAACACGCCGAACAGCACCGGGTCCACGCCCCGCCCCGTCACCAGCGGCAGGAACACCGAGGTGAACAGGATGATCTGCGCCAGCGACTCCATGAACGTGCCGATGACGATGTAGAAGATCCCGATCAGGATCATCACCACCACCACGTTGGTGGTGTAGCTGGTGATCAGCGCCTCGATCGCCGCCGGGATGTCGTAGAACGCCGAGAGCTGACCGAACGCCAGCGTGGGCGTCAGCAGGATCAGCAGACCGGTCAGCAGCGCGGTGAAGCGCAGGCTGTCGATGACCTTGCGCAACGTGAGCTCGCGATAGATCACCGTCCCCACGAACAGCGCGTAGAACACCGCGACCGCGGCGGCTTCGGTCGGTGTGAACGCGCCGCTGTAGATACCGCCCAGGATCAGTACCGGTGCGCCGATCGCCCATTTGCCGTCGTACATCGCCTTCAGGGCCGGGCCCCAGCTGAAGGGCAGCCCGGTACCGCCGTAGCCGCGCCGACGGGCGATGATGTAGGTGGTGATCATCAGCAGGAAGGCGACGATGATGCCGGGGATGACCCCGGCCAGGAACAGGCGCGGGATCGAGGTCTCGGACACCAGCCCGTAGATGATCATCAGGTTGGACGGCGGAATCAGGCTGCCCAGGGCGCCTCCGGCCGCAGCGATCGCGGCGGCGAACGGCACGTCGTAGCCGTCGCGCTTCATCGCCGGCACGGTGACCGAGCCGATGGCCGCCGTGGTGGCGGGCCCGGAACCCGACAGCGCGGCGAACAGCATGCAGCCGAACACCGTCACCAGCCCCAGGCTGCCGCGGTAGGCCCCGACCAGATTGGTGGCGATGCCGATCAGCCGGGTGGCCATGCCCCCGACCTCCATCAGCCGCCCGGCCAGCACGAACAGCGGGATGGTCAGCAGCGGAAACGGCGTCAGGCTGGTGTAGGCGGTCTGTGCCAGCAGCGTGTAAGGGATGTCGATCAGGAACAGCGCCAGCACCGTGGTCAGGCCGACCGCGCCGAACAGCGGCGTGCCGATCAGCGTCAGCACGGTGAAGACCAGGCCGATGAGCACCAGATCGTTCAATGGACCGTCTCGTGTTCGGGGCGCATGCCCGGCAGCCCGCGGCGCCCCTCGCGCCACCAGATGACATAGACCTGTACCAGCCTTGCGGTAATCAGCGCGTAGCCGATTACGATGATCGACTGCGGCCAGAACTCGTCGATACCCAGGCGCGGGGTGCGCGAGGTGTACTGCGCCAGCACCGACAGGTACTCCACGCCGACCACGAGCATGAAGATCGAGAACAGGATGCACAGCCCGTCGGCCACGAACACCACCGCCCGGCCGAGCGTCAGCGGCAGCGCCATGACACCTGCCATGATGCGGATGTGAAAGCGCTCGCGCACGCACAGCGAGGCGCCCATGTACACCGCCCACACCATGCCGATCGCGGCCAGCTCCTCGCTCCATTGCAGCGCGGTGCCGAACACGTAGCGCATGAGCACCTGCAGGAAGACCAGCGCTGCCACGGCACTCAACGCGAAGCAGCAGATGGTTTCCTCGAAGTGGCGCTCCAGCCAGCGCGCGACGCGCATCATGGCGGCCCGCTACCGATGAGCACGCGGGATCGGGCGTCGCGCACCGGCGTCAGGCCTGGGGCTGGGTAGCGCGTACTGGCCAGAGCTACTCGACGGCCTGTCGGATGGTCTCGACCTGTTTCTCGCGTTGGGCGATTGCACCGATTGCGTGATCACCCAGGCGGTGTGGAACGCAGGCGTCGAGCACGCCCCGACGCAGCGGTTCGTGGCGCACTTGAGCGCGGGCGGCGACCGCTGAACAGGAGAGGCTCGCAACACTGCGGGCCGTGCGGTCGGCAGCGCTCGCCGGCGGCAGCGCTACTCGGCGAATGCCTCGAACAGCGCTCGCTCGCCCCTCTTCCGGAACACCACCGCCCGTGAGTCCGGCGCGCGAACCGCCCAGCCGCGCTGCAGGCAATGCGTCAGCAGCCGAGCGCCGATCGTGCCGGCCAGATGGTGGCGCCGCTCACTCCAATCCATGCAGGCCCGGCACCCCGGGCGTCGCGTGTTGGCGACCGGATCGGCGGTCAGGTCGGCGTCGATGCCTAGGCGTGCCAGGCCCTCGCGCCCGATCGGCAGCAGCCGTACCGAGGTGCTCTCGTCCGGCAGATGCTGCGCATCGAACCAGCCGTGCGACATCGCGGTGCTGAAGAACCGCACCGCCAGCTCGCCGGCCAGGTGGTCGTAGCAGACGCGCGATCGGCGCAGCGCCGGATCCGACGGACCGGTCACAAGGTCACCGCCAGCCCGTGCGCGACATCGGTCGCGGCCCCCCGGCTGCCGGTGCGGCCGATCACGCCCTCCCCGCCCCGCCAGGCGGATCTCAGTCCCTTGAAGCCGAGCCAGCACAGGTAGCCGCCGCCGATCCAGCTGAGCACCGTCAGCGCTTCGGGGAAGCGGCTCATCAGGTGGCCCAGTCCGGCAGCGCACAGGATCGCCCACACGAAGGCACCGAGGGCGATGCCACCGGCCACGCGTTGACCGGCGGCGCGGCCTGCGCCCAACGATCGCGCGGCCACGGCCACCATGTTCGGCCCGGGTGACAGGGCGGCGGCCGAGAAGGCCAGCCAGCCGAGCACGAACAACCCTGAATCACCCTGCATGCCGTGCTTCCCACTTCGCCGTCGATGGGCCAGCATGCCGCAGACGACATGGCCGTGACTTCGCCGGCGAACGAAGTGTGCGCCGCCTTGCGCGGCGGTGGCTTGCTATCCTGATCTGGTCGACGAATCGCCGGAGCGTTCAACTGTCGTGTCAGCGATACCCCGCATTTCGCGCATCGTCATCCGCAACTACCGTTCTATCGGTGCCTGCGATCTGCGACCGCACGCGTTGACTTGGCTGGTCGGTCGAAATGGCAGCGGAAAAAGCAATCTCCTGGATGCGCTGAAGTTCGTCAAGGATGCGCTCGACGGCCCGCTCGAGAATGCCCTCAACGAGCGCGGCGGCATCGAGCAGGTCAGGCGTCAATCGTCGGGACACCCCCGGCACTTCGCGATTCGCCTGGAGCTTGTCCTGGCTGATGGGCGCATCGCGCTCTACGCGTTCGAGATCGGTGCCGCCGAAGGGGGGGCGTACACCGTCAAGCACGAGCATTGCCAGATCGGCCGGCGTGGCAGTGGTCCGTCATTCACGATGCATTCAGATGGCCGTGTCGAATCCAGCGAACCCGCCTTCCCCGCGGTGACCCGGGGCAGGCTCGCCCTCGCGGCCGCGTCGGGGATCGCGGACTTCGCACCCGTGTTCTCCCACCTCACATCGATGGGCTTCTACAACCTGAACCCCGAGTCGATGTCAGCCCTGCAGACCCCGCAGAACGGCCAATTGCTCAAACCGCTCGGCGAGAACATCGCCAGCGTCGTCGGTCATCTCGAAACGCATGAAAAGGCCTCGCTCGAACGGATCCTGACCTACCTGGAAACGGTCGTTCCAGGCATCGTCGGTGTGGAGCGCGAGCAGACCGGCCACAGGGAGACGATCGTGTTCAAGCAGACCATCGCCGGCGCCAAGCATCCCTGGAGCTTCCCTGCGCACTCGATGTCCGATGGCACCTTGCGGGCACTGGGCATCCTGGTGGCGCTGTTCCAGGGTGAACGCGACGGACGGCCCTCATTGGTCTGCATCGAGGAACCCGAATCGGCCTTGCACCCGGCGGCCAGCGCAGCGGTGCGCGAGGCGCTGCTTCACGCTTCGGCGACGACCCAGATTTTCGTGACCAGCCATAGTCCAGACCTGCTTGACGATCGAAGCATCGATGCCAACAGCCTGCTCGCGGTAGGTGCGGTCGGAGGCGAGACCTCCATCGCGCCGATCGATCACGCGGCCCGTGAGGTGTTGAAGGATGCCTTGTTCACCCCGGGCGAGCTGCTGCGCCTCGAACAGTTGCACCCTGACCCTGCGCTGGTCGCGGATCAAATGGCCGGCCAACAGAACCTGTTCGCCCCCCTTGACGAAAAGGGATGAAACTGGTCGCTTGCATCGTCGAAGGGCACTCTGAAGTCGAATCGTTGCCGATCCTGCTCGAACGGATATTTGCTTGGCGGTGTCCCGACACCGCCATCCACGTCGCCCGGCAGCCGGTTCGCGTTGCTCGCGACGGGTTCATCAACAAGCAATCGGAGTTTCACCGCTACGTCAGGCTGGCGGCCGCCAAGGTCGGCCCAGGTGACGGTGTGCTGATACTGCTCGATGCTGACAAGGACTGCCCGGCTGAGCTCGGCGCGATCATCCGCCAGCGCGCGGAGCGTATCGCGCCGGATCGCTCCATCGCCGTGGTGCTCGCGAAGTACGAATTCGAAGCTTGGCTGATCGCGGGTGCACGCTCACTGGCGCGCATCGATCAACTGCCGGCCGACCAACCGCTGCCCGAACCGGAGTCGATACAGGGTGCAAAGGACTGGCTCGACCGACGCATGTCGACGGGGTATCGGTCGCGTATCGATCAACCTCGCCTCGCTGCCGCGCTCGATCTCGAGTCGGTGGAACGGCTCAGTCGTTCGTTCCGAAAGTTGACGAGCGAATGCGGGCGCCTGGCAGCCCCGCACGCCTGACGCGCCACGTCCCGGACCGCTTCTTCAGCGCTTGCCGATCCCGTTCGGTAGCCAGCGCTCCAGCCCATCGATCAATGCCCCGGCATCCGCCTCGGCCAGCAGCAACGCCCGGTGTGCAGGCTTCATGAAGCCGTCGTCGCGCGCCTGATCCAGGAAGTCGAGCAGCCGGTCGTAGAAGCCCTCCACGTTCAGCACCCCGACCGGCTTGGCGTGGAACCCCAGCTGACTCCAGGTCAGCATCTCGAACAGCTCCTCGAGCGTGCCCAGCCCGCCGGGCATGGCGACGAAGCCATCGGCCAAGGCCGCCATGCGCGCCTTGCGCTCGTGCATGTCGGCCACCACGATCAGTTCGTCAAGACCCTCGTGGGCGACCTCGAACTCGACCAGGGCCTGCGGGATCACGCCCACGACCCGACCGCCACCCGCCATGACCCGATCGGCGATGCGGCCCATCAGGCCGACGTGAGCGCCGCCGTAGACCAGCGAGCGTCCGCTGACGGCAATGGCATCGCCCAGCGCATCGGCCGCGGCACCGTAGCCGGACCGCCTGCCCGGGCTGGAGCCGCAGTAAACGCAGACGGCGCCGATTGCCGGCGCCGTCATGGGGTGTCGAACGCCATGCGACGCGCGAGGTGCGCGGGCCGCGATGGGTGCGCGGGCTGCCGGCTCAGAGCAGGTAGACGAAGATGAACAGGCCCAGCCAGACCACGTCCACGAAGTGCCAGTACCAGGCAGCCGCCTCGAACGCGAAGTGGTTGTTCTGGCTGAAATGGCTCTTCATGCCGCGCAGCATCACCACCAGCAGCATGATCGCGCCCATGGTGACGTGGAAGCCGTGGAAGCCGGTGAGCATGAAGAAGGTCGAGCCGTAGATGCCCGTGGACATCTTCAGGTTGTAGTGCTCGTAGGCCTCGTAGTACTCCAGCGCCTGGCAGCCGACGAAGATGAAGCCCAGGGTGACCGTGACGGCCAGCCACTTGACCATCTTGGCCCGGTCGCCGTGGCGGATGGCGTGGTGAGCCAGCGTGCAGGTCAGGCCGGAGGTCAGCAGCAGCAGGGTGTTGATCAACGGCAGGCCGAACCAGCTCATCTGGTCGAAGCTGCCACCCAGACGTTCCGGACCGTTGGTCGGCCAGACGTAGTCGTAGCCCTGGTACAGGATCTCGTTGGTGACCCCGGCGCCACCACCGCCATCGCCACCGGTCCAGGGACCGGAGAAGGTGCGGGCGTAGAACAGCGCACCGAAGAAGGCGGCGAAGAACATCACCTCGGAGAAGATGAACCACATCATGCACATGCGGAACGAGGTATCGACCTGGCCGTTGTAGGTGCCGGCCTCGCTTTCGCGGATGACGTCGCCGAACCAGCCGAACATCATGATCACCAGCAGCACCGCGCCGGCGATGAAGATCTCGAAGCCGAACGGCCGATCGTTCAGCCAGGTGGCGAAGCCGTAGAAGAACACGAACAGCGCGATCGATCCGACGATCGGCCACTTGGCGGCGTGCGGCACGTAGTACGCGACGTTGCCGCTCTCGGAGGCGGTACTACTGCTCATGCGGTCGGTCCTGTCAGCTTTGCTGATCGGGGGAATCGAAGAACGTGTAGCTCAACGTCACGCGGTCGACGTTGGGCGGCACATCGGGGTCGATGATGAACGTCAGCGGCATCTCTCGTCCACTGTTCGGCTCGAACACCTGCCGGGTGAAGCAGAAACACTCGGTCTTGTTGAAATGCCGCGCGGCGGCGAACGGCGACACGCTGGGCGTGGCCTGGCCGACCACGGTGTTGCCGGTGGTGTTCTCGGCGTAGTAGGTGGCCGCGTACTGCTGGCCGGGCACCACGGTCATGCTGGAGACGGTGGGCCGGAAGGTCCAGGCCGTGCCGGCGCTGACGCTGGCCACGAACTCGACCGTGATCTGTCGCTCCACCGCATCGACGCCGCGCGCTTCGGCCTCGGCCACGCTCAGCCGCCCGGTCTTGCCGTTCAGACCGGTGATGTCGCAGATGATGTCGTACAACGGCACCATCGCGTAGCCGAAGCCGAACATCGCCACGGTGACCAGCAGCAGCCGGGCGATCACGCCACCGTGGCGCCGCTCGCGTGGTGCGGGTGCCGGCGTGCTCACGTGCCGATCTGCCCGCGCACCACCACGATGAAGAAGATGCTGCCGGCGTACAGGCAGACCGCCACCACCGCCAGGAACAGCGGCAGGCGGTAGCGACGCAGGAAGCCCGGCCGGGCCGGTGAGCGCTCCTCGCTCATGCGCTCACCGGTACCGGGCGCCGCGGCACGCCGCCCGACGGGGCGCGCCGCGTTCCCGACCTGCTGCCGGGAGTCATCGAACGTGATTGCCATGCCGGGCTTCGCAACCTACCGGACGGCGAACTTGGTGATGTCCGGGGCGGTCTCGAAGGTGTGGTACGGCGCCGGCGACGGAACCGTCCACTCGAGCCCTCGTGCCCCTTCCCAGACCTCGGCGGTGGCCTTCTTGCCGCCACGTACCGCCTTCAGCACGATCCACACGAACAGCAGCTGGCTGAAGCCGAAGCCGAACGCACCGATGGTGGCGACCATGTTCCAGTCGGCGAACTGCAGGCTGTAGTCCGGGATGCGGCGGTTCATGCCGGCAAGCCCCACGAAGTGCATCGGAAAGAACAGCACGTTGACGAACACGGTGCTGATCCAGAAGTGCCACTTGCCCAGCGTCTCGTCGTACATGTTGCCGGTCCACTTCGGCAGCCAGTAGTAGGTGGCGGCCATGATCGAGTAGATCGCGCCTGGTACCAGCACGTAGTGGAAGTGCGCCACCACGAAGTAGGTGTCGTGGTACTGGATGTCGGCCGGGGTGATGGCCAGCATCAGGCCGGACAGGCCGCCGATGGTGAACATGATGACGAAGCCGATCGAGAACAGCATCGGCGTTTCGAAGGTCATCGCGCCCTTCCACATGGTGGCCACCCAGTTGAACACCTTCACGCCGGTGGGCACCGAGATCATCATGGTGGTCATCATGAAGAACAGGGATCCGGCCAGCGGCATGCCGGTGGTGAACATGTGGTGCGCCCAGACGATGAACGACAGGAAGGCGATCGAGGCGGTGGCGTA